>Ga0214543_1002398_pt1 | contig 36735 bp, 22 predicted proteins | sample CNSS2metaG_FD_160094 | JGI IMG/M metagenome (GOLD analysis project Ga0214543, IMG submission 160094) | Root nodule microbial communities from cowpea collected in UCLA plant growth center, Los Angeles, California, USA - CNSS2 | ecosystem: Host-associated > Plants > Roots > Nodule | place: USA... | reverse complement strand
CCGACAATTTATTGACAAAGAGCTAGCCAAGTTCTACACTGGCCTAGGCATCAAGCACATCACAAGTTCTGTAGAACATCCACAAACCAATGGACAAGCAGAGGCGGCAAACAAAGTTATCCTCGTGAAGCTACGCAAGAGATTAGATATCGCAAAAGGTCGATGGCCCGAAGAGTTAGTAGAAGTGCTATGGGCTTACAGATGCACCCCTCAATCATCAACAAATGAATCCCCATTCAGCCTAGTTTATGGTGCAGACGCCATGATACCAGTTGAAATTAGCGAACTATCCCTGTGCCGAGAACTATACGACCCAACCCACAACCACCAAAACATGGCCATACATTTCGACCTTCTACCCGAACTCAGAGAAAAAGCCCAGATACGCAATTTAGCTGCCGAACAACGAGCTACCAGAAAATATAATGCAAACCTATGTCCACGATCATTCGCCATCGGGGATCTAGTATGGAGAATGGCCAGCAGTGCTAGAAAGAAGGATGGCAAGTTCTCCGCCAATTGGGACGGCTCATACCGCATACGCGAAGATGTAGAAGGAGGAGCTTATCGCCAGGAACACTTATCTAGGGAAGAGATTCCCAACACTTGGAATGTATCGCACCTCAAATTCTATTTCAGTTAAATGTATGCTACACTAAACCAAACACTTGTAACCTTGGGTATACTCTTTTTCCTCACCTGGTCTTTTCTCCCTAAGGAGGGTTTTGGCCAGGGAGGTTTTAACAAGGCACCCCTATTCAATAAACAAAAAGAAGGGTTCTCAACTATACAACTTTTCTACGTTTTACTCTCATATTCGTTTTAAGTTCCCCACCCTTACCACAAGTAAGCGGCCTGGGTCGAACACCCTTAACTTGTGCTTAATTCGTTTTAAGTTCCCCACCCTTACCATAAGTAAGCGGCCTGGGTCGAACACCCTTAACTTGTGCTTAATTCGTTTTAAGTTCCCCACCCTTACCACAAGTAAGCGGCCTGGGTCGAACACCCTTAACTTGTGCTTAATTCGTTTTAAGTTCCTCACCGTTATCACAAGTAAGCGGCCCGGGTCGAACACCCTTAACATACAATCGATTGTATCACACATACACCACATATCATCAAAACACGACATACATAATAACATACAGAATCTTAATCACATTTAAACACAAGTGCAAGAATGTACCAATATAGCGAAATGTACCAAATATTACAGACATAGGCTCAAATAATATTTTCGAATCAATTAAGACTAAAACCCTATTCTGCTACGACAGGTGCCACCTCCTCGGAATCGCCCGCCTTTTTCTCCTCCTCTGCCGCCTTCTCCTCCACCTCCTCATTCGCACTGTCCTCGTCCTCCTGGACCAGCTTCCCGTCAACAACGTCCTTATTCACATCGAACTTTGGATCCATTACGTCCACATCATGATGGAAAAAAGTCGCTTGACGCAATCCCTTCTCAAAACCATTGATATGTTCTTGTATAATACTATTCTTCAAGTCGTCAAGCTCTCCCATGGAACCATCATACTTCTCTTTCAACTCTTCATAATCTTCCTCCCACTCCCCTATTTTCTTGTTCAATTTTTCCTCTGAGTCCAAACAACGAACCCTCCACATTATCAACCTTTTTCTCTCTACCTCTCAACTCTCCTTCGCCTTCTCCAACGCAGCCTTCTCCTCCTCAAGCTTGTCAACCTTCCCCTGCAACTCCTTCACCCTTTCCCTACCCCCCTCCTTCACCTCCCTCTTATATAAAGACCTCACACGACGGCTCAATAAAGTCAGTATAATGAAAACCCCCCAGCGTTCAATAAAGTCCTAAGGGTCTGGGATAGGGCCCAGGCCCACTTACAGTCAAAGCCCAAGCCAAGGCCCGGCCCATAGAATAACCAGATATAATTAATGCTCTATAAATAGACGTGGACCCCAGTAATTAAAGGTACGCATTCATTAATCACAGATTTGACCTTCTGAGAGCTTTGACTTACTTGAGCTTCGGAGTCTCTTCTGCAGGTAACCCCTCCTGGGTTCAAGCTAACATGTACCAACCGGAAAGAGGCCAACTGAAGAGATAGCGGACTACATGGGTAAGGTGACGCTTGTGCCTAACTTATCTTGTTTGTTCTCTGCAGGAACAATTTCCAACCACCACACTTACTTTGTTACAAGATTCTTGTAACACCATCATGTACAGAGAGCAAGGATTCATAAACTAAAAGTGTACCGCTAGGGCAACAATGTTGGGAGATTGGTTCTTCTTAGCTTCCAAAATTTGTATCATTTATAATCAAAGCCATGTAATTTTCTGTCTTGATTTTGTTTTTGGTATTTTTAGTTATATGTGATAAAAAATAATCTCAAATCTACATATTTGCGTCAACCCTTTTCATAATTCCAAATCTCCTTAAATATATATAAATTTCAATTTTACCATGACAAAATTTCTATAAAATTATTTTTCATAATATTTTCTTAAGTAAAATCAATCCAACATATCAAGACCCAAAGTTAACGACTCTAATATCTATAACATTCAAAAGTAATTTCATAATTATAATTAAATTTGTTTATAATTCAAAATAATTGTTCTTACCAAATAGTTATTTGGTTTGCAAGTAATAACAAAACAAAGTTAAAAATATAAATCTTATTGAAACCTAATAAAGTATTATCAAAAACAATCAAAATACAAAAAGAAAAATGTGAACTAAATAAAATTTTCAATTAGTAGGACCGGTACAACTTTAAAATTCTCTCTAATAGAACCAAATAACTGATAATATATAGAAAATTTTTAGAGTAAGAAAACTTACTTTAAATCTATAAGTGGAATCCGTTTGTTGTACATGAAAAATGACATAAGATAATTACAGCTATTATAAAGAAAAGAGTAAAGTAGAGAGAAAAAAACTAAACGCAGAAAACATGAGAAAATGAAGAAAGAATAAATAGAAGAAGAAGAAGATAAGACCTACTCCTCTTGACCTTCCACGTGCATATTTACTCGCCGTTATCTCTTGTTCCTAGATGTAACATAGAAAGTGGATTATTAAATTAGGTTATTTAATGTGGAATGTGTAAATATTAACTACTATTTATTAGCTTCACTATCTTGAATTTATGGAGCAAAAGAAACGTAGATGAGCATGACGCTACACATTAACGCCCAATATGCATTTAATGGGAATGGAAAATGTACTATAACCGACGTAAGCAAATTAATGCCATTGCTATATTTTCAGATATTCATTTGCCCTCATTAATTTTAGCCTTTTCTCCATTTTCGATGAAGTGATCGTCTTAGTACTATTAGAATTTATATCTAATCTTAGATTAAAGGAACGACCACAGTGTCTCTCAACATTTTCCAGACAGAAGAAAGGATCTTAGTTAGAGTACATGAAATAAAAATAATTACTAAATACAAAATTTTATTGTATAAAACTAAAATATCTTTTATTTACTACTTTTACCAAAACAAATATTCTTGGATTAAACATAAATATCTTTATTTCATGTAGTATCTTATAATAGTCATTAAAATAAGATATTGCCATTGAGAGATTTTTTATTAGATTTTTAATTTCTAAATAGAAAAGAAAGAAACCTACCAGAAGACAGTATATGTGATTTGTTTGTATAGTTTTTGCATAACAAAAAGAGGTATAAGAAGAGAACAAAGTTTCGGGTTGGATTGAGATGGTTATTGTGTATTTAGTTTCTGTATTTTTGTTTTATATGTATGAAATTAACTTTTAAAAGTTAAAATTATGTAAATTTAGTTTCTTCAAACTTTAAAAATATAATAAATCATTTCAAAAAATTAAATTCGTGTATGTAATTAATAAAAGATATATCATATTTTTTGCAGGACATCTCTGTTTTGCGAAATGTATATCGTTATTCTTCATGATATTCAATTAAGTTCTATTCTTTCAATTCACACATGGAAGAAAAAGAATAAGAATTCATCTTAATCGACAATGTTAATTATATACGTGTGCTTCAATAAAATAGCCATCCTTCTCTTAAGCCAAAGCAATTCAGGTTCAGTATCTAATTTTTTCAATCACATGAACTGTCATGAAATCAATGGAGAGTGAAGACTATGCAATGGAAATAGTTACATAATCTAGCACATTATCCAAAACATAGTTCCCATGCTACATATAAAAAACTCTGTTCTTGTTAGTTGAGAAGAAAATGACAATACATAGAAACATTTTGTTACAACTCGAAGAACCAAACCATGCTGTTGTTAAAGCTGTAAGAGCCCTTAAGAGAAAATGGTCTTGCTTAATTAGAAATCCTAAAAGAACCTACCTAAATTCTACTATTATATATATACGAATGTCTTACATAAATTTTGGATGATGAAGGACACTGTTGTATGTACATAGATACGATTATGATTCAGTAGGTTAGTTCTTATCAATCACCCATTACTCATCCTAGCTAACAGTTAAGCCACCACTACGTAGAGGTAGGTAGGTTAAATACCACCTTGTTTTTAACACAGCTAGACAAACTATAAAGAAACCTGGACCATATATTCAAGGGGTAATTAAAAGATACAACTTGGCCATGCTTTCTACATATATATCTCAGAATTTTCAACCAAACACTTATTTGTACGTTCTCAGGTAATTAGCATGAGAGAGGCTCCACCTTCTTCCTCTTCAGGAATTTCGAAGGGTTCTGATCTGGTGGGTGCATGAATTTGCAGTTTGGACAAGTAGGAGATGACTTGCACAGCATTATCAACATGTGACACCTCATACAAACCGTTGCAATCATCTCCTTCTGATCTCCCTCTGATGATAACCACGACGGAGAACGACTTAAAGCACCTGAATCATCCATTTTATTACACTTGCTTGATTCATTCAACAGATCATGCTCACCAAAAGTGTTCCTGGTGGAACCAAAGTTCTTCTCATTTATGTCAAAGCTTTCTTCTTTTTTCTTCAGCGACAGCTCCAGGTCCAGGCTCATTTGACCAAGTGATGGCGCTTTAGGATCAGAGTTTCTTCCCAAATCTGGTGTCTTCACCATACTCAGCCCTGACTGCATCACAATAGTTCAACTTCAGATTAACTCGTTTCAACCAAAATAAGTAGACAAAGCTAGAAAATCTTTTGTAGCAACATTAGATAATGATCATACATGACCTTAAACATAAATTTAAAAGCTTGATCCAGATTTTTTTGTGTGGACTCATCAGTAGAAAGTAATCATCAGAAGAAACACCCCAGAAGAAAGCTTTGTATAAAGTTTAACATACATATATAATACCTGAATAGTGAGGTACTGTCGCAATTTATGGGAAGGTAATGGTGTCTCGAGGTGGAGCTCTATACCAAAGATGGATTTTCGTTGGTCTGCATCAGTTGGGTGAATCTTGAAGAATTCTTCAGTGAGAGTCTCCTCTTGCCACTTTCTCTTCCTTGGTGGAGATTCAAATTCTGCAGGAACTTCTGTTATGGGGGTTTCAGACAACGCTTTGTGAAAGGAGACCATAGTAACTTGAATAATGAAGAGTGAGCGAAATGTGTAAGGGGTTTAGGTGGTTATATAGTAGTTGGCAGAAGTTAAAGGTAGAAGTGTCAAAATTGGTGGTCTTTACCTATGTACGTGCGAACTGTGACATGCTTTTCAAGTTGGCTAACCTTTCATAGTACACAGTTTCACAACTTAAGTAACAAGTTATTTATTATAGATCAAAACGTTACGAGTTCGATTTTACTACTATACCTCATTCTTGCGTAGCAAAAATGGGTTCATGCACTTTCCTGCTTCCAAAGTACCCTTGTGAAGAGTTGGGCTCAAGATCATATCATAAATGAATCTTCATTTCACCTTTAAGAACCCTGACACGTAACTCCACGCCTACTACATTTAAAACTTAATTTTATCAGATTAGCACATCTCAAGTTTTAACCAATGCTTACTTAGTCAAAAGAAAAATATCCATCAATGCATTAAAGATACACTTTAATACTCCTCTTCCATCTATTAAAAATAATTTAATTATTCATTTAATATTTTTAATTTCGTGCAATAAAGAAGTATATTTTATAAACTATACAGTGTCACATCTTAATGGAGATGATTTCTAGGATTGAAGATAAAATATTTTTGAATAATAACGTGAAATAATATTTTAAAGTTAAATTTTGTTTATATTTAAGTTCATTAAATATGACTTTTTTTTATATAGAAGCTCAGAAAAAATATAATGATATAATTTCACCACCTAATCAATATCTATCATTTTCTTTTTCTTTCCTTTTACCACATCATATTGTCTAGGTTTTTTCTCCCCAAGTATTATTTAGCATTTTGGATATCTGAGTATAATTATTTTATGTGATACATTATGGTTTTTAATAGAATGGTGATAAACATGCAGACTTTTATTTATTATTTGTGTTATGATGGTGTTGGACATATATATTTATCTCTTGATATAAAATAATGAAAAAAAAATCAATTTAATTAACTGAGTCAAGTAGTAATGAATGGCTTTTACAAAACTATGTGACTATTTTTAGTATAAGTTGCAGAAGAAGAAAATAAAACGAGAAAGTAGTTAAACTGATCGTAATTGAATTGAATTGAAATAAATAAAATTTGGTCGTGTATGATATGACTGGCTATAAATTAATTTGGTACTTATGATTATGAAAGTCGGTGGGAAAGGAGAAGGAGGATATGTATGGCACGGGTCATTAATGTTTAGAGTCTATACAGTTGAAGGGAAGGTCTCAGATCACAATGCTTCTTTAATGTCGATAATAACTCCAACTTCCCCAATTAGTTCATTATAAGAAGAAAAACAACACAGCAAAATTAGGTTATGAGAATCATAAAACTCTTAGGACTTTAGAATAACAAATGTTGCTTACATTTATACTCAAGCAACAAACCACTCAATCTATGATGAAGTCTATTAATGTACTCACTGTATTTTGTTGAATTTTTTTAAGAAAACATGTTCACAAGGTAACTATTTATTGTTATCAAAATTGAAGATTTTTTTTTTCTTCTTATAACCTCTTTATTTTTCTTAATCTGATAGTTAATTAATTTGCATGTTTATTATAAAAAATGAAAATTAATTTATAAAAAATAGTCTATATTAATCTTATAAAATTCGTTTATAAAACGAGTTTTATATTTATACCGAAAATTCACTTTATCATTATTCGATATACATTTCCGAGTGTGAGATCAGATTTAATGACCGGTTTGATACTAAATGACACGATTGTTTTAAAAATTGGACTTTAAGTTTAACTGAATCTTACAACGTCGGTTTGTAAAATAAAATTTACATCCATTTATATATTATAAATATGTCTTATCTATATGAGATCTTGAATAAAAATATTAAATTTAATAAATATTATATTAAAACAACAATAAATCATGTCTTTTCTTTATCTTTATATTAAAAAATTAAGAAAAATAGAAAACAAGTTTCCTAATAATATTACATTGTGGTAATTGTTTATATTCTCAAGACATATTATAATAAATTTTTTGGGATCAAGCTTGATTAAAAAATTCACCATAAAAAAAATATTGTATTAAAAAGTAAGTTAATAAAGATTTGGTCTGGTAAACGGTCTCTATTTCAAATTCAACGCTGAATGTGTAATAGTCAAATATTTAGAATAAAAATATTATGGTTTACAATAATGCTAATTAATTTGCAATATCAAGATTGTGTATGATATTGAAAATACTCCTTCCTTTCATCTCTATAATAACTGCACTTGAAGGTTCTCTCGTGCAAAATTAAGAATTACTATGAATATATTTCATCTTAAGACAGCTTTATTAAAATGGTCTCACTCTTTTAAGAAATACATGATTTTGACTGAAACAAAAATAATAATAATAATTTGATAAGAAATAAAATAATAATATTTTATTGAAAAGGTGGAAAGTTAAAATTGAAAAGTGGGAGAGTATGATTTCCTTTCACAAAAATTCACAAGGCAATGTTAATGGATAGTGTTTAAAATTTTTGAGAAGAATTGTAGTTTACTCAATCAAAAAGTTCAATGTGATAGACACCCTTTTCAGCCATTACTCATGGATGACATATGCTATTTAACACATGTGAAGTAAAGACTCTCAACCCCCTCACCATTAAATCAAGCAGGTCCTAAAATGAATGGAAATTTATTAACTGTTCCTTCTCTCTCCCAAATAAATGTTCAGAACAACCACTACCCTTCTCTTCTCTTGTTGCTGCAGCTGTATTTCATGTTCATATTACTCTCAACATATTTTTTTTCTTGTATGTATTTGTCTCCCTCAAAAACCCAAACACTTATGTCAATGTTCAACCAAGTAAAACACAATGAGACAAATGTAGGATTGTACGTGGTTCAACATAGTGTACACGAAGTAATGGGTGATTGCATGCATGCTGTGTGGCTTCAAATACAATCTAACGTGTCATACTTTAGTTGAAAATACTACTTTGATTCTACATGTCATAAACCGTTTACTTGACTTTCACACCTAGTAATAAAAACTCATGAATAATATTTTCTACTTTCTTTTAAAGACTAAATAATAAGATATTACTACTTTAAAAATATAAGATACCCCTTTATATAAAAATAATAATCAACTTTTATGTGAAAAAAAAATCATGTGTTAAAAAAACTGTTTTCTCTAATGTGATTCAAGAGGGTAAAACATTTTATTAAATATAAATTGCTTTTATAACTTCGTAGATAACAAAATCATTTTATTAAAATATATAAGACTAAATTATAACTTTTTCTGTTTCTTGTTTTTCGCAATTTTAGTCCCTTATTTTTAAAAATAGCATATGTTGTCCTATTTTCAAATATACAACCACTTGTTTATTTAGTTTTTATATATTAATTAATTAATTTTTTTTATAGTAACTTAAATTTTTTAACTTAATACTTACATCACAAATCAATAACTCAGTATTACCTCTCTTGTTACTAATTACATGTGCATATTCATCATAATATTATTGTTTTAGTTATTACTTGTAATATCATCCATGTACATAATATTAAACTGATCAATCACACTATTTGATTTCACCCATTTTTTTTTTCTGACAACAATCATAATTACGAATTATACATCAATCAATATATCTTATAATAATCATAATATTTAAGTTATTGGGGAAACATAGTTACGTAGACATGTCAATTTGGCCCACTTCACATGGTTTGACCTGATTAACATGGGTTAGGGCCAAAACTCACAAGGTCAAAAAGTTTTCTATTGAAAAAGTCCACAAGACCAATATACCCACAAAAGTCCTACAGGGCAAGGCCAACTAATAACGTTAACTTTCCCAAACTTTTATCTTTTCTGATTCTCAACTTTAACTTGTTTTATGTTTTAGTAGTTTTGTGCTTGTTTTACATCTCTCCTTTTAATTGTTTAAAATAAGTTAATAGAAAATATTTATGGTGGAGGAAAACAAGCAAGACTCAACGAAATATGATTGGACAAGAAAAAAATGAATTTTACGCAACTACATGCATTGGCGCCAGCGAAATCACGCCTAACTCTACAATATCAGAGAGTAAACATAACTGCATAGTTGCATCTCGTTGGGGGATAGAACAAGGGTGTTAGGTGCCAAGAGGCTCGTTGGGTGAGACAACCACTACAACAAGTAGCATCGGACGGTACAAGGCGACGCCTGGTGGTGGCTAGGAAGATAGTTGTTGCTTCGCAAATTTAAAGAGTGTGCCCAACAATACTAAGATGGTGTCAGACACCGACGATATTGTGTTGTCAAAAATAGGTATTTAATCATGCTTCTCGTGAGGATTTTGAGAGATTCCTCATTTTGCATGAAGAGACTTCACCTAAGATGCTTGGAGAGGTTGTTATCGGTTGTTATGAGTGTTGAGAAGTCTCCCTCTCCTCCTTGAAGAGGAAGATGGGTTGGAGATTGGATGTTGAAACATAAAGGAGAGGCACAATTAAAGTTTGGAGTAGTTGTTCGGTGCCTTGGGAAAAGGTTTTCATCTTCTTTATGCTTTTAATTTCTTCTCTATCCCTCTTCAATTTGTATACCCTAAGTTCTCCACCATAGAGAGCTAAACTTATTTGTTGATATTAGATGTAATAAACTGAATCTTGTATATTTTTTTATGTTAATACATATGTTTTTTCATTTCTATGTTTAGGGTACTCGTGCCTGCTTATAGCTACGGATAAAATTTGCGATGGATAGTTAACGGGTAACAGGTATTTTATTACCCGTTCATAAACAGGTACTATTCATACCCGTAGATACACATCTACCTACAAAAAGTTAAAATTTAAATTTAATTTATGTTTTCTAAGTTAAATTTAATTAAAATTAAAATTTAATTCATATTTTATTTTATATCTCTTTTTAATTTTATTTTAAAAAATTATAATTTTTTTTTAAATATTCATAGGTATCTACGAGAGTACTTGCGGGTTTTAAAATACTCACGGTTATGGTATTTGGCAGGTAAATGGGCGGTTATGGGTGGATTTTTTTGTTAAGGGTCGGGTCACTATTTGTGCTAGACCCGACCCATTGTCATCCCTATCTATGTTAGTATTTGATTTTTATGCTTAATATTGGTTGTGGCTTACCCACGACTTGTCTATGGTTCTTAATGTGTTGAAAAGTGACTTTTAAACCTAAAACTGGAATTGAATACCTAATGGAGCTTGTATCTAGTGATAGAACATGATTCATTAGTAATATTAAGACTCTAGAACTTAATGCATGATTTCACTTGTTGATGATCCAAGGGATTAGCCTTTGATGAGTTATCATAGGCTCAAAGTCACTGGAATAGGATTTGAATATTTTTTTTTTGTGAGTTGATTTTAACATAAAATTGGAATTGAGAAATTAGTGAATGCATGAGAATGAAATGGATGAAATATAGTCTTGACAATTGTAAATACTATATGTTAAATTCATGTTGCACATCAACTATTTGAAAATAAAAAAGGGTTTCTTTGTATTTTTGTGAACTGTGATCTCTAATTGTGAAGTGCATCTATTGTCAAGTATTGCACAAATCACTTGAGAGATGACGATATTTATCACTTGTTATGTTGCGAATAAGGATGTCAAAAAAATCTGTACTTGTGGGTATTCACGGATAAAACCCGCAACAGGTAGAAAATGGATATTGAAAATGGATATCCGCGGATAACGGGTACGAGTATTTTTTTATACCTGTATGTTAATGGGACGGGTACGAGTATTATAGTATCTGTACCCATGGATACTCGTACCTGCTATACTCTAATTTAAATTAAAAGAAAATTATTAAAACATTAACATATTGACTTTAAATGAGTTATTTTTTATCAATTGGTTTTAAAAAATCTTCATTTATTTGTAAACTATCATTCAACACTATTTAAATGAGTTATTTTCACTTTGTTTGAAATTTATAAAGGTCATGCATTGTATTTTTATTTGAATTTATGGTTAATTTTTTTTATTAAATATTAAAATTTTCTTTTGTAAATATCTGCGGGTACTTGTGGATATTAAAAAAATATATGGGTACTCGCATAACAAATATTTGCACGGTTGACATCCCTAGTTGCGACCAGTGCACTTGTCGTACGCAAGAATCATGTAATTTTTTTTTTAAAGTCTTGTATTTGTTTCATGCTCAACATAAAGAATAGGCCTTTACTATTTAATGTCCTAGTTCAGGATCAGTCACACCAACAAGTGTAATGTAGTGATTCGACTATAGTACCAAATGTCATATCGACAAGGAGTTGATCAACTTCTGGTAAAAAACTCGTGATATATTTTGGATTTGTTAAAGGTAGATGTTTGGTTTTTAGAAGGATAGTGATCCAAATATGACCCAAATAAACAAGGTGTGTTTCACTCTTCTATTCTTATGCACACTTATTGTTTCATTGGTTTATCAACATTCATTCAGTGTTCATAGAAGTACACTAATCTAATCATGGGTCCATGTTTAGGTCACCAAGACCTAAAGACATTCGAACTTGGTGTGATGTCTCACCCTTAACGAATGAACTCTTTGCATTAATGATTAAGACTCTTTACACCAATTGAGTCATATAGGGACATGTATGCCTCCTACCAGCCTTAGATGACTCAATTGGATCTATAAGATGAGTTAGCTTTCGCTTAACTCAAGTTATATATGCAACGAATGATTGATCAGTTCATCACACATGAAACCCGAATTGAATCATTAACACATGAACAAGTAATTGAAATAAACAGTAAAACAATACCATTCCATAAGTTCAGAAGAGCTACATCCAATCCCAACACTTAGAAGTTTAGCAACTTATGATGATTCTAAGAATTGATCTTAGGAGAAGCAACACCTTCCTTATGTCTCCTCTAGCTTAAGAATTACAATAGAAATGGAAGAGAGAGACTTTAGAGATAGAAACTAAATGTACAATGGAACTCTTAATTTATTTCTAGATGAAATACAGAGGGGTTTTCCCTTTAATTTATATAAAAATGTAGGCTAGTTGTAGCTATAATCATGGTGGTCAAGCTTGTGAGTTTTCCTTCCATGGAAGGTTTCCTTGAACCTTGAGTGTTGGTTTTGGCATTTGATCACAAAGCTTTCTTCGATGGTGGGTTTCCTCCACGGTTGAGCTCCAAAACATGGTGCTTAAGGTTACTTCATAGAGATTTTTTCTTCGTGTGGCTTAAGCACCATATCCTCTACTTGAGTTGTTGAGGCAAAATTTGAATCTTTTTGAAACTGCCTTATAGTTACTTATGCTGTAATTTTGTAGCTCAAGCCATTTTTCTATGTTTCTTCAAATACTGTAGAAATTCATAAAAAATACATTAAATTGTCATGCATGAACATATCCAAATGCTTTAAGTTAAATTTAGATGAAAGGGGGGTAAAAACCTTAAGATATTCAATAAAATTAAATTAGATAAGTGTTAAAATGCATGTGTAAAATAAATAAAATGAGTACTTATTAGTAAGGAAAGAGTTATTTCTTAAGTGAACTCGCATCACTTGAGCAAAATCAACTCCAAAGGAGAGAGAATTGTGTTGAGAACTGTTTTCGTTAATCCATATGTCATAACTTGGGTGAAAGCCAATTGAACAACCATTACCTTATGTGAATGAAATTGTCCAATGTAAGAAATGATTGTTCATCACATAAGTAACAACTTGATGCTCGAGAAAACAAAAAATTAGTAGATATACAACAACTTTACAAAACCAATTTAACTATTTTTAATTATATTTTAACTCCAATAAAACCTATGTTTTATCATTGAGTTAAATAATGATATATCAACTCTCAATATTCTAAAAAAAATAGGTTTAATTACTCGTATGGTACCTACCCACTTTGGGTGAAGTGTGTCAAATTGGTACCCTGCGAAAAACAAGTGTCAATTTGGTCCCCAAATAAGTTTAAGTGCATCAATCAGGTCCATCCCGTTAGATTCTCAGAAATAGTGTTAAGATTATGGTGATGTGGCAATACAAAATGATATGTGTCATTGATTGAAGAACATGTGTAAAAAAATATAATTGTGCAGTGTTACGTGTACAAAGTATTTAATGAAACCTGAAGTGTGAATTTGCCCTAAATCATTCATGGCTGTTAGCATCTTCTTCCTTTCCTTTTCATTTCTGGTTCAAACTTGAAGAGGTGGTTTTGTGGTTCATGCTTCGTACCTTAAGAGGTGGTTTTTAATCAATTTTTCAATGTCTCGCAGTGAGGGATGTGTGTGTTCTTCGTGGGCATCACAAAAGAATAGTGTATCCTGCCTTATTGTTTCGTATAGGGGTGTGGGTGGAACACCAATTTGCTATTGTGGGGAGGTTGTAGTGTTGAGAGTTGCTAAACAATTAAGAATTATGGAAAGCAATTTCTAGGTTGCCTTAACTACAAGGTATGAATTATTGTGATAATTTTTTGTTTCCATAATCTGTGTTTGTGGTAAGCAATTTATGGGTTTCATTTTCTGGAAGCAGCAAAGTGGTGGCAATGAAGAATCTAAAGGATGCAATTATTTCAAGTGGTTCAATGAAGACAATGGGGAAGAAAGAGATGCAACCATAGGAAGACAAAGGAGAAAGATCTACGCTCTGGAAAAATTAGTTTTAGTGTCTGAAAAAAGGGTTAAATTTTTAATAGGGGTTATGTGTTTTCTAGGTTTCGTTAGTGTAATATTGGTTTGTAAGTTGTACAAAATTTGTTGATATCTTGTAAAACTGGATGCAGTAGTGGTTTCGAAACTATGTATTTTGTTTTTGTTATTGTAATGGATTTTTATTATGGAATGAATTGAGAGTTTCAGTAAGTTCTTGTGTAACTTTATTTGAAGTAAATTTATGGCAAAGAAGTTTCACGTGGACCTTGTAACCAAAATATTTGGTACGCAATATAAGATTGATAATAAAGAAGTCATCTTGCAGTAATATATTGGCTGGATCATTAAAGTCAATTTGTGCATAATAAGGCAACATCATATTCATCCAAAATGCATCTTAATATTGTTCTCCTAAACACAAAAGTTGCTAATTGAAGTGGGTACCAAATCGATGTTCAAAATACATAATGCTAAACAAAATCATCTCCTAAGGATTTCAATACATAACAAGGTTCTTCCAAAATATCCCAAAATACAACACCAAATAAAGTACAAAATGACATTACAAGCTTCTTCAAAAGTCTTCATGGATTCAATATTGGGCCCCTCCTATATGACATTTTTTTCTCTATAGGTGGTTGTTGTAGTTGATTGGGTTTGATGGACTACAGTACTCTAACTTGTTTGTGTGGGAAGAATGTGATTTTGTGTTTCAGGTGGTAGGGTTGGCTGAGTCGAAGTAATTTGACTTGGCTTTGTGACTTGAGTAGGCTGACTTGCTTGAGCGGGCTGACTTCCTTGAGTAGGCTGACTTCCTTGAGGATCTTGACCTGTTGTGGTGCTTTGTTGTGTACCAGATGGAGCAGTTTGTTGTGGTACAGGAGTAGCATATAGGCAATTAGTTTTGTGGTCAACTTGTCTACATAACCCACATTTTTTACGTGTTTCACCTTGCCTCAGTTCAGTGTCGTCCCTCTTCAATTCCCATGACTCCAATCTTCGTTTCTTTTTCGTTCTTCCTGGCAAGACCCTCTCAGTAGGAAGCAAAACATCATAGGCAGAAGTCATTTTCCATAGATGAGGACCGTTGACAAGGTATATTAGTGACAAATATGTCTCTTCATAAGTTGAGGCAAGAAATAATTGTGGAAGGAATTCTTTTAGCATTCAGATTTAAAAATCTAATTGTAGTGAGTGTGTGGCAGCATGGAATTGTTGTTGTGGTCCACTTTCTGCTGCTGCATTCTTGTTTATCTATGTTAACCACAAATTTTTCTCCAATCATTGACCTATGGTTGACCTCAAACAGTCTTTGCCCTGACCAACTGCTATTAGTGAAACCATACAAAATCAATTTACATTAGAACTGACATAAATCATTAGCAGAATAATGTAATTAGAAGTATTACCTTGGAAGCCAATATTTAGTCTTTGTGGCCTCCTTTTCCATTCTATTCTTAATTCTTAGGCAAATGGAACCTTCAAATATATTAATTTTCCTTCTATTGCTTGCCCATCTCTTCATGAGATAAATCCGAATTTCTTCCATCATGCTTATAATTGGCTTGCTCCTTGCATTAAGTATTGTATTGTTGAATCCCTCAGGCATATTATTCACCAGTGTGTCACATGTAGGTTTGGCTGCGAATCTTGACCTCGACCAAAACCTAGTTTACAAAAGAAATTTGACTTTAAAAACATATCTAATGTATACAATAAAATATAGCAATTAGTAAGACATGCCTTGGGAAGATGGCTATCAAGTGTTTGAAAGTGTCTAGATTGAGTTCTTTGATTTCCCTCATCACTGCCTCCCATGCTTGAGGATGTGTCCAGTATGCTGCTTTCCATAACAACAACTTCAGATTCTTTTGCAGGAAACTTTTTCCTGAAATTTGAATAGATGTGTTTGACGCAGAACCTTTGGTCCACACCAGGCAAGAGTTCTTGCAATCCTGGGAGCAGTCCCTATGAAATGAGTGTTAAACAATCCATTACTATAAGCACAACAGTGGCAAAGGAATTCTAAACATGTGAAAAAATTTCCAAAAAACTTACTTTTTGTTGGTTTGAAATAAATGTATAAGTGGAACACACTTTAGGCCCACCAAGTTCTCCAATCATTAAATCTAGAAACCAACTCCATGTTTCCTTATTCTCAACTTCAACTACTGCGTATGCCAAAGGGAGCATTTGGTCATTTCCATCTCTTCCTACAATTGTCAATAGCTCACCACCATATTTGCCATTCAGAAAATAGTCATCCACACCAATGATGGGCCTATAAGACACAAAGTTGTCTTTGCAGGCCTTCAGACAAACATAAAGTCGTTTGAATATTGGGTTCCCCTCATTCTCCTCAACATGAACTTTAACAATTGAACCGGATTAGACCTTAAAAGTTTATGTGCATAATCATAAATTTGTTTATATTGTTCCTTAAATGATCCATCAATGTTTATATATGTCATTGTCCTTGCCCCAAAGGTCATAGACCTAGAAACACCAATGTTCCATTTCCTACCTATCTTGTTTTTCAAGTCAGTCAATTTCACACTTGGATTGTCTCTTAATGTCTTCTCTAACAGTCCACTCAACCATTTAGAAGTCATTAGCCTAGCATTGTGCTTGTTGATAATTTTCCTCAATTGCCAAGTACTTTGAATAGCCTTATAAGCACAATAAACATACCACTTGCACTTACCTTTCGCGCCTAAACATTTAACACAAATTCTTCTTTTATCATTTCTAGATATTTTCAACTTCCTCCCACTATGCACCTCATAAGTTCTTATTGCCTCAGTGAAGTGTACCTTTTCTGTGAAGTAAGTCCCAACCTCCCAGTTGTAGTCCTCTATATTTTTGGGCTGAGAAAATATACCAAAGCTACCATATCTGTCTCTATCTTCGTCACTTGTATCACTGTCTAATGTTTCCAACTCCCATTCGGTATTAGAGAATCCTCTTTGATCCATATGTTTAAGCTTGGGCTTTTGGCTAGATTAACTTCTCACTCGACCGACCTCATTTTCTTTAATTCTAACTTTAAATAGGTCATCTTCCACTGCATATCCTTCATTATCAATAGATAATTCCTCCTCAGATTCCTTCCAAATATGTACATCAAACTCATCATCACTGTCACTATTTACATCAAACTCCTCCTTAGACTCCTTAACATCCTCTTCCACAGAGACCTCTGCACCACGCTTAGTGAACACACCAACATCTACATCAGTTGGATCAACTGTAATTCCACCCTCCAACCCAACTCTTCAACAGATTTATTCTCACCTTCTACCCCAACCTCTGGATCACATCCAATTCCAGATTCCTCTCTAACCTCTACAACACCTATAATCCCAACCTCCATATCAACCTCTGGAGTAGCTCTAATACCAGAATCCTCTCCAACCTCTGCAGCATCTGCAATCCCAACCTCCACATCAACCTTTTGAGCATCTCCAATTCCAGCATCCTCTTCAACCTCTGCACCAGCTACAATCCCACCACCTTCCATACTAACTTCTGCATCAGTTGCAACCTCATTAACACAATATTCCAACAAATGAACTATTTGACGTTCGACACCATGTGTACAACATAAAGATGCACTTGGCCATTCAATATGCCAATATTCACCATATGGCATGCACCTTTGTCATCATTTATCAATTCCAACCTTCCTTCCAACACATAACCTCACCCCACTGGGTACCACATCTCCTTCACATTCACATATCCTATTTCATTCAAAATTGATAATATTTCAAAGTAGCTCTACCTGTCTAGGTCACATGCAAGAGTATTGGTCTCACCCATGTATTCCAATGAGCCATCATTGATAAACTCAACCCATGGTGGAAGACAACTTCAAAATATGGCTCGACCATCTGTGAACTATAAAAAAGCCCAAACAATAATACTAAATTTACAATCAATACCACCTACATACCGATAAACACTTTAAAATGGGGGACCACAACTAAAACACTGTCACTTTCACACAAACAGTGGACCACCACTAACATCAAATTCATTAAACAAATACAGACTGAACCGCATTACAAAAAAGGGCACATTGAAACTACAAACGCATATAAAACCACAACCCTAAACAATACCATCAGACCAATTAAAAAAAATGCATACGAATAAATAAACCCTAAAAGCATCACATGAACACAATCAAGCACAGAGGTGGCTAAGCTTCAATAAACACACCTTTGATCCAAAATGCACTGCTCTACGATGTCAATCACACCTTCAGATAACGATTTCAGTATCGAATTGAAGAAAATCCCAAATCGCCTCTGCCTCTGCCAGCTTCTCACTTCGCTTTCTCCTTTGCTCGAATAACGACCTTAATTGGAAATACCCATTTTAATATTATCAATACAATTTAACTAATTTCAATAGTTTCAATTTTTTATTTGCAATTCCACGTCACAAATTATTTAAATACTACATGTCCAAAAAATGCGTCAATGGACTACCTTAATAAGTCAACATTAATGATTTTAACGAAAATGGACTTGATTAATGTACTTAAATTTATTTGGGGACCAAATTAACACTTTTTTTTTTCGTAGAGTATCAATTTGACACACTTCACCCAAAATAGATACCGTACGAGTAATTAAACTAAAAAAATACAATTCAACCATTAGAATTCCAAACTCAATTCACCAATTTATTATAAATTACTTCAACATACAATTTTAGAAATAATTTCAAACAATGTTTAACCTAGATCAACTCACCTTAATTGATAGTTGTTTTCTTTCCAAGCAAAAGCTATCCAAACTGATCTCCCAAGGTCCACAAATATTGATCAAGAACAAAACTAAACAGAGAAAAAAAAAATCTCAATTGGTTGAACATGTGAAATCCTATATATTCACATATGAAAATAAAGCGAAAGAAAAAAAAAAGACAAGAAAGTTTTAGAGTAAATGGAGAAATTTAGCTTAAAGCAAATTTTGATGCGATAAAGTTTATTTATTTAAAGCTACCTACCGGTATGAGAGATATATTTTAAAAATAAATAAAACAAAAGTATCAGAAAGTTAGAGAAAAAAATATATGAACAATAATAATTTCAAGACAAATTAAGATTTAGGTATAAATAATTTAATCATTATAATTACATTTTATACAATTAAACATAATTTAAAATTTTAACCTTTCGTCTTTTTTAACTCATCTTTCATCTATAATTATATATAAAGGAATTGATTTGGGTAATTGTTCGATAATCTTTGGTATACACATTTTTCATTATCACTTTTATTTTTATTAATATAAATTATTTTATTCTTTAAAATTTATATTTACTTTTTATAATTATTTTTAAAAAATATATAATTTATAAATCTAGTAATATTTTTATTTTAATAATAATTAAAATAATTATTTTTTTATCTTTATATAATTATAAGGTAAAAGTGACACATGCGTAAAAGCGCATGTTTTTCTGCTAGTGAAGAGAAAGTAGGATTCTTGCATTATGTATTGAGAATTATTTCTTCCTATAAAACAAACTTTACAGAAATATTGTGTCACTTATATTCAATTACAGAACATTGTTGGTATAATTTTTAGTTCAGTAATTACAAAAATCAATAAACTTAAACTAGTAGTTTTTTATTGAACGATAAGTTAACCATCATATTCGTAACTCTGTCAGAGAATCCATCCAAATAAGGACACAATATAATATCCAATTAACAAAAACACATAATCAATAGACCGCAAAAAAATGAAAAACTTTTTAACTATATTGTTACCTAATCATTAAATATTTATTTTATAATTAATCATCGATTTCTTATCGATTTCTTAAGTAAAGTTAGAGAGAGTCCAAATAGATTGCTAAATTAACATCATGAATGTTATTGTTACTTGTTATTAACATTCCTGTCGCACTCATAGTCACTTATTTTTTAAGTGCCGCCCAAAGATCTCTCATTCTTAAAAGGTTTTCCTTCTCACTTAATTGTTACTTTTAAAGTTCAAAATAATATTAGTTATTCTTTTAATACTTTTATTCTCATCTTTTACTTAAATTTTAATAAGTTTGCATATATTTACTACATTTATTGTGACTAGAGAACTTTATGATATTTTTTTTAATTTCAGTTTTTTTCTACATAAAAAGACATTTTTTAAGGCTTAATTACTAGTTTAACCTCATTTTGGTTGAACAATTTTAAGTTTCACTTACCTTTTTTTTCAATTACATCTCAATTTTTAAATTTTTTTTAATTAGGTCATTTTTAAAAACAAATTATTAATAGTTTTAACTGTATACAATGTGTCAATATGTGATTTTTTATAATTTTTTTAATTCATTTTTCATTTTAATTTTTTTTGTGTAAATTTTGTTGTTGTCATGTCTCTAGTGTGACATATGTCATAATACTACCACAAGGTAAGATAGTGCCATGTGTTAGTGTTGTGATTTCAATTTGTCCCATTTTTTTTTTCAAAATGGAACAATATTGCCCCACAACAAATTGAGACCAAATTTATTATTTTTCTAAATTTTATACTGATATTTTTATTAAAAATTTCTTTTTAACATAGTACATTATTTTATATTATTAATCCATGTTTTTTTATAAGATTAAAACTAATTAAGTATAAATGATTTTAAAAAAAAGATAGTATTTGAAACTAATATATTATTAATCCATTTTTTCATAAAAATAAATTAATTAATAACATTTATACAAATAATGAATTCGGTTCTCTTTCAATTAGGACAAAATTTATTATTTGTGTAAATGTTATATTAATATTTACACTAAAATTATTACAAAAATATGATTAACAAAACAATGGTTAATAATATACAATAATGTAGTATGTTAAAAAGTCATTTTTTAATAAAATATATCAGTATAACATTTATGCAAATAATAAATTTTATCTCAAGTTGGAGATGGACAATATTATTCTATTTTGAAAGAAAATATAGGACTAAATGGAATCAAAAATACATATATAAGGACTAAATTGAAATCATGACAATGATACTTGACACTAACACATTACATTGTCTTGCCACGTAGTAGTGTCAATGCCATATGTCCATCTAGGGACCTAACATGTGGACAAATTTTTTTTTTCAAAAAAAAATTAATTTTTTTTTCAAAAAAAAATTAATTTTTTTAAAATTTAAATATTTTAGAAAAAAAATATCTATTGACACATGACATGCTGTTAATATTTTTTTTAAATTACCAAATTAATACATTTTTCCAAAAGTTTGGATGCAACTGAAAAAAAAAAGTTAAGTGTGTAACGTCCCATTTAAGTAATAACATAATTAAATGAAACATTACTATAAATAATAAAAGAGCAAGGTCAAGGAGTATAAACGTTACTCCTTACAATTATCCAAGAATACTTAGAAGAAAAACTAAGGCACACCACGATGTCAATAACAAGTCAAAAAAAGCAGTTTAACAGTATTAAAGTAATCGCTCCAAGAGCAAGGAAATACATAGGCTATAGCCTTAAAAGAGGATTCAGAAAAGGTGGGGTTCGACCCAAGATAAGCTATGCAGCGGAATCTCCATTACCTTGTTGACCACGAGGAGTTCTCACATCTGCTCACACCAATAAATTGATGATCATCGCAAAATGAGAAAGCCACACACAGAATATACAAACAAGTAGAAAGGGTAAGTTAGAATAGAAAAATGATTCATCATACCATTGCATACAATTTTATAGCCAAAGATACATACATCAGCCAACCATGTGAAGATTCGCAAACAAGACACTATGACTCAAGACACGATTATCCGGATACATATAATTAGTCGGATTCACTGGATGTTTGCACTTGTGATGACTTCTACTACTCTAAAGAGCCAATTGCCAATGGGTTTCACCCTACCACTCACAATGTTAGCCTTCAATCATCTAAGGCCATTATCTTGCCAAAGACTAGGGCCTCCTAGTACTCTCACCACTTGAGTTAGTACGCTCTACATGAGACTAATTGACTCTTTAGAGTGTTAGGATACAATCCTTACTTGAATCCTTACTAAATTATATAACGAGGCACCACCACGAACTTTGTGGAATTACGTCCTAACCAATGAGGCACCACCTCGAAACCAACGTGGAATTATGTCTTGACCAATGAGGCACCACTATGAGATCTCACCTAGAGATTCATGGAATTACATCCTAAACCACACCAAAATCATGTTTCATCAACCAACATAAAATTATCATGCATACCAATTCCATACCAGCTTCTATAACCAACCATCCATTCATGTCCCATACCAAAATCATACCAAACTCACCAATTTCAACCCACAAACCATTCAATACATGCAAAATCACTAAATTCATGCTTTAACATAGTAATCCAACCAAACATGTGAAAACCACCCAAGAACAGAGGGGAAAATAGCACTTGAGCACATTCTTGCCCAGTTCTCGCTCAGGGTAAAAGGCCTTGCTCAGGCGAGAAGGTTCTTTCGCTCAAGCAAGCTCCTTTCGCTCAGGCAAGCTCCTTTCGCCAAGGTGAGAGCTTGAAAAGTGGGAACAATGGCCTTTGCGTTCTCTCGCTTAGGCGAGACCTCCTTTCCTGAGTGAGATGGTCTCTCGCTCAAAACAAGAGCTCGTCGCCTGAGCGATAGCTCACGTAAGTTCCAGGGAGTAACTTCTAGTACTCTCGCTTGGGCGAGACTAGCTCGCCTGGGCAAAAATACCAGGGTTCTCCACTATTCACGCGTGCAAAACACAGAAACAGTACTAAATCACAGTTCGACCAATACCAAGCAACCATAACAACGAGCATACCTCATGAATATGATTTAAACCCAGAAAACATGCGAAAAATCATAAAAAAGCTGTAAACCCTAGCTTCCCTTACCTAGAAAATGCTAGCAGAATACCCCGACACCCAAGAAAGTGAGTACGACAGCTCCCATAGTAGATTCGCGAGTTGGAAACACTATTATAGATTGAACACGAGGTTACTACGGGAAACCGTAACAGTAATTATGAAAAACCAAACCAGAGAGGTAGAGCATGAGTTGACGAACAACTTACATGGGCAAAAATAAGGTTGAGCTAACTTGAATTTGAATGAGCTCCAAACCCTAGCAGAGCACTGTTTGAGGGACAAAGAGAGGAGTAAGGTGGATGTTTTTGGTAAAGAGAGCAGAATGAAAGCCAAAAGGTTGGAAGTGAGCCTTTGGGGGCACCTTTGGGAGCAGAATGAAAGCCAACAGAGGAGGTTAGGCCCTAAAACATTAGGGCTGAAATAAGTGGACCTTACAAAGTGGGTACCAACTTAAAACATTCCAGTCAAAATAGAGAACAAACGAGTAATTAAACCTATTTTTAAACTTCAAACTAACTTAATTTTATTAAGAATGAGACTTTAATCCTAAGTCAATCCTACACAACTGACTTGTAAGATAATATCTTTACCTACTTATATATTGTAAATTATTTTACTCGACGTGGAACTTCCAATGCACTCTCTCACGTTGAGGTATAAATCTTGAGCGTGAGACTGGACATTAATGGATGGTCTAATAACAGTCTAGTAATGAGTGGAACAATAGATCCAACAAACATCAAACTTCGTTAAGCTCTAATCTATCGTTCTCATACCGTGACTTTAAGTCTAACTCAGTCTCATAAATCATGTTTATAAGGTGAGGTTTATGCTTATTTGTATATTGTGAATTTGTCTTACCTTTAGTTAACGTGAAACTTAATATTTTTTTTTTCAAATTATATTCTTAATTTCATTAACATAAAGAAAAAAAAACAAGTTATATTAAAAGAAAGAAAAATATAACGACACATAAATATACATCAAAATTAGATATTTTAAAATATCTTCAAAATAAAAAACTAAATAATTGTTTTAATTTTAGTTAAAAAAGGTCTTAAGTGACTATTATAAAAAAACATGGAAAATATTTTATTCATATCAGGAAAATTTATCATATTACTTTATTTAAAAAAAAATTATATAGTACTTAAAAGTATAAAAGATAACATTTGGACTGCGAGTCGAAACCTAATTTTAATTTTTCATAATTCCTTTACCTTTTTCTTCGTGTCTTTAATAATGGCGAGTGACCATAGAAAAAAAAAGTTGCAGAGTCAACATAACCGATCAAACAGTGGAAGCGCATAATTAATAACCAGCAAATTAACGTAGCACGAGTGAGATAGATAAGAATAGAAAATATCTTAGAAAACAATAGAAAAATATAGACGAGTCAAAAATTTTAAGCAGTTGTTTATTTTGAAAATAAAACGAGAGTATTTTTTAAATTTAATTACAATTATAAAATACAATTGGTTTTATGTTATTTTTATTTTCAAAAAGGTATATATAAAATAGTATTGTTTTTAGCACTTCTCTGCAAACTTTTTAAATAAAAAAGAAGACGTAAATTACCATGTTACTTCTTGAATTATTTAGACATGTTTAGATAAGTTTATTTATTTTAGAACTTTATTATTAAGCGCATGAAGCTATGGATCAGTTTTTTCCAAAGTTTAATGAAATACTATTATTCAATGTTAAAAGTACGAGTATTCACCACATTTAGTGTTGTGTATTCATTTGAAAAATCACTCAAATAAATTAGAGACCTAATTAGTAAATATTAAACTTGTAGCTTTTTATCCTTAATTTAAACTCTTACAAATTTTTAAACAGGTTCCTCTATTTTAGCAGATATTAATTTTATCCAACTCTGAGAGAACTTTAACCCAAGGATTCAACTAAAATTAATATATAGGTCGAATGATCTAATTATATATATATTTTTTTACGTATAAAAAATATTACAAAAATGTAAATAATTTGCAAACTAATAGATTAGTTCAACCAAAAACGAAAAGAAAAATAAAACTTTTACAATTATATTATAGATAACTAAACAAACTCTAAGCCTGTATTTGTTTGAGTGTAAAATGAGATATACTAAAAATATCAAGATTCTACATTTATGCACAAAAAATATATATAAAAAACAGGTCCTACAAGTACGGAAAATTTCACCTTAACTAATTAGCATAAGAGGGGGAGGAAAAGTTGTTGTATTACCTTTTTTTCTTTCTTATTTCACAAATTAAACAATTTGTACACAAAAATAATAAATATATTTATAAAAAAAATGATATAATAAAAACATCAATATTTTGATTCTAGCTATTAATTAATATGACACAATCTTTTTACATATTGTTCTATTGAATCGAATTTGAATCTTAAGAATGCAATTGCTTTTAAATATTTAAAAAAAGAGTTTTGCTGTCAAGAAATCTTGCATGCAGTGTTGGATCATGATTGTTTTGTGTAAGACATTTATGGTATCTAGGTAAAAATAAAAAGGAATCTGGAAATTTAGTTTTTAGTTTATTTTGAGATTTGTTTTGTTTTGTGTTTTGATTGGATAGAAGAAAGAGGCATCTGAAAATGGGAAAGGAAAGAAATAAGAGGGTGTTACCTACCGGGGCATTAAAGGCGTAGAGAAAGGGACAGGGTTCAATGTTGAAACCCAAACGAGTTCACCTGCCTTCATTAAACCACTTTGAATTCACTTTAATGCACACTTCAACAGTGACCAACTTGAAACAACCATGCTTTCTTTCTTCCTCTCCTCACTCTCCTCTCCTCCACCAGGCAACCTTTCCTCTGTTAAATGTCCCCAACCCACCTTCCCTTCCCTTCATTTATGTCTCTCTCTCTCTCTTTCAATCACTTCCTGCATTTTATAAACTGTCAGAAATTACTTCAGAATCTACTCATCCACACTCCTTTGCACTCCTCATATCTACCAGTGTACCACATTTCAGAAAGAAGCACTTAATTCATCAAACTGTGTTGCATGCAACAAATATATTTATGAATGTCAATGTTCAAACTCAATGTGAGAGGATAGCGCATGCAAGAAATCTACAAGTGTGAAAGGAAGGGGAGCTTGATTTCTTGGTGTGTGTAGATTGATATCCATCGGTCTATAAACTGTTACTAAAATCTCGATTGTTAATTGATCACTAAAATTTTAGTCACCTTAAATTATTGGAGACCAATTTAGTAACCGAAATTTTAATCGCTAATTTGGTTGCTAATAAGAACTATTTTTAATTTGATAAAACTAGTTTGTAGTCACCTTAAACTATTTTTAATTTAATTAAAATAATAATCGGTGGCTAAGTCAACTTATAAATGCTGCATGCTTAATTATTTATATAACGATAAACTTTAATATATAATATATAAAAAAGTAGTATAAAAATTCATATTACATGATTCAACATAAAACCAAAATGTAAGTAGTTCTAAATACATATGCAAGTTTTAAAGTCATCATATAATTAAACATAACTAATGTTCATGTGGACTACCATCATTAGAATGGTCTAATATATCATCTCCATTGCTAGAACCATAAGAGTCTGACTCAAGATTCTTCAATTATGATGTGTTGTAAAATAAGTTTCATATCTTCTTCTTATTGGCGTATGCATTCATTCCGTTTCTCACGATCTTGCATCACTTGCGCCATCTTTTCTTGAAAAGTCTTGTCTTTAGCTTTTAGTTCACCATTTAATTTATGAATAATTTAATTCATTTCTTTTATTAGATGAACCATTAGAGATTGACTGGTACTAGAGTAAGCAAATGTAGAAGGAGTAAACCTTTTCTTTAATGCACCAAGTCCATACACATTCTCCTTATTTCTACCTCCAACAAGAACAAAGTATATATTTTATTATCATCAATAGAGGTAATAGGAGAGTTTTGTGAACAAGATCCTTCAAGTATTTGATGTTGTTGGTTTCTTCTCGGCGTTGCTTATATTTCTCCTAAAAATGAAGTCAAATGTTATTGTTCTGAACAAAACATGTAACAAATATTAAATTATGACTTAAAGTTTAAACTCATCGCAAGGTCATGAGTCTTACCATCGATTGATTCTCCAGTCTTTAATTTCTTTGTTCTCTCTACAACCTCCAAGCAATTGGTGGTTGTTCTAACTCCTTAGTCTACATATATTTAAACAAGATAAAATTGAATACTTAAGTCTAATATATCAAATTTGAATTACATATATAGAAAATATAAAGATATAATAAGATTGCCATATTCTCAAAGTGAGCTGCAATAGATATGGAACCACCATAATAGGTTTAAGTTCCTTTCTCAACAACCCAATTTGCCTAGGCAGTGATACTTTTGGTTTGTAATTCTGCAGAACTCCAATGTAGGTTCAAGGTTGCTCGAATATTTGGTGAAATTCAAGTACCCTTATGCCGATCGATCCTAATTTTATTCATTAGATTTTAAAACATATGTGAGTCTTTTGTATCAAAAATTGATATTATGATTCACTTTTGGTTCTGATTCCATTGATGCTTTTTTTGCATGAAAAACCAATTAGAAAATATAGTAGAATAATATAATGTTAAGGTAACCATAATGAAAATTACCTTAAATTCTCCAAACCATCTATCTCGAAGGTCAATATGAACTTTATTCTAAGTGGGACTAGATTCATCAAATTATTGCTTGATGATGCCTGAGATTATAGTAGAAGGACCATTTACCGGTATAAAATTGTGTTCAAACATATTGTCAAAATAATGACATAATGAAGAATAACAAATAAATTAAAGTTGTCTTCTCCCTTTTTCAATCATGAAGCCATGGCCTTTGATCAATGACATTGACAGACTCATACTCAAGTGTAAGTGACCCTTGTATTGGTGAATGTTAATTCATAGTGGACTTTGTGAAAAAGGTAGTAGAAGATGATTCTCCTTCAAAATGATCACCATGTTGCTCTTGAACTATAGGAAGTGAGGGTTCTTGAAGGATATGACATGTAGACTCAATGGTTGTTGGATGAATGGAAGAAATGAGACAATTAGTATTAGGTGAAACTCTCTCACCAACATGAACACCTCGACCACCACGATTAGGTGGTAGATGACCACCTCCTCTACCCCTTGATGTCATCTACAAGTGAAACTTATTGAATATATAATATTTAATAGAGTAAAGAAATTAGAACAATCAATTTTCAATAAATAAATAAGCTCATTATGATAAAAGGCTCAAACCTGACATGTTTTTTACAACCAAATGTGTTAGTTATCTTGCCTCTTATCACTATAATTATTAGAAATCACAATCATATTAATGTAAAGCAATACTAACACAATATTACAACCAATTTTAATTCATGAATTATCGAAGAGGTAGTACTACTTGAAGTTGTAGAAGCTCATAATCTTGGTATGCAGTCTCAAGCTCAATTTTGTCTTGTTGTATTATCAATAATTCTAGTACAAGGTTTTGTCTTAATTGCTCCTAACCAACCTTGGTATCCCTATGGATATGTAGTGTAATAAAATTGTTCTGCTTCTGCAAATATGAATGGATCATATGCTTTGTTATATCTTCATGATTGCTTTACTTGAACGATTCCATACTTATTATCTACTTTCATTCTTATATTATAAGTATTATCAAACCATTCACATTGAAGGACAACTAAATTTATGATTGGCAAGCCAGTAAACTCCAATTGAATAATACTAGACAATATTCCATAGAAATATGACTCTAATTTGCCATTGCTTCCTCTTACATTAATGCCATAGAGGAATTTATGCCTCTACTCCAAAGAACAACGTGAAATTTGTATCCATTAATAACATAGATAGGCTATGACTAAACTTTTCTCTTAGGACCCCATGCCAAATTAACCAATAATAAATCTTGAATATTATTTTTTGGATTGAGAACCTAAATAAAAGATTATACATTATACTATGTGAACCTGAAAATAAAACTTATACAAGGGGTAAATTAAAAACCTACATATTGTTTGAACCATGTAGTAAAATAGGATGAAATGTCCTTATAAATTTGAGCACCAAAAGCAGTAGGACTAATATCTCATAATTATTTAACATAAATATTGCAAAGAAGGAACCAATTACTCAAACCACACAAATTAACTTAACTAACATGCGTGTAAAAGGAGTGAACATCATCTTACTCAAAGTATGGTTGAACCTCTTCACAATTTTGAAGAACATACAACTGGGCAACATCAAAGTCTCTTTGGTTCATATAATAAGTCATGGATTTTCTAATTTCTCTTCCTAAGTAATCGAAAATCAAAGTAGGAGGAGTACAAGAAGAACCTTCACCTACTTCAAGGTTATGAGGAATGTTAGTCCTTCTTGTTTCAACATGATTAGGATAATAAAATAAGACAAATGTAGATGTTTCTTCCACCAAGTAGGCTTCACAAATAGAGCCTTCCACCCTATCTTTATTTTTCATTTTCTTTTTTAGAGAGTGTAAAGACATGTGAAAGAATATAAGTATGCATTGTTTAAAATATTGAAGAAATAAACAATAAATTATGTAAAAGTGATTAGTAATTTTGTACCTCTTAAATGGTCCACATCAAAGGAGGTGGCATGAAATGTTGAAGCAAGTGTGACACAAAATGGGATTTGGAGGCAAACTAAAAATATTTTAATTTGAGGGCAAGCTGAAAACAATGGAGGCAAGTGCTGATTCACCCCAAAAAACAATTCAGTCCCTAATCTCTTTTAGTGGAAAATTGGAGTCATGTTTAGCCACCACAAAACAAATTTAGTCTCTAATAAACTACTTTATTCAATGGCTAATTCGTTGTCTAAAATGAACAATTTATTCTACTTTTCATAGCCACCAATTTAGTGACCAAAATTTTGCTACTAGTATTGTCGGTGGCTATTTTAGTCACTATACGAACTAATACCATTAACAATTCATTCGACCAATGCTTCAGTCATTAATATGAGACTTATGTAAATCGACGACCATTTCAGTCACAATTTGTGAACGTGTTATTTTGGTGGCTAAAGTCGGCCTAAAATGATTTTTTTTCTCTTAATGATATATATGTTTGGACAAAATGATATTGGTTCATAAAGATTTGATGAAGATGTGAAGGATTGATGAAGGTTTGATGAAGATATGAAGAATAAATGAAGGTTGATTAAATTGATCAAGCTTGAAGTGGACATTAAATTGGACTACATGCAAAGTTCTTGAAGCTTGAAGATGAAGCTTAACTTGAAGACTATTTGACATATAATAGGTGTCTTGTGTCTAGTTGCAGTCTTTAAATATGTTAAAATGGTTTTCAATAGGTTAAATGAGTTGGTATAGTTTTGCAATTAACATATTTGATCGGCTGAAATGTTATTTAATTAGCTGATTTCACTTAGGTATAGTGAAATCAACAGATTGAACTGAAATTTCAAAATGTTCAATATGTAAGTTGACAGGCTATAAAGCTTTAATTTTTAGAGAGAATGAAGAGAGATTCGTTTTTAGCGCAAAATCAGTTTAATACTTCTAGAAAATCTCGTTCTCTCTAAACTTTTCAGTGCTGGAACTGTTAGTGATCATCTTTGAAGGTTTGGAGTTGTGATTGCTCTTGGTTTGCGCTTGGAAGAGAGGTCATTGGTTGGATAGGGAAAGCCACCATTGAGGTTTGATTTGTCTTAAGCTTTTGTGTTGTTCCTGACGGGATTCCAAGTCCTTTCACATAACCAAGTACTCAACCACTTAAGCTAGTACTTTTCCTCATCATACAAGCCAACATTAAATGTCATAAAGATTCCCACTACACACATTGATTAAATATTTATTTATTTAATTATTTAAATTTCTTGTGTCTTATAGTTATCAGTTTCTTATAATAAAAAAATATAAATGAAAGAAAATCTTTAATTAAGATGAGAGGGAAGAATGAGTGCGAGGGAATCATTTGTGCGGGGTAGTATAATACATAATAATAGCATTTGTAAGTGCCATAATTTGTATACAAAATGTGGCAATCATAAAACCGTCGTATTATAAAGCAAATTGTGACAGTTTTCCAAAATCGCCATATTAAAACTGCCATATTTTTCTCAATTTTTTGTAGTGAGGTTTGTTAAATGATGATTAATTCAAGAAATGTCAAATCAATTAGAACTCAAAATTAGTGGTTTCCAAGGAGTTGTAGTGCTGAGTGCCACTTTCCCAAACATGGGAGGCACCCTGTTTTCCTAGTGAGAGTCATCTCGGAAAAAATGGCATTCCCAATTTGTTAACCGTTGGATCAAGCTAAAATTTTGACAACTGGTCCTAGACATATTGTTCTTTACCTTAACGGCTTAGATCTTCGATTGGAGATATATAGTTAGAGAATTTTATCGTGTAGGATTCCTGTAGTTTAGGTTGTTGATAACTTTGACCTCTGTTACTTGTTTGGTGAATAACTTTTTCCACAATTACTCAATTGTGTTGATTCTTTTTTGTATTGCATTCTTGATTCAATTATATTTAATTTGAATGAAAGAGCTTTATTTTTGAAATTTTTTTGGAAGTTGGAGTTTTATTTTTTTAAATCATGAACAATTTACTTATGTTGTTAAGTTTTTGTGCAATATACTTTGAAGAATCTGATATGTAGTGTAAATTATGTATGTTGATGATATGAACTGATGAGAAGTGGGGGATTCCATGGAGGAAATCTTTTTGATGTATATTTCTTTAGTCTATGCATTGATGTATGGATTCAAGTAAGGTGGTATCTTGACACTCTAATAACCATTCACACTCAGATAGAATAGAATGGGTTATGTGGTGAGAGGTGCAAGAGGTCTTAGTTTGGGGCTTTTCCTTGGCCTAAGATGCGAAAGGGATTAACCTTGTGAGTGATAGGATGAAACCCATTGCAATGGCTCTACAAAGCAGCATAGGCCACCACAAGTGCACCTCTCTAGTGAATTTGATATCAATGCATGTATCTAGATATTGAGTATAGAAGTGTCCTATGATGTATGTTGTTGTGACTCTTGAAACTGAATAATGTTATGTTGTTATTAAAGTATTTGATATGAGATGTTTTCTTTTGCAATTGGCTTACCCTTTCGTGTTTGTTGTTTCTGTTATGTGTTGTGTGCTTCTTTTGGCATATGATCACCTTAATGGTTTGAGCATATGAAAATGCAAGTGTAAAGACACATCTTCTTGATGAGGAGTGAACTGTGTGAGACATGGGAAGACATTAGATCATGTTAGGTACAATTTTAGGATAGATTCAAAACTAAGGGAGCTTGGGTGTTATATTTGTTATATTATTATAGTTCTATCTTTATGGTTGTGTTTGTTTATAGTCATGACACTATTTTTTCCTTTGTGAGGATGGATTTACAATTTGTGCATACGTTTGTTTCCAAGGTTTTCAATGTATTTGAGCAGGATTCCAAAATTATATGGGAGATATGATGAAAGCAATCACACATATAGGCTATGATATAAGATGATTTACTATTTGTGTTATTGACAAAGACAAAAGTAACATGGTCTTTATGCTTTTCAGTTATTTAATTTAATTCTTATATATATATATATATATATATATATATATATATATATATTTTTTTTTTTTTTTTTTTATATATATATTTTTATAAATAAAAATATATATAAAAATATTTTTTATAATTTATAAAAATATTTTCTTTACTTATATATTCATAATTAGTTGTAATTTTATTTTAACATAGTTTTTATTTTTTGTATTTAATTTTATATCATATTTATTTTTAAGGATAAAATAATAATTATTTAATTTTATTTATTAAAATATTTTTTTAATCTATCATACCTATCACATCATATACAAACTTTCATAAATTTTTCTTCCAAATTTCTTCATCTATCCCTTTAAATCCCTTAATCCAAACAACACCAAAATCTTCTCTTCATCTTCTCAAATCCATCTCGTCACTCTCCTCCAAATTCTCCTCCTAATCAAAACACTACCTAAAAGACGATAATAAATACAATAAATCTTGTATTATCTACTTTTGAATATTATTATAAAATATATTATTTTAATAATATTATGTTTAATTAAAAATGAAATGTTACATATAAAATTCCCTTATTTTATTTAGAAAATTATCTTTCATAATAATAATCTTTGATAAAATTCCCTTGTTAGGATGTTACCTACAAAAGATTATCCATTGTTCAAATAAACAAAACACATCAACAAATAATAATAGCAACAAAATAATAATAATAATAATAATAATAATAATAATAATAATAATAATAAAAAAAAAAAAAGAACTAAATAATTTTTTTGACTACATATATATTTATGAACCATTATTAAACCTCCACAATTGAAATTAAATAAAAAATTATATTCAATTTTTCAAATGTACTCATAAGTATCCATTCAACTAATTAAGCTGTTGAATATTAGATTATTTAATTCCATTTATTATTTAAAATAAATTATTTTGACTAGGTATAATAATAATAATAATAAAATAATAACAGTTATATTATTATTATTATTATACATCTTGTTGTAAAGGAAATTTGGATTATATAGGAATACCACTTGCTCAGGAATAAAAAATATTAATACAAAAAAGAAGTATAACTTCTAATATATTAAAATTTGAAAAAAATCATCATGATTTATCCTTGATAAAATAGTTTAAAGTCACGTCGCTTGTTAAAATGTTTTTAAATTACATTCATTATACGTGTCGACTTTAATAGCAGTTTCTGAGAAGTCATAAGTATTACTTTCTATAATTAAACCTATAAAATTAGATTAACTATAAAGTCAATTCTGTTATTATTATTTCTTTATTTTTTGTTACGTACTTGTCAGTAAGACAATGCATTAATTCTTGGATGGCGCACGTATAATAAGGAAATAATGGTAGCAGAGCCTCCTACCTGCAAAGCAGAGTCTTGTAATAAAATTTGGAAAGTGGAGGTAGGTTCCTATCGTTTTATTGATATTAATACGTTCATTAGAACAAAATCAATATCAATATATTAATTGTAAGACACAGTTAGGTCACCATTCTATTAACTGCGGACATAACCCTATCCTCTGCACTCTCAAAATACACAGTTTCCAATATTCCTATCATAAGATTTTTTAAAATATCATTGCTAATAGCTTTTACTGTAGCTTGCCACATATCTTGAAAATTATGAGAAAACTTGCATGAACATGTATTATAAAAATACCAAAAATAAGATAAAAAAATTAAAAATAAGAATAAGAATAAGCTCAACCTTTTACAGTCTAAAACAGTATACACGATGCAAGTGTCTGTAATTAATCCTTGATATTAATAATTATTGTAGTGATAGGTGTGCAGGTACACCATCATTGATTGATCTTTATACCATACCATTGCACTTCCTTTGGTCTGTAACAAAAATGTAATTAAAACAACCTAACTACATTCACTAGCTAGTGTCGTATTTACAAATACGTGGAGAGCATTGGTTAATTTTGTTTGTGCACTGTGCACTACTCAACGTGTGGTCTCTGATGGATGAACAGAATGTAAATAGTGAAGGACAGGTTTTATAGTATGGAAGAGTACGTGGAGTGGGTCCAGAGTGAAGAACAACAGAATGAATGAGTATAGCTTTGTTGTTTGATTATGAAAAAAAAAAAAAACATTTCGATCGATAGATTTTACTCCCTATTTAGTGCAGGATCATGAGACAGAAGAAGAAAACCCATTTGGGTCCCACCTTTTCTTTGCAGATTTACCAACCTTGGAAGATGATGGGGCCTGTACTGAAGAGTCTGGATTAAAAACACGACACAGGTGTTTAATATATACCAAAATTTAGGTTGTTCGTTTGGTATGTAGTTACCTATCTACTTAAATATTTTATTCAAAATTCCACTGTCACCACCTTCTCTAATGTTTAATTCAGTTTCATTTTCATTATTTTTCATATGTTTCACTTTTATACTTTGATTATTATTTTTTTAGATATATGAATTTAGGTTTCTACTTTTATGGCTTTTTAAATTTTAATCTTTTGCTTATCATCAACTACTCGTGAGATATGATAATAATCATGATATTGTCGGCCAGTAACTTTGTATATTAATGAAGATTTTAGTTTCGAAAGAAACTTTTGATTTATTTTTTAGTTTTAGTCCTTATATCTTTCAAACTTTGACATTTAGATTTCTTTAAATCAACTGATTTACTTATTCATTTACTTATTATTAAAATTGATAAACTGTTAATTTATTAGAGTATTTTCTTTTAGTCATCACAAATATAATGTTAAATATATATATATATATATATATATATATATATATATATATAGTTTTTATATATATTTCAATCACTTTAATCTCTACGTACGACGAAGAGTATTATACGTTTAACTTTTACAAGGAATGTTTTAAAACATAGCAATTATTAGAAGATTTTTTTTTATAATAATACGGAACAAATGAGCGATTAAATATTAGCTTTTCTTGTCTAGTTTTAGTATTTTTTCGGGTTTAATATGTTTTTATTACATAGAATTTCTATATTTTAACCTCCAAAATTTTAAACATGATTCCTTTTTAGAAATATATCATTTGTGTGGTTTCTATAGGATAACAATATATCATTACCAATATATAAGTATAGTTAAATAAAGTATCCACATATGGTTCAAACAAATATTTTTATCACTCTTTTATCAACAAGACCTGCATCTGTATTACTTAAATATTCTTTTATATATATATATATATGCGTATGTATGTATGTATCAACATTTTGCTATTGTTACAAGGCAATATAAAGAAATCTTTTACTTATTTGTTTGAGTCCCTTTGTTGTTAAGTTATTTTTATTAATTACTGAATATTTTCGTCGCTCTTTTATTTATTTTTTTAACTTTAATCTATTTTAAAAGTAAAAGAAATTAAAATATAACTTTTATTTTGTTGTTTTAGTAAATAATGATGAAATATGCAAGTATCCACTTCAGAGAAAACTACAAACAGTTGTAAATGTGGATAGGATCAACGAAGTTCACAAGACCAAAAGGATCCACGTAAAATAGGTCAATAGGACCTTATGGACTGTGACCAACTCTCTAAGGGGCAATTGGTTCCTGCACGGTATCATTTTTCTTTCTGTACCATAATACTTTCGAAATTTATTTTCTGGAATATAATAAATAATTTCGATCTTTTTTTTCTGAAAATCAATTATCTCCTCTTTTTATGAAAAACATTTGCTGGAAGCTTTTTATAGGTTGGGAGGAGAAATTTGATGTGGCGCAAGAAACAATTGTCTCTATAAGGGGCCTCAGAAGGTAAGATTTGGAGAATTTCTTCTTACACCTCGTATTTTCTAAAATTCTAACTATACCCTTGCTGAAATTAATAGAGAGGGAAAGTGTGTGGAATGGTTTAGGTTTGTTGTTTTGCTTGCATCGGGTGTTTCATCTTAGGATAGTGGTGCTCGTTGGTGGTGAGTGAGTGTGGGTGGTGGTTGGTATTATGAATCTGATTGGTGGATTCATGATTCCAATTGAAAACAAAAAAAACATATGCTTATTTAAATGGTTGAAACAAGTCATATATATATATATATATATATATATATATATATATATATATATATATATATATATATATATATAT
>Ga0214543_1002395_pt1 | contig 36777 bp, 33 predicted proteins | sample CNSS2metaG_FD_160094 | JGI IMG/M metagenome (GOLD analysis project Ga0214543, IMG submission 160094) | Root nodule microbial communities from cowpea collected in UCLA plant growth center, Los Angeles, California, USA - CNSS2 | ecosystem: Host-associated > Plants > Roots > Nodule | place: USA... | reverse complement strand
GCCCTACAATAATACATTACAACTCGGATCAAAACAACTTAGAATTATTAACACAGTTTAAGTAATAAACAGATACCTTCGATATCTATTATCGGATGCACCAAATTATAAACTCTAACTAGGCCCTCAGTGGGCAACTTGTCAACAAACTTCAACAAGATCTCCACCACCTTCTTATCAGCAGTCGATAATTCATCCATCCCCATGTCCTTATACCAAGAAGGATTGCCTGTCCAACTAAAAGGGAATTTGGTACTCCCATCTGCGTTCAAAAAATGAGCCTTGCCTCCTTCTTTAACGACAACCTTGAAGTACCCGTCCTTGAAATGCTTGAAAGATTGGGAAAATGCGTCCAGTCTGCTGATACTGGGGCGACTTATCAAGGATAGCCAAGTAGCCGGTCGGTGGGGTCTAGTATCGTAAAAGTACAAAAAAGCGTAAGGAGTGGGCTCCAAATATAAGGATTGGCACAAGATGCGGAAAGCCTGCAAGTAGGCCCAACTATTTGGATGCAGCTGCATAGGTGCCACATTCAATGTGCACAATACGCCCATAGTGAAACCGTCTAACGGTAACAACACATGAAGTTGAGAAAAATGGCACATATACATGTAGAAAAACTTCTCTGTAGCACCCTCCTGCCCATGGCATACCGGTCGATGGCACTAACTCTCTCCAAGGAAACAATGTCCCCACTGACGCCCTTGGAGATGACAGGTGTGCAGTTTAACCAAGAGTTCAGTAGACGAGACCACTGGAACAAAGACGATTGGTTGCGGACGTCGGTAGCCGCCCATCCATAGCCGCCTTTAGCCGGCCAGTTACTTTCTGCCAACTCTTCAGGGGGATCTTCTCGAACCTCCCTCATCGTTTCCATTGGAATACCACTTGCCATGCCCCCAGAACTTGTACCCTCTTCGTCAAATTGTCTACCCCTACTTCTCTCTGACTCAGTACTCTCATTACTATTAGACGTAGATAACGATATACTATCGCTACTAGACATACCTGTTTCGTGTTTACGGGGAGATGTCGGCTGAATTTGGGAACTAGTCGGACAGTATGGTGCGCACAAGATCTTTGAATTCAAAACTCTCGCAAAAGAACCAAGTAACCCCTCACCTGTTTTGAAACCTATATTTATAGTCCAGAATCCCAAACGACGAAAACCCCTTCCCGCCAAAACAATACCCCAGGCCAATCGACACCATCATTGCGAAAGATATAACTTTTAAAAACGACGGCGCCAAAACTCCTTGATTTGACCCGTGACACCCCTTCACCTACCTTCCGACGGTTACCACCTTTTAGCCTTAACACTGTTCATCACACTTAAAGGCTGGGGGACTGGTGTATCACACCTAGCCGGTTCCGCTAGCATATCAACACATATCACCCTTGACCGACAAATCTTATCGGACAAGGCTGGGGGACTGGTGTACTGCACCTAACCAAACTCGACCAAATAAATAAACAATGTATATATCAAGGCAGCCAAGTATTCAGCCTTGGCCGAGTCAGCCTAACTGGTATCGATTTTAACCTACACCTCATGTAACCTCAGATAGGTAGCCGACCCAGGCTGGCTACTCCGGCAGACCCGATAAGATTAAAGCCCAGGCCGATAACTCCAATTAACTTAGTGAAAATAGAAGCCCCTGCATTCAATAGGTCTTAAGGGCCTGGGTTAGGGCCTAGGCCCATTCATGGCATAAGCTAGAGCCCAAGTCAAGGCCTGGCCCATGAGGTAATCAGGCATCATTAATGCTCTATAAATACACATGGACCCTAGTAATTAAAGGTACGCATTCATTAATCACTAATTTGACCTTCTTAGAGCTTTGACTTACTTGAGCTTCGGAGACTCTTCTGTAGGTAACCCCTCCTGGGTTCAAGCTGACATGTATCAACCGGGGAGAGGCCAACTGAGGAGATAGCGGACTACATGGTAAGGTGACGCTTGTGCCTAACTCATCTTATTTGTTCTCTGCAGGAACATTTATTATCAATATCATTAACCACATTAATTGTCACAATTATTTATGTAGTCCAAACTCAATTAGGTCCCATAAATCTAATACAAATAGCACAACTTTTTATGTAATTAATTATGTATTCATTATTACAACATTTATGAAAACATATACCTTGACTTGAGTATCAAGTGTTTTTGCATGCACATTCACTCTCGACCTAGGACCTGAGACTGGATCTGGAGACATATTAAAAAGTGAAGGCTGAAAGAGGTTCTTATAAAGTTTTTATAGTATATTTTCGATCAATCAAACAATAATTTCTCAAATAAATTTTAATATAATGCAAAACTACGAATTTAAATCTAATTTAATTTATAGAATGAACAAATAAATTTAAGTTCAATTTTGTTATATAAAATTAACTTCAAATATAAAATATTAATACAACGTGTATATATAAAAATGTCATCAACAGGTAAATACTATTTCAAGCAAAAATAATAAAAGATTAGATTTCTAAGAAATAAAGGGAAAAAAACGAAAAAATATTAATAATTTTGGGTTCAAGTACTATATTAAATAAGTGTTAAATATGTTTTTTGTTTCTAAACTTTCAGTGAAAATTGGAATTAGTCCCTCTTCGAAACTTTGGCCCAATTTATTCTCTCAACTTCAAAATTGCGTGGATTTAGTCCTTTTAACCAAATTTTGTTAAGTTTATTTTACCTTTTATATGTGTTTCATGATAGTTTATTTGCTAATATTGAAGTAAAAATGTGTCAAACGGTGTAAACATTTCAAATGCTATCATGAAATGCGTTTAAAACCTTAAATAAACTTAACAAAATTTGCTTCAAAGGACTAAATTCACGCAGTTCTGAAGTTGGAGGACTAAATTTGACCAATATTTCGAGGAGAGACTAATTTCAATTTTCATTGAAAGTTGAGGGAGCAAAAACATATTTAACCCATTAAATAATAGAAATAAATAAGATAAAATAAGTTAGTTATACATCAATTACTAATATCTATCTTAGGATAATTTAATTAACAATGTTTTTAACAAAAGAATCATAATTCATCATTAACATTTATATAATATAATCTATAGCAAGTGTAAACATAAGTACAGACCTGTGTGGTTAGATGTTTCTAAAAGTTGCATTATAGTGAGCATAAATTACTAGGAAAAAGGAAAATTAAAAAAAAAATCTCTTAAAAGTTAAAATTTGTTTATGTACAAGTTATTGCTTATAACTTTTTTATATGAAGTTTTGAAAACATTATTTTTTGATTCGTGTATATATTAATTTTAACTTATAAAAAAGTTTATCACTTTTTAAAAAAATTCTCACGAAAATTTTGTTAAAAATACTCTTTAAATGTATTAATACATAAAGTATAAGTCTTTAATGTTATTATTCTTCATTATCAACAACCGTATATGTTAGGTTTGATATGATAATAACTATAAATATCATAGTAAGAATAATGTTTAATGTTTATAATGAAAAAAAAAACTAATAATATATTAACATTATTCACGTTCAAGTTGTATAACTTAAAAAGAAACCATCACAGAGAAGGTGTTTTTTCTATATCGGTTGCATAAAATTTTTTTACATTCAAATTATTGACACAAGAATATCTAAACTTGACTTCATTGTTGTTAGACAAATGGCATCAAGAAGGACTTAAATTGATGTTTTAAAAAAATTGTCTTTATTTCTATGCTTAAGAAAATATCCCTTTTTTTATTATTAATTAAATGTGTTACTGGAAGCGTAACAAGTAAAGAAAAGAAGAAATTCATACAGTAATTTATACTGGATCGGGTATAGTCAACCCGACATCTAGTTCTCAGTCACCTCAATGTAAGAATGACAATCTCAATTCACTATCTTTAAAGTATTTCAATTATAACCACAATGACCTAGAGAAGCATGCAAAAGAAAATTGTAAAGATTTATAAACACCTATCTTGAGCCCTTTCAATATATGAAAACACCTCCCTTGAATCACATAAGAGATGAAACACCTCCTCTGTACAAAACAAAGGATGAAAATTACAATTAATAATATGGAACATTGTCACCAAAAAAAAGTAAGAGTATAAAGATAGAATGTTCAGCAGTCAGCTCCTTTCACAAGTGAATTCTCTCTACTAACTTGAATAACAAAGGCAAAAACTTAATCAATATTTTCATGCTTCCACTCAGTAGTACTGTGTTGTGTTCTTTCGCGTTCTCAAATTGGGTTATTTAAAGAGTTTCACTTGAGTTTTCTTATAAAAAAATAATTCAGTTAATTCAAAAATCAAATCAAATAAATTTGAAAATCAATTTTTATTCTCTATAGAAAAGATAATTTTTTGAGAAAGATATAGTCAGAGAATACTTGATTTAAAAAACAGATTCAATTCAAAAGATATTTTTATTTTTGAAAATATGTAGAAACATATTTAGTTAATTTAAAAAAAAATCAAATAAATCCGAAAATCAATTTTTATTCTCTACAAAAAAAAAGAGATGATTTTTCGGAAAATATATAGTCGGAGAATACTTGATTTTAAAAAACAATTTCAATTCAAAAGATATTGTTATTTTTGAAAAAATTGTAGAAACATAATTTAATTATGTTTTAACCTTAATTGATTATGTGCGTGAAAAAAATGATATCACTTGTGAAGAGAGATGATTTGGTTGATAATTCTTCTTATGCTTCCTCTTTATCTAGAGTGACTTGACACCCTAAATACTCTATATCTTTATCTTGACCTTTCCTTAATCTTGTAGTATTTTTGCTTGAGTATCCATTAAAATCTTTAGCTTTCAAAGAGGTAGTGGTGACATCCTTTTTGTTGACATTCTTCCCCTTTTTTGATGATGATCAAGAAAACACCTATAATGAAAGTAATTGCTTGACTTTGTAGTCAGCTCAAGATTAACACAAGTGGTTAGTGTTGAATAATCATATAATTCATTTAAAGCATTTAAATTACATGGATTAATTCAAACACATTTAGCTCCCCCTATCACAATAATATATATTGCTCCCCTATTTGTGAGCACAATGTAAACATTCAACACATATTCAAAACAAACATATAGAGTCACTCCCCCTTTTTATTATTACCATTCAAAAAGGAGTACAATTCAAAAGAGACACATTTAAACATTTATCAAATCATGCTTAAGAATTAATTCCTCAACCATTACAAATCACATTTAAATCATGCCATTTAGTTACAGACCATAAAGAGATTAAGTGACTATCACAACACACAAAAACATATTAATTTAAGGAGTTACCATCTAAGATACCCAATGACCTTCTGAGCTCCTAATACCTATCCCTTAGTAAAGGTTTGGTGAAAATATTTGCTAATTAATGATTGGTATCTATGAATTTAATTATGTAAACATTCAACTCATTTTATAATATGATCTCTAATAAACTGATGTCTAACTTCTATATGTTTAGTCTTAGAATGCATGATTGGGTTCCTAGTGAGATTGAATGCAATAGTACTATCACATTTTAAGGGGATATTATCTATGTACCACACCTAGCCAAACTCGACCAAACAAGTAAACAATACATATACCAAGGCAGTCAAGTATTCAGCCTAGCCGAGTTAGCCTAAGTTCTACCAAGTTCTAACCTGAACATCTAAAGGAACAACATGGAACAACCTGCACCTCATATAACCAACGTAAGCCGCGAAGATAAGTAGCCGGCCTAGACCGACTACACCAACAGATCCAGTAAGATTAAAGCCTAGGCCGACCACTCCAATAAACCCAGTACAATGAAAACCCCCCAACATTCAACAAGTCCTAAGGGCCTAGGCTAAGGCCCAGGCCCACTTACAGCCCAAACTAGAGCCCAAGCCAGGGCCCGGCCCATGGTATAACCAGACATAATTAATGCTCTATAAAGAAACGTGGACCCCAGTTATTAAAGGTACGCATTCATTAATCACAAATTTGACATTCTGAGAGCTTTAACTTACTTGAGCTTCGGAGACTCTTCTACAGGTAACCCCTCATGGGTTCAAGCTGACATGTACCAACCGGGAAGAGGCCAACCGAGGAGATAACGGATTGTATGGTAAGGTGACGCTTGTGCCTAACTCATCTTATTTGTTCTCTGCAGGAACAATTGGCGCCCACCGTGGGGCACGAGACTAACACCTTTAGTACCCGTTTTTCTCTGAAGATGGTTTCCACCCGTAGCAAAGCTAGAGTGAACAAGCAGGTGGATGCTGGTCCCTCAGGACCTACTAGCATCACCCCTGACCTGGCCACCATCCTAGACGGCCAAGCGAAGATGCAACAAGAGCTGGCAGATATGAAGAAGCGCATCGCTGATGAGATGGGGTGCTACGACAAGAGAACTCTCGCCTTAGGCGAAAGATCGAAGCTGATCCCAACCTGAAGGGAAAAGCCAAGGAAGCCTCTGAAGCTGCAAGGTCCCCGGCCTTCCAGCCCACAGAGGAAGAAAGCAAATACAACCCCACTCCTCATACCTTCACTACTACCCAACAAACACCCATCCCTTCCACCCATCCCCATACTGCAGCCCCAACCCCTGCCGCCACCCTCCCTACCACCCAGATCCCCTACACCATACCCACCACCCTACACACCACACATGTTCCACCACACAACCAACAATACCCTTCAACAAGCCACATCCCCCCTCATAACCTTACTTCCATCTTCCCCACTATGATCACTCATCCCATCCCACCCCATCTGCTTCCTCCCCACCAGCCTAGGCGTCGTCATCCCTTCACCAATTTCATCGCCAACAGCCCTCTCCCCACCCAGTGGGAACCTTTCACCCTGGACCGCTATACTGGCGAAACTGACCCCGATGAACACCTCAAAGTCTACATCACCCATGTCGCCCTATACGCGTCCCAAGATGCAGTCTTTTGCAAAGCCTTCCCCACCACCCTCAAGGGCCTTGCCCTACAATGGTTCACAACCCTTCCACCTTACTCCATTGACAGTTTTGACGTCCTTTCCCACATGTTCTCCACCCATTTTGCTGGCAGCTGCCCATACCGAACTACCACAATCTCCGTCCTGGGCATTAGATAGGAACAAGGCGAACCACTCAGAGCGTTCATAAATTGCTTCAGTAAGGCAGCTCTTCGCACTCCACACCTCAACCAAGAGATGATCCTTCAATGCATGGCACTCACCCTACAGCCCGGCCCCTTCGCCAACAACGTCTACCTCCACCCACCTTCCTCTATGCACGAACTCAAATTACGTGCAGCTGACTATGTCCGCATGGAGGAAATGCAAACCCTCCACACCAAATTCTACAATGACTATGCAGCCACAACCGCCAACCCTACCCCTGCCGACCTCTCTCTACGCGGCACCATCAATACCATCTCTGGTGGCTTTGCTAGTGGAGGATCCACTTCTTTTGCTAGAAAAAGACACCTCCGCCATATCCAATCCATCAACCATATCACCCATTCTCACCACAGGCACCGCATGCCTCCTATCATCTTCACCGATGACAACTTTCATGGCCTCGACAATCAACAAGATGACCCCATGGTTATCACTGTTGAAATCGAGAACTACGCTGTTAAGAAAGTCCTCGTGGATCAGGGCAGCTCCGTTGATATCCTCTACTGGGCCACCTACCAAAAACTTCAACTTCCGGACACCGCCATGGTCCCATATGACGAGCCAATCTATGGCTTCTCTGGTGAACAAGTATCCACCCGTGGCTACATCGACCTCCACACCATCTTTCGGGAGGGAACCCAAACCAAAACCATCCCAATCCGCTTCCTTATCGTCGACCCGCCAACAATATCCTCCTGGGCTGTCCTTCCCTCAATACCCTTGGCGTCGTCGTCTCCACCCCTCACTTGGCCATGAAGTTCCCTTTCCCTTCCGGCGACATCCTTACCATCCATTGTGACAAGCGCTTGTCACGCGAATGCTACATGGCCAACCTGCAACCACAACTCTGAATCCAACAAACCAACCACATTGAGCGACCCCCTGGCTCCAGCATCGCCCTGTCCGGCGAAGATCTAGACCCCAGAGTAAGCTGGGATGTTCGTCTCGAACTAGTTGAGGAGATCTCCCCTCTAGAGCTTCCCAATAGCCACTCTATCAACCTAGGCATCGGTTTACACTTTGACGAGCGTGCCATCATCACACCCATCCTCATCAACAACACAGATCTTTTTGCCTGGTCAGCCGCTGACCTCCCTAGGGTGGACCCTCAAGTGGCATCCCACAAACTATCCATCTATAAAGAAGCCTGCTACGTATCCTAGAAAAAATGCAAGCTTGACGAAGAACGTCGGCTAGCAGCTAAAGTTGAAGTCGACAAGTTACTAAACGTAGGATTCATAGAAGAAGCGCAATACACCACTTGGCTTTCCAATGTTGTCTTGGTGAAGAAAGCCAATGGCAAATGGCGGATGTGTGTAGACTACACGGATCTAAACAAGGCTTGCCCTAGTGACGCCTACGCCTTACCCAACATCGATCGACTCATTGACGGTGCGGCAGGAAACAAGGTGCTTAGTTTTTTGGACGCATATTCCGAGTAAACCCAAATTCCCATGGCCTCATCTGACATGCACAAAACCGCCTTCATCACGGACGATGCCAACGACTTCTATAGGGTCATGCCCTTTGGTCTCAAAAACGCTGGAGCAACTTACCAACGGCTGATGGACAAAGTTTTCAGTCACCTAATAGGACAATGTGTCGAAGTATACGTTGACGACATGGTTGTCAAGTCTCCAAGTCATCGCCAACATGCCGAGGACCTATCAGCAGTCTTCTCTGCACTACGCCAATACAACCTTCGCCTCAACCCAGACAAGTGTGTATTCGGCGTTGACCGAGGCAAATTCCTTGGTTTTATGTTAACCCAGCACGGCATAGAAGCCAATCCTGAAAAATGCAAGGTCATCATCGAGATGCGCAACCCCACTACTATTAAGGAGGTCCAACGTCTTATTGGCCGCTCACAACCATTTCCCGCTTCCTACCCAAACTGGCCGAACAAACCCAACTCATAGTCCAACTCTTAAAGAAATCCACCCGGTTCACGTGGACTGATGATTATGAGCAAATTTTCCAAAAACTGAAAACAACCCTAACCTCCCCACCTATTCTCCACAAGCCGGACCCCCATCAACCCCTACTCGTATACATCACAGCCACCGACTACATCGTCAGCGCCGCGCTTGTCCAAGAAATAGAATGCACGCAGCATCCTGTTTACTTCATTAGCAGAACCCTGCAAAACCCCAAAACCAGATACCAGATGGTGGAAAAGTTGGCCCTATCTTTGGTACATGCAGCCTGCCGCCTACGCCCATACTTCCAAAATCATAACATCATTGTCAAAACCGACTACCCAGTTAAGAAGATATTGCACAAACCATACCTGGCAGGACGAATGTCGTCCTAGGTCATTGAGTTGTCCGAATTCAACATCCGTTACGAACCTCATGGCCCCATCAAAGCTCAATGCCTCTTAGACTTTGTCAATGATCTCCAACAAACACCCACAGAAGACCAGTAGACACTTTACGTTGATGGTTCTTCAAATTCGAAGGGTGCAGGTGCTGACATCGTGTTGGAAGGCCCTAACGATATCCTCATTTAAAAATCCCTCCACTTCGCCTTCAATACATCCAACAACCAAGCCGAATACGAAGCCATCCTCGCCGACCTATCCTTAACCTACGAGGTTGGCGTCAAGTCGTTAACATGCAAAACCGATTTCAAGCTCACTGTAGGCCATCTAAATGACAAGTTCCAGATCAAAGACCCCACTCTTGTGCAATATTACCATATGGTCCGAACAGTCATCCAATCCGCCTTTGACCAAGTCCGCATCCAGCACATTCCTAGATCTGAAAACATCAGAGCCGACATCTTATCCAAACTAGCTAGCACCAAGTTAAAAAGCTGCCACCGATCCCTATTGCAGCAAACACTATCCGCTCCTTCCATCATAAATACTTACCATAACCTAACCCAACACCAAGCTGACAACTGGACCACTCCTTACATCCAGTACCTCCAAACCGGTAACCCCCCACCAAATGCTGACAGAACTTGGATAACTAAAGCCACCAGGTATACCATGATAGGTGATGATCTTTACAAACACAGATACGGCCAACCACTTCTCAAATGTGTCACTACAAAACAAGCCCAGTACATCATTAAGGAATTACACGAAGGCATATGCAGCTACCATTCCGGCGCACGCACCATGACTACCAGAATCCTTCGCGTTGGTTACTTATGGCCGACTATGGAAGCAGATTGCCAAGACTTCGTCAAAAAATGCAAACCATGCCAAAAACATGGAAACCTCATTCATCAGAAACAAGAACAGCTTCATTCTATACTATCCCCGTGGCCCTTCGCAAAGTGGGAAATGGACATCCTCGGCCCTTTCTCCCCCGGCAAAGGCCAAGTAAAATTCTTGATAGTCGTTCGTCGATTACTTTACCAAGTGGATAGAGGCCAAACCACTAACCATCATCATAGCCCAACAAGTCCAACAATTTGTTTGGAATATGGTGTCCCACATACCATCATCACCGACAATGGCCGACAGTTTATAGACAAAGAACTCGCTAAATTCTACACCAGTCTAGGCATAAAACACATAACCAGCTCTGTTGAACACCCACAGACCAACGGACAGGCCAAAGCGGCAAACAAGGTTATCCTAATGGAGCTACGCAAGCAGTTAGACAGCGCCAAAGGCCGATGGCCAGAAGAACTAGTAGAAGTGTTGTGGGCCTAGAGGTGTACCCCTCAATCAGCAACAAACGAGTCTCCATTCAGCCTAGTATACGGTGCAGACGCCATGATACCCGTTGAAATTGGTGAACCATCCCTGCGCCGAGAACTATATGACTCGGCCCACAATCATCAAAACATGGCCACCCACCTTGACCTCCTACCCGAGCTAAGAGGAAAAACTCAAATACGCAACTTAGTTGCCAAACAAAGAGCTGCTGGGAAATATAACGCCAACCTATGCCCAAGATCGTTCGCAAAAGGAGACTTAGTTTGGAGAATGGCCAGCAGTGCAAGGAAGAAGGATGGCAAGTTCTCCAGTAATTTGGACGGCCCATACCGAATACGTGAAGACGCTGGGGGAGGAACATATCGACTAGAACAGTTGTCTGGGAAAGAAATACCCAATACATGGAATGTATCCCATCTAAAGTTTTACTTTAGTTAAGGACATATTTTGTACCAAACACTTGTAACCCTGTGAGTACTCTTTTTCCTCACCTGGTCTTTTTTCCCTAAGGAGGGTTTTGGCCGGGGAGGTTTTAACGAGGCACCCCAGATTTAATGAATAAACAAAGGGTTCCAAACTTCACGACTATTCTTCACTTTAATTCTCGCATTCCTTTTAAGTTCTCCACCCTCACCACAAGTAAGCGGCCTGGGTCGAACACCCTTAACTTCATGTTAGTTCGTTTTAAGTTTCCCACCCTTACCACAAGTAAGCGGCCTGGGTCGAACACCCTTAACTTCATGTTAATTCATTTCCGACACTTACCACAAGTAAACGATCGGGGTCGAATACCCTCAATAAATAATCGAACTCGCCAAACATCACATACACCCACTCACAATTATACCATACTACTAACGCACCACTATCACACAAGTTATCGACATCCAATAAACAACATAGCATACACAAAAGCATTTATCATATTAAAAACAAAGTAAAATAGTGTACGGATTATTACAGACGTAGTACTCATGACCAGTTTCAAATCATAAAAAATAGAAGTCTTACGCCACCTTGTTATCATCACCCTCCATGACAGCTTCCGCATCTTTCTCCTGGCCAGTTGCTTCCTTCTCGACCTCCTCGTCTAGGCTGCTCTCGGCCTCATTAACAAGCTGGCCATCCACCACGTCCTTGTTAACATCAAATCTAGTATCAGCTGCATCAACATCCTGACAAAAGAAGGTCGCTTGCCTCAAGCCTTTCTGGAACCCATTGATGTGCTCTTGGATAATATAGCCTTTCAAGTCATCAAGCTCCACTTCTACACCTTCATATTTTTCCTTCAGTTCATCATAATCCGCCTCCAGGTCTGCTATCCTTCCATTAAGTTTACTCTTCGAATCTAGACAGCAAACCTTCCAGGTTCCCAACCTTTTCCTCTCTTCCTCCCACGGAGTCCAGCTCCGCTAACTTGGATTCCTTGCTCCAAAAGTGCACAAATCTTTGAGTCCTTGATCTCAATTAGCCTTAGCTTGTGATTCCTCCTTCAAGACTCCCTCTCAACTCTCAATTCTCTCTCTTTGCACTGTGATTCACTCTCTCAAATGCACCAATGGCAGCCTGAGCAAAAACCCACTCTCTCACCCTTAATTCTCACTAAATTTTGCCTTAATTAACAATAATGGAAGGAAAAACGAAAAGGTGTATTAAGCTACACTTAATTGTCATTCAAGGTTCATTATGTGCCCTTTCACATTCATGCCAAAAAAAGACTTGGCAAAAAGAGAGTTATTTTGCATAGGCCAAGATTCAAACACACAACCATGCAATTCCAAAGCAAGCACACAACAAAATCAATCAATTCATGTTTCATGATAATTCCTATAATTCTAGGATTATATTATCACTCATTATGATCAAGCATATTATTAAAATAATAATCAGTTAAATAATATAATCCTAGATGTATAGAAATTATCATGAAACATGTATTGGTTGAATTGGTTGTGCACTTGCTTTGAAATTGGATGGTTGTGTTCAAACCTTGCTAAACATGAATTAAACTATTTTTTTGCCAAAATTATTTTTGGCATGAATGTGAAGTGGCAGAGAAACCCTAGTTGTCAAAGGGGTAGCCAAGTGGGTTGGAAAAAGAACCACTAATGAATCTTGAATGGCAATTAAACCCATTTTAATGTCCATTTTCGTTTTATGGCCATTAACCTTAATTAAGACATGATTAAGAGACCAATTGAGGAAGAAAGAGAAGGTTTTGAGACTACATAGAGCGAGTGTTGTAAGGGAGTCTGTTCTGGACTAATTTGATAGGCTAGTAAGGACTGAGAGCAAACTTAGAAAGGAGAAAGGTCTGGAATTATTGTGGTGCACAAAGACTTGAGAAATTCCAAGACTTAAGCAAGGAATTCAAGTTAGGGGAGCTAAACCTCTTAATTGTGTGTTGTGATTTAATTACGTGTTGAATGAATTGTATATGAAACCTTTGAACCTTGTAACATCTGTAATTCTGTTCGATTTTCTAGAATTTTCCAGAAACCGCCTGGCGGCGTTGAAGACCCTCTAAGCGACACATTTGAATTCTACTGAGTTTCTAGATTTTTGTCAAAAACTACTTCGTGGCACAAACTGACCGCCACGTGATGCATTCCTCCTCACCCAGTTTTCTAGGTTTTGTATGATCCGCCTTGCGGTGATGAACACCTGCTTGGCAACGCGAGTCGGATGGATTGATTTTTAATGTTTTAGTGGGTTCTAGGTTATCCTGATCGGGGAGAAAGGGATTATTACTTGAAAATGGGATGTTGGATGCAAATAATTGATGAATTTACATATGGCTTGGATTAATTGGGTGAAATTCGTATGAATAGGTTTTAGTGTTAGGAAAATTAGGGATTTGGATGTTACGAGATTAAATTGATGTAGGAATCTCACGAACGAGTGTTATGTGTTACCTTTAATTAAATTTGCAAAACTGTTGTGTTTATTTTAAATACTTACGTTTCCCACAAATAAGAAAATATTGAACAAAATTAATTTTTGTGCGAAAAGGACCCGACAAGGATTAATCTTGGTCCTACATATTCTCATTGAAAATGAGAAATCAGGACTATGTAGTTCTTTTTTAAAAATTGATTTTAATTTTTAAAGTTGACTTTTGACATTTTTGAAAATGAGTATCATATGACACGTGCGGTCAATTAGACACCAAAACATTTTTATGATTTTTTGGATTTTTAAAAAGAAGTATTGTGCGACGCGTGCAATTGATTAGATACAAAAAGTATTTTTATATTTTTTGTATTTTTAAAAAAGAAGAAGTGTCGTACGACGCGAGCGATCGATTAGACACTAAAACTAATTTTATAATTATTGTATTTTAAAAAATGAGTGTCGTGCGACGCGAACGATCGATTAGACACTAAAAAAATAAAAAAAATAATTTTAATTTTTTATTTATTCTTATTTTTATCATATTTGAAAACTATTTCAATTTTTATTTCAATTTAAAATATTTTTTAAAAATTATTGATTGAAATGTGATATTTAATAAGAAAATGGTAAAATTGGAAATAGAAAATGGGAGTGCATAGGTGAATGTGAGGGTGCAACGAGAAAAACTATACACATTGGAATGATGTGCATAAAGAGAAACATGTGATGCATAAAGCAAACACATTGTAGCCTAAAAAAGGAGATTAAAGGAGTGGGGTGTGTGCTTAGTGAAAAACGCATGTCCATGAGAAAAAATAAAACTAAATGCAAGAGGTGAGATTATTACATTGGGGAGTGCATGAAGTAAATAAATAAATAGAACCCAAATTAAAAGCAGGGGTTCGCAAATTTAATTATGGAGGTGCGTGGAGAAAAACTTAAATTTGTCCTAATAATATTAAAACGCAACACTTAATAAATCCCTAAACTTCATCTTCTTCCTTTCGCAAAAGGCCACCCTACAAACACCAATGCTGCCCTTACTCAAAACCGACAACCAAACCACCGGCAGCGACAACAACAGCTACTCTCGCTATCATCAACGGCGGCGACATCCATTGATTCACCTCTATCCAAACTTGAAGGTAAATGCCTAGCATCTTCCTCATCAAGCCACCACTGTGCGCGACTTCCACGAGACTGCCAGCAACGGTGGCGCGACTTTAATGTCGTCAATGATGTTACTAGTGTCAACACAACGACATCTTCTCACATTCGTCGCATCATCCAATCGTCAATCACTTAGGGTTCAACCATGGAAACATAATTTCCCCATGCCACGACTACTAGCATCCAATGCGAACCACTACACCAGTGCTATACACTACAGAGGTTGTTGTTAGAATTGACTCAACAACAACACTGAACACACTGGAACGAAAACATCATCCATCCGTGCATGGATTTTAATAAATGATTCCAACACCAACCATGGCTACTCTGCGATTTTCGCAACATTAATGCTTACTGCCACAACCCTATTTACTAGTGGCAATCTAACTCCTTTCTATTTCTCTTCTATTTCATTGTTGATTGTTTTCCATTGTATGAAAAACAGAGAAGTGTTTTTGCGATGTGCAATTCATTTCGATTCGGATTTTTTACCAGTATATAATCAACAACCATGAGCGCCCAACTCATATCATCATACAACATTAAAAAAAGTTTGTAGATAGAAAATGTGTACCTATTTTGCACCTCTGTTGGTTATACTAAGTTGAAATTCCAAAAATTTTGGTCTGCTCGTTGCATTGTTGCTATGTTTGTTTTCTATTTTCCACTTCCTTTGTGCTTTCCCATATACAAATGTGTTTTCGTGGATCAGTGTAGGGAAGGGAATGTAAAGAGTGGTTCTTGATGATTTTTTTTTCGTCAATGGAAGGGATACCAATAAAAATGAGAGGAAAATCCTACGAGTGAGCGGTGTTGGCTTTTTTTGTGACCGTGATGATCATATGTCAACAACTGAACGCATCGGTAGCAGTTGAAGCAGAAGTTGAGATAGGAAGAAAACTGATCCTCCAATCTTGCAAACAATTTTATTTTTAATTTTTAATTTTTGAATTTTATTAATTTAGAAAAAACAAAAAAAACACAATACTTATTTTACATAACTCTTAAAAACATGATTTGAAGAAACTTTTATTACTCAATTTTATTATTTTTTGAAGACAATTTATTTTTCTCCTTTTTATTTAACGCTATTTTTTTTTTAGTTATTTTGGAAACAATTTTATATTCACCCGGATGAAATTGAGTTTTGACACTGTAACATCCCATTTAATAAATAAGCTTAATTAAATGAAACATCACACAAAGTAATATAAAGAGCAAAGTTATGGAGTATAAATATCAATCCTTATAGTTATCCAAGATACTTGAAAAGGAAAACTAAGGCACACCACGATGCCATTACAAAACAGGATAAAAGTTCAATAGTATCCAAATTAAATGCCCAAAGAAAGATAAAGCGTGGGCCACAGCCCTAGAAGAAAACTCGAATAAGCTGGATCCGACCCAAGGTAAGCTACGCAGCGGAACTTCCATCACCCTGATGACCAAAAGGAGTTCCCACATCTACTCACATCAATAAATTGATGATCATCACAAAAGTAGAAAACCACACACAGGCAAATAAATAGAAACGGTAAGCTAGAGGAAAAAGATTCTTTTATCATACAACTAAACATGCAATTCAAAGTCAAGGTTTCATATCAGACATCCAAACATGTGATAGTAAACAATTTAAGATTTTAAGACTCGACTATCTGGATATATATAATCAGTCAGATTCATTGGATGCTTGCACTTGTGGTGGCCTCTACTGCTCTGCAGAGCCATTGCCAATGGGTTTCACCCTACCACACACAAGGTTAGCCTTCAAACATCTAAGGTCATTATCCTGCCAAAGACTAGGGCCTCTTGCTACTCTCACCACTTGAGTCAGTACGTTCTATGTGAGACTAACTCTTTAGAGCTTCAGGATGCAATCCTTACTTGAATCCTTACTTAATTATATACTAAGGCACCACCACGAAACCTTACTAAGAGATTTGGGGAATTACATCCATTACTTGAGGCACCACCATGAGCTCTTACTAAGAGGGTCATGGAATTACGTCCTTACATGAGGCACCACCATGAACTCTCACCAAGAGGTGCATAGAATTACGTCCATTAGATGAGGCACCACCATGAACTCTGACCACGAGATTCATGGAATTACATCCATTAGATGAGGCACCACCATGAACACTCACAATGAGGTTCATGGAATTACGTCCATTAGATGAGGCACCACCATGAACTCTCACCAAGAGGGTCATGGAATTACATCCTACCCATACCATATCCATGTTTCACCAAACAATGATAGAGTTCTCATGCATATCAATTTCATGCCAATATATATAACCAACAATCCAAATATTTCATACCAAACTCATCAATTCCAACCCATAACTTACATAATACATACATATTCACACCCTTCATGTTTAAAATAGAGCAAACCAACCAATCATGCAACCAACAACAAATATGTAAGAAAATAGCAAGGACCTATGCCAGGTCTCGCTCAAGTTAGGAGCCCTCGCTCAAGCGAGAGGAGTCGTCCCGCTCAAGCTGCAAGCTCTAGCTTAAGCGAGACTACGAACAGAGGCCCTGAAAGGTTTTGCGAGCTCTCGCTTAGGTGAGGCCATCTCGCTTGAGCGAGATGGTTCGTCGCTCAAAACTCATTTTTTCGCCTGAGAAAGCACTCGAGCAAAAGTCCAGGGCGTGCCCCTACTACTCTCGCCTAGGCGAGACGAGCTCGCTTGGGCAAAAATAGCAGTACTCCCTCACTGTTCCACACATGCAACACCAGAATCAACCAAGCAGATCCATACAGTCCATTCATATATCAATACAAGCACTTTCCAATCATTTTGAGCATGAAACAAAACATAAACAAACCACAAACTTCAAAAATGCGAAGAAAGGACCTAGCTTCCCTTACCTTCTTTTTTGTAGAGCTAAACTTTAGGGGTTTTAGACATTGTCAATGATGATACCTCAGCTCCAAGAATGAACTCCGCAACTGAATAACACGGACACGGGAGCAAGAATGAGTCTATAAGGATGACTCGAGACATAATAGTGCAACTGGCAAAGGAAAAGAGAAGAGGAGAGTGAAGCCTAACTTACATGACGTAATCGTACTGCAAACTTGGAGAAAAAAGGGCTCTCACTCAAACCCCAGCAGAGCACTATGTATCGGCTATGAGAGGGAGAAGAGGAATATCTTTTTCTGAAATGAGTAGAATGAGAGGGTTAGGGCTGGTTTAGGAGTTTTGGGCACGCTATGAGACAACCTTAGGCGCAACTAATTAGTGCAGGCCCTTCAACATTGGGGCAGAATTCAGTGGGCCATACAGACACTATGTTTGCATGTAAATTGATAATTAGACCTTTTGGGAGTATGATTGCATGATTTGATAGTGGAATAAGACCGAAGGGTGCGTTCTGGGATTGAGGAAGGGTTTTAAAATGTAAACCAGAATCTGGGTTTCCCAAAAACTGAAGTGTTGCCTGGCAGTATATAATCTACTGCCAAGCGACATGGTGTAACTCAATGTAGTGGGATGTTCTGTGCGGAATGGGCACGAGTGGAACTATTGCAGGTGTGGAGGATATAAATGAGAAATTAGGGAAAATATGTTATTATGGATACCTTGGATGTTGGAGAGAAAGTATAATTAAAGGAATTGGATAGGAATTGCAAATTTGAGTGTAAATTGGTGTTGTAGTTATGGTTGGGGTTGAGTTATAAAATGATGTAGTGGCTGGTCTAGGGTAATCATAAGCAGGATGATTATGTTCACAGTTTTACCTTATAAGCAAATTGCTCTTATGTGTCTATAAAGGAGTATATGGAATGTTAATAGGTAATGCAGTGAGTTATAATAGATAATGTGAAGTGAAAGTGTTGTCGGGATCATAACAGAAAATATAAACTGGTTTTGGGGGAAAACACGGATGTTACATAACTGTCTTAGACTCTCTTGGAGTGGGATGACCTTGTAGCTAATTGCTGAAATGATATGGTTTAGAGTTGTAAAGATACATACATATATATGAATATAGTTACATTGGTATAGAGGATTGTTATGAGTAGTAGAGGTTGGACTTTTGTTGTGGTACTTATATGAATTGGGGGAAAATCGGGCTATAGTGGAAAAACCAGTACAACTCGTTGTACTAGTGTAGCGCCTAGCGATGGGGTTGGAGCCGCCAAGAAATAGCTACAATTCTAGGGGCTGTTGTGACACATGGCGCCTGACGCTGAGGGTCGTCCGTAGCAGGTTTCCCACACGTGTTCTACAAGTTGTGGCTTGTAGGTGTGGCAGCAAAGGGGAGCTTGAGGTATTCATCTAAAGACGTAGAACATGGATAACATGGTAGTGACCATGTGGTAGTGAATCAAAGGATATAGTTTCTTGAACATCCACTATCAAGAAACCAAATTGATTTCTCTTTGGTGATCAACTACATCATAAAAGTAATAATTTAGGTCCCCTTTATTTTTTTGGGTCCTTAATATTTAGGTCCCATTGATGATTCATTTTTCTTAATTCTTTTATTAAAACGTTTTTGTGATTTTCTAGATCTTTTTTGGAATTGTAACCAAGTCTAGCTTTGCTAGAATTCACTCTTTAGAAGAACTTAATATTGAATCAAGATTTTTAGAAGAATTTGAAAATTTATTTATTATTTTCTCTAATTTGAAATTTTCATTTTCAAGGTGAGAGCAATTTTCACAAGGTTTAAATACTTCTTTATTTTTAGAAGTTAATTTGTACTTGTTTAAATCCTTTCTTAAATCATCATTTTCCTTCTCCAAATGACTCACTGTATTTTCTAATTCTTGGAACTTTTGGTTTAAAGAACCATGCTTTTTCACTAAGTGATTAAAATTCACATAAAGATCTTGATATGCATTATGTAATTCATCGTATTCATCAAGTGAATTCGTAGAACTTACCTTCGAAGTAGCTTCATCATTACTATTTGCCATTAAGCACAAATTTGCTTTTTCTTCTTTACTATCCTCCGAAGTACTTTCCCTTGTTGTAGATGAATCATTATCCTCTCATGCAATGTAGGCTTTGCGTCTATTCTTTTGAAACTTGTTGTCCTTATTTTTCTCCTTTCTTTTATATTCTTTCTTTGTTAACGGACAATCAATCTTTACATGTCCTATCTTTCCACATCCATAGCATTTGTATCTTGATGTAGGATTTTTGTTGTTCTTTTTCTTTTCTTGTCCCTTCTTTCTTATTTTTCATAAAACGAGAAAAGTTTTTTACAAGTAAGGAAATGTCAGTGTCAGAAGACTCACCTTCATTATTGTCTTTTTCTTCACGTGATTTTTCTACTTTTAATGCAATGGTCTTGACAGTTGCTTGTTAACCATTTTTCAGTCTTTGTAGCTCCATCTCATGTTCTCTTAACTTCCCGAACAATGTTGCTACGTTCATCTTTGTGAGGTCCTTTGATTCTGAAATTGTCGTGACCTTTGGTTGTCAATTTCTATCTAATAACTTGAGAATCTTCGTGTTTAACTCTTCGTTTCTAAAGGTTTTTCCAAGTGCCTCCAAATGATTGACTATGTGTGTGAATCGAGTCTGAAAATCACTGATGCTTTCATTTTACTTCATTTGAAGTAATTCTTATTCTTGGGCAAGTGTGTTCTTTCGAGCTCTCTTTACTTCGTTCATTTCTTTGTGTGTTACTTCAAGTGTATCCCACGTCTCCTTCGCCGACTTACATCTTGATATCTTGTATAATTCGTTAAGAGTCACAGTAGATAATATAGCGTTTTGAGCTCTTACATCATATTGTGCTTGTTTGTTTTCGTCTGGCGTCCATTGATGGAATGTTTTTGGTGTGGCTCCTTCAACAAGCATCACCATTGGGATGTAGGAGCCGTTCAATACTGCATCACAAACTCCAAAGTCTAGGGTTTGCAGAAAAATTTCCATTCTCACCTTCCTAAAGGGGTAGTTATCACCTTCAAAGAGAGGTGGTAGATTGAGTGAAGTTTCTTCCTTGTACATATGATTCTGAAAAGACATCTTAAAAGAAATAGTGAAATAACTTATCACACCAAGCTCTAATACCACTTGTTAGAAAAATAGCATCAAGAAGGGGGGTTGAATTGATGCTTTAAAATAAATTTATTAATAAATAATTGAAAAGAAAACATTTATTCAACACATTTCCCAAAATGCGTGAAATAAAAACTTTATTATAGTTGCCAAAATGTTTAAAACATAAAATTTAATTCAACCATACATATCCAAAATTAAATCTAACTTCAAATCCAAATTGCAACGTAATAAAAATATCTGTAGAAATAAAATCCCCAAGCTTCCTGCTCTAATGCTAAGTCTCACCAGCATCTCCTACAACATCAACTACTCCCATGTAACGAGTTACATGATCATCGCCAATCACAAACAGATAGGGTGAGCTACATAATAAAAGTACACTACACAATATAATAATAACCATTCAATCTTCCAAAAACTTTTAATACTCCCAAGTCTCACACCCCCGTCTTCATCACTTCCTTTGGACGCCTCTTGATTCTACACCATTTGATGATTACATTGATCGATCTTTGCTGCCACGAGTGTCTACTTGTCCCTCCGCCTCTTGATACTAACTGCAGTCCGTATTTATCCCCAAGACTACCAAACTCGTCGAATAACACCAAAGAGAACAATCTTCTGGAACCCATCCGTATGAGCCACTATCTTCCACACTACACTGGACTTCAGAAACCACCAAGCTATAACCTTGAGTAGCCACGTGTTACCCCAATACAAGTTACACTCGTAACTAGGCCCCTAGCAAAGCATCGCATCAAGACCTCCATCCAAAGTTGTGTAAAATCCTCCCCGCAAAGAACGTATCCCTTGAGTTGTGGCTCGAGATAGGGGTTAAACATGTGCATTCCTTGAGTTGTGGCTCAGAATGTCATCTTGAGTTGTGGCTCAGGATGGCAGATGAACACGAGGAACTCTTGAATTGTGGCTCGAGTTGGCGAGTGTTGTCGGTGTAAGTGTGCGAGTTGTGGCTCGTACGGATGGGTCCAAATAGATTACCCTCCTCAGTATTTGGCTGACGAGTTTGGTAGTCTTGGGACGTTACAAATTATATTCGTATTGGGAATTCCACCTGGCGTTATGGAGTGTGATCCGTAGCAGGTTTCTCGCATGTGTTCTACAAGTTGTGGCTTGTAGGTGTGACAACAAGAGATCTTGAGGTATTCACCTAAAGATGTAGATCATGGATGATATGGTGGTGCCCATGTGGTAGTGAATCAATGGATAGAAATCCTTTGATGTGTCTATGTGCTTATATATTTGAATTATATAAGTGCGTTTTATATTGTAGCTCACCTTATCTGTTTGTGTTTGGCGATGATGGTGTATTGTGTTACATGTGAGAAGATGATGTTGCAGGTGGATCTGGTGAGGCATAGAGTCGGAACGGGGTTAGTTTGGGAGAAAATTTTACCAGAGTTTTTATTATGATTTTGAATAAATTGTAAACTTGTATATTATTAGAGTTGAATGTTTTATTTGAATTTTATAAGTATGAATTTAAGATTATTTTACGATGAAATAAAGATTTAAATTTCCCATGTTTTTAGGAAATGGAATTATAATAAATGATGTTTAATATTATTTCTATTTTATTTTATTTAAATTCGTAATATCCAGACGAGATGTTACACCCTTAGGGGACTGATTAAGGAAATTAATATGTGTTGAATCTTATAAAAAATACATAGGTAAGTGTGATATTAAATTAAATCTGATCTAATCACCATTGATATAATTTTATTATTTAAAAGACTAAAATGCCCATAAATGTTGTACAGGTGTGTTTCATATTCTATTTAATGTTGCTAAAAATTAAATATAATTAAACATATGAATGTTTAAATTAACAAAACAATCAGCACAAAAAATAGTATTAAACATCTAAAAAATTTATAAAAATAAGCAACTAAAGTATTAAGTTTAGACTTCATCAAATTTTCTTTCTTTGGCCTCCCAATAATCTTTTCCAACATTCCTGTTAGCTTAACAATATCTCATGTATTAAAAAAGACAGACAATATTTAAATATCTAAGATTATTAATTATAAATACAGTAGAGATCTTAAAAATTATAAAGTCATTCTTATGTATCAGTACACATTATTGTCTAAAAATTTAAAAGGGTATTTTTGTCTTTATAAAATTTTTTATATGCATTTATGCTATCTTAATTAATGTATTTAATTATTTCAATTTTCAATGTAAGAAGAATGATGAAACCAATACCAATTAATTAATAGAGATCTTAGTCTCTTTCATATTAATTAGATAATAAATATACTTAAAAAGATATTAATTGGATAATAAATGTACTTAAATTTTTTATGAAAGAATCATTAATATCTTTGTGGAAAAAACAATCCCTCTCTTCTCACTTCATTAACATATTAATTAAAATAATTATTACTTCATTAATATATTAATTAAAATAATAATTAGATGCATATTAATGAAAATTGTAGAGAAGATAACTATTTGCTGAAATTCCCTAATAAAAGATATGAAGTACACATATTATTTAATTAATATAAGTATTTAATTTAAAATAAAATACAAGTTATTTTCAAATAAAGTCATGTTAAAAATCAATTCAATTGCTTACATCCCTAAGTTCATTAATCATTTGCATCACATGAAATTTTATTAAAAAAATAAAATAAAAGAATACAAAGGATGGAAGACCACATCAAACTCATGATAAAATTTATATTCATGAGACATAGACAAACTATAACTACTATGGAAAAAAAAATCTAAAAATCTAAATAAATATATAGAGTTAAAACATTAAATCACCTCTATTGTTTTCTATAAATGAAAGCTAAATTAGATAACTTATTAGCACAAGAATTTCCTTTATGAAAAACATAATAAACTTTAAACTACATATGCATACAGAGATGTAAGCACCAACGCCATCTCTCTCTAAGACTTCAAGAAACCACTCATTAATCCAAAAAAAAAAATATGACAGACTAAAGGAGAATCACTTTCCAACCAAAGCCTTCCAAAGTGAATATATTTAAATATATCTAATTATAAATTATTATAACTAAATTCTAAACAATTACAATAAAAAAAATCTTAAATAATTATTAAATATATTAATAAAAGAATTTAAAAAGTTTACATAAAATATATTAATAATTTGTTAATAAAATATTAAATAAACCTATTATCTAATTAATGTCAATTAAAACAAAATAGAAAGATAAGATAAAAAATAATTATCTGATAGATAATTAAATACAATTATCAGTTATTTTTTGACTAAATGGATCCCTACTCAATTTCTCCCTATATATATATATATATATATATATATATATATATATATATATATATATATATTGTATGTTGTGTGGATTAAATTGTATCACATTTCTCACAAACACACTCAAACATAAGAAAAAAAGAAGTCGAGAATGAAATTTGCTTTGAACGTACCAATGATTTTTATTGTGTTTTTCTTTTTGTTTCAAAGCTCACATAGTTCTAATTTTATCTCTAAATCTTGCAAGGAGGCCTCGAAGATTAACCCACCATTAAGCTATGATTTTTGTGTTGCAGCCCTTGAAGAAACCTCCTCTAACTTGCAACCACCACCCACCACCCTCGAAGATCTTGTGGGCATTTCAGTTCAACTTGCCAAGTCCAACGGAACCAACGTGCTTTCCATCATTTCAAAGCTCTTGAAGGACAAAAGTTTTGATCAATACACGAAGGGATGCTTACAAAGTTGCTCTGATTTTTACTTGCAGTCCCTTAAGTTTTTAGATGATGCCATCGTTGCTTTCAAGTCCAAGAATTTCTCCCAAGCTGCAGACATTTTGAGCTATGCCACCACTCAGTGTGTAATGTGTGACGACAGTTTCGAGGAAAGGAAAACAAAATCTCCTTTAAAAACGGAAAACCAAGTCTATTGGGAACTTGATATAATATCTCTTACTTTCGTTAACATGCTTCGTCAACATCGCAAAGCTTAAAGCATGTCATAGAATCATAATAATAATAATAATACACTCAATGTTCTAATCGGAGAATGTTATAAAAGTGAGTGTCATGCTTTTTTTCCAACTTTTATTCCTTTTCTTTAGTGTAACATGGTACTGCCTCTATTAATTATCTATATAAAACCTGTAACATTATAATAATTAGGAAAATAAATAAATAAGATTAAATATATATTTTAAGTAAAAGATAGAAAGATTTAGTAATTATTTAATTAAAAATATTAGATATTATTAGATACTATGACATATCCTTAAATATGGTTAGATATCTACTACACGTTCACCAAATTTACTCATTTAACCCAACCTAAATTTTTGACACGTGTTAAATTTTTAGGTTTTTTCTGTAAAATCATTGTCCTTCTCTCTCTTTTCCGTGGCTGACATTTTCATTTTCACATGTGGGTTTTCCATTTCGCTTTCTCTTCATCTTCATCTTTTGGGTTTCTTCTTCTAGGTTTTCTCTTCTTCCAATTTCATTTTGCATTTTCCATTTTGTGTTTTCTCCATATTTATTCACCGAGTAATATTTGTGTTCGTTTGTGTTTTTTTAGAGATGTTTCCAACTTTTTTTTTTTCATTTCTCTAGCTATCTGAAACCCTAAGGATCATAAATGGGGTTGATGGTGTAATTGTTCTTTTTTTGTGTTATCCTTTCTCTTCTTTCTTTTTTCAATTCACAAAACCATTTCGATTCGTTCTCAAAGTTCGCCTTATTGTCTTTGCCACCATTAGCCAACTCCCTTTTATGTTTTCAAAAAAGTTTTTTGTCCCAATCCAAACATGTTCATTTCAGATTCATTTTTATTCACTTAATATTTGAGGTTAATATTTTGTTTCCCCTTCGATTGTGTAGGTTTTATAATTAAGGTTTTTCTTCAGCAGTGCAGAGTTTGATAAGGTAAGCTTTATTGTTATGTTCATCATTTTACTTGACAACTTTTGTATAATATTTCATTACCATCTTACAACTTAGATTGTGGGTATGTTGTGAGGTTTGTTCATTACAAAGATCAAAAGCCACACACCCTTTCCTAGTTTGATATAAATCGCTCAAGAGCATGTGAGTCCCACGTCACCCACTAAGATAGAAGAGAGGATTAAGATAAAAAGATAAAATAAGATAGAAACAATAGTAAAGAAAATAGATTGATTCCATTGCCTTTTCAAATTAGATTCATCATCGGTTATCTAAAGATTATTGCTCAATTAATTATTGTTATTGATTTACAAATTAATCAATGTAAAGTCTCAATTAATTTGTTAGCGTTCTCACTTTCAACCAAAGTACAGTCTCAATTAAAAGTGAGAACTTTTAGATTATCCACAGTAAATTCAACCAAAGTATAGTCTCAATCGAATTTACTATGCTTAATCATGTCTATTCTTTTATCTCCTCACCAAATAAAAAGCTTAATTAATCAAAGTAAAGTCTCAATTAATTGTAGTTAGAGCAAATACCTTTAACCAAAGTAAAGTCTCAATTATTGGTAAAAACTCATTTAATCACATGAAAGTTTCTAAATAAAATCAAAGTAAAGTCTCAATTAAATTTAAAAACCCTTGGATTCATATGATCAACATGCATATAGATTTAAAATCATTACTTCTTACATGATTTAAAGATAAAAGACATAGATGAATGAAAACCTCAACAATAATAAAAAGAACAAAGAAATTAATTCATTCTAACCTCAAAATCCATAATGAAATTACAATGGAATCAACCCAAGAAGTTTAGCAATCCATGGAATACAAAAGAAGAATAGAGAGAAGAAAAGAGAGAGAAAAGAAACGAAATTAGGCACCCCTAAGGGTTACAAAACTCCAAAGTCTCGAACTTGTTTTTCTGCTTCTCCCTTGGTCTCTTTATATAGGAATTGGACTGGGCTTTTCAGTTACTAAAACCTCTCAAATATCTTTTAAAATAAAGATAAAGATAAATATTCAAAGATATTTGGAGAGATATAGACTATTTGATAAATATAGTTGGTTAATAATTTATGATATAATTAAATAAATTAATTATTTAAAGATATCAGATAAATTATCACCAAATAATATTTGTATTAATTTTCTAAATAGCCCATTTTCAATTTTGTAGTCCAATTTTGCAGAGACATCCAAAAATATCAATATTTGCAGTTAAACCCCTCTCCTTTGACCAGTCTTTGACTTTTTGACAAGATTTGACCAACTTTGCTGCCCCATTGACCAGTTGACCAGATTTGACCAGTTTGACTGTGTAATAGCAGACTGACACGTGTCATTCCCTTCTCTCTCCCAAAATTAGGGTTTCCGCCCCACACTCTTCTCCCTCCCTTGGCAGTTGGGCGGCTAACGGTGGTTGTACGAATTCTGGCGCGATGGCAGCAAGCTCATGGTGCAGATTCTGGTTCTCGCAATGCAGTTCGTGAATGAAGATGGTGGAGATCTGTTCTGCAGCTGCAAAGAAGGTTGCTGCCAGCGATTGAACTGTGGTGGCTCTACTCCAGATTTGCGTAGCTTGAAGATGATGGAGGATGGCCGTGACTGGCAGGTCTGTTCCGGCGAGAGTGGCGGCTGAGTAGGTGCATTTCGTTTCTGGTTCATTGTTGTCTGCTCCGAGAAAGTTGGAGGTGATGGTGGATGCGCTGGTCTCGCTGGAGCGTGAACGAAGTGTTGCTGCGGTGCTGCCATGGTTCGTGCTTTCCGGCGTGGTGGCCGTGACTGGTTGGAGGACGGACGGTGGCTGCCATGGTGGGAGAGGAGAAAGATTAGGGTTAGGGTTTCAGTTTAGGAGATGGTGACGTGGCAGTGTATGATTGGTCAGTTTAGTGAGTGGAGGATTATGACACGTGTCATCATGTGGTTGGACAAATTTGAAAGTTAGGGATTGTCACATGGCATGATCTGAGTGAGTTGGGTTTAAGTGATAGGAGGGGTGTAAATATACATATTAGGGAGTGCAGAATAGGTTTTTGATGAGACCCATTTAGAAAGAGGGGAGTGTATAAGTAATAAATAGGGGTGCAGAAATGATTTTTCCCGAACTTGTTGATTTTAGCCTTATTTAAAGGTGTTTTGTAATTTCAATCAATTTATTTTTCCACCTTTAAATAAGCTTAATATTAACTTCAACTGCATCAACAAACGTTAAAATATCCAAAAATAATTTATGCAGCTAAAAATCACTTTTTAAGACATTTTTATCATACAAGTTCAAATAGCCTAATTATGATAATTGTTAATTAAATCACTCTTTAAGCACATAAATTCAATTAAATACCCATAATTAAACACTGAATGAGGACAAAAATACACACTCATCAGTGGCTAGGATCCAACAAATGGTATGTCTTATCCTTGGCTACTTTTCCCATCAATTGTATTTATGGGGTTGTCTCATTATTGTTGTGGGTTTAGTTGCTCCTATGATGTTTATTTTTGTGGGTTAAAAAAAAGGTAAGATTATTCATTGTTAGTTTACTTTATTAAATTTATTTTATTGATTAATATATTTTTGTTTTATTTTAGGGGTTCAATTATATAATTTTGATTTATTTTCTCAATGGATTAACGTTTACTTATTTTGTGGTACATGTATAATATCACTAATTTTACTAATGGGTTAATGTAGTACTTATGGTTATGTTTGTTTTGTTAAGTCAGTTCTATGTTGCCTACTGTAATTTATAAAATCGTTTATCATTTATAAAATAAACAGTGTTTATCACCTATTTTTAGAAAATAAAGATAGTTATTTAAAAAATAACACATAATTAGCATACATAGGACTCAAACCTAAGTCCTCTCACACAATCAAAGTACTCTCAACCACTTAAGCTAATACTTTTCCACAACACATTAAACAACAATTAATGCCATAAAGCGCCTTCTACCTACATTTATTAATTAATTAATTATTTAATTAATTAATTTTTTCGGGTCTTACAATTCACCTAAAGATGTAGATCATGGATGACATGGTGGTGGCCATGTGGTAGTGAATCAACGGATAGAAATCCTTTGATGTGCGTATGTGCTTATATATTTGAATTATATAAGTGTGTTTTATATTGTAGCTTACCCTATCTACTTGTGTTTGGCGATGATGGTGTATTGCGTTACATGTGAGAAGATGATGTTACAGGTGAATTTGGTGAGGCATAGAGCTGGAGCGGGGTTAGTTTGGGAGAAAATTTTACCAGAGTTTTTATTATGATTTTGAATAAATTGTAAACTTTAATATTATAGGAGTTGAATGTTTTATTTGAATTTTATAAGTATGGATTTAAGATTATTTTACGATGAAATAAAGATTTAAATTTTTTGTGTTTTTAGGAAATGGAATTATAATAAATGATGTTGAATATTATTTCTATTTTATTTTATTTTATTTAAATTCGTAATATCCGGACGGGATGTTACACCCTTAGGGCACTGATTAAGGTAATTAATATGTGTTGAATCCTATAAAAAATACGTAGGTAAGTGTGATATTAAATTAAATATGATCTAATCATCATTCATGTAATTTTATTTTATTTAAAAGACTAAAATGCCCATAAATGTTGTACAAGTGTGTTTCATATTTTATTTAATGTTGCTAAAAATTAAATATAATTAAACATATGAATGTTTAAATTAACAAAACAATCAGCAAAAAAAAAATAGTATTAAACATCTAAAAAAATTTATAAAAAAAAGCAACTAAAGTGTTAATTTTAGACTTCATCCAATTTTCTTTCTTTGACCTCCCAAGAATCTTTTCCAACATTCCTGTTAGCTTAACAAGATCTCATGTATTAAAAAGACAGACAATATTTAAATATTTGAAATTATTAATTATAAATACAGTAGAGATCTTAAAAATTATAAAGTCATTCTTCTGTATCAGTACACGTTATTGTCTAAAAATTTAAAAAGGTATTTTTGTCTTTATAAAATTTGTTATATGCATTTATGCTATCTTAATTAATGTATTCAATTATTTCAACTTTCAATGTAAGAATGATGAAACCAATACCAATTAATTATTCTTAAATAGTGTCCTTAGGACATTGGTTAACATTCTCCTAATGTTAAATAGGGATCTTAGTCTCTTTCATATTAATTAAATAATAAATATACTTAAAAAGATATTAATTGGATAATAAATGTACTTAAAATTTTTATGAAAGAATCATTAATATCTTTGTTGAAAAAACAATCCCTCTTTTCTCACTTCATTAACATATTAATTAAAATAATTATTACTTCATTAATATATTAATTAAAATAATAATAAATAATAATTAGATGCATATTAATGAAAATTGTAGAGAAGATAACTATTTGCTGGAATCCCTAATAAAAGATATGAAGTACACATATTATTTAAAATATAAGTATTTAATTTAAAATAAAATACAAGTTATTTTCAAATAAAGTCATGTTAAAAATCAATTCAATCGTCTAAGTTCATTAATCATTTGTATCACATGAAATTTTATTAAAAAATAAAATAAAAGAATTCAAAGGATGGGAGACCACATCAAACTCATGATAAAATTTATATTTCACGAGACATAGATAAACTATAACTATTATGAAAAAAATCTAAATAAATATATGGAGTTAAAACATTAAATCACCCCTATTATTTTCTATGAATGAAAACTAAATTAGATAACTTATCAGCACAAGGATTTTCTTTACAAAAAACATAAGAAACTTTAAATTACATATGCATACAAAGATACAAAGATGTAAGCACCAACGTCATCTCTCTCTAAGACTTCAAGAAACCACTCATTGATCCAAAAAAAAATATGACAGACTAAAGGATTATGTGATATATTAATAAAAGAATGAAAAAAGTTTACATAAAATATATTCTAAACAATTACAATAAAAAAAATCTTAAATAATTATTAAATATATTAATAAAAGAATGAAAAAAGTTTACATAAAATATATTAATAATTTGTTAATAAAATATTAAATACACCTATTATTATATTAATGTCAATTTAAAATAAAATAGAAAGATAAGATAAAAAATAATTATGTGATAGATAATTAAATACACTTAACAGTTATTTTTTGACTAAATGGATCCCTACTCAATTTCTCCCTATATATATATATTTTGTTTCCTCTTCGATGGTGTATGTAAGACCCGAGAAAATTAAATAAATAAAGAAATATTTATTTTATTTAAACGCAATTATAGGAATCTTTATAGTAATTGATGCGAAGAATTACGATAAAGGAATAATGCTAGCTTAAGTGGTTGAGAGTACTTGAATGTCTTGAGAATATTTGGGTTCAAGTCCTATGTATGCCATTAGTGTACCTATTTACTTGTTTTATTATTTTAATAATATACTTGATCCCATGGGGCGTGATAAGGGGAACTATCTATATTTTTCTTGTATATGTGGTGTGGTGATTCATATTATTGTGTTATAAGACTCATGAAGATGTTAAAGTGTGAGATTTCTTAGTGAATTGTTGATACGCAAGTGAATAAAGAAAATTTAGGATCTTTTGTCTATTTTTCTTTTGGGGGCTGGAGGTGTTTTCATAAGTGAATACGTGTGGAGATTTGGATTAGAGGGAACTGTGTGAACATGGGTTAAAAACGAAATTAGATAATGGAAGTGTAAAAGTTCATTAAGATTTGGAAAACTACATAGGTGAATTGGATGTAGTGGAAGCTTTATGAAAAGATACCTAAAATGAATTTGAAGGTGAACTGAAATTCTGGATTTCACGTAGATATATTATAGGTATTCATATAAAAATATAAAAAAAAAATGAGTGTGTGAATTTATATATTCATTATGAAGAAATATAAACCACGTATGTATTTATATATTAAGTATGATCAGTGGATGTTTATGCGGTGGTTTACGGAATAATAATATATTGGGTAACTAGTGTCTTTTTTATAAAGTTAAAGTTAATATGGTGTTAAGCAAAAAAAATAAAAAAAATTGTATAATATGTATAATTTTTATAAGAATATATATTTTAGTAAGGTGATGCATTTGCTTGTTTGATATGGAATAATCTATATATCCTACTTAAAGTGAGGATGTCCTTTTAATATAAAGGTATTAATGATTTAAGATATATGGTATGAAAATTAACATTATGAGATATTTTTATTTTGTTTCTTTGGCACCGTTTGATGTACGAAATAGTTATACATAAAATATACTAACGAGATATATATATATAACAATTTTGAAGCCATTGAACTATTCGGCCACAGTATGTTAAAAGAGAAAAAAAAAAGGTTTACGTAAAGGTATATAATAAAAATTATAGTATTTTGGATTGCTAAGTTGCAAGATGGTTCAACAGTTTTCAGTTTTTTTTTTTTTTTTGTGGTGCAAACGTTGATTTTTTTTTTAGCAATGTTGTTGTTGTTGGTTTATTTTCAATGTTGTTGTTGTTGTTGGTAAATGGTGTATTTTCTGGATGAGATAATTGATATACGAATTATTTATATATAAATGGATTCGGAAGTTATGTAAAACGATAATGGAACGTTTGGTAGCTTTGTTCTGTGAAATTTTGGAATGCTTAGCGTTTTAAAATAGGTATCTTGTGTAGAAAACGCTGATTTTCGCATTTTTTTTGGTATCTGACTCTCGTTGGGCGACTACGTTTTTTTTCTAATTTACGCACTCATATTAAAATTGATTTTTTTGACTCGTTAACCATTGGATTAAGCTCAAATTTGGATAGTTGGTTCTTAACATGCTATTCTTTGTTTTGACCGGTCGGATCGTCAATTTGAGGTCTATAGTTTGCAAAATATGTCACGCATTATTGTAGTATTTTTGTCTTATGATGATAAATTTTCTTAGAAATTTTGGTGTAAGAATTGAATGGTTGGATGCTAGGAGCTGAATTAGAGTACCTAAAACCAGTAGTGTCACATCACTAGTGTAGCGTTTGGCGATGCAGAGTGGACCATTAGGCGATGGTAGGAAACAGGGAAGTCTTGTGTGTTGTGGTGCCCGACGGTGATATGGAACCGCCAAGCGGGTAGCACAGCCATTTCGCCTGGCGGCGTTTAGGCTGCATCAGGTGATGATGCAATGGCAGGGGGCGTTTGTGATACGTTTTGCATGGCTTGTTGTGTTGGTCCTGGTCTGGGATATGCTTGATATTGTCATGAGCGGGTAGGTTCATGACTGGTGATGAACACGTGATAATATGAGCGGGAAGGTTCATATTATGATGCTCTCATGCGAGGATATGAGCGAGGAGGTTCGTATGTTTCGTGCTCACACTTAAGAGCTGTTGCGAGCGAGGAGGTTTATAGTTGTTGGATCACGTGTATTGGACTACGGACGGGGAGTTCCATAGAGTCGGACTACGAGCAGGGAGGTTCGTAGAGTTGGGCAACGACCGGGCAGGTTCGTGGAAGCTGTAAAACCAGAGAAAATTAATTAATTAATTAATAAATGTGAGTAGTGGGAGCCTTTATGGTAATTAATATTGATTAGTGTAACATGGAAAAGTACTAGCTCAAATGGTTTAGAGTACTTGTTTGGGTTCGAGTCCTATGTATGCTAATTGTGTGTTATTTGATCTGTTAATTTTAATAATATGTTTGATCATGTTGAGTGATAATATAATCATAGAATTATATTAATCATCACAAAACATGAATTGGTTAAATGGTTGTGTATTGAGTTGGCATTGGCATGGTCATGGGTTCAAACCTTGGTAGAACCATATTAAGCTTCTTTTTTGCCAAAATTCCTTGTGGCATGAAGGTGAAAGGGCATAGGAAGCCAAGAGTGGCTGAAAAACAACTCATAATGGAATTTGAATGGCGATTACATTCATTTTAATGCCATTTTCTTTTTTGGTCATTAACCACAATTAAGGACCATAATAAAAAGGCAAACTAAGACAATTGGAAGGGTTTTTTGAGATCGGTAAATTATAGTGTTGCAAGGTACACAAATTCAGAGGAAACAAAGTGATTAAAGAGTAAGCAAAGGAGCTGAATTGGGTTGGAGCCAAGGGAGGAAATTGGTGATCAAGGAAGAACTCTATAATCATCCATTTTAAAGCGAGAAATTCAGGTTAGGGGAGCTGGACTCCGTTATTTTTTTTCGTGTCGTTATTTTCTTGAGATGTAAGATGAATTGGATGCACATATTCTGCTTATTCATGTGATTTTTGTGTTTCTAAATTTTTTTCCAGAAATCGCCTGGCGGGTGATGAATTACCGCCAGGCGACACATCATTTTTGCATTCGTTTTGGGTTCCTGAAGAAGAACCACCTAGCGGCAGCTCCCTGGCCGCTAGGCGACACATAGCTGCAACCTAGGTTTTGGGTTTTTGGCTGAATTGCCTGGCGACGATGAACACCCGCTAGGCGACGCGAGTGGATTTGACCCAATTTTGGTGTAATATATACAAGTGGATTCAATTGGAAATTATTAGAAGTCAGAATTTGATGTAGTATATATACTAGTGGATTCAATTTAGTGAAAATTGTATGAACTTGTATATTAGGGTTGATGAATTGGGAATTTCTATAGTGGTAGCAATCTAAGGGGAAAATGTGAATGAAGTCGTGAATGGGAAGTGTTAGGGATGAACCGTAATCCTAATAACTGGGATTGTATACTATGGAGTCTTAAATTGATGGAAATAAGAGTTATTGTGAAGGGGGTAAGGTTCGCAGGTGCAGGAACCGCCTAGCGGCACCCAATTGGCCGTCAGACGCCATACTAGAGTTGTGTGGTGTTCTGATTCACGAAAAACGTTGTTTTTCATATTTTCACAGAACAGGAACCGCCCGACGCTGGGTTTATAACGCTAGGCGATCTAGAAGCGGCAGCGCTTGCGGTATGTATCCCCCGCCAAGCGATTTTGCTGCAGCAGATTGGTATTATGCTTGTTATGATGTGCTTAAAATTATTAAAGTTTTGTTGCTTATATTTTATTTGAGCATGCTTGGGATGATCTATATGACTAGGGGATGAATGCACATGTGAGGTGCTATAAGGCCTGGAACGTTATAGATGGTAATGCCTTTCATTAGGGATACTCTAGAATGAGAGCAACCTGTGTGGAGTGTGCTTGAATCTGAACCAAAACCAGTAATGCGCAAGTACTGGTGTAGCGCCTGGTGGTGGTGATCGACCCACCAGGCGACAGCGTAGAAACAAGGGGTTCTGGATCACGGTGGCACTTGGCGATAAGGAGGGGTGCGCCAGGCGGAGTCTGCAGTTCAGTGAATACTAAGGCGCGTGGTGCTTGGCAGCAAAGGAAGTTCCGCCAGATGATAGTTGCAGTGGCAGTAAAGACTAAGGCACTTAGCACCTGGTGATACGTGTCCCCGCCAGGCAATTTTACTACAGCAGCCTTGGGTTGTTGATTTTATGTTCGTGATCTACAAGGCTTCTAGGATATCTTAAGGGTCTGTTTGCTGGTGTTCCTTGAGTTGTGGCTCGGAACGTATCCCTTAAGTTGTGCCTCAGGATAAGGGTTAAGCATGTGGTATTCCTTAAGTTGTGGCTTGGAATAACATCTCTTGAGTTGTGGCTCGGGATGGCGGATGAACACGAGAAACTCTTGAGTTGTGGCTTGGGTTGGCGAGTGTTGTCGGTGTGAGTGTGGTTGTTGTGACCAATACGGATGGGTCCAGATAAATTGCCCTCCTCAGTAATTAGCTGATGAGTTTGGTAGTCTTAGGACGTTATGAACTATGTTCGTATTGGAAACTCCACCTGGCGTTACGGTGTGTGATCCTTAGCATGGTTTCCCGCACGTGCTCTATCGGTTGTGGCCGATAGGTATGGCAGCAAGACACCTAGAGGTACTCACTAGAAGATGTAGAACACGAATAACATGGTGGTGATTGTGTGATTTGTATATTTGTGCCATATATATATATATATATATATATATATATATATATATATTTTTATCTCACCGTATCTACTTGTGTTTGGCGATGATCGTGTACACGGTACATGGGAGCAGATGATGTTGCAGGTGGATCTGGTGAGGCTTAGCAGCGGAGCAAGGAAAACTCATGGCAACAGTTTTATAGAGTTTTATCATTTATGGTTTTGGAATAAAGATGTAATCTATTATGAGACTGTTTTGATATTTTATTGAATTTTGAGAAGATTTGAACTTAGAGTTATTTTTATTATGAAATAAATTATTTGAAATTTCCCGCATTTTTGGGAAATGGATTTAAAATAAATGTGATTTTATTTTCTTATTTTATTTTATTATTTAAACCCGTAATATCCGATCGGGATGTTACAGAAGCATTGGAATCCCTAAGACCAGCTTGAGTATGTACCTTGTATAGTGCAGTGTGCTTTTGTTAATTTTCGTTTTGATGTTGTGATGTGAGACTTGGACTAAGAGATGTTGATTGTATCATGAGCGGGTAGGTTCAATGATGGTGGTGAACACATGATGATATGAGCGAGGAGGTTCATATCATGATGCTCTTGTGTGGGGATACGAGCGGGGAGGTTCGTATGTTTTGTGCTCACACTTGAGAATTGTTGCGAGCGGGGAGGTTCGTAGTTGGTGGATCACGTGTGTTGGACTATGAGCGGGGAGGTCCGTAGGGTTGGACTACGAGCGGGGAGGTTCATAGAGGTGGGACCACGAGCGGGCAGGTTCATGAAAGCATCATATATCCTGAGTCCATGGTCAATTATTTGTGTGACTTGTAGGTTTAAAAACCTTGGGATAATAAGGTCTTGGTCAAGAATTAACTAGAATAAAATAGTTTGGTGTATCTTGATTTTATTAATATATATATATATATATATATATATATATATATATATATATATTTTTTGTTTATTATTT
>Ga0214543_1002391_pt1 | contig 36790 bp, 14 predicted proteins | sample CNSS2metaG_FD_160094 | JGI IMG/M metagenome (GOLD analysis project Ga0214543, IMG submission 160094) | Root nodule microbial communities from cowpea collected in UCLA plant growth center, Los Angeles, California, USA - CNSS2 | ecosystem: Host-associated > Plants > Roots > Nodule | place: USA... | reverse complement strand
TCCCCAGTTGAAAATTTCGGGTATTACCCATACCCATACCCATACCCAGTCAAAGCGGGGATTCTCCGTCAAAACGGGGACGGGTTCGGGTGATACCCACGGACACGGGTTTATTTGCCATCTCTAACCATAACTGTTTTAAACCTTCAAACACCATAGCAAAGGGTTTGGTTATAGGTCTAGAACTGAAGTAATGTGAGTTCCTAAAGTAAGTGATTACTAGATGTCTTCATTTAATTGAGGCCTGATTTGACTAATGTTTTTTTTTTCTTTTATGTTATTGTTGCTTTTGCCTGTGAATGGGCTTATTTATTTGATTATTTATTTAATGGGCTTCTTGTAGTATCTCTTGGATTATTGCTCGCTCCACCTCCATAATTACTCATTGCATCCCACGTTAATAGAAAGTTCCTCTGAATAAAAATATAAATATGACAATAAAAAATTTAACTACTAAAACAATTATATAAGTATATTGTCACCTATTTTCTTTGTTAAATTCAAATAATATTTGGTCACCACCATCGTTTGGAGTTTAATGTTCAGTAAGATTTGACTCAATGCTTACATCACAAAATAGGGTTATTATGTTTTGTGATTTGTGTTAGATAAATGAATATTAGACGTGAAAAATACAAGGTGAAATTTTTATAAATAAATTATTAGGATTTATATCTAACCTTTTTAGTCACATGCGATATGACACAATATATTAGTTATGTGAAACTTTTTGTTTTTTAAGACAAATACGAGATTTGAATATCACTATTCTATTATAATAAAATCTAAGGATTTGTATAAGACTAATATATAATATGTTTACTATTAAACAAGATTGTTATTGTCTTTATCGATGACATATCTGTCTATTCTCATACTCATGAGAAGTTCCTTAGAACAATTTGTTAAACTCTCTAAGTATGAAATTTGAATGGTTTAAGTGAAACTTGTAAGATGTGTTATATTACTCAAAGGATTTGAGTAAATTTCTTCAAAATAAAGAGAGTGTTACACTGCAAACATTCTAAAATAATATATTTAATTATTATTGTGTCGTTTGAATGAGTATAATTTTTTAGAATTAAATCAAAGGTGGACTAATTCTCCTATTCACGTGATATTAAAAAAAAAAACACTGAGATTAATTACTATACGGAAGATAATTATGTGTTATGAAGAGAAAAATGACGCGGTAATACTTTGTTGAAGTAATTTAACATTTCAAAATTTATATTCAATCATTTGCTTAATTAATTACATATGAATTATTTAAACCGTGAATTAATAGGTATGGTAAATAATTTAATTTTAAATACATTAAATAAATACATTGAATCTTTAATAAAAAAATGTATTCTGATTTTGAAAATTGTTTTCATAATAAAATTTTAGTCTGTGCAAAATATCACTAAACTTAAAACGTTTAATCGTATTAAAGAAATTATCAAATTTAAGAAAAATTGTCAAAAAGGTGATAATTCAGACGGGATTAGTTATAAATGAGTTTTACAAAAATGAATTCAGACTTGGATGCATCTAATTTTTGTTTGATTCATTGATTGTAAACAACAACAAAAAAAAAATTCTGAAGGGATTACCAAAAACATGATGAAACCTATATATAACAAATTCCGAGAAAGAGGATGGATGTAAATTTAAAAAAGAAAAAAAAAACAGAACAGTGTCTGTTATGCAGATACAAATAAGTGCTTTTTAAAACACAAAAAGTTAAGCAAAAGGGGATATGTTGGATTAGACCTCAAAATAAAAACCCTAAAGAGAAGGATTTGATTGGTTTGGAAAGAAAAGTTGTGCGTGAAGTTGATTGTGTGATTTGATGAGAAGTGGGTCCAAACGGTTTCTCGCTTTCCCATTAAGAAACCGAAACCAACCGTCTTGGACACTATGTTCTGCGCCAAACATATTAATCTTAAACTTCTTAAGATTTTGGTCTTTGCAAATTCCTAAATACCAACTCTGTCCTTTTCTTTGAGACCAAGCCACCTCCACTGTGGATGGTATGATATCATGTCCACTCAAACATGCATTTAGGGTTTCTCTCTTTCTTTTTGGTCACTAATCACTTTTGTTTATGGCAAAAGCAACTAAGAGGTTGAGTATGGTGAAAACTCTACGTGAGGAAGCCTCCACTCAAATCAACCAACGATTATAATTATTTTCTAGGTCTTATTCCCATCACCACAATTAAAATTTAAAATGTAATAAATTTATCCTGTTAACATCATGCCACTTCTCAAACAATACCCATTCATAAAAATAATATTTGCATGTACATAAATAATACATTCAACAATATATATGTAATTTTATTCTTAAAAAAATTTTCAAAAGTGGAGAGAGATGATACTTATACATTTGTGCATTTTTCTCATCTAAGACGGTTTAGTAGAAAGACCACATATACCTTTGAGTATTTTTCTCGTCAAATCAAGTTCATTCATTTGGAATTAATCACACATTCTTAACACAAATAAAGAATATTAAAGATCAGGATGATAAAGCATGAAACTTCGGTCCATTTCGGCCTTTTGTGTTTTTTTGTTCACAAATACAATTTGAGTTGATTCGTTCCGCAATTTAATATTAAATTTATTTTTCTGACCTGCTATTTATTGGATATGTGAGTTTGCAGACTGACCGTATTTGTGGTGAGTAAAATAAAATTTTGTATGATGACCAAAATAAAAACATTTTAATTTTTTCATAATAATTGATATTATTTTTCTATCGAAATAATTCTAATTAACTTACCTAATCAAAGACAATAAACAATAACAATAAATATTGTAGCTAAAGTACATCAATAACATGTCACCTTACAAGATAAGTACCTAAAGATGCATAGAAAGATATTTTATATTAAAATACTAAAATCATTATCTTATATACAATAGTTATACATAAACATAATAATAATAATAATAATAATAATAATAATAATAATAATAATAATAATAATAAAATGAACGTATAGAAATAACATGATGAATGATGTGATAACTAAAAAATGAAAATATTTAATTTTGTAAGTGTGCCAACTCACTTCGCTCCACCTCTATCTATAGTATGCATAGGCTGCAGATCTATACAGACAGGCCTGTGCAGACCAACAACATCTCAACCTGTTTCACATTTTTTTATGCAAGTCTGTGAATCAACTCACTTTATCTTTTCGAATTGTCATCTCGATTAATGATAAGGGGTTTATTGTCTATAATAACTTATACAGGATTAAAAGGTACAAAGATCCAATATGAATAATGTTATGGAGTGAAGAAAACAAAAAATGACACCAACTCATTCCAACCAAAAAGACGAACTCTGGAGAGATAATGAAATTAATTATATTTTTATATGTAAAATTTTTAAAAAAACTTCAATCGTTATTTTGTTCAATTCGGTGTGAGATATACATGTGATAAAGGTAAAATTAAATAGTATTATATACGAGAAGAGGATAAAATATTTTTTTTATTTTTTTTATATCTCCATTTACTAAACTCAAAATTTAAAACTTTTAGATGTTATATCAAATTAAAAAACTAGAAAGTTAATATGGTATTGTTGGAGTAAAATTGAGTTTAAAGTTTCACAATAAAATGTAAAATTCAAGTCCATTAAAAATAAAAGAATATGATTTCAAATAATTCGTTAGGCTTCAGTGTATACTAAAACTGACTGAGAATAATTAAAAAAAACACTATTAAACTTTATCGACAGTTTTAAAAAAACTTTATACTTATTCTCAAGATTTTGTAAATTTGTTATATCTAAAATAACCGTGTTATGTTTATATTTCTACTTATTACTTTACTATTGGTCTTGTTGCCAGTAATATCCGGGATAAATTTTATAATATTTTTATTTATTTACATATAAACATATAAGACAATAAGTTTATCTTCATAAACAAAATATTTCATTTATGAGATATTTACCTCAGTGCATGGATGATTTATTAATTGCAATTTTTTTTACAATAAACTACTATATAAATAATAATTATAAATTCAATGGCTATTTAAATTTCGTTACAAAAATGTTAGAAAATATGTAACAAGTATTCATAAAAAAATATTATGAAGACTACTATTTTGTAATTTTTTATTATAAAAGATATACCATATATGTTTTAAATTTGGATGAGACATTAAACACTATTCTCAATGAAATATAATGAGAATGATAATGGTAACACAACATGTATGACACTAATAAACAAATTTACCGAAAAAAAAGGGTTATGATGAACATTTATGGTAAAAAAGTATCAATGTCAATATATAGGATTTAAAAGTATTAAAAAAAGGTGAAATTAGTATCATTTAAGACATTGAGATATATTTATATTTTTGTATTTGTATTCACAGTTCTAAAACAAAATATTGACATTATTATAAATTAGAACGTTTGCATTTAATTGTCAATTTATTTTATATTAAATACAAATGTGTGATCAGTAAACATATTAAATATTGACATTATTATAAATTAGAACGTGTTGAATTTAATTGTCAATTTATTTTATATTAAATAAAAATGTGTAATCATTAAACATATTGGATATCTTTGTTATTTTTTCGAAACATTTTGAAAATAATTTTGAGATGTTAGAGAAAAATGATTTTACATTTAATATTATATAAAAAATGAATATATAAATAACTATATTCTTAGGTATTAGTGGGATGGTAACGGATCGGGTCGGATGCGGATAGTGTCTATAACAATCCAATTCGAAACAAAAAAATTTATCTGCTATTTGTTCCACTATTTTGTGTTGGTATTCATTTAAAAAATATCTACAGATATTTTAAAAATAAAAATTTAATTTTAGTTAAATTTTACTCCAAAAAATATAAATTTAATTTAATTCTAATTTTCTACAAATAAATATATATAAATAATATAATACTCATATCCAACTCATTTATAAACGAATATTAAAATATCCATCATCAAAGAATAAATATTAACAAATGCCACCGTCACACATATTTTCTACAAATTACTACAAACACAAATATTTTTTCCGTCCGAGATCGAGTATGTGGTGGGATTATGGGATATACAAATAAAAAAGAAAAAAAAAATGTAGAAAGGGTAACACAGACATTTTATAAAACAATCCATTCTTCGTTGAACATAGGGAATTTTGAGGATTGTTCTGTTCCAATCCTTGCAGTTTTGGGTAAGTAGAGCAACGGAGAACTCTTAATTTTTTATTTCGTTAGCAACAATGATCTAGCTTCACGCGCCACCAGCACCCAAACTCCACGGTGAAGACTTCACAAGCAATATTTAATTGGGACCCAGTTTCTTACAGGAGAGTGTACATCACGCTTCAAAAAACACATCAGCATGTTATATTTACATTAATATTTGTATTTAATAACAATAAAAAAATAAAAGGGTAAATGGGAAAAAGAATTGCAGAGCAGAGTGTTTGTTTGTTATTGTTGTGTGTGCCGGGGTGATACTATATAAAAGGAGAGAGAGAAAAAAAAATTAAAGGGGAAATAGAAAGTGTAGAACAGTGACTCTTCTTGTTCTGCAAGTTTAATGGTGTGTGAGAGTGGGCACAGTACACCCTCCTCAGTAACGGAATGAGAATGTTTAATCTTTGCATGCTTCACCAACTCCTCACAGATAAAGCCCAATCACCCAGATGTGATTTTTTTTCTTTTTTTGGTTTTCAAATGCAAATGCGATTGTGAGTCCCATCAGATACACGCCACCTTTGATTGTTCTACCCTACCCTAACGAGGTGGTTTTAATGGCGTCTTTTTCTTTTTTGGTGCTGTTCTTATGTGGTTTCGGATCCTCTGAGTGAATCACTTTTGTTGTTTTTTGTTTTGCTTTTGGTGAGATGGCGAGAGAGACCATAGAAAAAGTGAGAGGGGATGGGGAACTGGAGGATGAGTTAGAAATGCTGCTGGATGAGATCCCTCACGCCACATCGCACAATCGTCATCATCTTCGTCATCTCTGTCATTCCAATCGGCACAGACATGGTGTTGATGTCGATCACCCCGATTGCGTTTTCGCTACGAAACACACACACTATGGTAACCGTCACGGTTATGCTAACAGTGTGTATTACGATGATGGCTTCAAATCCCCCATGAGTGGGTTCTCTCTACAATCTGATGATTCTTCTTCCAGTTTGTTCTCAATGTCTCCTCCTCCTTTGGAGGACCTCAAATCCAGCTTGGCTTCTAGGAGCTCCTATTATCCCAACAGCCATCACGACAATCTCTACCGCAATTCTGTGATCCCTGATTGCACTGTGAAGCTCAATGAGACTGAGAGGTTGGTTCATGAACTAGGTCTCTGCTCTAATTTCAGTAAAATGTGCATTGCTGATAATACACACCAGAATCCTAATTTTATTCCGTTTAGCGATTATGTTAATAATCTTCCCAACACGTGTGGTGGTGGGGACTGTGATAATTTTGGAAGAAGGTTTAGTGATTCTGTGGGGTTTCAATTCCCTGTAACTAGGGCAAGGAGTTCTGTCGCTGGTGTTACTTCAGCATTGTCACGATTGACTCGGGATGATAAAATGAGTAATCTATTTGGGTCATTGCAGTCTTGTCCTAGGTTGCATGAGCACGAAATGCTCTCTCAATTAAATGGATTCAGTGGTGGTTCGATGGATTCTCGTAGGCGTGGAAGGCCGCTGATGAGTAACTACTTTGAAAGTGAAAGTGTGGTGCCCAAGATTTCTGGTTCCTTGAGCCAAAATCCAACTATTGATGCTGCTTCACTTTATGCACAGAAATATGGAATTAACTTATTGGAAGAAAGGGGTGTGTCAAGACTGCCCAATAATTCCGTTTGTCCTAACTTAAAGCCTTGTATGAGTGTTCATGAGTTGCTGCAGTATGGCCTTTCTCAGCCTAATGCAAGAGTTGTGCCACTTTTGAAATCTAGAATTCCCCGAGGAAATCTTGATGCTATTAGAAGTGAGGGGAGTTTCATTATACAGGGGGAAGGTTTAAATTATGTTGCTAGTAGGGTTTCGGATCATTCAAGGTGTCAGCGTGCTGTGCTCGAAGGTGGCTTTGCTAAGCAGCTACACCCGTCCGAGCTAGACATCCGACACCAGATTGTAGGATATGAAAATCCCAGGAGTCCCAGGAATGGGTGCACATTCCCTATGCTACCTAAGTATAATTCCCTTGCAGAAGCTCGAGGGTCGTTATATTTAATAGCCAAAGATCAACATGGCTGTAGATTCCTGCAAAGAATGTTTGATGAGGGTACACCGGCAGATGTTCAAATGATATTTAGTGAGATAATTGATCATGTAGTGGAACTTATGATGAATCCTTTTGGAAATTACCTTATGCAAAAGTTGTTGGATGTATGTGATGAAGAACAGAGGATGCAGATCATACTTGTGGTTACACAGGAGACAGGGCAGCTTGTCAGAATCTCTTTAAACACTCACGGGTACTTATGCAACTTATGATAGCATTGAAATGATATATTGACTATCTGATGCTGAATTTGACTTTACCTTTTATCTTTTTCCAGCACTCGTGTGGTGCAGAAGCTGATTGAGACTCTCAAAACTAGGCAGCAAATTTCATTAGTTGTATCGGCTTTGCAACCAGGATTCTTGGTCCTCATCAAAGATCTTAATGGAAATCATGTGGTTCAACACTGTTTACAATGCCTAAGCAATGAAGATAACAAAGTATGACTTTTACTTCATTCTCATTGATTTGGATTTGGATTTATCCTACATATGATAGTTATGGGTTAACAGAAATTGATCTTCTTAAATCACTTGTTACTATGTTTTCTTCGAGCTTTTGGATCAATCCATGATAACTGTACATATTGTGTGAAAAAGCACTTTGGTTGTCTGCCAATTTCATTTCGTTCTCAAAAGCTTATATTGCTTTTTCCTGGACTTGCAATATTGTATACTGATGTTCTATTAATTGAAATTTCAATTTTATTGCATCCTTATGCTTAAATTCGTATGCATGATGAATAAAATTTGAGAAGGCTTTTTTTCTTTTTGTTATATTAGTGAACTTCTTAGTCATTTTTGAAAGGAGAGGGATCCCAGAAAGCATTATGGTTGCGTGCTGTTCTGCATGATAGATAAATGGAACAACTTGGCCAAATAGTTCAAACTATCTTGTGTTAACCTGATCAGGAACTTGTTTTTATTATTCCTACCTATGAATTATTTGGTGAAAATTGTGTACTCATATTTCAGATACGGCCCACTATGTAGAATAATTATGTTTTTTAACTGGACTATGACTTTACAAGCTATAGTAGTAATACCAAGTTCATTATCTCAGATGGCTAGTTTTGATACTTGATATTAAGAATATACATCATGGTATCAAAGCATTTGAAACTATTTTTTATGATCACGGACTTGACACTCTCCTCTTGCACACGAAAGAGACTAAGACAATTTTAAATAATTCATTTTACATTACCATGTCTGTTTGTATTTTTTTTTTTCTTTTCAGAAATACAAATGCAGTGACGTAATTGCTCTTTTCGTGCTTTTGCTCTTTATTGTTCTTTAACATACTGTTCTATTTTTCGAGATAGAAATTTTCATCGCTCTTAACGCTGGAAATTCAATGTAGCAGTAGGTTATAGAATCTTGTTAGAATTTAGGTTTATATTTACATACGTGAGACTATCAAGAGCTTATTTAAAATAATGGTTGCATGAAAATGCTCATAAATACTAACGGTTTGCCATTTGAAACATAGTTCGTTATGGGCTAAAAACTTCAAGATTTAATCCAAATGCACTCGTCTGTTGGTCTATACAGAGGAATAGGGCTTATGACTGTGGTTGATGTTGATTATGCTGTGGAGCATATTGTTAGTGTAAGGCTACGTATTTTATGCAATGAAAATGTTGCACAAACTAACAAATATCTGCTAATTGATTCAGGCAGATCACACTGTCACAGATGTAATTTCTTGATGTTCGATGAAATTGCATAAAATATAAATATTTTGTTGCGGAAGAGTTACATTTCCCATTCTTGGCATTTCAGTTCATATTTGTTGCTGCTGCCAAGTATTGTGTTGACATTGCCACTCATCAACATGGGTGTTGTGTTCTACAAAGATGCATTGGTCATTCTCGTGGGGAGCTTAGAGAACATCTGGTTGCAGAAATATCTACTAATGCACTTCTGTTGGCTCAAAATCAATATGGGTAATTATTTGAAGCGTATGACTTCAAGTATTAAGTATATTAAATCTTGCATTGCATGGATATTTTTTTCCATTAAGCCTGTCTACCTCTTTGCCAACAGATATTTTTTTTTTCCTGGGACAAAGAATCTTAGCTGTAGCAAATTGTCTCTAGTTATTGGCAAATAAATTCTTAGCCTATGGACATAATTTGGGGAAATTTATAGGTGGGTGGTCATGGAACATTGTTTTGTTTACACCTTATGCACATGATCATTCCATGTCTATATTGGAGATGGTGCAACTATGGAAGAGAGAATGTCAAATAATTTGACCAAGGGGGCATTTTTTTTTAACATATATTAGATTTAAATTTGAAATAGAAATCCATCTGTGATCATCGGTTTTTTTTTTTTTAATTAAGCCATTTGTGAGACTCCTTAAACCAGATGGCACACTACAATCCACTTGAAACTGGCGTTTTTCTCTGTTTGTTCCTGTCCTGTTTTATTTTGTTGTGTTTTTCTGCTTTTTTCTGTGCTTGGGACGGGCGATTAACGAATACATTTTTAGTGGAGGGTTTATCTACAGGCAGGTATTTGGTCATATTTAGAAATAATATGGCATTTTGAAACTGAGATAAAATTTTATTTACCTCATGATTTTCCACTATATGATCTATTCATTCTTTTTGTCTTCCACAGAAACTATGTTGTTCAATTTATCTTGGACTTGAGGATTCCTTCGGCGACTACAACTTTAAGTTTGCTATTTGAAGGTAAATATGTGCACCTGTCAATGCAGAAGTTCAGCAGCCATGTCGTTGAGAAATGTCTTGCTGTATTCAATGATGAGAACCGATCTAGAGTCATTTGTGAACTACTCGGTGCTCCTCACTTCGAACAGTTGCTTCAAGATCCACATGCAAATTATGTTGTTCAATCAGCTCTTCGACATTCTGAGGTTTGTAACATGACTGCTTTATATTCCATTCTCTTCTATCTGCGTCCTATATCCTTAAGTGCATGAAATTTCCACACTAAGCTTTTTGAGGCTTTGTCAATGAACATTTTTATTCCTCTCATATACTTGCTCGGTATTTATTTTCTCACATTTTCCCTTTACTTCTAAACTAGGGCCATCTGCGTGATTCACTAGTTGAAGCAATTGAGTCCCACAAAGCAATTTCACGGAATAGCCCATATTCCAAGAAGATTTTCTCGCAGAAGCTTCTGAAAAAATGATTCACATTTCTCCCCTTAGCAAGTACTGTTGTTGTTCTACTATAAAATTCATTTTGGAGTTTACCACTGAACAAATGCATTTCATGGTTATTTAACTGTTAAGTTGGGATGCTAATAACCATACAAAGGAGTCAGTCTGTTTTGAAAAACTTATCCTTCTGCTCAGGATAATATGTGAAAAAATGGAGAAAAAGAAAGAACAGAAAATTTTGCTCCCATCTAAATTTTAGACTTTTGAATGTACAATTGTTGTCTTGGATATTATTATCATCCTGTTAATTATGGTATTCTCACTGGCTGGTAATGTACAGTGTATAATATTAGGATGTTCGATGTTACTGTAAAATACTATGAAGAATCTCTCAGAATAACTTCCCTGGTCTTGTGTGCAAGGGAATGAATTATGACTGTTCTCTAATTGTATTTACAATTATTATATTATAAATTCCCTGTTCTTAATTTTAGAACCTCATTTGCTGCTAGAGAGCTGATATTTTTATATTAGAAAAAGTAGAAAACATCTACTGAAAAATTCAATAAATTAATATTTTAATTATATAATTTTTAAAATCTTTTAAGTTAAAATACTAATATATATTATAATATTTTTAGAATAAGTTGTCAAATTAATGTTTTTATTTTAGAGAGTATCAAAGTTTTTTTTTTTTTCTGTTATACACTAGCCAAGGATAGCATGCCAAGAAATATCATTAAATAAAAACAGTAGCATCAAAAAGGCCAGAACAAATATTTTAACCTTTAGTCTGAATAATAATAAATTCAGGGAGAAACTTTTACAACAAATCTATTCAAGGAGTGAGCTCTATTGACTTAAACTATTACATAGGTATTTTCATCCCCGTAAAGAAGATATATAACAAAATTTATGTTCCTGGTTAATTAATCTAATTTGACTATATGTTTTGAAGACTCCATTTAGTTTTTAAAATCTACACCCAATTTAAATGAAAACCCCAACATTGTTGTGTTTCTTTAGTGGATATACAGGAGAAAGTTGGAAATTAAGAGTTGTAAATTCAATGAGTTTTGAATCATAAGTTAATTATATATAAAAAACCTTACACTACGTTCAATCCAAAGAAAGTGAGTTTGTGGGGTTTTTTTTTTTTAATATAAATTTAATCACATTCCAAATTTGAATTCCTCACAATCTACTTTTTAAGTATAAGTCTCCACTTTAAAAATGTTTTACCTATGAGTCTTCTACTCACATAGAAGTCTTCATAAATGACATCAATGATTCCTCTTATAGATATATTAGATAGAGTTAGTACCTAATATGGAAAATGAAAATATAATAAGTTTTGAATCATAAATAACCTCATGTATGAAGTCTAATATCACTTCCAACTAAAATGTTAAGACATTAATTTTTTAATTTTGAGACTCTAATATGGTTGATATAAATTTTTTTTTATTGAAAAGGTGCTAAATCCATTTCTAAATGTTTTTTTTTTTTAAGAAAGACGTCATCTTTTATGTAAAGAATGAAACCAATTTGTGATCCAACACTTGTTTAATAAGTTGAATATAACAAAAATTGTTTATTTATTTGTATTTAATATTAACAAAGTCCAATACTTAACAACTTATTACTTATGAAGTTATAGATTCTTTTGATGAAAGGAGGAAAATGGAGCTATAGAAAACTCTGTTATTATATTTTAATTACTTTTTTTAGAACTCTTATTTTACTCATTTAACATTAAATTAAAAAGAGTCATTTGATTTGGTTACTTATATCAAGATAAATTCATTTGATATATGAACTATTTGCTTCTAATTTTAATCATTTAGATTGTTTAATGTTCTCACATTTTAATGAAGTTGACTTTTCAAATTTATTTTAAATTAATTAATCTCTATATTTTTATCAGAATAATACATTTATTGAAGGTGTATTGCTATTTTGATAAAAAAAATTGTTTCAAAAAACTATATCTCATACAGGTGAAAGGAAGTATCTAGACTAGCTTTATTTTGTAAATTTACCAGTGATAGCTTATTTATAAGAAGATGTTTGATTATAAACGCGAACAAAAATGTATGAACAAAAATAGTAAAGCAATAATAACCCAGCAGAAAGACGACATGTCTTACTACACAACACAACAAAAGGTGTTCACATTGACACATAATACCAAACAAATAACTTTTGTCCATCAGAATTTTATTATTTTATTATAGATTATAGATAGCATTTTTTTTGTTATATTTTAGTTGTACAATTTGACTATTTAATAAATAAAAATAATTTATTTATTTAATAAATAAATGAGTAAACAATTTTTTTCAAAATAATTAAATCATTTTATTTTAAAATGATTATCACATGATTTTTCAATACCATTTTCATAAAATCATATATTTTTTAATTGGATTCTTTTAATATTTTTAAAATTATATTATTTTAATATAATAAAAATATAAATACACATGTACATCTGACCTGTGTATGTATGTGTAATGGCTAGTATTTATAACAACATTGTCTGCATATTTATTCTAGATTATTTAGCAAGGTGGCTAAAAATCTTATTTCCAGTGACTTCAAATATTCTTTACAACAAACATTAAAAACAATTTTTATTTGTCATAGATGTTCTAAGTGAAGGGTTTAGCAAAATATAAATTGTCAGAAATAATTTCATTGCAAAATAATCTTAAGGACGAGACATAAAACAATAACTAGTTTTGCCGAAAATATTGCGATATGGAATACAAATAAAAAATATCTTAAATTCGGTAATTTTCAATCCAAGTTTGTAAGCAGTAAACTGTGTGCTTAAAAATATGTATATATATTTATTAATTTGGGCTTTGATCCCTCGAAATATACATATTTATATATGCAGGGAGGAGGTTCCAAAGGCGCAAAACAAAGACAAGTGGCAATGATGGTTGGATTGGAGTATCGGCACGTGCCTATGGCATTGTTAGTGGGTACCCGACACGTGTGAGGTAACGGAAACTAAACTCGTCGTGGACCAATAGAAAGACAGTAACTGATCGGATCTCAAGCACCCACCTCCCATCCACGAACCTTATTTCATATCAATCTAAGTGCCACGTGTCGGTTTTTGCGTGATACCTTTTGGCCACATTAATTAATTAAAAACAATATTATTTTTAGAGAGAAGAAAATTGTGGGCAAGTTCAAGTTGGACAGTAAAGAAGGGTCTGGAAAGGAATCCCCACGCGTGAGGTGAACAGAGCACGAAGCCTTCTTACTCCAATTTCTTGCTGTTTTCTTTCTCTCCCTTTTCCCAAATTCTGCGATTTCAAACCAATTTTCATCCTCAGGTCAGTTTCAATTGCTTTACTTTCTTTCGTCATGCTGATTTCTTGTTTTGCTAACTTTTTCCCTCTTTCTTCTTTAGTCTTTGCATGCTCTTGTGTTTTACTTTCATCCATACCCAAACTAACCCTCAAAAGGAAATACCTCCTCAACAGAACTTCTTCACGCTTCTCTTCTTGAACGGTTTTCTTTGTAGTCTTGTAGGATGTAAACTAGACCAAGGTGGTTTTAAATCAATCTATTTTGTCCTGATTTACAATTCCTTATCAATATTATGGTAATTGTTGTTTTTCCGCAACTAGCAGGTTGTTGTCACCTCCACATGCCTTCTAATACCTCTGATTTTTATTTTCTAATTTCTTTGATTTTAATTTTGGTATTTTGGCGTGTTTTAGGATAACTTAGCAATTCGGTAGGGGCAATGTTTGTCAATTGAGGGAATGGTGAAAATGATATTTCAGTTTTCTGGATCTTCAAATTTTGGGGTGTCACTCGCTCGTTTTGTGTTTGGTAAAGCTGATTTATTCTGGATTGCTGGTGTATTTTAATGTCTAAATTCGTAGTAAGTTGCTAAATAAGATGAAGTTCTATGGATTTTAGAGTTAAGAAGAGAACAACGGTGGTTGATTGACAAGTTGCCATGAGGGCCTTAAGGGAATGAGATTCTGGGGATAGCGAAAGTTCAGCATAGGAGATGATAATTACAATAAGAATATCCTTAGATTGTGAGTTCTTTTGTCAAACTAGGCTGGTTAATGTTTTTGCCATGGTCTACTTTACCATAAAAAAGAAAAAAAAAAGTTTGTCAAGCTGTTAAAACTTGAAGCAGCCTTTTATAATTTTGAGACCTAGTATGTATAGTGTGAGACGTAATGCCAGCTATGTATTTTTTGAACTAAAATACAATATTAAAAATTTTAAATTATTGACAAATTACTTTTATATTCAAAATTTCCAAATTTGGTGTTATCGTACTTATAGTAAGCAGACATGAGGAGGTTGGTATTGGTAATTTCTAATGGATATAGAGATGGGGGATATGCTGCCTGTGTGGTGGTGGTGGTGATACAAGTACTAGCGGGCCTTGCTAAGTCTCACAATGCCGTAGCTAGTGTGTTGGCCTAACATTAAGAATTCACTGTTGTTGCTGTAGCCTTTAGGTATTAATGGTAATTTCTATTCATAATTTTTAAGCTCCATGCATATACAAGCGCTGATTAGCATTGATGCTGTTTCAGTGATTTTTCAAACTTATGGTTTAAGAAGTTAAGCTATGTTTTTTACTTGGCATATTCTGTTATTGAAAAGCCACCTTTGGACTTTGATGGCAGATATAATTAAAGTAGCATGATATTGGATCAACCAGTTGAATGTATCTTTAATGGTGGATAAAAAGTCTCAGCGGAAAATCAAGCATCTGTATGTACGAGGTATAGACGATTATAGTTAAATTCAACTCCAGTATTTTAAGTATAATATTCTTGTGCCATACTAAACCCGTACAGTGCAATGACTTGTATTCATTTTCTCTGGTTCAAATTCCAATCTTTGCATCATGCAGAATATATATTCGGCCCTACTTCCTTTCCTTATAAGACATCAAGGTACCATATGTTTTCTTGAGGTACCTATTTATAGTTGTCAATCAAGTTTAAGCAAGGAAACATCTATCCCAAACTTGTTAAGATTGTTAGGATCTGTCTCTAACCCTAAAACAGTGTTTCTTTCTAAATTTCACAGTATAAGATAGAAACTAACTTCACTTCTCTACTAACTAAAATAATTTACAATGTCATTACTGTGTTTCACTGTTTAAGTTTGTTCATTTCACATTTAAAAATGATGGTCATATGCAGACATGTCTTTGCTAAGCATGAGTGCCTTTTTCTGCTTTAACTAAGATTATCTCCTTCTACAATCTTTATTGAGATAATCATATAGGTTAGATGCTATTTTTCTTCTACTTATGCCACACTGATTAAAATAAGTTCCTGTGATTGGTTGCTTTGTGATGTCACATCTTTGGCCATGTTCCCCGAGATTTTCATTTCTTTATACATCACCGTAAAGCTATGCACTCAATATTGAACAGTTTGTTGTGAGCTGGAAGAAACATGGCTGTACTATAGCTAATACTCAGTGGCAGATGTATGTGATAACTGAAGAATATTCTTTTGTTACTTGTATAATGTGAAGTAGTATTGCTATTTCTGATTGAATATCTCTGTTATATGAAATGAACTTTCTGTCTGTAGCATAATCTTATTAGCAGGCTGTTGTGCAATCCAATCTCAAAACAGCTAGATATGAAGATCTGGCTTGGTAATTATTGATAAACTTCTGAAGTACTAGCCTTGAAAAGCTAGATGTTGATTGGTCATTGGTGGTGGGGGTAGCTGATGTTACAGTTAATTTGAAGTGCACAGTACTTTTTAATGGTAAATTTGAACCCTAAATCTGTATGACATTTCTTCTACTCTCTGCTTAAATCAGCACCACATTTTTCCTTATTTGAATAGCCAGTATCGATCTCGAGTTAGGCTTTTGTTGAATTTCAGTTTGAATCTTCAATGACAAGGTTCTTGTTTTGTGAGGTGAACATTCTATTAAAATTTATTCCATAATTTATCCTATTTTATGAATAATGGAAAAAGTTATGGGTTGTATTGTTATTTATTGTTTCCTCTTTCCTGCCAATTCCAACAGCGTGGTGGGGGTTGTACTTGTATGTGCTTTAACAAATTTATATGTCTCATGCTTGTTATTTCTCTCTTTATCAGGTTTGATGTCTTATGTTTATCTATTTATTACAATATGTGATGCCTAGTTATTTGAGTAATTCTCCTTTATTGTGCCTTTGTTTTACAGCTTGAAGATAACGTGTGGGATGGATTTGGTGAATGTGATGATCACACAGTGCCCCATGCTGGTGACAAGCATAATAAACAGTTAACAATACAGGGAGATATCTGTAAGGATTCACTTCATATCGGAAGTAGTGATTCCGCTAATAGTTATGGTACTCAGGAGAAGGAGGAATTGTACTTAGAAAATATGACTCAGAAAGAGAAAATGCTAGAAAAGGATTCTTGGTCTCATGCACCCGAAGCTGTGTTTTCTTCTCGTGTTGGTGACTCAAGTAAAGAAGCCAAAAGGCCAACTTTGGATGACACTGGCATGTCTGATCACTGCTTCAAGAGCAGCAATTTAGATTCTGGAGGATGTGAGCTATGTGAAGATGATACTATCTTGGGAGACAAGTGTGTGGTTGAAAATGACAGTGTCTGTCAATATCCAATCAATCACATATCCCAAGCTGACAATGAACTCAGTTTTCTTGATAATGATGGGTGGCTAGATATAGGAAACTTTGAAGATGTTGACAGGATGTTGTAAGAAATTCTCTTTTTTGGCAGAATTTTCCTTATCCTTTATTTTGAAATGCTAATCAATTCAGTTCAATCATCTTTTAAAATCTAAATATCACCTTTTTAAATTTCAGAAGTTGTGATTTAACGTTTGGAACTGGAAGCCTCAACAATGAAGAGGAGTTCTGCTGGCTCTCATCTTCTCATGGTGCTGAAGGTTCTGATGATGCATTGAAGTCTGATTTCAAGTTTTCATATGCAGAAATGAGTCCATTGAAAAGTATATCAGATTATAAAATGGACTCTAAGGAAAATATGGTAGGTCTTTCGAAAGATTCCAATGAAAGATCATCTCCTGTTGATGAAAAAAACAGTTCTCAAATGGATGTTATTGATGATAGTGTCCCTGTTCCATTATCAATGTTCAGTGAGAATGAGTCGGATATGAAATCTGGTAATATAGTTGACTTGCTACCGAAAGAAAAGGTTGGTTACCCATTCATTTTATTTCATTATATTTTATATGTTCTGAATTCCCAACTTTTTAATTATGGAGCAAAAACACGTGATGTGAATTCTTTTACCTAAATATGGGAAGTGGGGAGGGGTGGGGATTATTTGAACAGTCGTAGTGGTCTTCTCGAAGGTTTGTGACATAGTAAGTTTTGACACATGCCTTTGACCTGTCATGAGCTTTCGCAGAACTGATTATTTTTGACATTTCAAGGATAATAATGTACTTCTGTTTGATATATATTATGTGTTTTCATGTTACATTACTTTTTATTTGCTGATGAAAAATTGGGCTCGTGACCTTTATGTTATACTCAAAATGTCATCAATTGTTTCATTTCACTTTCAAGGGTAGTTTGTTGGATTTACTTGGTTTCATTGCAAGTTTTAATGGCAAATTGAACTATTCCAAATCCATTTTATTAGGGCGAGCCCTTAAACTGAACTAAGTTGACTCCTAATTAGTACATCACCTATAATTTTTGTTTTACAGCCGCAGAGGAAGCTGCCAAAGCCATCAGTGGGAAGGCGAAAAAACGGTTACCTAGAAAATGGAGGATCTGTTCATCCTTACGCACCTCCAGAGCAATATGCAGATACAAAGCAACCCTTTGGAACGTCTTCCAGTGGAGTTACATCTCTTGATAGCATCCAGAAACATAAGCTGAACATAGATTCTGGTTCTTTAGGCTGTATACAGGCACAAATTCCTGCAAGACTCCCAGACTATAATCATGCTCCAAATCACAGTTCCCTGTTTCCAACTTTATCTGGATCAAGATCTGAGCATGACGGGCATCTGTCTCCTTCTGTGAAAGAGTCATCATATGCGTCAAACATTGAAAGCTCTCATGGTCATTCTTTGGAGGCTGCTGCCTTGAAAACATTTGAAAACAGAGAAAAGTTGTACCAATGCTGTGATGGACCTCCGTTAAACAGCAGTTTCAAAAATGATAATACGCCAAATCAAATACCACTTCATAGTCCAGGTTCAGCTCAGCAAATAGGGCACCGGTTTGAAAATGACAATGAGGGTCATAGTGAAGTCCAGGGAGTCAGCCTAGGCTTTTCACCAGAAATAGATTCTTCAGCAGTGCAGGAAAGCTCATCCATGGGCTCTGTTCTGGACCAAACCTCACTTGAAGCGACTAGCTTTTGCCACCTTCAACAGATCATGGATCAGGTATCTGAATCTTGTTCAAGTTTGGTCCTGTTTGTTCTTTATATATATATTTTTTTTTATCTTGAGAGGAATGAGTATATTATATTTATCTGCTCAACATTGAACTCTAAACATGTATTGAAATGGTTAGCTTTCATTTTGACCACTAATACTTAGTAAGAGAAATAGCATTTAAGTTTATAGTTTATCAGTTGGTAATGTTTTATGTGCAAATCAAGAAGAAGAATTTTATCCTCCCAGGCAGATTCCTTTTCTGGGGTGAAGTATTTTTTCAAGACTAGTCATTGGTTTAAGTTTGGCATTGCCATCCATGTTTTTTTTAACATTCTATTACATATAAAGTCATTATGTATTTTCTCCAAGGGGTATTGGATCGGTTTATTAGATATATGAAGTCCTTATCTTGCACCCCCCTAATAACTAGAGCTCTTAGGGGAGAGTTGATGACAGTTTGGCATGGTTGAATTATTGGGCATTTACAGATCTTTGAAAAAAAACCCTTTGATGTAGTGTTTAATAGCAATTACCTGTTCATGGTGTATAACACACTTCCTCATTGATTCTGGAAATATGAAAGTGATGTCTGAAGAATGATAGCAGCAATGATTTGGATGTACCCAAAGTGTTTGCTTACATTAGGGTGTCAGCCTAAGTAAGTGTCGCTTCATTGATTGTAATTGTCTATCACATCACACCTAAAATTTGCTTGATTGCAGTTGGATATTAAAACCAAACTGTGCATAAGGGACAGTCTATACCGCTTGGCTAAGAGTGCGGAGCAAAGACACAACAATTCAAATGCTAATGGTTGCATCGGAGACAATGAAGCATGCAAAGCAATGATGGTGCAGGATGCAAGCAGGTATTGCTCACTTTCTTCGCTTCAGACTTATATTTTTCTTCACAACAAGGTATGACATGATTTAGAATGTTCGTAGTTTTGTATATTACGTATCTAGCCTTTGTAGTGTTTCCAAAGATGTATTATGCTATTATTTTATTCACGTACTTACGTTATATTATTTTTTGGATCTATCTCAAAATACCATGTTTATGAATTAATGTTTTGGATAACACATAGCTTCATTCAGGTGTACCGGATTAATGGACATGGAAACTAACACAAATCCCATCGATCGGTCTGTAGCACACTTACTGTTTCACAGGCCTTCAGATCCATCAATGTTGCTTCCTAACGAAACTTTACCTTTCAAACCCGGAGCCACGGTATGCTTTCATGAATTTTTGACATTTTAGTAGAAAATTATAGTTTGGTCCAATTCTCATTTTCTAGTTTAATTGGCAGATACATCATGGATCAGTGATCAATCTACCGGTAAAGACTGAGAAACAAGTCTGTCAAGAAGATTCTTCAGCCGGATTGGAGAACAAGTTTTCCGGGGCAAACAACACCAAATGAAGGTGAAACCAGAATGAAGGTGAAACCAGAATTGACAGGTTTCGTTGTACAATTTTTACTTTTCCAATCATCGTCGTACATGATGATGTATAATTATTTCGGGCTTACTCGGATCCCTTAGTTAATTTTGTAATTCATTTTTGCATCGAATGCCATAATACTGATGTAAATTTGTGCTAATCGTCATCATAAGGTAGCATGCATATACGATGATTTAGAGCAGTGCCACGCTCGCAATTATTTTCATCCGAAATGTCACTATTATCGCGCAGCCCACTAACTCATCAAATTAATCTGAAAGTAGTCTCTCTTGAATGTACCATTTATTTTTCTGGAATGAATCATTTCTGACCTTTTTCAATAAAAATTGTGAGACGTGAAGTGGATGCGAAGACCTTCAATAGTAACTCTCCTTTTTTATTTTTTGTAAGCTCTACTTATTTAAGGTTCTTCTGTTTTTTTAATTTTTTTTTAAATTTTTTTATTGTCTGTCACTGTTATTTGTTTCCAGATTACCGATTATTGGACCCCCTAGTGACAACTTTTAATCAGAATTTTACTGGATTTAAATGTGTTCAACCCTTGAAAGTCCGAAAGTAATTGGGTACAGTACAAGATAAACCAGATCAACCAATTCATGTACAGTACAGGATACAAGATAATTTTATTTTTTATTTATAATCTATAAAAATATATAAAAAGATTTCTTTTTTTTTTTCACATTTCAAAATACTTATTTTATTTTTAAATATAATAATTTATTAAATTTTTAAAAATTGATCGTTATTTTTACAAGTGCTTTATAAGATCGGATCTCTCTGTTTTTTTTCTTTGTCTTTATTTATTAATAGTTATTCTTTCATCTGTTATCGTATGTTTCACTTTAATTTTAATAAATATAATTTTAATTTATATATTAATTTAATAATATTATAATATTATCATCTATTAATATAATAATACAATAATACGCATATTTAAAAAATCATACACATAGACGTATAGACGTGATAGTTACATTAGTAATATATAAAATGAATTGTGCACATTTTACTTTAATCTATTTAATGCTATTTTATTCATTTTTTTGTCTATTTTATTGTGCAAATAACTATGCCAAAACTCTTCTTATTTTTTTCTTATGCCTTCTATATTCTCTTTTCTTGCACATCTCATTTTTTCTCTCACTGTCGTGTTTTATATAAAATTAGTATACACATTCATATGTAAGGTGCTAAAAAGATATAACAATACATTTTAAATCAACAACATAGAATAATATGATAAAAATCATACATTATTGTGGCTATCTTACCACCAGTATATATTATAAGTATCGCCTGTTTTATAAGAAATATTGAAAATTTTTATTTTTATTTTTTGCTTAATTTATTTCAACTAGAAAGGTGGTAGATAACTTGCTTTATGCTAATCTTGTTGTATATCTTTTAGTCACATGTTCATGCAACAGGGCATATGATGAAGTATTTCTGTATATTTTATTTCCTCAAAAGGTTTTGGGAGAATTTTTTGGGCCATTAGGAAATACTGCTGTATATTTTGGTCATGAGAAAACAGAGAAAAACTTCACCATAGGAACATTTTCCCAATGTTTCCATTATTATTCGGCTCTAGCAGAAAACGCGTTTATGTTACTCATTTTTAGTCTGGCATGATCAACTTCCCTAACATGTGTCCAAGATTATAGGATTCTATTAAACAAATAAAATCCAAAAATTTTTGTAAAAACCTTTTCCCATGTGATAAAGCACCATCCAAAGAGAAGACGGAAATACATGAGATGAATCAGATCAAATAAATGCAGTTTCTTCTGTAGTAAATCACAGGATAAAAAAAAAAGTGGATTTAACAGTTTATTTTGAGAGAGAAACAAACATGCATAATAATGTGTAACTTATTATGATCAATGCACACTACCTTCATGTTAAAACAAGATTAAAAGTCAAATGTGATATCTAGATAAGATTTGCAAGCTCTCATAATCTATCTTTCGTCTCCAATCATGGAGGTACTGGTTGAAAGGGAATCATCAGTTAGGGACCTATCCCCAGATACATCGTCATCATCTTCAGTGATCACCGGGGCCTGTATTTTCTCCACTTCTCTCGTCACCTCTCTCATCTCAGGGCGCTTCTCAGGGAACCTCTCGATGCAACGCATTGCAATCTGCAACAACCTCAGCATCCCAGGAAGTGCACTCTTTTGGCCAGATATTTCTTTGTCGAAGATCTCAGCCGTCCATTCTTCCCTCACGGCTCTGTGAACCCAACTGCACAGATCCACGCCATTGGTTCCTTGTGGAGCCGAGTTAATAGATACTTTCCCGGTTAGAAGCTCTATCAAAAGTGAACCATAGCTCCACACATCGGATTGCATTGTCACCTTTCTTGCATACCCATATTCAGGTGATTTGTAAACAACCATGTGCTGAGCTGCAATCGGTTGTGCTATCAAGGAGGCAAGACCGAAGTCAGAAACAAGAACCGCATCGTTTTCATCGAATAGTACGTTTGAAGACCGCAAGTTGCCGTGTGGGACAACGTTTTGGAACTTGTGGTTGAGGTGCAGGTACACCAATGCTCGTGCCACTCCTCTTGCAACCGACAATCTCGAGTTCCAACTGAACGGAGCCCGGTTTCCACCTCTATCTGAAATGCATCAGGTTTTCAGGGCACATAAAGTTTTGTTGCCAATTCAAATATTTCTAATGCAGTAATTGACTATGTTGTTTTATTCAGTATCTGTTTGCTGTTTAGATATTTTTAATTAAGCATCACTAATGTACGCAATAATAAACTAAAAAAATGGAGAAAGTTGATGTAAATCACCATGAAGTCTGGAGAAAAGATTTCCATTTCCTGCATAACTGTAAAGCATGAGCTTCTCATCTCTGGAATGGTAGTAAGCAAGCAAAGGCAACAAATTGGGGTGCTTCATATCAGCAATTGAATTCACTATCTTCTCAAACTCCTCCTTAGTAAATGGCTTCAAGTCCCTTAGCCTTTTCACGACAATGGTAGGTCCTGTATTCAGCATCGCCTTATAACTGTTTCCCAAGATCCCATGACCTAGTGGCTCAGCAGAAGCTCTAAGAAGTTCACCCATTTGAAATTTCTGGTTATGATTAAAGAATTTGAGTTCCTTTCTCTCTTCCACTGTCATAATCATTGTCCCCTCTCCTATCTCTATCTTCTTGTCAACACTGATCTCCACGTCATCCTCTTTTTCTATGACTGTCGGAATCTGCCCCTTCACTATTTTATTCAGCCTTGTGTATGTGTTGTAGTAAAGCAGCAAGAGCAATACAATTGCAAGCAGAAGAACCACATTGATAATGAATGAAATATTCATTAATGAAGGTGTATGAGATGTGAAGCTTGTTGAGATTGATATGGTATGAGGGTTTTACGAGTGAAAATGAGATGAACTGCTAGATGAAACCATTGAAACGAGTGAAAATGGAACTAGGAACCGTTGAAGTTAAGGACATACGCAATACCTAGTTGCAGTGCAGACAATAACAAGGGTATCTATTTACTGATATTCTCCTGAGAATACTAAAATTCTTGTATATCGATGTTTTCAGCCATTGCTGGTATGAAGTTTATTATGACCTTGGAGGTATCAAGTAAATTGGAATGTTGCATGTGAGCATGGCCTTAATAAAAGGTGGTTCTTCTTGTAACTCTCAAACTCAGGACGGCCATTATTGTCCTGGTGTGAGGTTAATGAGTGAGAACTATCCAAATTTTCTAATGCACCTTCGAGAAATGCATACATTATAAACTCTAGAAGATTGGATGCTGGTGCCAGTTTAGTTTATAATTAAAGAAAATTAAGAAGTGGATGAAGTATTTAAATAATAAATAATTAATAGTAATATTAATAATGAACATCTTTATAGAGCGGTCAAAGTGGATTAGAACCTGTGGGTCAACGTGGTTCACCATGGGTTCGGGTCAGATTAGGTTGAAATTTTTTTACAAATTTCAGTACAAGTCAACCCGTGGTGAGCGGGGTTGGCCCATCAACCCGTATAGTGACACACATGATGTTGTACTTTGCAATGTTGGACTGTTTTCTTAACCAAACACATTGGTGGATTGAAAAATGGAAACCTAGCTTCAATTACAAATAGTAAGGAGATTGACGTTGCATCTGAATAAATGAAAATGTTGTAGATAAGTCATAAAGAATGTTTTGATCTTAGATAGTAATTTGTATTTTTATTTATTTATTTTGGTTTGTATTGGAGTTTAACATCATTTTGGATTATATTGAGATTGTATTCAAATTTATTTAAATTTTATTCTGAAATATAATTTCTGACTTAAGAAAAAAATTATATTTTTTTAATTAAGTGGGCTAGTGAGCCAACCCAATTAACTCACCAACCCGTGATAGGTCGAGCTAGATTCTAATTTTTTCAACTCACTAATAAGTGACATGGATTGAGTTAGCCCACTAAATGACCAACTTATGATAGGCTAGGTTGGGTCGGGCTGTCCATTTTGATAATTCTACTTCTATAGTATTAAGATAAGAGAAATATCTTGTTAAGAAGTTACCATGATTTTTTCATAAAGTTCTGAGAAAATCAAAGAAGAAAAAATTTAAATAAACTTTATATGAGTTAAAATTGAGTTATGAAGAACTTAAAAATAAAACTAGAAAAAATTATATGTATAAATTAGTTATATATAAGTTATTTTTAATTTATGAAGAAGGTTTTTTTTTTCTAAAACTCGCAAACAAGTTTGTTCAATTGTATTTAAATGAAAAGTTTTTTGTTTGGATGGTCTTTGATCCATATTTTAGAAAAAACCTAATAATAAAGGAAATCTTGCAAAAATAATAAGAAAATCATTACCAGCTTGCCGAGTGTCGACTGAGGAGAGAAGATGAAGAAAAAAAAAAGGTAAATAGAATAAATATCATATACATTATTATATATTGTGTTATTCAAAGAAAAAAGTGAGTGAAACATCATTAAATAAGTAGTGTTATTATTTTTATTTTGGTTTAGAATTTTTGAAGTAGTTGTCCCATAAATATCATCCTATTATTAATTACAAATTGTATGCATGCATGGAAGAAGATAAGAGCAAAGAAAATGGCTCATCCATTCACTGTTTCTCCTTTTTAACTAATTAATTGCTGAAAACTATGGTTTGGTTTTCTCCACTGTCCATTGGGGAGAAATAGTTTGACTGGACCAACCACTTTACAAGGACTTCTAAAATGAAATAATCTTTTCTAGTAGTTAAAATTAATTTTATAAATAAAGTAAAAATATATTATTTTAAATCATAAGAGAGGATTTTTATAATTTAACTTATGTATCAACAACTTTTAATTTATAAGAATAATAATTTCATTTTCTTATAATTTTTCTTTTTCCTGGTGTTTCTTCAACGTAATTTCTAGAATAAAATAACATAAAAATTAACTTCTTTATAAATTTTTATTTGAAATTTAACATTTTATAATTTTAAATAATGCAACTATTCTTGTAAAATTATAAAATTTTATTTTTTCATAAAATTCTTTATCTAAATAACATCTTGTTTGTTTCTTATAAAATATTTAGTATAAATAAATTTTTGATTTAAAATTCTTTACTCAAACGCACGGTTAAAGATCTAACATGAATTAGAGAAGATTAAAGATTTAACATGAATTAGATAGATCATGCTTAATAATTTAGATAAACTATGCTTAATAATGAAGGAAATATACATATTATTAGAGACCAAAAGTCACTACTAGAAAATCATATAGAAAAAAACGTAAGACATTGGTAATTTTATTATAAGTCATAAGATAAACTAAAAGTGATAGTTAAATATAATGAATATATAAGTTTTTAATTAGTTCAATTATATATTTAAGTAATGTTTGTGAATGTGATGCCTGTCTATTGGTTTTAGATTTATATGGAAGGTTATAGTTTTGTGAAAGTTAAAGAATGAAAATACTGATCATTGAATGTGTATATAGTAAACAATTTGGGCTTTACATGAAATTGGATAGGGGTGAGCTTACTAAATAAGTATGATACAAATAGTATTTTGATAGCACTTTTTTTTTTTTTTTTTAAAACTGACTAAATTCCCTCGATTTCCCTTTCAAAAGTTCTTGATATTTTAAAGGTTAGTGATTACAGCAACAACGGTAAGGAGCTAAAAAAAGGATTCAAGTCATTCGACCTAAACTCCTCAATCACACAAATGAAACCGAACTCCACGCATACACTCAAGCACATACACACAAAAGTACATACACAAATTCATTTTATTATTTTAATATTTTTCTTGATGTACATATCATCATGTCCGTTTATTTATTTCCAAATGGTATCAATGTCAAACTGGTAATTACAATAGTAACTACCATCCTATAACTGGTAAAATCAACTAAAAAAGTGGTGGGTATAGATGGTATTATACCACCCAAAAACATCTTACAACTAATACTTCAATTATTTTTAATAATTTATATTTATGGTTATCTTGAGAGTAAGTTATCTCTCTTTTAGATTTAAGTTGATAAAATATTAACTCAATCACATAGTAAGACTAATTAGGCATAACCCATTAATAAAACTTATTCTAACTAGAGTATGTAATGCTTCTATTAACAACTTCACTAGTTATTACTATAGCTATTTGTGTTATATCTTCTATAATTTTTTTCACAAATCTTCCTTATAATTCATTTTTTATGTAAGTAATTTCTTGTACCTGGAAATTAAGAAAATTATGTAAACCTAACAATAAAGAATATAAAATAATCATATATGTGTTCTACATTCTAGTAGTAGTTGGATATTATAGTAGTTTAGAATTATAGTTTTGCACAGAGAATTTTAGAATTAGTAGTTAATTTGTTTTGTTTTAATTTTTCTCATTCTATTTTCATGATTTAAAACATGTTAGATTAGTTTTTTAGTATTTCTTCTATTTAGTCGATGATTCCTGACAAGTAATAAATCCTAAACTAAAATATTGTCCCTTCACATATTTTATTAATAATCAAAAGTATAATAAGACAATTTTGTTATCCCAATTGAGACTTAGTATGTTTTGAATAGTAGAGAAACCAAATTCCATACATACATGCACAAACACACTCACGAACGTACACATAACGTGTGCATACACATTCATTTTATTATTTCAATATTTTTATTGCTTAGTATTTATTCTCTCTTGTTTTTTTCACATACCACCACCTTTCCTCCTCTTGTATCTTCCCTCCACCTTACTTAACAAAATTCAATGAGTCTAAACCTTCAGAAACACGCTCCCCACCTTCAACCATGTCTTTTTCTTCCTCTTCTCTCATCACCGTCTTGTTGATCGTGTTAGGTATGTTTAAGTCATGAGAAGGAAGGATGTGTACAAAAACGCATACAAATACGCACAAGAGATGTTTAGTGAAAAACAACTCAAAAAGAGTTTGTCTACTGATTTATTAGAAACTTGTCCAATATGTAGAATACAAAATTCCATGATATAAGGGGGAAAAGGGAAATAGGAAAGCCTAATATGTATCATAAAAAAACATAATATTTGACAATAATAAAAGAGAATGAAAAATATGATATCTCTATAAATTGAATTAAATCCAGAAGATATATGATATCTTTATCGATTGTATAAATAACGCTTCACACCCTCATCGCCGTCATTTTGCTTCTCCATCACCTTCCTGAGATAAGCCAAAACTCCTATGGTTAGGCCTTATGTTCGACAAAAAATGTCCAGGCTTCCTTGGAAAAAAGATCTCCACATGCTTCGTGCTTGCAGTTTAGAGACTTGGACAAGAAGACAATAAGCTTCTTACACTCACAAGAATATCTTTCTTGGTTTTCACGTACTCTATTTGAGTCACAATTTGGTTGGTCATCCGAGGTAAACACTTTTCTTAACCAAGGTTATCTCGTTAAAGGATTAGTCTCTTTCACGTACGTTTTGGACACTAGAGAACCCAAACTCCACGCATGCATACACAAACACGTTCGCACAATCACCACTCACAAACGTACACACAAAGTGCACACACACACATTCATTTTATTATTTCAATACTTTTCTTGATATACATAATCCATTATGTATGTCTCTATACTTCCAAATGGTATCATTTGCAAGTTGGTAATTACAACAATAACTACCATCCTATAACTAAAATCATCTAAAAAAACGGCTGATATATATGGTATTATACCATTCAAAAAAACTCCTACAATTGATACTAAAATTATTTTTAACCATTTATATTTTGGGTTCTCTTGAGATTGAGTTATTCCTCTATTAGATTTAAGTTGATAATAGATTAATCTAATCACATGATTAAGACTAGTTAGGCATAATCAATTAGTAAAACTTACTCTAACTATATATTTAATACTTTTACTAACTACTTCACTAGTTATTACTATAACTATCTGTGTCATACCTTCTATGAATTTCCTCACAAATATCCCTTGTAATGCATTTTCGATGTCAGTAATTGTCTTAGTAAATAAGAAAATTAGGTTAGTCTAACAATAAAAATTTAAAAATAATCATATATATGTTCTGCATACTAGTTGTTGGATATTATAGTAGTTTAGAACTATAGGTTTGCATAATAAATTTTATAATTGGTAGTTAGCTGGTTTTGTTTTGATTTTTTGTAATTCTATTTTCATGATTTAAAACCTATTGGACTAGTTTCTTTAGTCTTTTATTTTAGTTGATTCTTGAAAGGTAATAAATCCTAAACTAAAATAATGTCACTTCTCATATTTTATTAAATAATAAAAAGTGGAATAAGGTTGTTTTATTATCTAAGTAAAGATTTGGTACATTTGGACAACAGAAAAACCAAATTCCACACACGCATGCACGAACACCGTACACACAAGCACTCACAAATGTACTTAAAACGTGCACACACACATTTATTTTATTATTTCAAGATTTCTCGTTTTGCAACTCATTTAGTGATTTCTGATTTCAGTACATTTTTTCATACTATTTTTGACTGTTTGTAATATGCTTTCATGATTATTATGTGTTTTGATCATTAATTTTAGGATCCTTAGTTTAATTCTTCATTTTCTCAAAAGTTAGATAATCTAATTAATTTTTCAGCTTTTTATTCTTGAGCTTGCTTTCACCTTTAATATTGCAATTCTGTGATGACATTGCAATTATATGCATTAAAGAAAGTTTGTCTGATGTATTAAATGATGTTTGAACCATCAATTATTCCAGTTCATGCATTTTATAAATTGTATTTCAATTTGCATTAGTCCTTTTGATAAACTATCTGTTTTAAACTCTCGTTAGCATCATATTAAACATACTTAGATGCTAGGATCATACATTCATGCATTAATACACATACAAACCCCATTTGCAAAATTTTGCATAAAACTAGCCTAACCAGTGAATTTGTGAATTTGTGATTTTTGGACAGTTCAGAATACCTATATTGCATGTTTCAGTGTATTATATTATTTTGACTATTATATTCTTTATTAGGTCACTGCAAACTTACATACAATTCAGAAATATATTATTTATTCACTATTACTTATTTTATAAAATATGGATAATTAGTGATATTATGTGTTGTTGTAATTGTTCATTAATCTCCTTGTGTGATTTCTTCAAAGAAATGATTTTGTTTCGGAGTGCTTGATTCTCTAGCCTCACCTGCAAATTAGATACATAAAACAAATATATAATTTACAATAAAGAAAATCACTTCAAAATCTCTGTAATAATTAAATATAAACTAGATAGAGTGCTACTTTGGTGTGATTTATATGTATTTATAGTTAAATAATATGCATGTCCGAACACATTCATTTTATTATTTCAATATTTTTTTTATATACATTAATACATTATGTATGTCTCTGTATGTCTCTATAATAATGATGATATTATACATACATTAAAAAATAAAGCAATTACTTAATAAACTAAAATTAATTTTTTTCTCTTTTTTTCTTTTCGTGAAAGTGATATTTATCTAAACATTATAATAATTGATTCTAAATTAATTATGTAAAAACTTTTCCATATGACCAAGTCTCCTAACCCACGGAATTATTTTCACTTCTATGCCGGAAAAAAAAATTAAGAAGGCTTATCGTCCACAAATGTTATAATCAAGAGAATAACGCTAACATTAATTAAATAAAAATATATAAATTGAACTGAAACATTTTAAAATATAATCAAACTTTGAAAATATCTTGTTTAAATTTGTGTATACTTCAATCTAATTCAAATAGTTTTGTTTAGAAATAATTCACTTCTGTTTTCAGTTCATTGTCGTTTCTTAAACCCAGAGCTCCTTCAACCTCATACACACCATGAAGATGTTCTCACTTCTGTTTTTCAGTTCATTGCCGAATATTAAAAGAGCCTTTTATTAATAATATGTTACGCAAATTAAAAAATTCTAAATAAGCATATTTTTAATATTTGATTAAAAATTGCATATAAATTGTTCAATCAGTGCGTAATACAAAGGGTTTACCTATTCTAAACCATGCAAGTACGAGACTTGTTCAATATTTGTAGTACAGTAGAGGATGGCAATTAATATGTATTAGTTAGGTTTTGCTTACTCATGCTCCCAATAATGACTCCCAAAGACACGAAAATCCCCATAAATACATGCATAAACTCTTCACACTCTCAATCCACAATATAATGAAAATGGAGGGTGGTAATAATTTGTGGAAGAAAGAGCTGCTTCTAAAGCTTGTTTTGGTTGCTATGGGAGTTGTGAACACAGTGCATGGGCATGGGACGCGTGTAGGGTTCTATTCCAGAACATGTCCAGGTGTTGAATCCATTGTTACCTCCACAGTTGAGTCCCACGTTAGGTCTGATCCTACTTTGGCTGCTTCGATACTTAGGCTGCACTTCCATGATTGCTTTGTCCGAGGTTGTGATGCTTCTGTTCTTATTGCTGGCTCTGCTACCGAGAGAACAGCACCGCCAAACGTTAATCTCAGAGGATACGAGGTTATTGACGATGCAAAAGACAAGCTCGAAGCTCTCTGTCCTGGTGTTGTGTCCTGCGCTGATATCCTTGCTCTTGCTGCTCGTGATTCTGTTGTTCTGGTAAAATTTAAATTAAACAAACCCTCCTTTTATAGTTTGAATCATTTTTTCAAAGAAGCCTCTATAAAAAAAAACTCAAGATATTGGTTGCATGCAGAGTGGTGGAAGAAGTTGGAAAGTGCCAACAGGACGCAAAGATGGAAGGGTTTCAATCGGCAGCGAAACCAGCAGTTTGCCTGGTCCTAATGACACTGTCTCAGTGCAGAAGAGGAAGTTTCGTGATAAGGGTCTCAACACCATAGACCTCGTCGTTCTCGCTGGTACTTTTCTTTCATTCATCAAATTCACTTCCTATCGCTTTCTTCTACCTATTACGTCACCACCAACCACTAAACATCGTTTTTGTTGTTTGTGGAATCGTAGGTGGCCATACAATAGGCACAAGCGCTTGCCAATTTTTTGCAGACAGAATATACAACCCTAATGGCACCACTGATCCTTCCATCGACCCTTCATTTGTTCCGTTTCTGCGACAGATTTGCCCACAAAACCAACCAACGAAACGAGTGGCACTAGACACTCATAGCCAATTCAAATTCGACACTTCCTACTTTGCTAACCTAAAGAGAGGCCGTGGAGTTCTCCGTTCTGATCAAGCGCTCTGGACTGATCCTTCCACCAGACCCTTTGTTCAGAAATACTTAGCCACCGCTCCTTTCAACTACCAATTCGGCAACTCTATGGTTAAGATGGGTAACATTGGTGTCAAACAGGGTGACGAGGGTGAAATTCGCAACAAATGTTCTGCTATAAATTAATTATTATTGTTCTCTACTTCCTTGGACTAGCTTTTCATGTGTGTCTGTTACTGCATACTGTTCTGGGGGTTCTGAGATCAAACTTCACTGAACCTCCTTAATTTCTTTCATATGTATACTACCACTATAAAGCTTTGCTTTATCAGTGGATGAATAAAGCAATACAAATATTACATACAATAAAAAGTATTTTAAAAAAAAATGTCTTTTATTACATCATGTGATATTCGAATAATCAATTTTAAGTTATCTCAAATGTGTTGGAAAATTCAAAAACATATATATTCGAATAATCAATTTTAAGAGATATATAGTTATCTCAAATGCGTTGGAAAATTCCAAAAACATGTATATTTAATGCCAAATCCCAATCACTAAATTTGTGTTTGATTTTTATTTTAACACCATGGCATAACAATTCACCAAATCCTTTCCTTTGGAGTTCTTCACACTTGTGACTTTGTTTCCCTAAGAATTAGGGAAACTAAATTAGGAGGAACCCAACATAAGTTGAAAATTTTCTTACTTATTGACAGAACATATTTAAAAAAAAAAAAATTTAATATTATAACGGTAAATGCATAAACAAATGGTGCATTTGAATAAGTTAAACTTTTAAATATAAATTTTCTATTCCTATAGGTAGAGTTGTCAAACGGGTAGTCCGACCCGACCCAACTCGATCAACTACAGGTTAATAATTTAGTGAGCCAACCCAACCCGGCTCACTTTTTAGCGAGCCAAAAAATTTCGAACCCAGTCCGAACCACCACGGATTGGCTCACGGGTTCACTTAGTTAAAAAAAATACAATTTTTTTGTTTTACTTTAAGTCAAAACTAAATTATAATTCTAATTAAAATCTAAATAAACTTTAATACAATCCAAATACAAACTAAAATAGAAAAAATACAAATTATTTATGTGTTGGTTAAAAAAAACTAACATGACCCAAATGTAAAGCTCAACTTAATAAAAAATACTTGTGTAACCCTTTTATCTACGGGTTGGTGAGTCAACCCGGCTCAACAAGGGTTTAACCCGAATGAGCCGGTTCTAAATGAGTCAGGTCAAAAATTAACCTATATTGAAATTTGTAAAAAAGTTTCAACCCAACCCAACCCGACCCGAACCCGTTATGAGCTGGGTTGGCTCGCGAGTTCCAACCCATTTTGACAGCTCTACCTACAGGAAATATCAGATGTTAAATATGATTTTCTTTTTCAACTAATTAATTAAATTTGTTTTCTTTTTTTATTCATAAGTGAAGCATGACATTAAAATATTAATCAGTGATTTGAAATTATGGAACGGAGACCCTTAGTTTAACAGGTCGTTGCCTTAACACATCAATCATTTAAGGCGTAGAAGAAAATTAGGCCCAAAAAATTTATTTGCTGCTAGATAAATGACAGGGATGTGATTAGAAATTCAAAATTATATATATATATATATATATATATATATAACTGGAATACAAAGCTAGTTTTCCATTTGTTTAATTCCAAAAATTAAAAAAACAAATTTGTATACTTTTTTAAAAAAGTATGTGTATAATAAATCTAAGGAATTTTTGTAGTTTTGGTGATTAACATTAGTGTTGTTATCAATGACGTTGGTGTATTTTTTTTTTAAATTGAAAAAATCGTAACAACAATATCTTATTACAAACACATTTATTAGACACTTCATTACATGCAAGTATGTCTCAATAATAAATATGTAGTTAATTTGAAACAAAAAAACTTTTCAAAGTTTAAATCTATGTTAATTTCAATTTTATTGAACTCAAGATCGAACATGTATTAAAATTACTTAATTATAATTATGGTTTTGAAAATCGGATTTGCTAGATGGATTTATTGGTCAAACCTGAAATCAAGAAAGTATTTGATCTTAACCTCCTCAATCGTAGAGATGAAACCGAATTCTGTGCACGTGCCCGCATGCATGAATACGCATACACTCACTCACATAAACATACACATGCACATACAAATTCGTTTTATTATTTAAATATCTTTTTATTTATATACATAATGTCTTTGTATTTTTAAATAGTATTAACGTCAAACTAGTAATTACAACAATAATTACCATCCTATAACTAAAGTCAACTACAAAGACAATTGGTATAAATATTATACCACACACAAAAAAATTCCTGACAACTGATATTAAAATTATTTTTAATAATTTATATTTTTTATTCTTTTAAGATTAAGTAATTCCTCCATTATATTTAAGTTGGTAAGAGAATAACTCAATCACATGAGTAAGACTAGTTTGTATAATTAATTAGTTGAACACATCTATAATACTTTTATTAACTATTCACTAATTATTATTATAGTTATTTCTGTTATGTCTTGTATGAACTTTTTCACAAATCTCTCTTCTCTTGTAAATAAGAAAATTAGATAAGTGTAATAATAAAGAATATAAAAATAATTATATATGTGTTATGTATTTTAATGGCTAGATATTATAGTAGTTTAGAATTATAGGTTTCCATACTAAGTTTTAGAATTAGAAGTTAACTATTTGATTTGATTTTTTTTGTTTCTCTTTCATGATTTAAACATTTTTTAAACATTTTTTTTTATTTTAGTCGATTCCCAAAACATAATAAATCATAAACTAAAACACTACTTCATATATTTTATTAAATAATAAAAAGTAGAAACGGGTATTTTGATCAAACAAAACTTCACACATGCATGTACAAAAACATGCACAAATAAGTACATACATTGACACACAAATAAGTGCACACAATATTTGCAATTCAATTAGTGATTTCTAATTTTAGTACATATTTCATGCTATTTTTATTGTTTCTAATATGCTTTCATGATTCTTGACGTGTTTTGATCATTAATTTTAGGATCGGTAGTTTAATTTTTCATATCTCATTGGGTAATGTAAGTTAATTTTTCCACTTTTTGTTCTTAAGGTTGCTTTCACCATTAATTTTTGCAATTTTGTGATTACATTGTAGTTATATGCATTAAAGAAAGTTTGTTTAGTGTATTAAATCATGTTTGAACCATCAATTATCTCAATTCATGTATTTTATAAATTTTGACACATTAGATAGATTTTAAGTTTTTCTAATCTAGCTTGAATTAACGTTTTCAATCTGCATTAGTCCTTTTTAATGCCAATTCCTAATCACTAAATGTGTGTTAGATTGTTATTTTAACACCATGGCATGGCAATTCACCAAATCCTTTGGAGTTCTTCACACTTGCGACTTTGTTTCCCTAAGAATTAGGGAAATCAAATTAGGAGCAACCCAAACATAATTTGAAAATTTTCTTACTTATTGACAGAACATATTTAAACTAAACAAAGTATTGAATGTTATAACGGTAAATGCATAAACAAAGGCTGCATTTGAGTAAGTTAAGCCATTTAAATATTATTTTCTTATTCCTGTATGAAAGCTCAGATGTTATATATGATTTCTTTTTCAACTAATTAATTAAAAAAAATTTCTTCTTTTATTCATAAGTGAAGCTTCAGATAAAAATATTAGTCAGTGATTTTAAATTATGGAACGGAGACCCTTAGTTTAACAGGTCGTTGCCTTAACCATCAATCATTTAAGGCGTAGAAGAAAATTAGGCACAAAAAATTTATTTTGCGGCTAGATAAATGACAGTGACCTGATTAGATTTTCAAAATTTTATATATATATATATATATATATATATATATATATATATATATATATATATATATATATAACATTGATCTTAATTATATACATGAATTATTTGTTATTATTTTTTAATTCAAAATTTTATAAGACAATAAAATTATATAATATTTAATTTTATTTTTTTATGTAATGTAAAACTTGGACTCAGTATTATATTATTTCTAACACTTTTCAAAATTTTCATCATTGTCACAAAATGGATTCTTAAATATTACTATCCAAACACAATATTATATTTTTTTAGATATTTACGTGTAGTTGTATTTTCCCACTGGAACAGGACACTACAGGACACTGTGCCCCTATAATTCTTTAGAAAATGTTTTCATTAAAATGTGTTTCATTACTGATACTTATAAAGAAAATGAAATAAATATAATACTCCTGTCATAGGCGTGAATTAAGGATTAATTTTGAAGACGTTGACGTGTCACACACACATATATATATATATATATATATATATATATATATATATATATATATATATATAAAATGGATATACTTAACTTAGTATTTGTCAAACAGGACCCACCTGTTACCCCTGCCTAACTACTTATTTAATAATTACAGGAAAAATATCAGAAGTCGTGGGTTCATACATGCAATTTAACTTCACCTGCATGTTATGCGTGTAATCATGAATATGAACATATACTAGGGTACAATTATTTCCACAATTATTGTCATGCTTCATATAATAATATCAAAATGTTAGTGGTTTCACTTCTTTTTTCTTTTTTCGGGATTCCTTGTTTTAGTATACTTTTTATATATATATATATATATATATATATATATATATATATATATATATATATATATATATATATATATATTCACCCTAAACCTGTATTTAGTTAAATTCTCAATCCCACATTCAACAAT
>Ga0214543_1002387_pt1 | contig 36813 bp, 17 predicted proteins | sample CNSS2metaG_FD_160094 | JGI IMG/M metagenome (GOLD analysis project Ga0214543, IMG submission 160094) | Root nodule microbial communities from cowpea collected in UCLA plant growth center, Los Angeles, California, USA - CNSS2 | ecosystem: Host-associated > Plants > Roots > Nodule | place: USA... | reverse complement strand
GAAAAAACTCTAAGGGACCACGGAGAAGAGAATGAGAGCAAAAGCACTGGGATGGAGAACAACGAAACACGAGAAAAATACTAAGAGTGAAGTTTTGGGGGTGCAGGAGGTTGGTGACGCAGTAAATGAAATTTACTGCGTCCCAACGAATTTCATCCACTCGCGCAAATAATAAATAAGGGTATAAAAGTATTTTTTGGGGGTACAGAAGAACTGTTGGAGGTGCAGGGAGAAGGCCCCATAAATGATCACAGTGACTATGCAACTTGGCCCATTTCATTTTCTGCCAGTTTGGGCCATTGTGCATTACGATTAAAGAGGCCTTTTCCTCCTGCACCCCCACTCTTTTCCCTGTACGACCATAAAAGTTGTAATCCCCAAACTACCCTTAGTAAATTTATAATAAAAATCACTAAACCTCACTGTTTTTTATACTTTCCGAATTTTGGGTGTTTTTGAAGTCACTTCAAGATCCAAAAAATGTCTTTTGGAATACTCAGTACAATTGAATGTTTCAGAACGTATTTTTAAATTCAAAAATGATTTTTGAAACACTGGTTCACAAATTTTGTTAATATTTCAAAATGATTGTTCTAGAATACATTTCTTTATTCAAAAATAACTTCTGAAATAATTATTTTTGAAATTTTGTTGTTGAATCATGTACTGAGAACTTAAATATAAATTTAAGTTTTACATTGAGTACAAAAAATTTAGTATTATATAAAGATAAAAATTTATAAATTTATTTTCTTAATTTTGAAATTAAAAGTAATATGAATTCCTCATGTGCAGATTAAGTTTGTGTCTAGCAAAGAAACGAGGAAGGGGCATAAGGTAGATGGAGGAAGGTGCCACGGAAATGAAGATTGCAAATTAAGATTTGACTAAAGATTAACCTTAGAATAAAAGAGGATATTTGAATTTAAGGGGTGCAAGGAGAAAAAATGAAGGTGAAAAAAAAGTGTGCTATGAATAACGTCTCGGTCTTCATCATGATTTTAATTATTTTAAATTTTCATTTAAGGTCTAAAATTTTAATGAGACGATCAAATATTTCTACAAACACTTTTATCGATATCTCTTTATCGATAGCTCTTTGTTATGATTTTACTAACTTTTTTTTATTTTTGTTTCTTTTTTCACTTCTAAAGGAGAGAAAAGGAAGGTGAAAAAAGAAGAACTGAAACTATATGAGTAACATCTCGATCTTCATTTCATGATTTTAATTATTTTAAATTTTTATTTAAGGTCTAAAATTTTACAAAAGGATCAAGTATTTCTACAAACAATTTTATCGATAGTTCTTTGTTAAGATTTTAATAAATATTTTTATATTTTTTTTTTAAAATATAAAGAAAAAAAAAAGAAAGTGAAAAAAAAAAAAAAAAGAAGTTAGCTACGAGTAACATATCGATCACTACAAAATCACTTTATTCGATGACTAATTCGATGATTAAATGAAACAATTTATTATAATTTTCACAGTCATTGATTTAGCAACCAAATTTTTGTCACTAATATTTTTTGTCATTATTTCAGTTACTATACGAACTAATTTCATTAACAAGTTATTCAATCGTTATTACATTCGTTAAAATCAACGGTTATTTCAGTCAAAATATGTGATTGCACTATTCTAGTGTCTAAATAACTTTTTTTTCTTGTAGTGATAAGTAGTGGTGACAATCCATTTTGATGAGAATAATCTAATTAAGTTTAAGTCACCTATTAAATAAAAATGATAATATTAAATATCATATAAAAAAAGAAAAATATTAACTCAATACCTCAAGATAATAAATAAAAGCAATAACATAATCATAATAACAACATTGACATAAACAGGTGTCTCGAGGATGAAAACACATATAGGTAATTTTCTTACTTTTAATAAAACTATATTTTTTAACTATTATTTATTTTATTTGATTTTTTATTTTAATTGTAAGTAGTAGTGATGTTACCTCAACATGAAAGAGTATAGGAAAACAATAAATTGAAATTAATAAAAATAGTTAGTATTGAATTTGAGGATTAAGAATGTGATCATGTTTTTGAGAATTGAAAGAGGGTTGGAAGAGGGTAGTAGTTTTCCGTTACTAGAGTTGTTATTCGATTAGCGCGTAGTGGTTGAAGCGGGTGGTTCAAATCAATAACTATTCGCCACGTATCAACTTGGACAACCCTATTTACTGCCTACACCACAAATTTAATGTCTCTCTCTCTCCTCCCCTTGAGTCTCTACGCTCCACCAATCCAAAACTAAACCAATTTACAACATTCGACAACGACAAAACCAGGGAGCACGAGGGTAATGTGAAGAGGACCAGAGGACCAGAATCTACGGCATGTACACGTCACCGTCCGGCGGTACCCTCGGTAAGGCCACGGCGGTGATGCGGGCCCTTAACTTCTACCTCTCCGAGCACCCCGTCATCGTGAGTTTCCGATGGAACCACGCTCTATGGGGCTCTACCTGGTGCTTCCTCTTCTACTCTATCTCTCTCTACTTCGTTCTTTCCATTTTTCTCCACCTAATATTAGCGGTTCTTCTTCGCCGCGGCCAACGCGTTCCGCTTGGGCCGTTACCCGCGCTTCATAGCCTCTCAATGTCTCTCATCTCAGCCACCATCTTCGCCGGCCTTCTGCTCTCGGCTACGTCGGAGATCAGAGAGACGCGGTGGCTCTGGCGGCGCTCCAAGACCCCTCTCGAGTGGCTACTCTGTTTCCCCCTCGGGACGCGCCCCTCCGGCCGCGTTTTCTTCTGGTCCTACGCTTTCTACCTGTCGCGTTACCTGCACATGTTGAGCACCGTGGCGGTCGTTCTACGACGTCGCAAGCTGGTTTTCTTCAAGCTGTTTTATCACGCGATTTCCACGCTCATGTCATTCCTGTGGTTGGAGTTCTCGCAGTCGTTTCAAGTTCTCGCGATCCTTTTCACCACGCTGGCGTTTTTCCTCATTTACGGGTACCGGTTCTGGACCTCCGTCGCGACGACCGGCGCCCGTTTGCCACTGGTGTTGAACTGCCAGATTATGCTGCTTGGGTGCAACTTGGTGTGCCACGTTGGGGTGCTTTTGCTGCATTTTTTCACCGGGGGGTGTAACGGGATTGGCGCGTGGGTGATGAATTCCGTGCTGAACGGTGCTATTCTGATGCTGTTCATGAGAGTGTATTTAGGAAGGAAGAGGAAACCTAGTAAGAATTTGGGTGGTTACGGATGTGGTGAGAATAAAATCGCTCGTTCCTGCTCTGTTTTTGGCGCTTGAAAGGAAGCAGATAGCAATAAATTGAAGTCCAGATAAAATCACGGATTGAAGGTTGTTTGTGGAATTGGGCACTCTCACTTTGCAATTAACAACATATATGCAGATTCTCCAAAAAGGACAGATATGTTTTTAGGAAAGTATCTAGAGTTTTTTTTTTTTTTTTGTGGAGTACTCTTTTTGATCGATAGCACTGTAATGTAACTAATACAATCACCCTTCATCTCTTTAATAGATTCATTCATTGCTTTAAGCCTTCTCAATTCTCATCACCTCATCTCTTGCTGCATGTTGCATTTAGAAAAGAGGTTCAGCAGTTAAAGCCATTGAATTTTCAATTCCTAAGTGTAGATCAAACCCTGTAATTAAATGTCTTTTTACTTTTACTAAGTTATGGTTTTTGCCTTCTACCAGAAGTGATGTCTTAATCCAAGATCATCATTTCACATCTTATATACATACTCCGACATTAAATCTACATAAAAAAAATCTACAGTGGGAATGATAAATTCTTTTAGAAGAATTATACACATTTCTAAAACATAAGTTCTTATATTATACCTTTCCAAAGTTAATTTTGTTTTTTATATTTTCACAACCTAAAAATCAAATTGTGTTACGTGATCTTATATTTATATAGTACAATGGAATTCACTAAGACGTTGTAATGTTGGATTTAATTTAAGATTTGTAATGTAGTTTTAATGATATATTTTGACAGAGAAGGTCAAGCTATAACAGCTAGTATCTGTTAGTTGCAATGGAGTTTAAGTAGTTTGTTTCCCAATTAATACAACACTTAAATATTGAAAACTAATTCAATCCTATATCAGATAACATTACTCCTTCTGTTATCTATTTTATCTGACTAGTTGTTTTTATACATACAATCAAATATAATAAATTTTCCTTACTCTAACAAATATATTTAAATTATCTAAATATTAGAGACATTTAAAAATGTATAACTCATAAAAAAGTAATTAATATAATTTTAAAATTTGTAATTAATAGATAAATAAAACACTATTCCAAAAAGTTAACACTCTTAAAAGAAATAGAGTAGTTGGATTGTCGTATATTAAATAACTATTCATTCTTTTTCCAACTTTTTATACATACAAGCTAATATTGGTTGTTAACGAGTTCGACGTTGGTAGAATTAATAGATAAATAACTATTCATTCTTTTTCCAACTTTTCCTTACTATACACACATTCCAACACATATTCACTTGATGTTCAGTTTCATCTAGCAAACGAGTAACAAGAAAAAAATTAAGCAGGAAAACTGTTTGTATAGGCAATTAGGCAGCACAGAAATAGAATACAACTGTTATACACAAGTTAACATTTCTATGTTTCTTTCATAATCATAAGCACAATAGTGGCGTTGTTGTTGGTGTTTAATGAGTACAATTTAGCAGCAGGAGCAAAAGAAGATGACAAGGGGCTCTCAACCAGAGTAATTAATAATCTTTTTCACAACCACTGTCCTTGCTCTTCTTATCTGGCGACTACATTCGTCAGCTTGCTTACTCAGAGCCTCAATGGTCTCTGCAAAAGCGTCTATATTCTTCTTAATCTCATCAATCGCAAACCTTACACCTTCCTCATTTCTCAGAGCAAAATCAGCACTCTGCAACATGGATTCAATCTTTATTTCCAATTGGTCAATGCGCACCCGAATGTTGTTCAAGTCCACCAATGTAATGTAGCTACCAGCATGCATAGAACTGATTAACTCTGTTTGGCTCTTCAGAGCTGTCTCATATCGCTTAAAAAGGGAGTCACACCATTTCCCCACTGAGCCAACTGGAACAGCCAAAGCACCAGCCAAAGCAGTCACAACAGGTGGTGCAGCAATTGCAGCTGCCACCACTGAGAAAATCAAAACAGACACGAAGGCAGCAACGAAAATGGCATTTGAGACCCTCTTCAGTGTCTTGAGGGACTTCAATTTCTTATCAAGCTTTTGTTTTCTGATTTGCAGTTTCTTCAGCATTGATGCTTGCTTTTCATAAACTGATTGAAACAAGGAATAAAACTCTTCAGTGAAAGGGTCCCCAGCTTCCTTGAAACCCTTCAGCTCTTGCAATGTCTTCAAATAAGTAGACCCTTCAACCCCATTTTGCACCTCTTCTTCAAAATAGGTAATTGCAGACTTAACCATAACATGCCTTTGGCGTGCTCGATTCAAGCATTTATCAAGATTATTGCAGAATTTCAATGTCTGGAGGCTATTTTCAAAGAACTCCTCTACCAAGGAGAACAACTCCTTGTCTTTCTTATTCCATATATCTTGCTTGCATTCTAGAATGACTTTGGCAACGTCCCGATTCATTTCAAGCAAACTACCAGTAACTTCCCCTAGTGACTCAATGGATATGGAACGAACCTCAATCCCACTAGCAAGAGAGGAGATCACCTTGTTGGTGCGCTCCTGAATGGTAGCATCAAGGGATTGCAAGTTTGGATCTTCAACACATGCCGCTTCATAAGAACTTAAATCATCCGCATAGAGAGAATGGGTACCCATTTTTATGGGCGTTGGAACATCACTACTACTAGGTTTACTTGATTGACCTCCCATCATAGATAATTTTAGTCCTAACAGAGATTAAACCTAACCCAACTTCAGAAAAATTAGAAGGGCAAATGGACTACAATTAACTTACTCTATCCTCTCTCTTTCTCTCTCTCGCCTTACAATCAATTACCAATATTCCCAATCCTCAAAAAGGGCATAGTTTGGGCTGACCAATTAGATTCCGGCTTTGAGATTCAGAGCAAGAAAGATGCTCAGAATGTGGCAAGATCCAGCACCCAAAAGGCAATCCTCACTAGAGAACACAGAATAGGTACGTATAAACAGAAATTCTAAAAAGAGGATAAATTAAAGCTGCAATTTTGAAGTATAAAAACGCAAAGGGCCGGATTAGAAGTTCTTAGTACCTGGGATTCAGTCGAAATTTAAGAATTACTTTGGAGTGTCTCACTTGAGTTTCGCCCAAGGTGAGTGAAAAGAATCGGACATTCCAATTAAGTGCAAACCATGATACACGAAAGTGAGCTGAAGCTTAATTGATGCATTGACTGTATGGGTGTTAAGATTGTGCAAAGGAGGCTATGAACGTAATTGAGAAGTGTGAGGGTTCGCGATTTCCCGAACCATGGAAGAAGTGAACGAAGAAATGGGTCGGCAACACCAAAGAGTTTGGTCTCAGTTCTGGTTCGGTTTTTGAAGCTTCAGAGAAGCTTCATCGTCTTTGGTCTTCTACCCTTCCAGAACGAGACTTGAACAACCAAAGATGTGCGCGTTCTTTGAATTTCAAGGCCAAGTTTTACTTTTCCTGTCTTATTTACCATGACATGATCGTGCAATATTGATTTTCTGTTTTTAATTGTGTAAATTAAGTGTCAGCATAAAATTTAGTAAACCATTTCTCTAATTTCATGTTTGTGTAAAATGTATTATAAGCAATATTAAAGTACCGAGGAATAAAATTGTATATTGATATTATATAAACAATAATGCAGTGCTACAAAATTAATGAAATAATAGATTATACTTTATTAATAATTATATTTTATATTTTAAATATTTTACTTGTATATATTATGATGTTTTTGATTTTTTAAGTTTCTAATTTGGAGAGTTTTAATACCATAATGTTGGGCTTGGGGCGAAGGCGTGATGATCTCATGGGCCTAACTTCACCTTCAAATTAACATTCTGAATTCTTGGTAGTTTCTTCCTGTAGTTTAATTTTTTCTTTCCTGCATCCTTACGTAACAAAATATTTTTTTTATTATTATTATACAATTTGGCAGTCAAAATTGATTTTCCGATAATAGAATCAAAAGCTACACACAAAAAATCATTTTTTTCTAAAAATTATATTTTTGAATTATAAAATCCAAAATTAAAAATATTTCTGAATTACACAATCTAAAAATTAAAAATAACATAATTTAAAAATTAAAAATAGTTTCTGAATTATATAATCTGAAAGTTACTTTCAGTTTGTATTATACAATTTGAAAGACATTTTTAACTTTATAATCCATAAGTCTTTTCAAAAATGAAATAATTGTCAAATTACATAATAAAAATAATAAAGAAGTGCGGGAAAAAAAATATATGAAGGTGAAGGAAGGACTGAATTCCAACATATCAACTGGAAATTGACAGTCAATATGATAATCAAGGAGTTAAAATTATAGTTAAGATTAAAACAAACTATAGTATTTTTTCAATAAGTTATATATAATTGAAGGGTTATAATAAATAATATTTTTTATATATGATTTTAATTATATTTTACTAACAAAAACACAAGTTTGTCACACGCGTTGTATTTTTTAATTTTTATAGAAATTTGAGTTAAGATCAATAAAAAATATATAATTAATTTTTAAAGTAGTTGTTAAATGTAAAATTAGAAAAAAAAATATCTACATAAAATAAATTTTTAAAATAATAGTTAAAGATAAAAAATGTTTTTTTAAATAATGGTTCAAGATAAACTATTTACAAAATAATTAATTTTTAAAATAATAATTAAGAATAAAACTGAAATAACAAAATATAGACATAAAAGAGCGTATCACTTTATATATTATTATAAATAATTCAAAATTATTTTTATTTAGTTTTAAACTAACACTTTGCATCTTACACTGTGATTAGTCTTCATTTAAAAAAAAAGGGGGTGTTTAATGTCAATAAAAATTTAATTAAGATTCAACTAAAAAAGAACAATAAATGTGAAATCTCTTGCAAATGGTTGGCGACTTGCAATGTAAAATCATTCATTATAAGGGACTAAAAGAGAAGGAACAAAACCTGCCATCTATCGTAAACTTTATTGAGAAGATTAAGAAAGAGGTAGTTGCATTGAAAAGTTTTGTGCTTAAAAACCGAGAAACTGAAGTACAACAAGAAAAAAATGCCCCAATTTGGAAAGTGTGGAGAGAAAGACTTTGAAAATACGTCAATTTATACGCAAACTTCTTATACTTGTCTGTCCCCAAAAGTTTAAGGCACGGTACCTTATTGGCACCAAGTGTCTCACTACCTTCTTTCCCAATTCCTATGAGAATTTGATAACATCAAAAATATCATTAACTATACGATGAACCTAACGAATTTCCTTTATAAATGAAACCAATGCATCTTCTTTTTACTCCTTTGATTGTTCACTTAACGTTTGTGTCTCGATTAGGTGAGACAAGTCAATCAAATTAGTGTTCGGCCCTTAGGTTGGGAGGAGTGAGTACATGTAAAAAATATTCTTGACACTCAATTCAACACGTGTGCGACTATACTTGAACTATCTGAATTGAGATGTACTCAACCAACATATATCGAAGCTTGAATGATATCATATCGATCAAGAAGATACTTTGATGGCAAAATCATTAACAATGGTGAAAAATAATTAATTAAAGATGATATCAAAAATATAATTAGCAAGACTACTAAACTGTCTTTTACGACACCCTTATCCGCTTGGAAATAACAAGTACCTAAATATCTTAGTCTAAGGAAAAAGAGTGATTGCTTGAGATACGTGTTAAGAGTTCAATGTTATATGTACAAGGTATATTCGATATTGCAAGAACACACCTCTATTTATAAGATTACGTTATGAGCTTTGTATTGTTCACAGATTAATTAAAATTCAATGGTCTTGATTGTCTTTTGTTCGCTTTTGGACTATTCTTTATCCTATGATAATGAAAGTTTCAACTAATTGATCATCTAATTGATTTATTTTAACTACTCAAATCGCAAAATCAATACTTAAAAAAATGTTGACAAGTTAATAAAACAAATAAGAAATATGATATTTTAGGTTAAGTTACAATTCAAAGGTAAAACTGACACAAATAAGGACCATATAAAGTTTGAAAAGAAGTCCCTCTCTCAACTTAATTAAAAGTAACTTTTTAAGCTCATCATTTAAACAGTTTAAGTAAATGTTTGTCTCAGGCTTCTCTTTGAAAAAAATACGTGAGTTAAAAAACAAAAAAATTGAATCAAAGACAGTTTTTATTAGAATAGAAATGATATTCAGAGTAAAAACAACTTCTTCAAAATTTAGTGCTAACGGTAATATAAATTGATGAAAAAAAAAATAGAATATTTTCTTTTGATTTATCTTCAAATCTTTTCGAGAATGAGTTGGTATTTTTTTAATCGTATTATTATATATAGTTACCGTCTCTGTTTATAATTAATTATTTTTAGTAGAAATTTTGATCACATAATGACATGAAAATGAGTGACTTAAGAATTTGTAACAATCATTCAAAGAAATTATGTTACTACCATCTTAAAAATATAGCATTTGGTCTAATCCAATATCACCAAAGTAATTTATAAATTGAGTTTTGTTTTCTATGCATATACTTTAATTCAACTATATAACAACTAATAATGCGAGTTTTTCTCATATATCTTATAATAAATTATTTTAACAAATATGAAATCACAATATATTTTTTTTCTAAAATACTTTTGAACGGAAACGTAAATAGTGTTTTTGTTTCTATGAGAAGTTTAACGAACCATGGTCAACACCAAAATTGGAAGGGAATACCCCACTATATTGATGAAATGACCATATATATATATATATATATATATATATATATATATATTTGCGTATTTATTTGGGACTATTAAGTTTTCTTGAGAAAAAAAAAATACTTTCTGTCTAAGATAAAGTGAAAGAAATTTCATTTACCATTCGATTTTGTATAAAATCATTCCAAATCTTTTATAATTAGATTTATTATTTGGATAACTAGTAATATTTAGGCTCAAGTTAGGCTCATAATTGAGATGTAAACAAATAACAAATCAATTTATACTATGATGGAGGAATGTTTAAATTTCCTTCTTAATTACGGTTTCTACATATTATTTCATAAATTGTGTTAAATTATTAAATATAATGTTTTAAAAAAAGTATTGGAAATACCTAAATTATCTTTACATGTAAACGTCAACAACGACTTAGAACAGAAAAAAATAAATGTCAACAACTATCATGTTTTTATCTCTGCATGTAACATGTGGATCACGGGGTGTCATGAAATCCATATTAGGTGCTTAAATTACAAGGAATTTTTAGTTTCCTACTAAAGAAATTTAAGATTTGCTAGTGCATTAATGGTGAAGCAAAAATTCAAAATTAGGAAAATTCGCGCTTCTAACCTTTTCAGATAGTCGTCTATAAGAACAAATCTAATTCGTGTGTCTTCAACCACTATACTTTATTATTTTCAATTAATAGAAAAAATGGAAACCCTGAAAAAATATAATTACCCACTCATGATTTTAGTATAATGAAAACGGTCTGATATAAAGCATAAAATATAACTAAATAAAATTTAGCTTGGTTGGCTCCAATAAAAAATATGTCAAATTCTATGATGACAATTTTATGGATACAAATTTTAAAAAATTTAATTTAAATTTAATTTATGAAAAATAGATTTTAGATTTTGAAATTGATCCAAATATTCAAGTATTTAATCTAGATTTAAAAAAATTTAATCTATTTTTTTTTTAAATAGATTTGGATTGAAAATCTAATCTAATTATTTGGATCCAGATCCAGAATAGACATAGATTAGATCATTAAAAATTCAATTCATAATCACCCTGATACAAATATATACTGTTTTTTATATGCATTATTATTAACTTTATCCAGAATGTTCTTGTATTACTCAAATTATTTATATCAATAAATCTAAAATTTTAACAACAAGAATAAGAAACCAAGTAAATTTTATCATATACTTAAAATATACATTATATTGAACTTATTACATTATATTTTTCTAAAGGAGATATTAGAAAAATTAGTACACAGTAATAAATAAGTTTATATAAGAAAAGACATCATTTTGTATTCAAAATTTTAAGATAATAAATTTATAAATTTTTTTATTTACATATTAATTATGTTATTTATTTTTATTAACTTTCAAATAATCTTAAATTCCTAAACCGTTACTAGTCGTGAACGATATGAATAGAAAAGATACATAGACGACAAAATATCCAAAAAAATCGACAAGAGTGGCTTACACATGCATGATGATAACTCAATCAACACCCTCAAAATCTTCTAAGTGATCCCAAATTGTTTCAGATTTTGGTTTCTCTTTCCTTCCGTACACGTTTTTTTTATGCGTGCATGCACACTGACAATTCTCATCACCAACACGTAAAAATATCGGGCTTTGAATCAATATTATGTATGGATTTAAAGGTAAATAAAAGTATAAAATTTCATATTAATTAAAATTATTAGTCAAACATTTTAATTTCCTAAAACATAGTATATTTTCAAAATTGTCTTCAGCTATATATTATTTTGAGATTGTACTCAAATTTGATGGAAATGATATTATTTAATAGCACTTTATATATTTGAAATTAATTAAATATAAATATTTTTTTAGTTAATGAAAATAGCCTTTAAGATGGAATTGTTCATATAATGGGTAGCTAATGAAGTTGATAACAATGACTATGCTTAAAAAATCCATGGTAGTTAACGAATTAACGGACATTGTCACCGACTCACTGTGAATATGTTATTTTTGTACTTTTTGCAGGTTCTGTTGACTATATTAGTACATGTGTTGACTAAATTAGTACATGAACTTTCGGGTTTGGTTTTTTTAAGACTTGTCTCCTAAGAAAAATAAACTGTCTGTAATAATCTAATATATGATTTACTTTTTTCAATTAATTTAAATTTTTAATTAAGTTAGGTGGATTGTTTTTTTTGGTCTTCATAATGTTTTAAAATATATTATTATATTTTAAAGTTTTCATTTTATATTATTTTATATACATTTTTGTTGAACAAATTTCACATTGGAGAAGAGTTACCGAAAAAAAAATTTACAATAAATAAATGATTTGATTTTCTTAATTCAATATTTCGTTTGGTATTATTATATACTTTTGTTTGATAACACTTTATATACTTTAAGTGAAGTTTATTTGGGGAAAGTCATTTTAAAATTTATGAATTCAGAACTTTTATATTGTTTAGACAATATATAATACAAGTAATATTTGTATATGAAAACCAAGATAACCTTACGAAAAACTCGGTCTGTGTTATTAATTTTATTCACTTTTTCTTGGTTTTTCATTAGAAAGTAATAAATATAAAGAAAAAATATTTACAAGTTTGTCTAACTAATTTAAGTCCCTTGTTTTTTATTATAAACAATATTTTCAAATAATTTTTTTTCATGAAAAAAACTACTAACTGAGGGAGTCAGAAAGCAAAGATGAAATGAAAAAAAGAAGTATTACTTAAAATACTACTTACTCTTTTATTTAACAAAATATAAAGATTGAGATTTAAAACCAATTTTTGATGATTGATTGTCAATAAAAGCTGCTAAAAATGGTTAGGAATATGAAGGTTGTTTGAAGTCACTTAGATAATAAAATGAGTATAAAAAAATATAAAACTATACGCATAAATATATTGTTGAGGGCTAGGAGTGATTTTCTGATTTTACTCAAGACTTCATGGTATTAAATCTTTCGACAATTTCTCTTAAAAAAATCTCACAGTGACATCATAATTAATGGTTCATCTTAATGGTGTAAAAAAATAATTGATTAAATATATTTTTAATTTATAAAATTAGAGCAAAATTATATATTTTTTCATTTCAAATTAAAAAATAAATTAATATAATTTTTTTAATTTAACAAAATTAATTTTCTTTATATATTAAACGGTGTTTTAAATTAATAATTAAACTTTTAAATGTTATAAATAGTGTAACTCAAACGTTATAAAATAAAAGAAAGAAGAGATAATACAGATTTGAACGGAGAGAGAGTAACTTTAGGGACTATCAATTTAATCTTTATCAGAAAAACTGTATAGCATTTAATCAAAATTAATTGATGTCGTAAATATGAGAGATAAAACCATTTAATGATCACATGTTCCCGTAGAAGAAGAACCAATGTAGTTCGAGGAGTCTCAGGACAAGTTGCCCCTGCCAGTAAAGAATATATCCTATCAAAAATTCCGAAAGCTGGTCACACACAGAGCCAAAGCGTACATAACTAGAAAACAGACCTTTATTTTATTGCAAAAAATTCACTCAACAATGCACACAACTTACCAAAAAAGTAACGCATTGAAGCAGAGAGGTGAACACAAATCTATTTGACACGTCCCCAGAGACAAAACTCGGTATCCAATGTTTTCAGATACTTTGCACACTCAGTCAGACTACACTAGCTAAGCTACTCTCTTTTCACTCAGATTATTAAATTAATTAATCTTTGTTGTTGATTTTGTTCATTTTTTAAGTATTATTATTATTATTATATTAATGTATCTTTGATATTAATAATTTTGCAAATGATGTCGTTCTTATCAATATTCATGTTATTTTCTAATTAATAGGAAAAATTAGCACAGCATAAAAGACTAAGACTAACAACGGAAATATGAATTATTAATTAATTTTGCCTATAAGCAATGTAATTGGTTAATGCAATTAAAGGAGCTGCCTTTCTGGGATCAAATCCAAACAATTGCTCCTGCGCATCCTGCAACAGTTTCTCAGCAAACTCTTTGGACTTATGTATCCCTAAAAGTTTAGGGTACGTGACCTTATCAGCCACCAGGTCCTTCCCCGCCGTCTTCCCTAATTCCTCGGACGACTTAGTTACATCCAGAATGTCATCCACCACCTGAAACAACAACCCAATGCACCTAGCGAATTTCCTTAATTTCTCAACCTCCTCGTCCGACCCACCGCCCACAATTGCGCCCAGCACAACCGCAGCTTCCAGCAACGCCGCCGTTTTGTGCACATGAATGAATTCCAACCTCTCCAATCCCACATTAGAGGCCCCCTCCGAATCCAAATCCACCACCTGTCCCGCCACAAGGCCATCCCCGCCAATCGATTTCGCCAACTCTCCAATCGCACGAACCACGCGTGCTGGGGAAACACCCTCGGTTGCTGCCGCCAAGTGCTCAAACGCGAACGCAAGCAGCGCGTCGCCGGCGAGAACAGCCACGTCCTCACCAAACACCTTGTGGTTGGTGGGCTTGCCGCGGCGGAGGTCGTCGTTGTCCATGCAGGGCAGATCGTCGTGGATGAGCGACATGGTATGGATCATCTCGACTGCACAGGCAGCGGGGATGGCGGTGGCCTCGTCGCCACCGACGAGCTCGCAGGCAGCGACGCAGAGGATGGGGCGGACCCTCTTGCCGCCGGCGAGGAGAGAGTAACGCATAGCTTTGTGAATCTTCTCCGGGTCGCGCAGCGCAATGGCTGCGTCCAAAGCTTGGTTCACAGTGTGGGCCTTGTGGAGCATGTAGACTTTGAAATCAAAGTTTGGGGGATCTTCGATTTCTGCTATTTTCACTGTAGTGTCTACCTTAGCAGGCACAGCAGAGACCGAGAGAGAGTGGAAAGATGAGAGTTTTGACGTTTGTGGTTTGGTGGGATTGAGAAGCAGCGTGAGAGTGCGGGAAGGGGGAGTGAAAAAGAGAGGTGAAGGTGTGCTGAGCATGGTGGAATTGAGACAAACATAAGAAGAAACCATGTTTGGTGTTTGGTTCTAAGCGAGAACTGCGAAATGGTGGTGTTGTGGTTTGAGGTGGTGTCGTTGGCCTGGATAGTTATATAGACTTTGGGATTCCACTCTCTACACCATTCAATTTTTCTCCACCTAACAAAAAAGTTAATACTTTAATTTTTTTTATTTAACTTTTTAAAATTATTTTATATTTTAAAATAAAATATATTTTATTTGTATAGTGTAGATGTTAGATAAAAATAAGAACATAGATGTGTCCAAATGCAGTGGGATCATTTCTGATTCTTAAAATGAACAACAACAAAAATGGCTTAATCAACCAAATGTTCTTTAATGACACATTTATAATTGGTAATTAACTTAAACTTTAAATCTTATCAGTTTGTATATTTCATTAATTAATAATTAATAGTGATTATTATAAAATGGTATAAAATTTGATGTGTATGACTTATTTATCCCTCACGTCACGTCTATGTTTGTGAAAAATTAAATATGGTTCATTTAGTATTTAATTCAAATTTAATATTTTGTTTTCCTTAAACTAGAAGATCACGATGTAATTTATATTTTATTTCTCCAATTTTTCTCAATTTGTGATTTTATTTTCTTTATTTTAGAATAGATATATAAGTTCTTGATTTTGGAAAGTGCATTACTTTAGTATATTTTCAATTAAAAATATTAATAGTATTTGGAATGAATGTGTTGTAATTTGGATAAATCAAAGTAGATAGTTTGAAATAATATTTTTGTGAGTCGAAATTATTCATATTTATATTTATGTACGTAAGAACATATTAGTGTTTGTTGTGAACTTTGAAAGATGTGTTATCCAGCATGATAATAAAATATAAAATGTCAAAATTTTATTTATAATAAAAACCTTCAAGAAAACGAATGGATGGGAGAAACTCAGTGGGAACAGACGAGCCCAACAAAGACCGAGAAGTGTGTCATAAATATAGAAAACTTAAATCACTTTCTTAAAGAGTATTGGTTATTTAAGGTTCTATAGAGTCTCGAAACACGCTTTGAGTTCTTGTCCACAGTAACACGTCATGGTACTCATTTTTAATGTAATGTTGTACTTACATTGAATCAAAAGAGTATAAACTAAGTGTGTATGATTATCAGTGTATACTATTAATTAATAACACCTATTTTCAATGTGATTTTGAAGAGACTACTGGTTTGTGATTAACATGTATGATGGTTTCTGATTGGATAATTTTTTTTTTTCTAATAATACATGTATGTTTGAACTAATAAGTACTGTTTGTTCTATAGATATTTCTAATTTCATTAAAAAATAAGCAATAAAATTATTATAGAAACGTAAATAGGTCTGAATTAAGAGTTAACAATTTTTTTTTTCTAAAAATACAAAATTAATTAAGCGAATAATTTACTATGCTTGATAAAAATTTTAATATAATCACAAAAATGTTAAAAGTAAAGTCACTGTTTTTAATGAATTTAAGTACATGTTTTAATTATTTATATGTCTCATAAATTAATAATTAACAGTGATTAATAATAAAGTGGTATAAAAAGTTAACCTGCATGAGTTATTTCTTTCGTTGTGAAGTGTTTATTATGATTTTAATATTTAATTTAAAAATAATATCTTCTTCTTTAAATTAATTCATATAATTGAGTTTTATTTTAGTTTCTTAATATAAATAATTATCTAAAAAATATTCTCAATATTGTTTGGAACAGAGTTATTTAGTCTCCTATTTTTCAAAACCCCGTATAATTCTCAACTATGTTGTTTTATTTCTTATACTTCAACGAACTCCATATTTCACTCTCGGTCATATCAGTTTCATTTCTTTTATTTTAATCGATTCAAAAGGTTGTTTGTGGCATGTTAAGTCAAAAATTGAATTGAATTAAGATAAAAGAATGTAATTTATGTAAAATTATGAATTTGGCCAAAATTACATTTTTTTAAATACGTGAACCAAATATATTTACAATCAAAGTTACATATTAAACTAGATGAAAAAACTAAAGTTACATTTATGACAAAAGGATATCTAAAGTCTTGTTTTGTTGTGATAGTGGGTGAAAACTGAAAAAAAGGATACAATTAATGTAATATTATGAGGAAGGAAAAAATGTAATTCGAAAAGTAGTAAAATTCCTAGTTTTCTTTACATGTTTCTATTAATCAATTACTATTTCTTCATTTCTTAATTAATTATATTTAACTTATATTCTTATTTATTATTTTCATTGTAATAACTTATTTTTCATTTTATTTTTCTGTTAACAAATAAAACATAAGAGCATGGATGGACGGTAGTAAGAGTGCTGAAATCAAATAAAAAATAAAGAAAACACCAATTAAATTAACTTTTTGAATAATTTAAATATATTTTTTCTTAAATAGTTATTCAATTTAAACTTTCAACAATCAAACTAAATAATTTACCATATTTAAATATAATGTTATATATTTATAATTAATTAACACTAAATATACATGAATAGGTTTTTTAAATATATTTGATTATATTTTAGTTATAATAAATATATATATATATATATATATATATATATATATATATATATATATATATATGAGAAAAGTTGCAATTATAAAAAAATAATTATACAAAAAAATTCATAACATCTCTTTGCATTTGACAGCTTTTTATTGTGAAAGGTTTAATAAGCTTTTGTAAAAAAATATGAAACATTACTTTAATTTGATAAAAAAAATACTTATTATAGTAAAACTAAATAAAACTGAATTATGTTTCTCTTAAATAATGATTTAATAAAAAATGAAACTAAATCTAACTACAAACACTGTTTAATAGATGGTGACAAGTTGAGAATCAAGAAGAGAGAAACCCAACAAACACCAAGAAGTATACGACAAAGATAGAATGTGGCATTGGATGAGTTTTGAGTGAGAAGGAATCTGTTGTCATTTATGGGTTCTCTTCTGTGACTTTTGTCCCTATGCTTCTGTGTTTCGTGTTATTTATTGAGAAGACCAAAATAAAGTTGGTTCTTTTTCTTTCAGCCTATGCATGTATTTGGGTTGGTTGGGAGTGGATCAGAGAGGATCAGAGACACGTATTAACTCCAATCCTTTTTCACTCGCAATAAATAAAATACTTTCTTTTTATTTATTTTTAATGTACTTTAATAAATTATATATTATATTTTTTCATTTTTATCTACTAACATTTTTTAATTCATAATAAAAATGTAAAAAATATTTCGAAAAAGTTATATTGATATTTAAAAAGTGACCAGAAAAAAAAGAATATTAAAAAAAATATTATTATGTAGTGAGATAGGGTATTTAAGAAACTTTTTAAATTTTGTACAAATGACAACTATCTAAGAAATATAAAAATAATATTTTTTTATGGTTTAATTATAAATTTTTATGTAATTGCAAGCATGTGTTTATTTATTTTCTCTTACTTTTTATTTAACTAAATGGGAAAAAAGTCACAGCTTATATTTTTATTTAAATATCTCAAAAAGCTCTGTAACTTTTCATTCCAATATTATGTATGTAGATATAAGATAGAAAAATATTAGACAATTTGGAGTATCAAAAGAAAATTGATGTTGCATTGCATATGAAACTATAAGTTTTTTAGGTAGTATGGACAAGCTAAATAAATAAATCATAAGATCATCTAACAAGACATGTAAACCATAATGATTTAGAGTATTTATTGGATAAATTTCTCATGTTTTTTCAAAAAATAAAAATTGAAGTTAATATTTTAATAAATAGAAAAATTATGAATAAATTAATTCGTGAAAACCTTTTTAAATAAATTTGTAATTTGTATATTAACTTATCTCAATTCTTTAGACAATTCATTTATCATACATGTTCTTACTATATATCGCAATGAGTGTGTTTTAAGATTTATGCTGTTAAGACATTTGAAAAACTAGTAAACGTGTTATATTATTAACTCAAATAGATTTATTAGTAATTACAATTTCCTCCTATTATTTATATATATGTTGAATTATTTTGTATGTACTGTAATGTAATAGAATATTTTTTTACAAATATGCCTGATATGCTAACATTAAGTATATTATAAATATAGGATTGAGTATTAATTTATACTTTATTTGATAAAATGAATCAATATGCTGAAGCAAATATGAGATGTCATTTAAAGAATAATTAAGAAACATGTTTTAAGTAGCAAAGGTAGAAATACAAGAATTATATATGTTAACTGTCAAATTTACTTACAAAAAAAAAAATCTTGTCAATTATAGTTAAGTAAAAAATTACTTTATTTTATTAGAAAATTAAGTTAGTGAAATATATTTAATACATTTAATGCACGGTGATAACTTAATTTATCTTCACCAAATCTCTCAAATTATACATACACTCTTGAAGATGTTTATGTACAATTAAATACATTAATAAACACACATCAACCTTAAATTATCATCTCTTAAGTGCATTTTGTAATGTTTTTTTATTTTGTAATGTTTTATTTAGTCACTTAACTTCTTTTGTAATTTAGGAATATGTAAGTTAGTTTTCGTGATCACGAAGAATCTATTAGATAAACAACAATACTTCGAATTCTTATCTGTATTGTATTGAAATTTTAAGCTGTTGCTAAAAAATACTTTATATTTGTGATTTTTAGTGAACTTTATGATGATACAAAAGATCAAATATAATTTCAATTGTTGAAACAAAAAGTTAAAAATAAAAAATAGTCTATATGCTTTGTGTTCTTGTTTGATCTCGTCTTTAAAATAGTTTTATCAAATACTTGTTTTCTTTCTGAAAAAATAAAATTTATTTTTAATGTCATATTGTGAGATTCATCTTGTAGGTTAATCTGTTTAACAAAAACCTATACTTATATTATGAAAATGTTGAATCTGACATAAATCTAGTAAACATAGGTCTTTTTCTGTGGTAGACCTTTCTCATATTTTCAATAGTCGAAATCAACCACTTTTCTTAAGGTCCCATAATTTTCTTCCCTCAACACTATGCTCTTATCTTATGATATCATCATTTGTCTTATTTTAATGATTTTGATGTAATATTTGAAGAGTGATTGGTCTCATTAACAAGCCTTAAACTAAACTAAAAAAAAGGTTAGAATACCTAATTATGTTTAGTAGATCTTTTACAACAACTTCTACCATCCTTCTTCTTGTTATTCATGGTCGATTATAATATTTGTACATTATTAATCAATAAAAATATAGTAAATGCAATTTTCTACCCAAATGTTTAATATAAATGTGTAAACTGAAACAGCATTTCACATGAAAAAATTAAACCCATGATAATAATGAATAAAACAAAAGACAAATTTCAGCGTTAAAAAGAAGCAACATATTGTTCTAAAAAAAAAAAGAAAGAAAAAGGAAAATGCCTTATGCATCAGCAAAAATAAGACCATATAATGATTAAGGAGACTTTTTTTTTTTTGGGGCGAAAGGTAAAATAGTTAAAAAGATACTAAGGTTCTGCAGAACGTGCAGCTGAGCTGCGAAAACACCGAAACTGTTTATCATCTCTTCGACTTTGAGTTTTCTCTTCAGTCAGGTTCTTTCTTGCTTACATATCTGATTCTTTCTTCTTCTTCTTTTTTTCCATCTTTTTCTTCTTATTCTCTTGACTATTATTGTATTTTCTCCATTTTCTTGTTCCCTTTATATCTGATTTCTCGATCTCTTTGTCTTAGGGTTTTCTGTTCGCTTCTTTTTCAATTGCTTCAAGTAATTATGGATTTAGCCCACCTTTGATTACTACTGTGTTGGATTCTGTATTTTTAAAAATATTTTGTATATTGTTTTATTTTCTTAGTTAGTTTACTAGATCGCAGTGTTCTGTGATGGACCAGTATATTTTTGTTTTCAGGGTTACCTTTTGATCACATGTCATTAGAGTTTGTAAGAAAATAAAGAATTCTAAATGAGTAGCTCTATATGCTTCTTTGCCTTGGATTTGTTATCTTAAAAGTATGATCGTGTTTCCTACTTGAAAGTCCTCGCGGTTTCGATGTTATTGTCCGTAGAGAAGGGTGAGGTCAAGTGCACAAGTAGTTGGTTCAACTATTAGGCTTGTGAATGTCTTATTTCTTTTTCAAGGAGAAGGTTGTTAGGAAGCTTGTAAATATACTTGTTTTGTCATTTTAATGTAAATATGATTGTGCTTAAGGCGAAATGTTTAGAATTGATCTTCTTGGATAATTTCATAGACTGTGATAAAATGTGATCTAATGCTGGAGCTGACATCATTCTTGTAGGACTATGATTAAACTTTTTAAAGTAAAGGAAAAACAGAGAGAACTTGCGGAAAATGCAGGTGGTGGACCACCCGTTAAGAAGCAAAGTGCTGGCGAGTTGCGTCTTCACAAAGGTTTTCTTCTTTTTACTAACTGGAGTGGCTCTTGTATGCTTTACTTTGTCCAATTTGTGTGGCATTTCAAAACAATGGAAATGTAGAGTGCAAGAAGAGGAAAACGAAAGGTCTAATGTTAATATGTTATACTTTGATCGGACGTCAGATACTGTGAGCCATAAAATTCAATGCAAAAACTGTTTGTGTAACCTGATGTTGAATGAGGTAGAAGTTTTGCTGGGGCCTGGTCTTGAGGCACAGGCGGGGGAGAAGACTGAAGTAATATGAACGGATTCATTATAACAAATATAAGATTTCCAACTTTATTTTTCAGTTACTAGGGATTCTGAGTTTACATAGGTTGAAAATTAAAATCATAATCTACAGAAATATTGTCTAGAGGATATTTTATTTCTGATCTAACAAACTAAAGTAAAATTTTGAAGGGGCTTGCTTCATATTAAATATATACAACTTGTTGCATGTTATAAAGTCAGGATGTTTTGCAAGATGATTTTTGTGCTATTCTCTTCTTGATTAGGTAATCTAGACTCTTGCCTATTACTTTTAGCCAACTCTAATTTACATTATTTTTTTAGACTGAAATTTTAATATGAAAAAAAGGACATATTGTAATACATGTAGATTAAACTTGTTTTAGTCCTTTTTGGGATGGCCCTTAAAAAGAAATGTGGTATACAACAGAGGAGTATAAAATAAAATAAAAAATACTGTAGTATCTCTGCCTAGTTATAGGGGGAACATGAAGGTTTTGCCATTGACGGATTATAATTTTTGAAATAATACATTTCAGTATATTAACAAATAAAACGGAAAAACCTGATATCAAAAGAAACTTTTGCAAGTTCATGTTACAGTATAGCTTTTAAGTAAATTAATAACCAATGTTTTGAAAAATAGTCATTGAGTCGATCACAACACCAGTTCAAGGTTAATAGTCTAACCGTGATGAAAAACACTTCTCATAAAAACAGATGGCTATTTCCAAACTCTGCATATGGCGAGGATGTACAACTGCATGAGATCCTATAAATCAGTTTAAAAAATGCAAAACGAATCAGCGGTTTATGACTGATTCTGCCAGTTCCTGTTCACTTTTAGTGCAGTTTTAGTAGTTGTTTTAGGGACCAGTGACTGTTTTACAGTTGAAATGGTTGGTTGGTTTGTTATAATAACTTTGAAATTAACCTCTTTTTCTTCATGGGACTGAGCAGGCGGTGTTTTATCAATTAGTTATTTGTGTGGGACCGTTGACTGGTTTAGGGTTGAACAAGTTGAACCCGTTGGTCTGGTGTCTTTAAGAACTATGAAATTAACCTATTTTCTTTGTGAGACAGACTGAGAAGGTGGTGTCCAATTAGTTTTTCTCCCCTGTTCTAGAGTGGTAAAGTCTTCAACTGTATATATTGAGGAATACTTTTATCTCTAAGTTTGTAATTCAGTTTACATGACCATGAAATTACTTTATTTTCACTATCGGATAAACAGAAAGCTTATCTGATCACTAGAAGCGTGATATTTTATATTTACATACTCTTCAGACTTATGGGCCGCCAACCTGCAAAGGTTTACCAATTGTTAAATGTTTCTCTAGTACCTTCGGTTTTTTAGTTGCTTCTCTGGGAGGTTTCTTGTATCAACCTTTCCTTAGCCTGTAGTTTTTGCCATTTATTTTGTTATGAAAGTTGTCATAACAGTTTTGTATTTACATCTTTCAGATATAAGTGAGCTGAATCTACCACAATCTTGTACCATACATTTCCCCAACGGAAAAGATGACCTGATGAACTTCGAGGTTTCAATTCGACCCGATGATGGATATTACGTGTAAGGAAATTCCATACAGTTTTCAACTCTGCTTTCAAACATTAATTGATTCTTGTTGAAGGAATTCAAGCCCCTCTGATTTGTTCATCATATGTGTTTCCTTTTTAAATGATAAGTAAAATTTTCAATCCGGTAAGATCTTTACCGTGCTTGCAAGATGAAAAAACCTTTTGAGAAAGAGCTATTAATCTCCAACATCCTTGTTTGTTGTTACAGATGTGGCACATTTTTCTTTTCCTTTCAAGTGTCTCCCATCTATCCACATGAAGCGCCAAAGGTTAAGTGCAAGACAAAGGTAGGATGGACTTGATTAACTTTTTTACTCTAATTCGTGCATTGTATAAATACACAGCGGTACAGATTTAATTTTAGTTTTGGTAGACGGATTGGTATAGGTTTATTTTTAGTTTTGTAAACGGATTGTTCTCATGTTTCGTTTCAACACATAAATTTATTTGTAGCATTGTCTCGAATATGCAGGTCTATCATCCAAATATTGACTTGGAAGGAAATGTTTGTCTCAACATCTTACGAGAAGATTGGAAACCTGTCCTTAATATAAACACTGTCATCTATGGCTTGTATCATCTCTTTACGGTATGACTGTGGGTTTTTCAGCTTTTGGGTTTTTTCCTCTTTTGAATTGACAATAATCTATTCTTTCATCTGGTGTGCAGGAACCAAATTACGAGGATCCACTGAATCACGATGCCGCAGCTGTGTTGAGAGAGAACCCAAGGTTGTTTGAATGTAATGTGAGGAGGGCAATGTCAGGAGGGTATGTGGGGCAAACCTTTTTCCCTCGTTGTACTTAGACCTTTGCTCAATGCCTTCAAGTTCCTGTTCAAATGTTATCAATGCTTGAAGGTCCTTGGTTTGTAAAATCAAAGAATTGGATTTTTCTTTGTCAGTGCTGTTATTTTTCTTGGTGGAGCAACAGGCCAAACAGAAACGCGTTTAAAGCCAAACAAGTGGAATATTATTGTAACCTGTGCTTTATTGAATGTTGACGTATTATTCTAAAGGGGACCAAGCAGAAAATGAGTTCAGCTGTTTATGTTAGAATTTTGTTTTCCTTGCATTACTTTTACCGTGCTCAATGTCTTCTAAGGCATTTTATGATTATTTCCGGCTCCTTTTTCTCATCGTCAACTCTCAAACTTGCCCCACTCAAAATATTCTGTCTATTACCGTCAAAAGTCCAATAAAAAGAACGCGCTAGGTGCTTTGTTTCTAGTAACACTCAGACATGTAAAGACTTGTTGATTTGACTACCTAGTAGCTTCTTTTTATGGTTTTCGATAGACGTCTATGCACCCAGTGGAGTTGAAAGTGCTCGCTGCTTTTTTAACTCTGGGTATTCAGTTTTTAACCAAATACAGTGAAACACTTGAATCCATTCAAAAAGTGCTTCATTGTCATTAGGATTCTTCCGTGTACCAACCATACAAATTTACTTGTGTGTATTTTATAGTGTACAATCCTAGGAAAACAATCTGAACACAGAAATGTGTGGGCCTGTTTCATTATCCTAATTTCCTGAAATTTCTGATCATTCAGCTAGATATACCATGTCAAGAATAAGCAATGGCTAAGAAGTCAGAAAGTAGTTCAATCCTCAGTAAGAAGCCTCGCCACGACATGAGAGCTTGATTAATTAATCTGGATTCTTAAAATCAAAATCAAAATGAGGTCATTGTTCGAAGTAGGTCTCACTGGTTTCGTGTGTACTGCGGAAGATGATTCCACTGGCTCCTTTTGACATGATCTATCAGTCTTAAACAAGTGAGTCTCACATCATCTCCTCCTCTTTCACAGCAAGCATTCTAGCATTTTCACGGTCCTGCTTAAATATGTAATATAGAGGGGTGTAGCATAAACAACACAACCCAAATGGAACAGCCATCATGGAAAGAATGCCCTTTGACAAGGCAAGAGCCTCTGGTGAAGATCCTTTGATGGGATCAACGGACTTTGAGTTATAGCCAAACGTTTTCTCAGAAAGAATCCCAACCAGCGGAGCCGCTATAGAAGAAAACGAGACTTCAAAAGCTCGATCAAATGCATAAATCATGGTACGGTGCTTGACAGGGACTACCTCAGCAAACATAGGAGCATTTGCAGCCGTACCGTTCCAGCTGATTGTTAGACCCATCACAAAGAGGGTCACAGAAAAGGTAAGAAAACTACTTACTGACTGAGGGATCATCCTGAGAAGAATCCATGAGAATGGAATGCCCATAAAGGCACTAAACTGTGCGCACATGGTTCGAGCAGAATGAGGGTAGACTTGTGTTAATCGATCAGCTATTGATCCACCTATCAAAGATCCCATGGCACATCCAATGGCAAAAAGACCAAGGAGGCTTGCTGAAGTATTGTTATCAAAACCTGCACAATATCAATTTATCATGTCAACCAAGTTGATAAAAACTTTTCCTCCATAACTAGTACATAATCCTCAGAACTCATAAAAGATAAAATTTAGACTTTTTGAGAAGGCGATAAATGACTTAATTTGTAGTACAACTTTTAGAAAAATACGACTTTTACAAATTGCTACATTGCATTAGTAGCATCATTGTGTGAACAAAAGTTCCTTCATGCTCACCAATTAGTTCGAACCACATTGTGAAAAACACCATGGCAGTCCACGGCAGTGACCCAATAATGCCCTGTAAGACAATTATTTGAAATGTTTTCACTTTTATCACAGCTTTTGTGGCTGCCCAAGAGTCCATCCAGATTGATGCTGCACTAGCATTGCCTTTATAGATAGAATCATCTCTGCTAAAAACACGCAGATTATTTACCAATAATTACAATAGGAAGAGATACAAAACATTCAGTTATTTGATTATTATTATTCATGAGGATGAAAACAATATAACAGATAGCTTGGAGACACACTTCAAGAGTTCGAGATGTAAGTTGTGCTAAATGCCACATGAAGTAGTAAAATGTCATTACCTGTCTGAACTCTCACTAGCATCTCGAGTGGTAGGAAATCTTTTTCTTGGGTCAACAACATATAGTAAAACAAGGAATCCAATTAATGCACTCAAAGTTGCCATCAAAACGAATGCACATCGCCATCCTTCTAGGCCCCAAAACTGTTTTCCAGCCATGACAGTAGCCACAACACCACCTCCTATGCCTCCTAAGTTACCAATGAGACTCAGCAATCCAAACCCAGTTCCTCTCACTCCGTCCCTGTAGCTATCAGCAATGAAAGACTGGAGTGCTGGAATCACAATTGCCAAACCAAAGCCATTTATTGCTCTCCAGAATGCAACCTGCAGAAAATTGTGGCAAACACCCACTGCAGCTGTAGATAACGCCCAGCAGAAAGTGCCCATAGCAAGAACCGTTGGGCGATCGTAGTTGATAACGAGTATACCAGCCAGAGGAGAAGACAGTCCCTGAACAAAGTTTCTTATGAATGTGAGGTAACCCAAGTCAGATGGCCCCGCATTAAATGCTTCACTAACTTCTTTGTAGACAGATGGAAGAAGGTTTTCATCCGCCTTCTCCATTACAGCAGCAAGGTTGATAAGAATGAGGGAGAGAGACACACCAAAGATCTGTCTCGTTCTACGAAAAAAAAAACATAAATGAAGAATAATCCACACGGAAGCCATAGCCGCAAATCAGCTGCAGATAGGAAAGTAAAGCAGAAAACTGTGGCAATTTTAAAACCTTGAATGAAGGAAAACTGTGGCAGTTTTAAAACCAGAATACCCTTACAATGCTGCTTCTACATTGCAGTCTAATTTTATTCAAGTACCGCGTTTCAAGTCAAAGAAGCCTGTCAAGGAATATTGATAAAAGTTGAATGTCGAATATTTATGACATTCCACTTCAAACAAAGCCTAATTTGCTACAAATTCTGTCTAGAGCTATGTTAAGTGTAGCAGGATAAAAACAAACTTTCAAAGTCCAACTACAATATAAATTATTCAGTGTAAGTGCCTCAAAAATAGGCTCCCCCGTAATGGATCCCCCAAACACGAAAGTGTTAGAAATCCAAGTATGAGATTGTTAGGAATCTAAGTGTGAGTCTAAGTCTCACATTGACTAGAATTGAGAAAGTAGAGCACTATATAAGAATAAAGACAAACCCACATAAACCCATTGCCTTAAGGTTTTGGGTTGAGAGTGGTGTCAGTGTCTTATGTGGTTAGGCTCAGATCTCATTGGTGTTGTATCTCCTCAATGATACCCCTCCTTATAAACCTAACAAGGGTTCCAGGTATTGTTAGCTTCCAGGTAAGCGTGTCCCGTTAAGAAAAACAACGGCGGTACAGAAAAGGACAGAATTGGTATTGTGTCTCCCCATTAATACCCCTCCTTATAAAAACCTAACAGAAAGATATAAAAGTCGGTTTTTCCTAACTAAGTTTGTGTGTCTTTACTTCAATTTCCTGCCTTGGAGTTTCTGTCATGTTTATTTCATGATTAAACAGGGTGAAAATATAATTAGATTGAAAATTTCCTTAGCAAAGTTGCTGGTCTACTAAAAATAGGATATGCGATGTAATCCATGAACTTTAAGTTCTAGTCATATAATCAGCAGCATCAATCTGAGTTCAAAAACATAAATTGTTTCTGTAGAACTAAATTTCAGAAAATCAAAAGTGAAACCATGAAATTTATAGAGGATGCACGCAGTTAATCCAAATCATGGAAGATTGGTAATAAGAGAAAAAAAAAAAAAAATGAAAAATGGTAAAAAAAAAAAAAAAAAAAAAAAAAGAGTTCCGAAGCGCATGGATAGATTCAAAACCATCAACAATTCATTGTCCTGAAGAAGAACCTAGCTTAGAAAATCCCAATACATTAGATAGAAACTATAGCAATACAATATTTTGGTCTTAGTTGTGATTAATTAATCAACTATCTCCATAAACCTAAACAATGTCATGCTATTATGTGCAGAAGGAACCATAGGCCGCAAATGATCCCTAAATTTCACAGTCACTGATAAAGTTTAACTCTTGTTAGATATATGAATTTGAATTAAGGAAACATATTTATTACCCTCAAACTAAATTCGCTTATGTTATTTTGACAAGTGGAACGAGTCTTGTGGACATAAACATACTTCAATTCAATACTTGTTGTCTGAATCAAATAAAAGTCGAAAGCTAAAGATTATGCAGATTTCAACAGAAAGCCGAAAAAGATGGAAGAATAAACGTGCCAAATAAATTAGAGACAGCTTCAATAAGAATATCCTCAAACACCACATATTCATTGCATTTACAATATTTCCCCTTTTCTTAGTTTCCTTCGTTACATGAATAGCTCGTGCATTTTTTTTTTTCAAACATCAGAGCATGAACATAGTTAACTAATACAGTATTATCGATTCGAGAGAGAAGAAAAGCTAAAATACTCACTTCATGGTTTGAGAACGAGAGACTGAGAAATGGAGATTTTGTTGGAAAAACAGGGTTATGCCTCGGAGTAGGACTCAGTCGCATTACGAGTGAAAACCAAAGAAAGCGGAAATCAGACAAAGGTCTCCGAAGCTGCGTCCATGGCGGATCTGACGTATCAAACTATCGACAGATTTAACTGAACAAAGCCTAAATGAAAATTCCGATGCACGTGCTCTTGTTTTTCGATTTCAGTATTTTTATATCCTAAATAAACAAACCAAAGGCCAACAACACAAAATCAATCTGTCCATGTACGATGTTGCATCTGTCTCTACACTAACCTATAAATATATTTGGAAACTAGGTAAAATGATAAAGTCTCAACTCAATCATAGACATTATCATCTCCATTGTTTCTTCCTCATGCAACGATACTTCAAGGTCAACGTACGCACCTATTTATTTCATCACTGTTATATTAATTTTTTTAATTCATTACTTTTTTCAAACAGTTCTTATTTTAAAAAATAATCCGTGTGAGATTTTTTTTTTAAAAATAAATAAATTAGTAAGACGTGTCTATATATAAGAACGTGTAAATACAAATATATATTGCCAACATTATTTCTGCTGAATTTTCTAGTTTTAAATAATAAATTAAATATATGTATATTCAGTTCGAAGTGGATTCAATCTCATTTTCTCGTACTGGTCCTGCGAAGCAACGTGTTACCTACGTTAGGTCTGTGCCTTGAAATTCAAGCTTTATTGGACATTTTGTAAGGATATTAACTTTTTTATCAGTATTTTAAGGATATTAATAAATGATTTTTTTATTATTACATACTGGTCCTGCGAAGCAACGTGTTACCTACATTAGGCCTGTGCCTAATTTATTTATTTATAGTTTGAAATTCTATTCAGTTTCATTATTCAAGCTTTATTGGAGATTTTTTAAGGATATTAAGTTTTTCATCAGTATTTTAAGGATATTAATAAATAATATTTTTATTATTACATCAGATAGCAAACTTTTTTATAACTTTGTTTTTTATAATTTTACCAATAATTTTCAAATATTATTTATATTTTCTTCTTAATTGTTCTTAGTGTAGCCGGCACACGAGAATTTACGAAGGGATTGGACACCATACAGACCAAAAAAAATTAAACAAAACTTATGGTAATGAAGCCAATAACTGTAGCAAGATAATTGGGCCAACAAATACTGTACATATTTTTAATCACTTAATTGTAGTTATTATTTTATAAACAGATGAAAATGACTTACAAACTTGGTTGACTTTTCTATTTAATCACGTTTAATTTTTATTTCATATCATCAATTATAATTTAACAAATAAGTATCACTGTGAAAAAAATATCTATAATTTGTTTGGTTAAAAACAAGTATTTTCTATACTGTCACCTACTAATTATATTATACTATTTGTAAATTAGCAAATATTTTCTCCCAAACAGCTATATTTTGATAAATAGATATGCATTAATAGAATAAATAAATAAAACATTATCGTTTATTTATATTTCTTAAATTATAAAAATTATTTTATAGGTCGTTAAAAAAATTGACTGATTAATGATATAGTCTTTTTACATAAATAATATTTAGTAAATTTTAATCAGTTTCTATAGTTTGTCTGTGGTCTGGGGAAGAAGGCCAGCCCGTGATAAGAGAAGCTCTCGACAAATTGGGCTTCACGGTTTTTAAGTTTTTCCTCTCGCTGTTTACAAAAAGGACATTAACGGATTGGGCCTGAAAATTTTCAAAGTTACTCATATTTTTCAAGTGTAATGTTTTTGGAAAATAATATTCGAATGCGTTAAAAGTTTAAGATTTTTAAAAATTATTTTATGAGATGATGCAATTTTTATTCATTATATAAGTTATTTTTAAAGTGTTAAAATTGTAACTTATTTGAGAAACTGCTTTCCTAAAAAGAAATAGATCACCAATTACCTTTAAAATACAACCTTTGCATTGTTTGGAATAATCTATGATACTTACATCATAATCATGAAAAAATTCTAAATGGAAGGAATGACTTCACTGAAAAATTGAACAAAAATTCAAATATTATTTCATCTGAAACTTTTTTGTCAGCATCGAAATTCAAATATCGATAATGTAAAATATTACTGTACAGAATACGGCCTGAATGTATTAAAATTAACTTTTGAAAAAGTATATTTTCAAATTTTGATCCATTTTAAAAATTATTTTTGATTAAAATTTTAATAATTCCAAAATATAATTTTTCAGTTTCAAAAAACAAAAAATGAGATATATTAATAAAATTCAGAGTTTTTTTTTTTTTTCTTTACAGGCTTAACATAGGCCCCAAAGAAATTTGGGTAAGAGGTTATTTGCTGTCTAAATCTTCTCATAATATGCGTAATAAAAGCATCAATGAGAGATTGCCAAATATACTGTAATATTCTTCAGATGAAAAAAATAATAAAATGAATACTGAAATATTTTCTTAATTATATATTCACATAATCTGCAGGATGCAATTAAATAAGTAATAATTGCTAATATATCAACATTATCTTAATTTGGGACTTTGTAATAACATTTGCAAAGAATAAAAGAGAGTGAAGTTTTTTTTTTTTTCGTGAAAGATGGTTAAAGTTGAATACAGCTTCTTAATGGATTTTCAGGTTTGTTTTTAATCAAGTTATAATCTCATTTCAATAGTGAATTACTACAATATAATTTTTTTTGTTTCCACCTTTTATTTGGATTGTGTTAACCTACTTTTAGATTATATTTCACTATTTCTGAAAATACTTTCAATCAGATATCATCGATGGTTATTTTTTAATCAGCACTTCTAATTAAGTTATATATTAATTTTTAAAAGATGCTTTAAATGTATGCACAAGTTAATTCTTACTTATAAAAATATATTTAATTATTTTTTATTTTCGTATCTTATAATTGTTCATATTAAAAAAATCCTAACAAATTCCTAATATATTTGGTTGGTTTTATCTTTTGGAAGTTGACCTGAGGGTTGAAGAACAAAAAGGCCTTCACATTTTTTAAGCCCAGAAGCTTGAGATCGTTTTTTTTTTTTAAATTATGGAGGAAAATTAATGTGAAATGCGACATAACCAAATAGTTGATATTTTTAAGGGGTTATAAATATCTTTGAGAGTTTCTAGTCAAATATTGTGACTAAGTATTTAGTCAAACAAAAATTCATTCACTACATTTGAATGGACGAGGTTGGTTATTTTTATCAATACAAAACTTCGTAGTAGTATTTCATCTATTTTAGGTTTTATAGTTTTAACTTAAAAAATAACAGGAATCTATCATGTTTACAGATTTTTTTTCTTTTTAATTTATGGATTAATTAATAATATTAATTATTACGTTTAAACCATTTTGATTGTTTTTATATACGTCATAAATCAATTAATGAGTTACGCTATTCCATATGTATATAAGAAAAAAACATTGTTTCAATGAGTTCAACTAAATTTATTTATTCACCACCTATACAATATATAAGTAATATAGATAAATTCATTCCGTACAACAGTCATCATTTAATTTTGAACTTTATAATGGACTACCATAACGCATGATCAACTATGGATTACGAAAATTATAGTTATCGTTTTCTTTGATTGTTATTTGAAATGTAATTAAGTTGTCACAGAAGGTTATCGATTATATTAAATCAATCAAATAATGGATAACTTCACTTCAAAAACATTATAAAATGGAATTTTAGTATCTTAAATCGAAGACCATTTAAGTAAAAAAAATCAACGTCATATTTTGAGAGTGTTTTATTCTTAAAATATTCTTAAACTACGGAAGGAGAAGAGATGTTTCTACCAATGATAACTTGAGAAAATTCAAGATCACAATTGGAGAGAGAGGATAAATTAAAAAGAAATATATAATCGTTAATTAAAAAATATAAAATATAAACACTGCCTGAATGGGATACAAAATAAGCATTGTTTTGAATGATATTTTTATTTTTTGTTTAAAGTGTGTTCTCTCCAATTTATGGAGCTCACGACTCAATCAATCCATCTGTGTGGGACCCCCAGCCCCACGTGCTCTCCTCCGCTATTGTAGACCTGGTCGTCTTGGAAACAGCACATAGAAAAAGTGTATGTGATGTGACTTAATTTATATTTCATCATATAAAACATTTTCAAATTTCAGCTATTTATCGCAAATATCTTTAATTCGCAGCAAAAGAAAATTCCACTTTTATTTTATTTATCTCTACCAAGCGTGCAACTAAAATATTCTGCTTATGTTTTCCAGAATAAAATTAATTCTTTCAAGAAAGGCGCGCATTTTCATTTTATATGTTAGTTTTCTTAATAATATTCCAAGACACCGGTAAATATATAATTATAACTGTATATAGTTTGTAATCAGTAGGAATATGTGAGCTAGATCAAAATATTTTAATGAGAAAATTAATATAGCTACTAGTTGTCTTCTTAAAATGTACTATGCATTAATTTAAATAAGATAAATAAATTGAGACAAGGATCTAGCATATAATTCAACAGACTAGAGGGCACGTGCCCGTGGTTCCCACACGGTTCCCGTTGGTTCCTTCCTAACGCACGTGTGCAAAGTCTTACTCCCTACCTTATTTTATTGCTCTTACTTTTATTATTATTGGACCCCCGTAGTCTTCACATTTATTTAGTTTGGCTATGTCTTTATTGGATAAAAAATATAAAATAAACGTTTCTATTGAAAATCATGGAAAACTTAAATTGATATTACTAAATGCCATATTTTGAATAAAACCATTTTTAATCCTCCACCCAATATCTTTAGCGTACTAATGAACAGTTCGCAATATTCATTTATCACTAATCAAACGCTTTTCTCGGACATTACGTGTTTCTTGAATGTCAAGTTTTGCATTTAGTCAAGATTTGAAAAATAAACAAATAGGATGGGAGAAGTTGAAGAATAGTAGGAAGGAGTTACAATTTATAATAATTAGGTTTCATTGTATGTTCCTAAATTTATGTTTGACTAACAGTGTGTTTTAAAAAAGTGAATTTTATGAAATGGGATATACACAATGATCTCTGATTGGTTGGCTGAAGGATAGGAGGAGGGGGGGAGAGAGATCCATTTAACATAATTAAAAAGGAAATGAAGAGAAATCGAAAATAACGTAATAGTGAGATTGATTTATTGAGAAGGAAGCATGAAAGTTAGTCAAAGTAAATTTGTTGTTGTGATCTAAAATTGAAAGGTGTGTTATGTATTATTAATAATAATTGAGGAATTGAAGTTTGAACAACTCTGGAAAATTGACTTGAGGAAGAGGGCAGAAGAAGAGTGAAAGTGAGTCAGAAATGATAAGGGCATCTAATATGGTGGGTACTGTACCATGAAAAGAATGGAATGGCGCGCCGAGCCGTGGGAATCCTCTGTGAGAGCCACACCAGTCGACACGTCAAAGGTGGTCCCCCCCACGCTGTGACTTTCTTTATTATGGGTTTCTGTGTCGCACGTGTGGAGCCGACTCAACCCCCCTTGCATGGGTCCCATCCCACACTCTCCCATTTCCTGCTTTGTCCGTATCTGTGCTCCTTCCAACTAAACATCACGTCACGTCAGACCAATCCCCAATTACCGGAGAACGGGGCATGTTCCCAATCATCATCGCCTTCTTCTTAATTCATCTTTTTTTTTCTTAATTATTCACATCCATATAATTAATTATACACTAATCAAACTTAATTATGTATGTAATTAAGCTTTTTAGAACAACAACGCTGCGTTGGTTGGAAAGAAGTATATTATATAAATATAAATATCCCTCCAACAGGATGCATGAACCTTTGGCACGGGTAGTGGGGTCATCCACACATTATATGAAGAGGTGTTTACGTGTTTCATTTCACGTTCCATTTCACGTGTGAACGTTCTATATTTATTCTGAATTGAAATTTATGGTTATTCCGTTTGGTCATAAATATTTATATATAAAAATGGGAAGCGATCGTGCACTTCTTCTGGGTTTTCCGGTATTAATTGAAACCAATATAGACAATGATAGGGATGCGTATATCTCTACATGGGTCCCATTTCTGGGGCGCTTCTGATGTGCATGTACATCTCCGTTTCTTTCTTCACACATGAAATTTATTTATTTGCATGTGGGATGCAACGTTACTTTGACCCGTCTTGTTACTCTACACTATTGTACCACCACCACCACAAAGTTTTTGGGTGGTTTTCTTACCAAATGAACGTGACAAAAGCAGAAGAAACAATGTTTACATGATACCCAGAGTCGCAAATCATATATAAGAAATCTCTGTCAGTTATTGTGTGTAAAATTTCGATTCCTTCCATCAGTATATATATTTTTAACTGACACTGCTGTCTGGAACATATTCTCTCTCACATAGGTTGAATATATTTATATTTTAATGTGGCAGACCTAGGGTATAGGGCACCTCACCATTAGGTGTAGGGAGGGCCCCCCCTGTATTTGGTAAGAGTCATGTGGGGAAGTCCTCGCCGCAGAAGTGGACTGTGGTATCCGTGATTCGGCTACAGCTCTACACTGTAAGGATGTAAGGATGCTAATTCTTAACCAACACCTCATGTGCCTTCCATGAAGGGAAGGTGAGTTAGGTCACCGATGCTATATTTCCTATTTCAACCAACTTTTTTTTTTCCAACACGCCACTTAAATCAAATTCCACCTCATTATATTAAATTAATTGCATTTTACTTCCAAACTTATTAATTCATCTTCCTAAATTTGCTTGCGTTTACTATTTCACTAATTCCTCATCACACATGGACTACAAACAACTACTATGGGCTCCACGCGTTCCCACTAATTGTTTCACCATCATTTTATATTCAAACCTTAACACCTTGTTTGTTTTCAGACAAATTTAGAAAAAGAAAAAAAAAACTGCTTTTTAAGAAAATATTGAATGTTAATAATTTATTGTAAAGATTTGCATATTTATTTCAATCTATCATCGAAGAAAAAAGACACGACATAATTAGTAGAGATTGAATTCTTTCATCGCGTTGATTAGTATTCACTTTTAATCACGTGTATTGAAAAAGAAAAAACTCCTATGCGAAAAAAAAAAAGAGTCATTTAAGTGATACTTATATACCTAACAAAATCATTTTTCGGATACAACGATGATTTGTACATTTGGCGTGTATTGCTTGGGATTCTTTTCAAACATTTCTCATTATTTTTTAGTAAGAAATTTTTTTAAACATAAAGAACTAATACAATTCACAGTTAACGAAAAAGCTAAATAAAATTATATTTCTTAAAATGTAGGTTTGTAATATTATTAATTGGCAAATAGGAATTTGAAGTGAAAATACGTATTATAATATGCACAAAAAACAATTCTAAATTATCCCAATCAACCTTTTTAACAATCTTCTTAATCATTAAACAAACATATTAAAAATCGAATGAATTTGATGTGTTTATTTCCGTTCAGTTTCTATTAATTAAATTTTAAAACCAGGATATGATTTTTCTGCAGTTAATTTGGATTTTGATTAGTACATTAAACTATATAAAAAATGTATTGTTGCTTAGTAGAGTTTTAGTTAGAGAACTTAACCGCGGTATAATATGGTATAATATGTGGTTAGATGAAATAAAAAAATTCAGAATGTTTTAAGAACCATTTTTATCATTACCAGTATGGTAATATTTTTATCTTGGTCTCCGTGTCTCTTCCGTTCTCCTGCATTCTAAAAGGAAGAATATATATGTGGTAGTGAAAAGGAAAAGAAAAAAGAAAATAGAGTTAATGAAGTGAAAACTACGGCAGTGTGAAAAGGGTGGGAGAGAGAAGAGAAGAATCTAAAAGGGAAGCAACCTTTCCATTTCCCCTTCTTCATCTGCGGTAGCACAAATAAACGTGAATCAACCTCGCCTAGGTTTTTGTTCCGGTCACATAGGCACCAGCATACACACAATTTCTGTACTTGTTCTGACGTCTAGAGGGAAGCGGAGCGGGCTTGTGTTGGCCGGAACGATGACCGGAGGCGGATCGACGGGGAGGATGCCGACATGGAAGGAGAGGGAGAACAACAAGAGGAGAGAAAGAAGACGGAGAGCGATTGCGGCTAAGATCTACGCAGGCCTTCGAGCTCAGGGGAACTACAAGCTTCCCAAACACTGCGACAACAACGAGGTCCTCAAGGCTCTCTGCGCAGAAGCTGGCTGGATCGTGGAAGAAGATGGCACTACCTACAGAAAGGTAAAAC
>Ga0214543_1002382_pt1 | contig 36826 bp, 23 predicted proteins | sample CNSS2metaG_FD_160094 | JGI IMG/M metagenome (GOLD analysis project Ga0214543, IMG submission 160094) | Root nodule microbial communities from cowpea collected in UCLA plant growth center, Los Angeles, California, USA - CNSS2 | ecosystem: Host-associated > Plants > Roots > Nodule | place: USA... | reverse complement strand
TTGAAAAACAAAAAAAAAAAAAAAAAAAACTAGACGGGCCAGCCCGGCCCGGCCCGTTAGCCCGTCCTATACGGGACGGGTTGTGACTATTGGCCCGTTTCTGTTTGACGGGTCAGCCCGTCCCGGCCCGTTTTTTGACGGGCCACATACGGGCCATGCCAAAACGGGTCGGACTGGCCTGTTTGCCACCCCTACATGAGACTCTTGTCGAGTGTTGTGATGTCGTAGTACAAGATGTGTCATTGCTTTGTTTAATAAAAAAAATATTATTGGTACAAAATGTATTTTTTTTATTGTTATATCTTTCTATTCCTTCTTAATAATAAACTCATTAATTTTTTGTTAACGATGGTTGCTGCTATAGTGAGAAAATATTCATTACGTTTCTGCCGAACGTCTTAATGTTTTCAAATACATGACTATATATTTATTATTTAGGATTTATAGTTTATTAAGTATGTTGAATTTGAACAATTTCAATTTTTTTATAATAATTTCATTATTAAAAATATTTATTATATATATATATATTATTTTATTAAATTTTCATTTTTTTAATAATAAAAGAGCCTCTTGCATACGTAAAATTTGAACAACCAAATATAAGTACAATAATTCTTCCAAGCCATTCCTATATTATTATCAAAATATATAATTTATAATCACTTAAATATATAAAGGCATTAAACATTTAAAATTTGATATTAAACATTTATTATCTACACCAAAAATTCATTACAATTATTCAATAAAATAATATATATATATATATATATATAATATTCAAAATTTAATTTTTATTTATATCATAACCCCAAAATATCATAACTTCAATTTTATAAATTTCTATTTTTATGTACTATTCGATTATATTTATTTACTTTGACTAACATTTTTTGTAATGTCCCATTTAATAGAAAATAAATCTATAACTGTAACATCACACAAGATATAATATAGAATAGCAGTACCAAAAAGGTACACATGTTAAAACCATTACAGTTATCTCAAATGTACTAGAAAAGAAGATTAAGGCATTACGATGCCAATAACAATACCGAAAGAAATAATTTGACAGTTGATCAAAAGTTCGCTCCTCTAGAGCAAAATATTACATAGGCCATAGTTCCTACAAAGGTTACTTGAAGGAAAGAGAACCAGCCCAAGTTTGTCTATACTACAGAATTTCCATCACCCTGGTGACCACTAGGGGTTCCCACATCTGCTCACATCAGTAAGTTGATGATCATCGCAAAAGGAGAAAACCACACACAAAAGACACAAACAAACAGAAAGGGTAAGCTGGAGTAAAAAGATTTTTATCATACAACTAAACATGCAATGCAAAGTCAAGAATACATATCAGTCATCCAAACATGTGATAGCAAACAATGCAAGATTCTAAGACTCAATTATCCGGATACATATAATTAGTCGGATTCACTGGATGCTTGCACTTGTGGTGGCCTTTACTTCTCTACAAAGCCATTGCCAATGGGTTTCACCCTACCACGCATAAGGTTAGCCTTCAAACATCTAAGGCCATTATCCTGCCAAAGACTAGGGCCTCCTACTACTCTCACCACTTAAGTTAGTACGCTCTACGTGAGACTAACTGACTCTTTAGAACTTTAGGATGCAATCCTTACTTGAATCCTTCCTTAATTATATACTGAGGCACTACCACGAAACCTTACTAAGAGTTTCATGAAATTACGTCCATTACTTGAGGCACCACCATGAGCGCTCACTAAGAGGGTCATGGAATTACGTCCATACATGAGGCACCACCACGAACTCTCACCAAGAGGTTCATGGAATTATGTCCATTAGATGAGACACCACCATGAACTCTCACCATGAGGTTCATGAATTACGTCCTACCCATACCTTATCCATGTTTCACCAACCAACCATAGAGTTCTCATGCATACCAATTTCATGCCAATATATAGATAACCAACCATCCAATCATATTTCATACCAAGCTCATACCAAACTCATCAATTCTAGCCCATACAATCAGATATTACATGCATATTCACATACTTCATACTTTAAATAAAGCAAACCAGCCAATCATGCAACCAACAAGAATTATGTAAGAAATCAGCACAGCCAGCGTTAGGTCTCGCTCAAGCTAGGAGCCCTCGCTCAGGCGAGAGGAGTGGTCTCGCTCAAGCTGTAGGCTCTCGCTTAAACGAGACTGCGAACAGAGGCCCTGGAAGGTTTTGCGAGCTCTCGCTTAGGCGAGGCCATCTCGCCTAAGCGAGATGGTTCGTCGCTCAAAAACTCAATTTTCTGTTTGGGCGAGTGCTTGAGAAAAACCCCTGGGCGAGCTTCTGCTACTCTCGCTTAGGCGACACGAGCTCGCTTGGGAAAAAATAGCAGTTCTCCCTCACTGTTTCACGCCTGCAACACCAGAAAACAACAAAACACTCCCATACAGTTCATTCACACACGAATACAAACACTTTCCAAATCATTTTGAGCATGAAACAGATGAAAACAAACCACATACTTCAAAAACACGAAAAAGGACCTAGCTTCCCTTACCTAGACAAATTTTAGCGGAAGACACAAGCACTCAATAAAAAAGCACAACAACTCCAGGAGCCGATTCGTGAGCTGGAAACACTAACCCAGAAAGAAAAATGAGGTTATCCCGATGAACCTATGTTGGACTACGAAATATAGAGCTAAAGAGGAGAAGATAAGGGTTGAAGGTCAACTTACATGGAGTAGAGGTGGGATTGAGCTAACTTTAAGAGAACTAGAGGCCAAACCCTAGTAGAGAGTTGCTGCAGTTCTGAGAGAGGAAGGAGAAGGGTTTTTCTAAAAAGTGGCAAAAATGGGTGTGTTAGGATGATTTAGGGGTTTTGGATACCTTATGGGTCACCTTAGACCCAATTGATAAGACTAGGCCCTCAAACATTATGATTGACAATAAGTGGACCTTACATTTTTACTTTTAGATTTACTATTTATATTCTTTTTATCATCTAACTTTTCTATTTTTAGATTATCTATTATATAATTTTTGTGTGATATCTATCAATTTCATTATTAAAAATATTTATTATTTTTCAACATTTACTAAAAAAACACAAACAAACATGTACGTACACAAAATTTGAATAATTTTCGTATTAAAAATATTTATTATGTATTTATAATATACAATATTACTTATTATTATTTTTTATCCAATTTTGTTTTAAAAAAAATTATAGTATGTACGCAAAATTTGAATAAGTGAGCAGAATAATATCTGTTATAGTGAGTTGTCAATTTCTATTTGTTTTTCACTTCTATTATTTGATTAATCATCTCTTTGTCTTTAGATTTTGAACACTTTTCATCCAATTTATTTTTAAATTTGAAACTTTTAATTTTTTTTACGACTACTTGGGTTTTTCAATTTTTTGATTGTTGGTTTTTCTTTCCATTCTTTTTATAAACAGCGCAGTAAGCATTATTATCTGTATTATTCTTATTAAAGGAATCAATTATAAAATTGTGTTATTTATGTTTAGTTAATTTTGTTATAAAAGTATCTGTGATTAATTATTTATTTTTTTAATATTATTAAATTATTTATTTAAATATAATATTTATAACTATACATAATTATAACATTTAAATATAATTATATGTATAAATTATTTCTATCAATATAATAATAACTATTTGTACTGTTATTATTATTTTTAATTTTGGTATTATTATTAGTATTATTAGTATAACTCATTATTATTATTGGTTTTGGCATTATTAATTATATTTTTTTATAATTTATTACTTTAACATATAAAATAATATTAAAATAATACTATTTTTATTTAATTGAATTATAACAAAAAGATATAATTAATTATTTAAAAAATTTATATTATCTAATTATTTATTTAAATATTATATTTTTAACTATACATAATTAAAACAGTTAAATACAATTATTTAAATAAATTATTTATTTTAAAATAATAATAATTATATTAATTTTTTAATGTAATATAAAAAAATACAACTATCCGTGCTTGAACAATCCAAAACTAGTTTTTTTTACATGGTTTATTTTAGCTAATTTTCTTTATGTTTTCATGTTTATTCAATATTCTTAACCTCTGAAAGATAATTATTTTAAAATTTATAAAGCTTATGTTTTATAATTTCTCATAATCGTACAATAAAATATAAAATATATATAAATCTTTTGTACGATATATTTTGAAAATAAAATATTGTTCAAAATTAGTATAATGTTTCCTTATAATTTTAATTTAAGTCTCGTTGTTATATGTTTTATTTATCTAGATTTAAAAATTTGAAAATGTTTATGGAATAAATTTATTATTCTCCTAACTCAAAATAGAAAGGTAACATAAAAGTTGTCTGCAAAACGTACAAAACACAAACGTGTCAATCAGATTTCTTTACCAGAATCTTTTCTTTTCTAAGCAATTTATCTTTATTCATTTCAGCTTCGAACTACCGTATGCAGCATCACAGTCCGCTGCAAAAATTTCAAAAAATGCTTTAATTATTTAAAAATAAACATTAAATATTTGTAAGAAAATACAGATAATCATAGGATTTAAAAGTAAGCAGGAACCGTCTCTTACTCGAACAAGTGGGTGTTATCCCTTAATAACGTCAAAATGTAAAATATCGTAAAGTCAATTTCACTTTCCACCGCCTGACAAGCTTAGCTGTAATAACAAAAATCAAGAGAAATGAGAAGATCTGTTATCTATGCAAATCAACGGTCCAGAATTTGCTTTCTATCTCCCTCTCCGCGACTCTGACTGTGATTGCACCTTCAGTTTCTACTGAGATTAATAATATAAAAAAAAATAAAAAATTAATATTTATGTGTTGTCTTAAAATCACATTCTTGTTCTTGTATGTCAAACCGATCAGATCCTCAAGTCAATGGTTTTGATTTGAGGGTTCCTTCGCACACAAAGTAAGCTTCACCGGGACACTAGTATTCTTGGCTCTACCAGGTATTTATGCATCGTTTTCTCTTTTATTATTGTGTTCACTGATAAATTGATTCCTTTTGGCACATATGATTTTTTTATTATATTAGTATCAATTTTCTTTTTAATTTTTGGTAATATTTTAAATCCCCATATTCTGATTATTTTTTTCTCCCTCTTTATACTTTGTTCCATTCATGGAACCTCGACAAAACCCTAGGATGAGTTGATTTTCTTGCTTTTACTCGCAGCTAGGTTGATTGTTGAGAAAGGAAACTTTCTTGTTTGATGGGTACCGTGGAGGCTCCATCAAAGGTACCATCTGGGTGTTCATCGCCTTCTCCAGAGATTGACAAGAATGAGCTCAGGGAAGCTCTGTGTGCTTTGAAAAATGGGGCCTCAGAAAACGGGGTTGGTTTCATTGGTCAAGGAAACCAAGGTTTGGGGGATGGTGGGGGTGTTGAAGTGGTGAAGGACAGGGTCTCCGAGACCAAGTTTTCGGATGAGATGGGTTTTGCGGGCAGGGAAAGGGATGATAGCTGTCAAGGTTTGGCTGATTCTGAGATGAATGGGGTCTCCTCTTTGTTGAAAATGAGAGAGAGTGGTAGGAACTTGATGTTTTCTCATGGTGGTGAGAGTGATAGTACTAGGAAGTTGAACACTGAGGATGGTTCTTTTGAGGTTGGAATGGAAGGTGGGAGAGATCTGACCAAAAGTGAGAGTGAGGATAATCAAATGGGGAAAACTGTGTCTGTAGATGTTTCAATTGCTGATATAAGTGAAAACAAGGATGTGGAAATGGAAGATTTGGGTGGTGAAGGATGTGGTGGATTTTCTATTGGAGATTTTGTTTGGGGGAAAGTGAAGAGTCATCCCTGGTGGCCTGGCAGGATTTATGACCCTTCTGATGCTTCTGATTTGGCTTTGAAGCTGAGACAAAAGAATAGACTTCTTGTGGCGTATTTTGGAGATGGAACCTTTGCTTGGTGCCATCCTTCTCAATTGAAGCCATTTGAGGAGAACATTGAGGATATGGTGAAGCAGAGTGCCTCCCGGGCTTTTATCAATGCTGTACAGGAAGCTGTAAATGAGGTTGGAAGGCTTTTGGAATTGAAGATGAGTTTTACATTTGCTGTGAAAGAAACTGAATTTACTCGGCCACTGGCAGGCAATTCTGGTGTCAAAGAGAGAATTCTTATACCTGAAAATGGTACAGAGAAACTTTCCGATGTTCTCATTGATCCGGCAGAATTACTTTCTCGATTGAAACAAATTGCAGAAATTATTTCCATTGCTAATGTTCTGGAGCTGGAAATATTGAAGGCTAGGCTTTCAGCCTTTTATCTATCAAGAGGAGGTTATAGATTACCTATGTATCAGGCACCCCAGCCAATTCCTGGTCTTGAAGATAGTATAGAGGACAATAATGTAGGCAGCAGTGAGGGTGCAGTGGAAATACCTGTCCATGGACCATTTGAAGAGGACTACTCTACCGTGCCAGTGAGCCCAAAATCTGGTGCACTGAATCCACTTGGGATTTCAGGAAATAGGTTGAATCATAGGATTAAGCAGAAAAGCATTGCTGAAATTATGGGAGAGGACAAAGATGTCAATGCCAAGAATAAGGAGCGAGATGCAACTGAAAAAGTGACTGTTCGAAGGATGAGGAAAGGCACTGAGGATACAATAGTATCTAAACCTATGCAGAAGAGAAAAGAGTTGTTCCCAAATACTGATAAAAATATGGCAGGTGCCGAAAATGATGGTTATAGCTGGGGCAAGGAGATCAGTGACGATGGAGCATTAGCGCAGTTGAAAAAGAAGAAAAAGCTTTTTGGTATTGGAAAAGTTAGTAGTAGTGCAAGCAAAAAGGAAACTGATCAAGAAGGGAAGGCCAAAGGAAGCAGTGAGAAGGGTTCTCTGCCAAGAGAAAGGAAGAAAAGCAAGTACTTGTCCCCTCCTTTCACTATTCCAACCAGAGAACAGAAGAAAGGAGAGATAGAAACAGAATCCCCTAAAGTTTCTGGCAAAGATCAGGTATCAGAGCCAATGACGGGAGCTTCTGACAAACTTCTCGAGTCCCCTGTACCTTGGAAGTTGAATGGTGAGCCATTTCAGGAGAAATTTTCTGAGGGACTTACAATAGAACATGACCTTCCCGATAGCTCAAATTACCCAACATCAAAGTATGATGAGAACAAGACTATTGATACAACAAAAGTCCAGGTTCCATTGGAAGAAGTACTACGTGAAGTTCGTTGTGCAGCTATTAATCCACAAACTCCTGCGGATACCAATTCTCTTGAAAGACTTGCCGATTTTATTTTTATCTACAGAAACTGCATATATCGCCAAGGATCCAACTACAAAGTATACAAGAAGCTTAAACCTGGCAAGAAGAGAAAGAAGCCAGAATCTGATATCGGAATCCTGGGGAAAGATCAAACACAATCTGATCATATATCAGCTAATAAAGATTCAGAGCCAAAGAAACGAAGAAGAAAGAATGAGACAACTTTAGGTTTGCCTAAAGAGAAGCAATCTGCTACACCTAAGGCTAGCAAGAAGGGGACTGATAAAAATGCTGCAGGCGCTGCTACCCTTTTTGCCTCATTTGAGGCAGGATCCTCTCTGCCTTCAAAATCGGATCTTATTACACTGTATAGTAAGTTTGGTGTTCTGAATGAATCAGAAACGGCTATGTTTTCTAGTGATTACACTGCTCAAGTGTTCTTCCTGAAAGCCTCTGATGCTGAAAAGGCCTTAAGCGATTCACTGAACATGAACCCCTTCGGCTCTTCAAAAGCCACTTTCAGACTCCAGTATCTTTCTTCTGGTTCCAAGTCTGAAAAATCCAAGTCCAAAGCTTCTTCAACGAAGAAGAAAGACAAAACTCCAGCCAAGCCATCTACTTCATTGTCAACAGGTAGTGAAGCGTCCAAATTGAACTACATAAAGGAGAAACTTCAGAGTCTCACCTCAATTCTAGAAGCATCGGATGCTAAATCATCTGATATCAAGACAAAATTAGAGAGTGAGATGAAAGGGCTTTTGGAGGATGTGAACAAAATGGTTGAATCTTCTTCCTAAATAAGGCATGGAATACTAGCAATTATTTAGCTAGTAATCAGGGTAGGTAGGTATATGGTATGTTATTTCCATTTAGTTGACTGTCTTTATTTGAGGATCAATTTATTTGTCTCGTTTCTGAGCCTAGTTTTATTGAAGAGGTAAAATTACTCATATCAGTTTGTTGTGTAGGATATGTAACATGTTTTATGCATAGGCTGTATAGACACCGACATCCATTTAGATTTTCTGTCCCTTATGATACTGGTGAACAAACAGCTTTAAAAGGTATAATGTTTTCATTTCTGTAATGTTGTGTGAAACACTTTAATTCGGCATAGCTGCAACTCTTGATGATGATTGAATAGGAGAAGAGATGGTGAAACGTTTTTGTTGAAAAAGTTCTTCCCTCTGTTGGGTTGATTCTCTCGTGTAGCCTTTGTTGTGGTTATCAGTGGAACGATATGGAAGTAGTTCTGTAAAATTGGCATCCTGTGGGGTGCAACACCTCCTATTTGACTGATTCTCTCGTGTAGCTTTTATTGTGGTTTTCAATGAAACAAGAGATGTGGAAGTAGTTCTGTTAAATTGGCAATCAGGGGTTTCGACACCTGCAAAGTCCTGTGCTTTGCAATATATTGTGCTCAATATATTAGTTTGACTACGAAGGAATTGTTTGACCACATAACATATCTAAGTGCCATAAATTAATTCATGTTTGCTGTTTTAGAATATGGATGTGAAATGATCTTTTGTTGGGGATACACTGGCGGGGTCAGCTATCAATGATAGATAGTACTAGGAATAAAATCAATTATAGTCTATCATTGAAGGGAGGGATCAAACCAAAATATCAGCACTTTGGTTTACTTCTATATAAACTGTCTCTAAATAATTATGGCAGATCTCGTTTACTTAATGTAAAATTTACTTGTACATATTTTCTATCAAATTTTTATTATTTGCAGTTGTCAGCGACATTGACCAGTTCTTTATTCCCTCATCTGTACCTTTGAGGGAATGTTTTGCTGACTGCTTACGTGCAGTTCCTAAAAGTTAACAGCTAAACCAGAGCTCTACTCTATTGCCAAATGTAGGGAATTCATTCTCCACTTGTCCATCTCTGCAGTTTTACCGTCTAGCTCTTGTCGTTCACCAAAGTGTAAATGATTATCGTAGATGGGGTATTTTGATGAATTTGTCTTTCACCAAAGTTTATATAGTATTTTTGTGAATTTTAAAAGGGAAATTTATTATTATAAAGGATTTGAAATTATTAAATAAAATATGTTGTTTTGATAAATAAGTTAAGAAATGAAGTAAAGTTCTCAGAATTTATGGGAGGGATTTGGATTTTTTTTTTTTAATTAAGGAATTTTAAATTTCATTTGAAAATTGCTCTATTTTTTTCTTTTTCAAATTCATGTATTTCCATTTTTTATTCTTTCTTTGCCTTAATTTTAAAGTCGATTTTTTGGTTGATAAATGTTAGTTAAGATTTCTTTTTTCTTTTCAACATTAAGAGTGTTTATTTATTGACATTAAACATGCTTATTTTTATTAACAATGACTTAAATAGGTTTTAGTTAATGTTATTTAAGGTTGTTTTCTCTCAACATTGTTCAGAATAATCTCCCATAAAATTAGACATGTCAAAGTGAGCCAACTCGGCTCACACGGGTTGGCTCACCACGAGCCGGGTTGAAAATGAATGAACTAAATTTGGTACACTTTATGGTGAGCCAGAAATTTTGTAATCCGACTTAACCCACCACGGGTTGGTGGGTTAAGTGAGTTGATGTAACGTCCCATTTAATTATTAAGCGTAATTAAAAGAAATGCCACACACAAATAGTACAACAGCGTAGTCTTGGGGTCTTTAACGCAACCCCTACAAAGTTAGGCACACCAAGATGCCAACAGAAAACCAATAGAAAAGTTTAACAGATGAAGGTAGAGTAATAAAACATAACGCAATACATGGGCCATAACCTTAAAGAAAGCCCAATAAGAAACTAAAGTCCAATCCATACAGATTATGCAGCAGAATCTCCACCTCCCTGTTGCCCATGGGTGTTCCTCGCATTTGCTCACATTAATAAGTTGATGATCATCGCAAAAGAGAGTACCACACAACAGAACACACAATAATAAAAGTAGGGTAAACTAGAGCAGAAAAGATTTCATCCATACAATCAGATATATTTTCACAATCTCATATACACATATCAATCAAGCATGTCATGACTTCTCAAACAATACACTAAGACACGACTCGACTCATCCAGATACATATAACCTGGTCGGATTCACCAGATGCTTGCGCTTGTGGTGGATACCTTTGCTCACCCCCGAGCTATGTGTTACAAGTGTTACAGTGAAATCAATTTCCCTCACCACAAGGTTAGCCCTTAATGAATTTCAGGCCTTCTGCTACTCTCACCTCAAGAGTGAGTCCGCTCTAGGTGAGACTAACTGACTCCTTAAAGTGTCAGGATGCAACCTTACCTTGAATCCTTACCTAGTTATACAGATGGGGCACTACCATGGACACCCACTAACAGGGCCATGGAATTATGTCCCAATCACTGAAGCACAATACTGAGACCCCACCTAGAGATCTCAAGGATTTATGCACTGACTGTCGACCAAACGTATTCATTCAATCAAGAAAACCCATCATGCATATATGTATTTACACTATACCAATCTTTATAGTCAATCCCTTTCGCATCCCAGCTCAATCAATACCAATTCATGTTTCATACTCCATTCGTGAATATACCATTCCAACTCATCTCATTATCATGCCACTTTAATACCAACCTCCTCATTAAGGTCACATGCTAAGTTCATGCCAAATTCATCATTTACAATCCATGAATCACATCACTCATGTAGATTTATTTATCTCATGCATTCAACACAATAATCCAATCCAAGCAAGCATAAACCATTTCAGATTCCAGAAACAACCACACAATCACACTGCCTCGCCCAACTCCTCGCTCAGGCGGAAGGGTCTCGCTTAAGCGAGAGGGTCTCTTGCTCAGGCGAGCTCCCTTCGCCTAGGCGAGAGCTCGACACACACAGAACAACAACCACCACACATTCTCGCTTAGGTGAGCCTCTCCTCGCCTGAGCAAGATGCTCGCTCGCTCAAAAACTGAGCTAGTTGCCTGAGCGACCTCTCGCGTGAAAAAGGTCTGGGCGAGTCCTTGCCCATCTCGTCTAGGCGAGACTGGCTCGCTTGGGCGAGATTATCAGGTCTCGCCACTGTTTTCCTGCAACAGCCACATACACCAGTCCAAAACAACATACTCATACGTTCACAGCTATCATAACATCACACCAACCACATAACCTCAAAATAACAACTAAACAACATGGAAAAATGAAATATATGAGTAAGCCATAGCTTCCCTACCTGGAAATGGCTAGCATGAGACCTCGACTCTAAATAGCGAGACGTGGCAGCTCAAGGAGCGACTTAAGGTGCTGGAAAGAAATGAGAAACAACGGGAATATGAGTTACCCAGAGTAACAGTAGCAGAACTATAAGCACGGATGAAGGAACACTTACGTAGGGGAAAAGAGCTAGTTCGAACTTGCATGCCTACGGTGGTACCAAACCCTAACAGAGATTGAGAGGCGGCTACGGCTCTTAGGACAAGGAACAGTTTTCTGAAAGTGAGAGAGAAAGTTAGGATTAAGGCAGTATTAGGGTTTGAATTCGTTTTGTGCCATCCCTTGGGCCCATTCGATTTGGGGTAGCCTTTACAAAAAAATAAGGCAGCAGAAAACTGGGCCTTACATTTGGCTCACCAACCCACCTAAAAAAATTATTTATTTATTTATTTTTTAGTATTCAAATATTTAAATAAATTTTAAGTAACCCATGAGATGACAATATAGTAAAATCAAGAACCAATGTTTTGATCATGCTCACCACTAACATATGAAGAATTATTTCCAAGAAAGTATCCATATAGTCTAAGAAAGCATGGCTAATATTACAAATTTTCTGTCATGCTATTCAACAAAATATAAATAAAAAAACTATACATTTTTTTCATGCTAATTTAGAAAAAAATGTTTATAAGACAGTTACTTGAGTAATTTACTATAACGATTGTAGTTAAAGATTAAAGTATCAACATATATAACTTGATAATCAAATTAATTAAACATTCAAACTATTCAAATATAATTAAGCAACATTCTAGCATTTAAAAATATGAAATTGTGAACAAATATAATAAGAGTAGTAAATAATTATTAAAAAAAATAAAAAATAAAAGAAGATTAAAAAAAAATTAAAAAAATTGTAAAAAAATGTTGGTGGGTTAAGTGGGCCAACCCACCTTCAACCCGGCTCGAACCCGTTTAACTCGTGAGTTAATTGAGCCGGGTTGAGTTCAACCAACTTTTGAAAAAGTTGAATTTTTCTTAACCCAACCCGGCTCGAACCCGTGGTGAGCCGGGTTGGCTCACGAGTTGAAACCCATTTTTATATCTCTACATAAAATAGTAATTAGAATTTTTTTTAAGTAATATTGACATAATTATTCTTTTAGTGATATCTGTTAAAAATTTTTATTGATGTTAAAAAGGATGTTTTTGTTTTTACTTTTTAACTCTTATAAATTATATTTTTTAGCTACGGTTAATATGAATTATTTTATAGCTAATATTGTTAAGATTATTTTGGTAGAATTCAACCAAAATTTTTCAATTGATTGAAGTTTTAGTGATTATTTTTTTTAAGGCTGAAGTAGCAACTCCCTATCTAGCTAATTTTTAGAAAATACACTAAACATATTAGCTAAAGGAAAAGTTTTGCACCAACCTATTTTTCCCTTAAAGCATGTGACTCTTTTCCTGCTTCCATGTGTAACGTCTCATTTAATTAATAAGCGTAACTAAAAGAAACGCCACACACAAATAGTACAACAACGTAGTCCTGGGGTCCTCAACACAACTCCTACCAAGCTGGGCACACCACGATGCCAATAGAAAACTAGTTGGAAAGTCTAACAGATGAAGGTAGAGTAATAAAGCATAAAGCAATACATGGGCCATAGCCCTAAAGAAAATCCCATTAAGAAATTAAAGTCCAGTCCATGCGGACTATGTAGCGGAACAGTCACCTCCCTGTTGCACACGGGTGTTCCTTGCATCTGCTCACATCAACAAGTTGATGATCATCGCAAAAGAGAGTACCACACAACAGAACACACAACAATAAAAGTAGGGTAAGCTAGAGCACAAAAGATTCATCCATATAATCAGATATATTTTTGCAATCTCATATACACATATCAACCAAGCATGTTATGACTTCTCAGACAATACACTAAGACACGACTCGACTCATCTGGATACATATAACCTGGTCGGATTCAGCAGATGCTTGCACTTGTGGTGAATACCTCTGCTCAGCCCCGAGATGCTCACCCCCGAGCTATGTGTTACAAGTGTTACAATGAATCAATTCCCTCACGCACAAGGTTAGCCCTTAGTGAGTTTCAGGGCTCTTGCTATTCTCACCACAAGAGTCAGTCCGCTCTAAGTGAGACTAACTGACTCCTTAGAGTGTCAGGAGGCAACCTTACCTTGAATCCTTACCAAGTTATATAGATGGGGCACCACCATGGACACCCACTAACAGGGGCCATGGAATTACGTCCTGACCACTGGAGCACGACCCAGAAATCCCACCTAGGGATTTCCAAGGAATTACGCACTGACACAGACGAAACATACCAGACCAATCGATAAAGATTTATTACACATACATATATACATTACATACCATCTCTTGATAATTCACCCTTTTTCATTTCTTTCTCGGTGGTTCCATACTCAACCATTTCTCTCAAACCATAGTTATGAGATTTCAATTCATGCCAATACCATGCCACCTTAACACCAACCATCTCATTTAGTTTACATGCCAAGTTCATACCATACCCATCATTCACCATCCATGAATCATAACACTCATACATAACAGTTTATTATATATTTTTCATCATAGCAATCATACCCAAGCAAATACCAATCATCCAAGAGCAATAAACAACCAAACAGCACACTGCCTCGCCCAGCCTTTCGCTCAGGCTGAAGGGTCTCGCTCAGGTGAGAGGCTCTCGCTCAGGCGAGCCCCCTTCGCCTAGGCAAGGGCTTGAAAAGGGGAACAGTAGCTTCGCGCGGGATCTCGCTTAGGCGAGAGCCCTCTCGCTTGGGCGAGACACTCGCTCGCTCAGAAAGGACGTGGGTCGCCTGAGCGACCGCTCGCGTGAAGTAGCTTGGGCGAGACTCTGTTGATCTCGCCTAGGCGAGAAAACCAGTGCTCACCACTGTTCTCTCGTGCACAAACACACAATAGGTCACCAACAGTTCAATAACGCTATTCACAGGTTCACATCAACACACCAGGGATATTAAAATGATATAGTAGTAGCACAGGCAGAACAATCACGATAAGAGGGTGAACCCTAGCTTCCCATACCTGGAAAACAAGCTAGCAGTGGGTCCTTGGGTACGAACAGGGGAACACATAAGCTCCTAGGGTAGATTAGTAAGGTGAGCTAAGAACGGGGTCAAGCTGAACGCGAACTGAATGTACTGTGGAACCCTAACAGAGAAGACGACTGCGGCTCTAAGCACTAAGGAAGTAGAAATCTGAAAGTGTGGAATGAGTCAATTAAGTCAGACTTGGATAGCTTATCCTTTGAACCCGCCCTTAGGCCCAATAGCTTAAAGGCAACCTTTAAAACTTTAAGGAAAAAACTGGCCTTACACCATGGATTCCAATTTTCATCCTTCTTGGGGAAAGTAGTATGTAATTGAAGTTCTTAGTTGGCAAAACCTTTAAACTAGAATTAGCATGTAACCGACCTCGTACAGTACGGTAATGATTACCGATAGATTTGATATTTCGGTAGATTTTAGTCTCTGGACTTCATATTACATTGTTCTCAATAATAATTTCTGTATAATCATTACAAACATGAGAACAAAAATATTATTCTTTTTTCCCACCTCATGTTAAGTGGTCGCCATTGAAATTATAGTTTTCAGTGTGATTATAGTGTTAACATAGTGCATGTAGTACGTGTAATAAATTTTACTCTGAACGAAATTTGTCTTTATCGTAAAAGTGCATAAGACCTTTTGATTTAATTATCTTAATGATTTAAAGTAAATTTTAAGAAGGAGAAATATTTTGAAAAAAGTTAATAAATTATTAATATTTTTATCAGTTTTTCAAAATAATGGTTTCTATATATTAAGCATGTTGAACTCTTCTCATCCCTTTCCATTCCAACAAAAGCGAGGACACGTTGAAGTTTAAAGTTTTAACATGCATAACATTGAGTTTAAACAAGTCTACAAGTAATCATTGTATTATTGTTTTACAATTTTAATTTACAAAATATAAATAATTTTTTTTTGTTACTCATTAATTTTAATGTAGTATAAAACTAATATCATTAAAAAAATAAATTAAAATTTTCACTCAATTTTTTATTTAATTAGGGTTAAATATGTTTTTAGTCCTTAAATTTGGATGCGAAATTGAAATTAGTTTATGTCTCAAACTTTGATATATTTTGGTTTCCAAATTTTAAAAATGAATTAATATTTTGTTAAACATTGTTCTAGACTCACATTTGAACTATAACTTGTCAAAATATTATAAACAACTCAAACATCATCCTGAAACGTGTTCGATAAGTTCAAAAAATTCAATGCATTTGACTTAGGAGAATTATATTTATTCATTTTTAAAGTTTAGGGACCAAACTGAATTAAAGTTTAAAAAATGGACGAATTCTAATTTTGCATTAAAGTTTAGTGATGGCGAACTCCTAGCCAAGAGTCATGGCAAGAAGGATCCAAGAAGACTAGGCTAAATAGATACAAATTGATGTTTAAATGGGTTAAGGAAGATCTAGTCTAGGATTTGTTGTAAATATTTAAATAATGTTTGGGCCTTATATTCTAGGCCAAGTAGTATACGAAATTTCTTTTGGAGTTTGTATAATGGACCAAAATAGAATAGGAAAGATGGTCAACTGAAGTCAACTTGGGTCAATGCTCGAGGTTGACAAAATGGGGTGATTAGAGAGAGTTGACCAAGGGTCAAAGAGTAGTCTTGAAACTTGGTGAGCAAGGCATAAGTGGAGTAGTGGCCATGTGTCACTCTCTTAAGGGAGAGGATTTGTTAAGAATAGTGGCGATGTGTCCTTACGTGAGTGGAGAGGATTTCTCTCATGCAGTGGCCACATGTCCACCTCTCATTGGAGAGGATTTCTAGCTTATTCTCCAAGTTTTCCGAGATGACTCTTTTATAGTTTTGTCCATCTAGGTTTGATACCACTTGCTCCTATAAATGAGAGCTTAGGACCTTGTAAAAATCATTCATGAGTATAGTAGAGATACTCTCTTGAGATGATTCCAAATACCTCTCTTTTTTATGTTTTAAAATTATAAGTTCCTCCTTTAGAATGACAAGTATGGCCTCCCTTTTAATTTTCTCCTTTTCTTTTTCTATGGTCTCTTCCTTTCTCCAAATTTGGTAAGTAGGATCCTTAAACATGGTTATGCATCCTATTTTTGGAATTTTTTATTTTAAAAACTCTAACTAAAAAATTCTATAGTAGAAGTAGATAACAAACTTCTTGAATTCTTTTCCAAGAAAGAGAGGTGAATTAGTTGGATTTCTTAAGTACCAAGTCTTTCATAGTCAAAGGGATTCAAAGAATGTTGCACAAAAACTTTTAAAGTAGAATTTGACACACACTAAACAAATAAACAAAAGCAAGAATTGAATCTAAGTTATGTGACCTAATTGGTGAAGCTTGTCATTGCAAGACACACTAATTGTCTACTGACGCTTTCACTATTTTTAAAGGTTCTAATTAAGCAATGAGAGAACACCTAAGACTCTCCCAAGACACTTAATTAGTTCAAAAGATACAAGAACAAAGCTTGAACAAATACAACTCAAAGAAATACAATCACAAATTTTGGTGCAAATTTAAAGGTATTCAAGTGTTTAACTCCACCCTTTTTTTCTCTTGGCTACTCAAGTGTTTGCTTGGATTTCCCTTTGTGAACTTCACTTGTAGCTTGGAGTTCCACTTTGGTTTCAACCTCTTAGGATGCTACCTTGAGTATTTGGTTACCTCCAAAGTGATCCTTTTACCACAATGTAACACCAAAACAAAAAGAAGCCAAGAAGGAAAAATCAAGAAAAGCTTAAATGAAGAAATGGTAAACTCAAGTGGAATATATGTGAAACATACTCAGATTAATTAAAGAAGACAAACTAGAAATAAGGTAAGAAACAAGGTAAGCACTTAAAAGAATTTAACTAAAGAAAGGTGCTAGAATGGATTGACAAATTAAAAAGAAAAAAAGAATAGAAAACAGAAAGCAAAAATGTAATAAATTGCAAAAAAGCTTGTTCTGATCTCAATCTTAGACCCAAAACAAGTGAATTAATCCACCTTTATTAAGGCCAATTGAAAATAGACTAAAACAGCCTAAAAAATGAAGTTTATTATGATTTTTCACAATGTTGTCAGATAGAAAACGGAAACAGATGCCTTCACTTCAACTATTTATCATTTGTTCATTTTTCAACATTTTTCTTTGATTTTTTTTTTCGTTTTTTTGTGGAGGTCTTACACAATTACAGTTCAAAAAGTTCTGAATTTTCACTTCTTAATTAATTGTGATAAATCAAGCAAAATAAGTGTGCAGATTAAAATAGATTACTGGAACAGAAAAATGCAATTGTTAGTGATGATTTTAGTGCACAATTTTGACCACTTTCTCTTAATCTTTTTACAAATTTCATTGGCTTAATGAAGACGAGAATTTTATAATCAATCATCAAGTGGAGGCCAAGCTTTCCATAGGGAAGTATGAAAATAGTGTGCTATGTGATGTAGTACTGATGACTGTTTCATAACAACAACCCTCTCCCAACAAGTGCACTAGTGCATAGTAGTATCAACAAGTGTCATATCCACAAGGATTTAACAAGTATATTGGTAGTTTTCTTTTATGGGTTTTTGGATTTGTGATAAAGAGTGCATGTAAAAATAGATAGTAGTAATTAGATTGAGTGGAGTAGGGGCTATGAATTGATTTCATCTCATCTTTTTTTACTATACCACTACCATCTTGTTAACTTATTATGCAAATCAGTCAATGTCCTGGGAGTACTCTTTCTATGTAGATCTAGGTTCATTCTTGATACACTAGAACCTAAAGACTTGAAACCCAATGTGATTATCAACTCCTGGTAGAATGAATCCTTACTTTAATGTGCAAGACTCTCTCCTCCAACATCCCCTCTGACTACTGAATCAACACCAATACATGTATGATGATTGATTGGACCTTAGTTTGAGATCAATATTTCAACTCAATCCTAACCAGTGAAATAGGATGAGTCGTTAATTTATCAACACAAGCTGAGACCAGTTTTCCAACTCAAATCAAACCCGTGAAATAAGATTAGTGATCAAGTCATCATTAAGCATAAATCAAACCATAAATAATTGAATGAAAGCAAAGATAAATACCCAAGAAGTTGAAGTGAATATAATCAGAATTTATTACATCAAACCTGGATACGAGGGAGTTCAACTACTCATTGAATATTACAATGCAATTCCAGCAACATCTACACATAAGATTTACACTAAGAGCACCTCCCTCGTGCCTTACAAACCTTATTCTATCCTACTACTACATTGTGGAGCCTCAACTCAATGTTCAGAATGAAGACCCAAGGTCTTTATTTATAGGAATTTTGGGCGGTGCTCAGCCTAACTTTTGGCGCTTAGCCACACGGGTTACTTCATAAGTGGGTTTCCTCCTCAGCTTAACCCCTTGTTCTGGTGCTTAACACGTGACATTTCCTTCTTGGAAGGGTTTCCTTGGCTACTCAACCTCATGGATTTGGGCTCTAAGTTTCCTTGCAAAGAGGGTTTCCTCATGAGGCTCAACTCCATTTCTTGTGCTCAGCTAGAAAGTCCAAATATGTTATCCTGTTTTTTTTTACTTCCATGGCTCTACTCCAATACTATGGCTCAGCTACATACTTGATATTTTCTTTTATTTTTACTACAAAACAACAAAATATCATTATAATTCATAAAACTTTATTTCTCAATATCTTATTTTGTATCTTAAATTAAGGAGGTTTGTTTTGTACACAAATAGCACAATTTGATACATGATAAGTGCCAATTTCAGATGGAAAATTTACTTATTCTTAACAGTTATCAAGTACCTATGAAAGCATGCCATGTCTTATTGGGGAGATCTTAGCAATTTCATAAGAAAACCATGCACAATGGTCTCACCAACAAGATTACCTTCATTCACAAGGCTAGAAAGTTTGTTCTTCATCCTCTTTTGCCATCTCAAGTGGTTGAGGACCAACTTCAAACGAAGAACAAAAAAGAAAAAGAGAGAAATGAGGACAAAAAAAGTCCTTAAAATGTCCAAAAGCTAAATAAAGATGAATCTGAGGTGGGACATATTGGTGTTCTTTCTCCCAAGGTTATTCAACATGAGAACATATTAACAAGAAAATATTTTGAAAAAGTTCTCCATGAGGAACTAAAACAATAATGTCTGATAGAGATACCAAGTTTCTAAGCCACTTTTGGAAAACTCTTTGGTCTAGGCCAGAAACTAAGCTTAATTTCTCTACTTTCTCTCACTCTCAAACTAATGGGCAAGCAGAGGTAGTTAATTAATCTCTCGACACTATGTTAAGGGCAATCTTAAAAGGAAACCACAAATCTTGGGATGAGTATCTTTCCCACATAGAGTTTGCATATAATAGGGTAGTCCATAAAACTACCAAAGTCTCTCCATTTGAAGTTATTCAACATGAGAACATGTTAACAAGAAAATATTTTGAAAAAGTTCTCCATGAGGAACAACCTTCATACCTCCTGTTGTGTAAAGGAACACTCATGTGCACTATAACTTCTCTATAGCCAGAGAAGCTATCTCCCAAGTTAGAAAAACTTTTGAAAGAATTTGAAGATGTATTTTCTAAGGAAGGCTTAAAAGAACTTCAAGCTCTAAGGGGAATAAAGCATTAAATAGACCTTGTGCTTGGGGCAAGTCTTCAAAATAGGTCAGCCTATAGGACTAAGCCACAAGAGATTGAGGAGATAGAATCTTAAGTTCAAGAGTTGTTAGAGAAGGGTTGTGTTCAAAAGAGTCTTAGTCCTTGTGTTGTTAGTACCCAAGAAAGATGGCAAGTGGATAATATGTTGTGATTGTAGAGCAATCAATAATATTACTATTAAGTATAGGCACCTAATTCCTAGACTTGATATGCTTGATGAGTTTCATGGGTCTACCATATTTTCTAACATTGACCTAAAGAGTGATTATCACCAAATCCGAATTAAAGAAGGTGATGAGTGAAAAACCACTTTTAAGACCAAATTTGGATTGTATGAGTGGTTGGTAATGCCATTACCACATTTATGAGGCTAATGAATCATGTTCTAAGGGATTGCATAGGTAGGTTTGTGGTAGTTTATTTTGATGATATTTTGTTGTATAGTCAAAGTTTGCATGAACACATATGACACTTAAGAGTTATTCTCTCCACTTTGAGGGACAACCAACTTTACGCAAATGCTGAGAAATGCATATTTTGTGTTGATAGTATAGTCTTTATGGGTTTTATAGTCAATAAAAATGGGGTTCATGTTGACCCTGAGAAAATCAAGGTCATCCAAGAATAACCTACCCCTAAAAATGTTGGAGATGTTAGGTGCTTTCATGGTTTAGCAAGCTTCTATAGGAGATTTGTTCCTAACTTCTCAAGTTTGGCTTCACCCCTTAATGAATTGGTCAAGAAAGATGTATCTTTTAATTGAGATGAAAATAAGAGTATGCTTTTTAGAAAATCAAGGCAAAACTCATTAATGCACCCATTCTAGCATTACTTGATTTTGCAAGAAATTTTGAGCTAGAGTGTGATGCATCTAGTGTAGGCATGGGTGTAGTGTTGTTACAAGGAGGTCACCCAATTTCTTACTTTAGTGAAAAACTTCATGTTGCCTCTCTTAACTATTCCACCTATGACAAAGAGTTGTATACTTTAGTGAGAGCCCTTCCAACTTAGAAACACCACCTAGTGTCTAAGGAGTTTGTCATTGAAATATTTAAAGGAACAATATATGTTGAACAAAAGACATGCAAAATGGATGGAGTTCTTAGAACAATTCCCATATGGGATAAAATAAAAGAAGGGCAAAAATAATGTTGTAACCGATGCTTTATCTAAAAGGCACAACTTGCTTTCAAATTTGGGAGCCTAAATTCTTGGATTTGATCATATTTTTGAGTTGTATGAACAAGAGTTTGAGTTCTCTTCCATCTTTGCTAGTTGTCAAAAGAAGCCACAAGGAGGTTTATATGTTTCCCAAGGCTATTTGTTCAAAGAAGGAAAATTTTGTGTGCCCCAAGGGTCTCATAGAAAACTGCTAGTGAAAGAAATACATGAGAGGGGGCCTTTTGAGCCATTTTGGAGTTGATAAGACTCTAAACATGTTAGAAGAAAGATTTTATTGGCCCCACATGAGAAAAAAAGTCCAAAGACATTGTCATAGATGTATGGCATGTCTTTAAGCTAAGTTTAGGACTATGTCCCATGGTGTGTACACCTATCTACTAATTGCTTCATACCCTTAGGAAGATATTAGCATGAATTTTATCCTTGGTTTACCCAATGGGGATTTGATTCTAAACTTTGTGGTTGTGGATTGCTTTAGAAAATGGGCTCATTTTATACCATGCCACAAGGTAGATGATACAAGCAACATAGTAAGACTCTTCTTTAAAGATGTGGTCAAACTGTTTGGTTTACCTAAAACAATAATGTCTGATAGAGATACCAAGTTTCTAAGCCACTTTTGGAAAACTCTTTGGTCTAGGCCAGAAACTAAGCTTAATTTCTCTACTTTCTCTCACTCTCAAACTGATGGGCAAGTAGAGGTAGGTAATCAATCTCTCGACACTATGTTAAGGGAAATCTTAAAAGGAAACCACAAATCTTGGGATGAGTATCTTTCCCACATAGAGTTTGCATATAATAGGGTAGTCCATAAAACTACCAAAGTCTCTCCATTTGAAGTTATGTATGGGTTTAATCTTCTCACTCCTTTAGACCTCATACCCTTACCTACTCCAAGTGACTTTATTCACAAGGAAGGGGTTTATAAGGCCGATTTTCTAAAGAAAATGCATGAGAGGGTGAGACATAAAATACAACAGCAAACAAAGAGATACAAAAAATAAAATAATAAGGGGAAAAGAGAAACAATATTTGAGGAAAGTGATTGGGTTTGGCTACATTGGAGCAAAGATAGTTTTTCAAAACAACGAAAGTCCAAACTCAACCCTCGTGGTGATAGTCCCTTTCAAGTGGTCAAAAGAGTCAACAATAATGCATATAGGTTATATCTGCCAAGTGCGTATGAACTCCATGCTACTTTCAATGTTAGTGACTTAATTCCTTTTACATGTAGCATAGATGATGAGGTAGACCCTCTACATTTGAGAACAAATCACATTCAAGAAGGAGGGAATGATGACAAACCCCAAGCCAAGGGACCCACCACAAGAGCGATGGTAAGAAGGATCTAAGAAAATTGGGCTTCAATTGAGCTAAATAGGCCCAAATTGATGTTTATATGGGCTAAGGAATACCTAGTCTAGGATTCATTGTAAATATTTAAATTATATTTGGGCCAAGTAGTACATAATTTTTTTTTGGGCTTTGTATAATGGGCTAAAGTAGAATAAGAAAGATGGTCAATTAAAATCAACTTAGGTAAAGGCCTGAGGTTGACTAAATAGGACGATTAGAGAGAGTTGACCAAGGGTCAAAGAGTAATCTTGAAACTTGGTAAGCAAGGCATGAATGGAGTAATGGCCATGTGTCACTCTTCTAATGGAAAGGATTTGCTAAGAGTAGTGGCCATGTGTCATTACGTGAGTGGAGAGGATTTCTCTCATGTAGTGGCCACATGTCCACCTCTCATTGGAGAGGATTTCTAGCTTACTCTCCAAGTTTTCCAAGTGACTCTTTATGGGTTTGTTCATCTAAGTTTGAGACCATTTGTTCTTATAAATATAGAGCTTAGGATCTTATAAAAATCATTCATGAATATAGTAGAAATACTCTGTTGAGATGACTCCAGACACTTCTCCTTTTTGTAAATCAACTTAGGCTAGAGTTCCCTTTACTGGCTTCCTCTAGCCTCCTTCCTTGAGTGTTTGCCTAACCTCAGTTGAGAGCTCCCTCTAAACACCATTTCCACACCTCCTCTTCACCATATCTTCTTGCTTTCGCACCTTAATCAATCCATGGAAGCCTTCATTTCATGCGCAATGCTTCTCCCTTTGAAGATAAACTCATCATTTATAGACTAAAAATATTTTTAACCCATTTAGTTATTGTATTGTACAAAACTTAAACATCTTGGTTTGTGTTGGACTTGCAGTTCTTAGCCAAGATAGTCTCAACACGTCCTGGCGAAAGATATGATTGTTTCCCAAACTCCTACCCTTTTTCCATATGAAAGGTCTAATACCTCTCAATAACTTGTGAGCTTTAGATACAAGGCCTGATACATCTTCGCCAAGGTAACTTGAAACATCTCAGCCAAGGAAACTAAGGGTGTGAGACGAGAACATCTTAAACAAGGAATTGCTAGCTTCGACAAGGCAATAATACGCATAATTAAAATTGTGACAGTTACAACAGAGCATTATTAGTATTATGAAGGAATCTAAGCGTTCCTAGAGGTAACTAATGAGAGGTAGGTATATAAAGGTGACTCAATATCATGTAAAAGGTATCTTAATCTTCATATTATCATTATAATTATCATATACTTCTTGTCCCTGACTTGAGCATTAGAGTACTTGTAGGTACCCCAACCTCACTCATTTCAAGGAAAAAGTACTCCAAGAGTGTTGTAGGAGTTCGTGAAGTAGGAGATAAAGACCTTTTGAAGACTATTCAGTTTCATATACGAACATTGGTGCTTACCATAGGACCGGAGTGGTATCAACTAGGAATATGATGTATCAAGATGCAACACTACAAGAGATACGAGAAGAAATTCTTCAGGAGATGCAAAAATAGTTAGAGGAGATCATACAAAAAAATGCAGTAGAGATCAATACTCTACGGGAGGATAATTAGAGAATGTGGAGATGGTCGGGGGAGGCATCTCGGTGCATAGAGACGTTGCCCAAACAACAAACTAAGAAAGAAGCAGATAATACAATGACTAATCAAACCTTTGATGGAGTATGAACATTAAGAGGACATCCCTTTGTAGATGGGATAATGGATGTGGAACTCCCCTACGCATGGAAAGGTCTCACCATGGATCGATATGATGGTAGAACCATTCCGGATGAGCATGTGGATGTTTTTGCCACACAAGTCGAGCTGTATACAACTGGTGATGCCTTTTTTTTGCTGTGTATTCCCAATTTCTCTAAAAGGACCAACTCTGATTTAGTTTACTCGACTCCCATCTCATTCGATAAATTGCTTCGAAACATTGGTTACACATTTCGAAACATTCATTAAAACAAATTCCACCACATAAGTAATATATTGTCGATGACTAGTGATAAATATCTTGATTGTATTCACATATGTGGTCATTGTTGTTCTTGAAAAGGGTTTTGATTTCAAGTAAAAATCAACGTAAATACTTCTTTACGCAAATATCTGTAAATAGATTTTGTGAACAATTAATCTTTCCCACTAATGAAAGTTGATGTCAAAAATTTGTTTATAACACATCTATTGTCTCTTTTTTCAATCTATTTTAATTTCCATAATTAATTAATCAAAGTTTAACCTTTCAACACAACATTTATCTATTGTCTCTTATGGGTGGGGGGTTCATTTGATATGGTTTACGTCTTCTGATTTTTATTGAACGATTAATTATACTTTTGCGCCTAATGTTTATTATTATTGCCCTTTATTGAAGCTAGATGTTGTCGTGTCTAGTTCTTTTAATTTACCTATTTGTTCGTTGTTATACAATTCAATTATGAAGTTGCTATTAGTGATTTGTGTGAATGTATATCTTTTTTACAAGTAGATGTGGTTGTCGGTCAAGGAGGTGTGAATACTTTGTATTGGGATGCACTATGAAAATAGGATAATTTTCAAACCCTTTGTTGAATGTGTATTCGTTAATTTATGGCTTTTTTGCATCACGACCTGATCAGGGCAATTTGAATCCAATTTGAGTATGAGGGTCCTGTGTATTTTTGTCTTACACAAACAAAAAACCTTGAGTGCAATGTTGATGTTGCTTTGTTTATTATAAATCTGGTCTTGGCTTCTGTCTAAGGGATGATTTTAGAAAAAACAAAATCTTTCTCTTTTGCTACAAAATCTGATTAAGATGTATCAGATATGCAAATTTCTAAAGTGTTAGTTTTGAAATGGTGTGTTTAGTCAAGAAGGGGGGGTTGAATTGGCTTTATAAAACCTCTTTCCAATTGAATCTAATGGACTAGAAAGTTAGATGTAAATGCAGCAGACCAGTACACTTTCAGTCGATTAAAATATAAAATAACAAACTAAATTGTTCTTGATGCTATGAAACAATCGATTAAAAATATTGGAGAATAAAGCAGAATGCAAAATTCGCGAATTCAACTCAAACAACAATCTATTATATACAAGACATGTTCCAATCAATATTTATAACAAGTATAAAGCCTCAGATTACATAAGAACACATTAAATCACACCAAAGATCAAATTGCTTGGTTTTCTTGAGTTTTTAAAGAGTTTCAAAGAGAGTGTGATGAGGGAAAGAAGAATGCACAACTGTTTTTATACTAGTTCACTCAATCACAGAGCTACATCCAGTTTTCCAGGACAACCTGAGCATGGTTTCCACTATATTCAAAAGTTTTACAAATCACACAACAAGATTACACTTTTGAACACCAAAACACACAAGATTTTTGACTCACACAAAAATCTAGACACACAACCTACAAGAATCACACTTGCAGACCTGAAATCACATCAGGCAAACCATCCAGAGGCACAAGAACATCCAAACCTGATGGTGGTTGTCCCTAGCCAACCATACATGTGTTCTTCAAGCTACTCACAAGCCAAAATGCCTCGAAGATCAACCAAGATCAACCAAGATCTTCAAAACAAGAGTTCCAGTTGTGTATTGCAGAGAGAGAACGCTTCCCAGAGATAAATGACACGATTTCGTTCAGAAAAACTCCGTTTCGCACCTCTGCTTGCGAAAACACAACTTATATAGTCTGGTTTAAGTGAAAACAGTCGATTGAATTTTCCGTACAGTCAGCTGATTTCACCTGACTTAAGTGAAATCAATCGATTGAAAAATAATTCAACTAACTAAATACATTCATACTAGAAACTATATACAACAAGCATTTTAACCTGTTAAAACTCATTTTAACAGATTGAAAGAGACACACTAAGGCACGCAAGACATCTAACCTATGTCATATAGCCTATCAACAATGTATAACACTAACACATTACATTTAAGATGTTACATATAGATTTAACACACTAAAACTTAATCTTCAAGAGGATCTTCATCAATCTTCATCAAACACTTAAGATGTTCATGCACATGGCTTTATCAATTCTTTGCTTCAAGCTTGGTTGTGCCAACATTCTCCCCCTGAATTGATGAAGCCAACATCCTCAAGTTGAATTGATGAGCTAAGATCCAAAGAGAAACCTGAAAATGTTTTTGCATATAAGATACCAATATTCCAAACATACAACAAAGCAAAAGTACACAAGTATACATACATATCACATATGCATATGCTCCCTCTATCACTAATAATATGATTTAACTTTTGATTGTAGATTAAGTTTGCAGTATTATATGATTCCAGTAGATTTATTTCAGGTTTTTGAAATCTAACATACTTTTACTCATTTTAACTCATTTTCTCCCCCTTTGGATTCATCAAATGAAAGTAAATGCATAGATCAATTTGGAAAGATGAAAATTTTCATTAAAACATTAACATAGGGGTGTACCAGGGCACCTGGTATGAATACAAACACACCAAACCAGAAACAAAAATAACAGATACATGATGAAGCTAAAAACTGATATAATGAGTCGACTGAAATGAGAAAATAGCCAATTAAAATACTGGAACAGACAGCAGATACACAAAATGCATCATGAAAATGCAATGCATGACCTATGTGCCATCCCCTTCACTCATTCCTAAGGTTGTCTCTGTTGTAGACATTGGAGAGGAGGTCATGAACGTTATGGAGTTGGTCATCCAAGTCTTAAAATCGTGTTGTGCAGTATGCATGATGTGCATTTTGAGCCATGTTGAGGTCTTGAAGCTAGTTGAGAACCATTCTCTCAAACTGAAGTATGTAGGTCCAGTATTCTCAGGAGGGTTGTACAGCTCAATTGCCATAGGTTGTGGTTCATCTTCCTCTTGGTTTCCTCCACTAGTTCCCGCTTCATGATCATTTGCTCCACCTTCAATATTTGCTCCTTGATCTTCTTCAACTAGCCAAGTGTTGCCTACCTTGGTGAATCCCATCTTGTGCATATTCAGTGTTGAAACATGATTGAGAAGGCCAGTAGACTCTTCAAGCTCTCCTTCCACATTCACACCAAAATGTTCAATGAACTTGGAGATGAGCACCACATATGGAAGCTTGAAATCCGTGAGCCTCTTTGCCTTCATCATGTGATCTCGAATTGTGTAGGTCCAATCCACCATATTTTGAATGCAGTACATCACCACTAAATCACCTTCATTCAAGATAGCATGGTTGCTCCCCCTAGGCATGATGATTTTGGTCACCACCATGGCTAGCAACCTTTCCTCCACACGAAGCCTTCCTATATGGAAATTTCTAGCTTACTCACCTTGATTTCTTATACATTGGTTGAAGTATTGCACTCTGTTGAATTCATCCACTACACTAGTTTCTCCTTTGCGAACTTGCACACCTCTTTGCCTTAGGCCAGCCACATTCTTCCATGTTTGCCTAGTGATTTCCATTTCCACACCTTTGACACTTGATTTGAGAATGCCATTGCTGAACTTGAGGTTGGCATAGAACACCTTCACTAAGTCTGGATACACCTTGCCCAAAAGTTCATGGAATGTCTTCAATTTTTGGGTTTTGAGATGTTGCTCAAGGTTGCCAAAATTCTTTGCCCTTAGCTATGACATACGAATCACCTTAGGAAGGATGTTTTGCTTCCTATTGATCTCAATCAAGAAGGTTTGAATTCTGTCTTCATGGCCTTCAAACCATATCTCAAGCCTTCCTTGATTCATGGGATTTGGAGAGGATGGAGTAGGTGGGGTGGAGCTTTCATCATCTGAGGGGGTTGTTTGTGATCTTGTAGGCATGGAGAAAGGTAGGTTTGGCTCTTACTAGGAAATGAGAATGCCAATGCATGATGCTTATGCAAGTATTTATAGAATCAACATGTAGATTTACAAAAACAGTCAATTAAATTGTGCAGATATTCTGGTTTCAATGCAGTACAGAAAATCACAACCAATTAAATGTGAGGGAATCTGTATCAGAGATGCAGTGATGTGTTTAACATGCGTTTTATGAACAATCCACTAACAAACAGTGCACAACAAATGCATGCTCATTAGAAATCATGTAATTAAAGCACTTTATCGTCAATGCAATCTGAAAAGTTGATTTTAGCTGATGTAATAGCTGTTACAGTCCAAAAATAGTCATGTAATGCATACTTTGACTGGGTCAATCAATTAAAATCAATTCAAGTAATTCCACATTAGCATAAGTGATTTTAACACATAAAAATACAGAGTTAGTCGACTAAAACTGTACCAGAAAACTGATTTTTGGTGCAGTGGCAGTTTTAAGTGAAATCTATGTGTTAAATTTGCAGTTTTAGCTGACTAAAAGTTTTAGATTTCACGAAATGCACACCAAATCAAGTTGAATCAAATATATGTGCTATTTTGTGAGATTTAGCAGATTGAAACAGTTCGAGAACACAGATTATGCATATTTTGACATTTTAAATGAAATCTATGTGTTGAAATTGCAAACTTAGTTGACTGAAATACTGACAGTTTTCAAATTATGCAGATTTTTGTCATTTTAAGTGCAACACACACATGATCTAATAAGATTAACAAGCCAAACAGATATCAACATATATTCTTCATGTCAAGAACACCTAATTCAGTTCTAAGCTTATTGAATCTATCACTTGCAAGTGGTTTAGTGAATAAATCCGCCAATTGATTTTCAGTTTTCACAAACATGATTTCAATATCACCTTTTTGAATATGATCTCTTATGAAATGGTGCTTGATTTCAATGTGTTTAGTTTTTGAATGCTGGATTGGATTCTTGGTTAGGTAGATTGCACTTGTATTATCACAATAAAGAGGAACCTTCTCTAGCTTTACACCATAATCCATAAGTTGATGCTTCAACCATATGCTTTGAGCACATGCATGTCCAACTGCTATGTACTCAGCCTCAGTTGTAGAGAGTGCTACACATGGTTGCTTCTTACTATTCCATGAGATTAGGCTTGATAAGTAGATGGCATATGCCACTTGTGCTTTTCCTATCCAATTTGCACCCTGCATAGTCAGAATCTGAAAAACCACTAAGAACAATGTTAGATTCATTAGGATACCATAATCCAACATTAGTGTTCCCTTTCAGATACTTGAGAATCCGTTTTGCAGCTTTGAAGTGCGATTCCTTTGGATTGGATTGAAACCTAGCACACAAGCAAACACCAAATTGTATATCCGGCCTACTAGCAGTTAGATATAACAAGGAACCAATTAACCCTCTATATTTGGTTGAATCAACTTGGTTTCCAGCCTCTTCTGCATCCATAAGGCAGTTTGTAGCAATTGGAGTGACAGCCTCTTTGCAATCCTCCATTTTGAACTTTTTCAGTAGATCAAAACAATATTTTGACTAGCTTAAAAATGTTCCATGCTTGAGTTGCTTCACTTGCATCCCTAGGAAGTAGGTTAGCTCACCCATCATAGACATCTCAAATTCTCCCTGCATAGCTGCAACAAACTTTTCACACATGGAGTTATTATTTGATCCAAAGATTATATCATCCACATATACTTGAACAAGTATTACATCACTTGCATGCTTTCTAATGAAAAGTGTTTTATCAACAACACCTTTAGCATATCCTTTAGATAAAAGAAAGTTGTTAAACCTCTCATACCACTGTCGTGGTGCTTGTTTCAAACCACATAAAGCCTTTTTCAATTTGAAAACATGATTAGGTTAGAGCTGATCTTCAAAGCCAGGTGGTTGTGATACATACACTTATTCATTTAAGAAATCATTTAAGAATGCACTTTTCACATCCATTTGAGAAAGTTTGAAATTACACATGCATGCATATGCTAACAATAACCTCACAGCTTCTAGCCTAGCTATAGGTGCATATGTTTCATCAAAATCAATGCCTTCCTCTTGATTATAACCTTTAGCCTTATTTCTAACTATATTACCATTTTCATCCATTTTATTCCTAAACACCCATTTTGTACCAATCATATTCATTGCATCAGTTTTAGGAACAAGAAACCATACATCATTTTGATTAAGTTCATGTTGCATAGCAACAACCCAATTACTATCACATAATGCATCATTCACATTCCAGAGTTCAATTTGAGAAACAAATGCAACATGTTGAAAGAATGCAAGCTTGCGTCTAGTGGATACTCCCTGTTCTATGTCACCAATTATGTTGCCCTTTGATAATCCCCTGGGTTCAATCCACTCCTTGGGTAAGTTACTGTTTGCAGCTTTTTCAGTCGACTGAATTTCCTTTTCAACTGACTGATTTCCTACAGTAGATTCCAATTCTGTAGCAAATTTCTTTTCCAGTGTTGTTTCTTCTTCATCTGCAATCTTAGGCATATGATCTTGCCATTTTGGGTTAATTTCATCAAATACAACATGCATAGACTCTTCCACAGTCATCAATCTCTTACTATAGACTCTATATGCATGACTTTGTGTAGCATAGCCTAGAAAAACACCTTCATCCGCTTTTGCATCAAATTTGCCAAGACTTTCTTTGCCATTGTTTAAAATGAAACACTTAGATCCAAATACTTTTAGGTGACTTAAAATAGGCCGCCTCCCTTTGAAAAGTTCATAGGGTGTTTTCTTCAAAATTGGCCTCATCAACACTCTATTTAAAACTTAGCAAGCATTATTGATTGCATCAGCCAAAAAATACTTAGGTAGTGAATTCTCATTTAACATAGTTCTAGCTAGTTCCTCAAATGACCTGCTTTTTCCTTTCAACAACACCATTTTCTGGTGGGGTTCTTGGTGCAGAAAAATTATGTTTAGTGCCATGCTTTTCACAAAAGTGTTCAAACCTTTGATTTTGAAATTCCCCACCATGGTCACTTCGAATAGACACTATCTTGGAACTCTTTTAATTTTCAAGCATCTCTAAAGGTCTTTCAGTTGAAACAACATTTTTGGGTTTGAAAGAGACCTTGGTCTGTTTTGCTTTTTGACATGCTTCACACACTCTATCCTTCTCAAACTTGAGTTTTGGTAGTCCTTCAACCAATTGTTTTTTGTTTAGCCGATTAAAATGATGCATGTGTATGTGACAAAGTGTCCTAAGCTATAACCAAGTGTCATCTTCTTTTGTAAGCAAACAATGGATGCTAAATGATGCATGATGCAGATCAGGTAGATATATATTATTGACTCTGTTTCCTGTTAAAAAAATTATACCATGTGCATCATATATCAAGCAATTATTTGGTTTAAACATCACTTTAAAGCCTTTGTCACATAATTGACTTATACTTATCAAATTTTGTTTGAGCCCTTCTACCAGCAGCACATTCTTGATATTGAAAGAGGATCCATTGCCTATGACTCCATTTCCAAGGAATCTTCCTTTGTTGTTGTCTCCATAGGTTACAAATCCTTCTTCTTTAAAATTTGGTCTTATCTCCTGTCATATGCCTTGAGCGACCACTATCTAGGTACCATAGATCCTTCTTTTCCTATTTTATGACTTGAAAAACAACATAGTATTACATGGTACCCTTTGATAGTTTGGGTCCAACATGGTTATTCCTTTCTAGATCCTTTTGGGATCCATTTCATAATTCCCTTAGGTACATCGTACTTTCTAACATGACAACTCTTAAGAATATGACCTTTCTTAATACAATAGTTGCAGGAAATGAATGGCATAGCATTTGGCTCACTTTTGGAAAAGAAACTAGAAAACTTCTTGGCTTTCTTTTCATGGATAGGTGTATAACCAAGTCCAGCCTTTCCAAAAACACAATTTTGAGAGCCAAGAACAAATTTAAGATTTGCTTTGCCTCTTGTGAACTTTGCACAAGTTTTCAAAAGATATTTCACTTGATTTTTCAAAGTATTGCATTTTTCACAAGGTTTTCTAGCCAGCTATTTTTCAGAATAATCGAATGAATTACTATAAATCATTTCCAAATGTTCGAAATCAATTTTTAAGTCGACTGTTTCTGATTCTAATTGGCTAACTCTGTTTTTTAGCCAGCTATTTAATCATTTTAGCCGATTGTTCATGACAACAATTTTGTTTGCCTCACTATGCAACTCTTCAAAGTCATGCAATGATTGGTAATAGTCATTCTTATCTTTGGATGACAAGAAACTTACTTGGCTTGATGAGGATGATTCATATCCGGCCGTGAGGCATAGATTTGCTTCCTCACTTCCTTCTTGAGATGAAGTGCTTGTTGAATCATCATTGTCCTCCCAAGCTATGTAGGCACGTCTTTCCTTGCCCTTTTTCTCCTTTTTCCTATCATCAACCTTCTCCTTCTCTTTGTTAAAATTAAGACATTTAATCTTGATATGTCATTGCTTTCCACAATTATAACATGAGAATTTAGAAGAATTACTTGAATCATTTTGTTTAGAATTGTACCTCCTTTGATTACCTTTGTTGCCTTTCTTCTTGAGATACTTCCCAACTTCTTAACTAGTAGATTCAAGTTCTCATTGTCACTAGATTCCGCAGCCTCTTCCTTGGTTTCATCACTCTTCTTAGAGCTAGCCTTCAAGGCTATGGGTTTTACCTTTTTCTCACTTGTTTCAAGCTCACTTAGCCTTTGCATTTCAATCACATGCTCTCTAAGATTACCAAATAGTGCAGCAGTTGTAATGATGCTTAATCCTTAGATTTAGATATGGCAGTCGCCTTTGGTTGCCAATTTCTATCAAGACACTTAAGCACTTTGATGTTCAGCTCCTCTTTGTCAAATTATTTGCCTAGACCCATGAGATGGTTGACTATGTGAGTGAACCTCTTTTGCACTTCAGCTATGGACTCTCCTTTTTGCATCTTGAAAAGCTCATACTATTGAATCAAGGCATGCTTCCTTGCTCTCTTCACTTCACTTGTTCATTCATGTGTAACCTCTAGGACATCCCAAATTTCCTTTGCATTCTTACATTGGTAGACCCTAAAAAATTCATCCATACTCAAAGATGAAGTGATGATCTTGGCATTGCAATCATAATGAGCTCTTATCCTTTCTTCATCATTCCATTCACTCTTATTCTGCAGCCTCTTCCTCGGTTTCATCACTCTTCTTATTATCAACAACACATTTAGGAGTATATGGTCCATTAATTATTGCATCCCAAATTCCCTTGTCTATAGATTCAATGAAAATTTACATCCTTATTTTCCAAAACTGATAGTTTAGGCCACAAAACATAGGTGGTCTATGAATAGAGGCACCTTCAGCAAAAGGGAGTTTACTTTCTGCCATTCCAAAAGATTTTTGATCAAACTTGAGTACCTTTCAAGAACCTTTTGATACCAATTGTTAGTTTTGAAATGGTGAGTTTAACCAAGAAGGGGGGGTTGAATTGGCTTTATAAAACTTCTTCGAAAGCTTAAACCTCTTTTCAATTGAATCTAATGGACTGGAAAGTTTGAATGTAAATGCAACAGACCAATACACTTTCAGTCGATTAAAATATAAAACAGCAGACTAAATTGTTCTTGATGCTATGAAACAATCAATTAAAAATGCAATTTAGTCGGCTAAAATACTGGAGAATTATGCAGAATTTGCAAATTCAACTCAAACATCAATCTTTTACATACAAGACATGTTCCAATCAGTATTTATAACAAGTATAAAGCCTCAAATTACACAAGAACGCATTAAATCACACCAAAGATCAAATTGCTTGGTTTTCTTGAGTTTTTAAACAGTTTCAAAGAGAGAGAGAGAGATGAGGGAAAGAAGATTGCACAGCTATTTTTATACTGGTTCACTCAATCACAGAGATACATCTAGTTTACCAAGACAACCTGAGCCTGGTTTCCACTATATTCAAAAGTTTTACAAATCACAAACCAAGATTACACTTTTGAACGCAAAACACACAAGATTTTTGACTCACACAAAAATCTAGAACCACAACCTACAAGAATCACACTTGTAGACCTGAAATCACATCAGGAAAACCATCTAGAGGCACAAGATCATCCAAACTTGATGGTGGCTGTCCCTAGCACACCATACATGTGTTCTTCAAGCTACTCACAAGCCAAAATGCCTACAAAATCAACCAAGATCAACCAATATCTTCAAACCACGAGTTCCAGTTGTGTATTGCAGAGAGAGAACGCTTCCCAGAGATGAATGACACGATTTGGTTCAGAAAAACTCAGATTCGCACCTCTGATCGCGAAAACACAACTTATATAGTTTTGGTTTAAGTGAAATCGTTCGATTGAATTTTTCGTACAGTCAGCTGATTTCACCTGACTTAAGTGAAATCAGTCGATTGAAAAATATTTCAACTGACTGAATGCATTCATACCAGAAACTATATACAGCAAGCCTTTTAACCTGTTAAATCCCATTTTAACAGATTAAAAGAGACACACTAAGGCACACAAGACATCTAACCTATGTCATATAGCCTAGCAACATTGTATAACACTAAACCATTACATTTAACATGTTATTTTCAAATTTAACACACTAAAACTAAATCTTCAAGTGGATCTTCATCAATCTTCATCAAACTTTATCAAACACTTAAGATCTTCATGCGTATGACTTTATCAATTCTTTGCTTCAAGCTTGCTTGTGCCAACATTTTCATCCCTTGTAGATTTCAAGGGAGGTGTCTTCATCTCTTATGTGATTCAAGGGAGGTGTTTTCTAAACCTAATCTTTCTTATCATTAATTGTAAGTTTGGTTTATTTTGGTGATTGAGTTAATATCGTTTTTGAGGGAAAAACAACTGGACATAGGGTCTTTTGATCCGAACTAGTATAAATACTTTGTGCAATTTTCTCTTCTTTACTCTCTTTATTTTATTGTGTTTATTAAAATAAAGGAAAGAATTTTAATTGATCTTTGATATTAAAAGAGAAAATTTTAAAAGCACAATTTTATTAAGAACCCAAATCACCCTCCCTTTTGGTTTTTTTCTAAACGCTAAACATTCCGCTGTGCGATACCAACACAAAGAACATTCACAATACTAACAAATTTTGCTGTCAAAACATTATGTATAGAAAGAAGTCGACTTGAAAAGAATTCATTGTAGTCTGGTAAAGACCAAACCCGCCTGTTAACCTTCCTCTTTGCATAATCAAATATCAACTTATCCTGCATAAAATGTCAATATAATTAAGTTTGGCAAACAAATTAAAATTCTATATAAATAAAGCACTACACGTACCGTGTAAATTGGACTAAAAATTACTCTACTGATGCTCCCCTTCTCACATTTTTCCTTGTACATAAAGTGCCTGGCTGCAAAGAAAATGGACTACATACACACACAACAACAAAATATTCAGCAGGTAACATGTCATGTTAAATTAACTTCAGTCACCAACCTTACCATGTTGTCAATCCATTCAAAAGGTGCAAAGTTTCTCGTTTTAGTACTGGTCAGAATCTGGTCATTTATCTCGACAAATATACATTTGTCATGTCAACAAGTTTATATTAAAGTCATTAAGATAACACCGACAATAACAAAAAAAAAATTAAATCCCATTACCTTTTCGCTTTTGAAGTTACAACTTGGTACAAAAATAACTTCTCGACGTAAGGAGCAGGTAGTTCAGAGGACTACTAGGTTTCACATAAGGCACAATGGCTAGGCGATCCGAGTTCTCATCACCTACTTCAATGTCCATGACCTTTTCTTCCTTCAACAAAGCATCTACCACCTCAAAAAGGGGGGTATGGGCTTGTTAATCACACATTTGCACCAAATTTCATACGTGTTACAACCTTCCTACTAAAACTAAAAATTGTCACATTAACAGACTTGTCGATCAGATGTGTTGTCAGCTTCTAGATCGCCTAACTACTACAAAACAAAGGTCAGTGCCTCAACAATTATCAATGCATCATCACTTAAACTAGATCAACAACCACTGATGAGTGCGTATTTTTGCCCTCATTCAGTGTTTAATTCTGGGTATTTAATTGAATTTGTGTGTTTAAAGATTGATTTAATTGGAATTTCCTATAATTGGGTTTATTGAGCATGAGGTACAAAAGAATGTTAAAAATAGCTTTTTAGTTGCATAATTTTTCTTTGGAT
>Ga0214543_1002381_pt1 | contig 36831 bp, 16 predicted proteins | sample CNSS2metaG_FD_160094 | JGI IMG/M metagenome (GOLD analysis project Ga0214543, IMG submission 160094) | Root nodule microbial communities from cowpea collected in UCLA plant growth center, Los Angeles, California, USA - CNSS2 | ecosystem: Host-associated > Plants > Roots > Nodule | place: USA... | reverse complement strand
TATATATATATATATATATATATATATATATATATATATAATTTCTTTTTAATAAACTATATTTAAAATTAAATTCATATTTTAGATTATTTTTGTAAACAACAATAACAACACAACCATAACAACAACGTTTAAATAGATGTAATAGTATATTTGAGAAAAAAAATGACAAAATTAAATATAATGAGTAAATATTAATTTAAGTTTCATATTGAATAAAAAAAAAAGTTAAACATCATCATATAAAAATAAAAATTCAAAATTCTAATGTTTTAAATTTTTTTTATTAAAAATGGGTTAATTTCTTATTCAGATTGAGTTTAAGTAACATATACGATAAACTTTTAAGAAAACAATTATATTTTCTATTATCTAAATTCAAAATAAATAAAAAAACAGTTTTTTTTTATTATCTAAGTTAATTTAAAATTTTAAAAGTCAAATTCAACCGCATTTCACTGCTTAACATTAATAAAACAATTATGTAAAAACTTTCTTAAACTAACTTCATAATTGAAAGTATTTTTGCGGAGACAAAAGTTATCCTCAACTAATAACTTGACAATGACTAGATGTATTTTATACACAGAAAAACGAGTTCAATCACCGTTACAGTAGTGACAACAATAAAATAAATTTAGGTCATTTTAAACTTTATCACCACCTCCTCCACGTAAAAAAAAGTATAATTTGAAACGTACGGAGCACAAAGAGTCTTTGGGTAGTGAGTGATGAGTGGATTTCTATTAAACTATAAGGTTAATGTAAAACATAATTTTTTTTTGGTTTTATTAACCAAACTACACAACTTAGTCATGGTTTTTCTTTCTGAGAGTGACTTAATTCAAGTTTTGACTCTTTCAAACATATATTTAATCAAACATGCCATGCAAAATATCTACGAGGTGGTTTGGTTTGCCTAATTAAAACCTAACTCATGAGACAATTTTTTCATTAACACACCTACTTCTATTTCTAACAAAGCTTGGAATTCTTTCCCATCATCATTTGTAAAACTTGCATCACCAAACCAAGTTCTCAATATATATATATATATATATATATATATTATCTCAATAAACAGTGAACTGACTTCTAAATTAAAAAAAAATGGAACTTCCGATTGAATTAAAATTTTTGAAGATGAATTACACACTCAAAGATAAGGATAATGCATCTCAACTCAAGTAGAAAAATAATTACTAAAAAATTAATCGATTTTTAAAATCACGTTCACAAGCATAGTTAATTTCCAAACTGTTTGGTACTTTTTGTGAAGTATAGAAACAAGCAGAAGAAAAAACGACGAGGAAGTGCGTTTCTAAAGATGAAAAGTAGAAACAAAAAAGGTGTAAAAAACTCACTTTTTTATTTCCCACTTTCACATGAGCTTAACTTTTCTTTTTTTCTTTCTTCTCTTTACCAACTCTACAACTAGCAAATTGTTATTGATAAATTATGGCAAAGGTTCAACTAAGCTAATTTATTATACCCACAATATCATTGAAATATACGCATTTTCATCAATATTGTACTTTAAATTGAAGGTGCGCATACTTCTTTTCATGTTTTTTTTTTCTTGGTGTTTTGTTTGTTTCTTTTTTTACGGTTAAACCCGAATAGGTTTCGTTGATAGAAATGTGAATCCCGAAAAGAAAAAAATTTAATAATATAGCTGTGAACTGTGAACAGATATTAAATTAAATCAGACTTTTAAATTTAAATTCTCTTTTTTTGTTTGCATCATAAGCATGTTGAATTGTAAGTTACGACAAAACGAAGATATCTCTTCTTTCTTTTTCTCAAGATTTTTAGATGATTATAAGGAGAAGATATGTGGAAAGAATGTTTCTATTCAGAAATTTGAGATTAAGTAGAAGATATGTGGAAGAATTTTTTATTCAAAAATTTGAGATTAAGGAGAATATATGTCGAAGATGTTTCTGTTATGAGTCTAAGTCTCGTCGAAATAAGTAAGTTCAACAGAAAAAAATAATAATAAACCAATTATAGATTTGAGGTGATGTAAATTAGTTATATGAATTGAATTAATGTTTCATTAGTGTTATAATTTCTTAGTAATTTTTTCTTTCAAAATATTCATTAATTATTAAAATTGATATCTAGATGTGAATCAAAGTTGATATCTTATTAAGTGATATCAAAGTTAATATCTTAATGATGGACTCAAATGAATATAATATGGATAAAAAATTATATCAACTTAGATAAATACAACATAACTAAAACGATCATTATAAATATTTATTTTATTTAGAACAACTCATAAGAATTTAATCGATATTCTCTAACATTTTTGTGTATTTTATACTATTGAATCAACAAAGAGTATAATAGGTTAAACAACAAATGATTGAAAAAAGAAATTAAATAAATAATTTCATATTGATAATATTATCTTTTTAAATGCGTGACAATTGAGAATTTAAGTGTGAGTTTAAATTTCACATTGAGTAAAAATGAGATAATTGAGCATCATATAAGGATGAAGACCCATAAACATCGCCTTACGATTTTTGTTAAGAGTGATATCAATCTCTTATGTGTAGGTTGAACTCATGTCTTATTGGTGTTAAATCTCTCCGGTGATCCCTGACAGTGATCAGGAAAGTAAGTCTCTTCTTAAGAAGAATTCAAGTGTGAGTTTAAGTCACATCATATAAGAATGAAGTGGGTTGAGAGTGTTAGTAATTTTGGGTCATGCATATATATAATACATAATTAAATGTGTTAGTCCCATTATTTATAAAGCCAAATAATAAAGTGATCTGACTAAATTAAAGATTTGGCTAAAGGCATATGTCATGAAAATAATGTATAGACCAGTTAGTAATTTATAATTTGATGAGGGGCCAAATTAGAAATACTAAAACTTAAGTAATTCAGTTTATAAATGGTCGTGTTCTCCTTCTGAGAGCACATAGAGAGTCATAATGCACTCTTCCTGTTCCTTTCTCCCTATCCCCATCAAGAGAGAAAACCAAAGGGAAATACAGGAGGAAGATCAAACCAAAGGGAAATCAAGGTGCTCTACAGGAGGAAAATCACTGTGTATATAAGAGTGTTCTAATATTATCGTTATGGTCAATTCAGGTACGCTTCCGTTTACTATTTACAACATGATTATCAATATGGGGATGAGATATTGTTTATGAATTTATGATTGATTATTAGAATCAATATTATGATCATATTCTCCGTTTATGCTTACAGAGAGTGGTATCAATCCCTTATGTATGAGTTGGACTCATATTTTATTAATATTAAATCTTTCCGATAATTCTCTAAGAAAGACCCAAAATTACTCCAATTTTTTTATGAAATTTAAGTTTAACAAAAAAAAATAAAGGTACGAATTTCGATCAGCTTTCTTAAATGCCAAATATCTCCACTATCAAAATTGTATACCATCCTTTTCATAATTATCTCTAAAACTTTACACACTTTGTGCCGTACAGAGAATCCAAACCCATAAGTTGCTTGATATGTTAATAGGAAGTGATAACTTATCTTACTCTTTTATCCTATATTATTCAAAGTGAGGTAAAGTGTTGATATGACCATTGAAATAAAAAACATTTAAGAACAATTTTTTTTCTTAAAGATTAAAATTATATATAATTACATTATGGGAGCTTAAAAAGTACGTAATATTCATTTCTACAAACTCCAATTCAATCATACATGTTTATAAACCAATTTATAATTAACTAACACACAAATAAATGCTGATTAAAAACTTTACAATAAATGTTACTATTTTTTCATAATAAAATTCGTTAACAACAAAGTATATAGCAACGAATAATTAAAATTTTATAAAATTGATTATGAAAAGTTTGGACGACTTATCTTCACTTTAAATTTTCTCCACCAACACTTATTTAGAAAAAAAGAAATATTCCAACCCCATCTGGCCAGATAATGTATGTTCTGTCTCTGCGAATCGTTTGATATGTTTGTAACATTATACAAAATCAAATGTACGTAGCAACAAAAACTGATTTTATACCTGTTCTTTAGGAAAAGTTAAAAAAAAAAAAGGAAAAGTAGTTGAAAGAAGAACACTCATGTTTGTGCGTATATTTGAAGCAAGAGGGAGTGAGAAATTATAGTGATATGAAAAGGGAACATAAATTCTGAATTGTGTGATTATTAGATAATTTGGAACATGTGGGGTCGTTGACCAACACTAGCTTGTAATTTATAGTGATAATTGTTAAAAGGAAAATCAGTGGGTGCTTAAATGGTTTTGTGGGGACTCAGATCTAATGCAAATGGCTTTTCATTAATTGTTGGTTCTTCACAAATCAAAATGACTTTTCTTACACTCAAAGCGTCATTCATAAGCCTAAACAACATATTACAAACTATTCATTCCCTTTTCGTAGGAGTTGCTTTGGGTGCTTCAACTTTATCAACTCCTAATTTCTTTTTTCAAACAAAAAGGTATTACTTACCACTTCTTGTTAACCAATTTTTAATTTATTTCACAAGGAAAGAAAATATAATTTATCATTATTGATAATATGAATCAATTTGTGTAAAATTATTTTAATTAAAAAGTTGAGTTCAAACCATGAGAACAAATGCTTAATTATATTAAATATGTTAAGAAAATATTATCTATATAATTTTTTAAAATTTAACATAATCATCTTATTGCTTGACAACAAAGTGGTCTTCATAAATTGAGTTTGAAAATTTTATTATTAAAATAAAAAACTTATAATAGAAAATTAATTTAATTGAGTTTTACTTTATAATGACAATTATCTCTCTAAAATTGTTTCTTTTCTTTTTTCTACTTTTTTCAAAAATTTATGATTTATTTATTTATTTATTTATCATTTTGAAGAACAAAATTCATCACAAAACTTTTGATATATAGCAAAACAATCATAGTCGGTCAAAATTTTAATATTATATGTTCTGTTGTGTTTTACACAACTAAATTGGTAGTTAACTAGAAAAATTAGCAAACAAAAATATTTTTTACTAATTTCTTGCTATTTAATAAAAGAATGACAATGTAGCTAATTTGAAATTAGTTAGATATACTTTGATAAAGGTATAATTTCTGTCGTTGTTTCCTCGAAAATTCAATTTTTTAAGTTATGGAATAATATGTTGTTAACCCGTACCAAATAAATGAAATTTATATTTAGGGAGAAAATAATGTCCAAACTATTCTCTCGTTAATTTATTTATCATAATTCTATCCAAAAATTTGCTATGGATCCATTGGAGATTAGTAAGGGATAAATTGTTATAAATTGCTATTGATCAATTAGAAATAAGTTATTATAACTTGTTATGGACAGGGAGTCCCTAGAGATAAATCCTATGACTTTAGATTATTTAGGAAATAGCGTGATAATTGTATAAATTGAATGATATTGTGAGATTTGTAAGGATGTGATTTTTTTTTTTTGGTTCATATTCTAAAATGTGTTTTGCCTTTATAAAATATGTTAGCTTGTTCTTCTTTTATTATTTATGTAGTTTTCAACTACAATAACACACTGGAAAAAGGAATGTTGCAAATGAGAGTATGAGATTCGTAGTTATTTAATTAAGTAGATATATGTTTACAAAAATATAAGTTGTTTATTGATAGAATTGCATCTTGAAAAAATTTATTCAAGAAAGACTATATTTGGTTTTGAGATATTTAGTAAAAATTTAGTAATATAGTGAGTTATAATTAATGGATAAAAGAAATTTCATAAAAAAATAGAATTATATTTTATGAAAACATATGTAACATATATAATTTCAATGTAAAGGTGAGAAGATGATAAGTTTTAGTGATTTGTTATGCCTAACATAAATGAAATGTGCAATGCAGGAGTGATAGTTACCAACCCAAAAGTTGCTATCTTTCATAGTCAAGTTAGCAATGAGTTTGTTCATATATAGCTGTCGACCATGTTTCCGCATCTTCTCTTTCAAGATATTTTATGAGTTTAGTAATTATATATTTACTACTTTTGCACTCTTATCTAATTTTGTATAATTCTTTATATATATGTATGCTATTTAAAAAACCCTTTTGTGGTTGAAAGCCTTGCTCCACCAAGCTCACTACGTAATGGAAGTTTGGAATAAATATTTTATTAAATTACACAAATATAATGAAACTAAAATAGAATAAATACTCTATACACATAGAGCCGTCAAAATAGGTTATAACCCGCAAGCTAACCCGGTTCATCATGGATCGGGTCGGGTTGAGTTGAAAAAAAATTACAAATTTCTGTACAGGTTAAAAATGAACCCAACCCACTAAGAACCCGGCTCATTCAGGTTGAACCTGTGATGAGCCGGGTTGACTCACCAACCCGCCAATAAATTTTAAATATTAAATTAATATATATATATATATATATATATGTATGTATATGTATGGCTTTGAATTAATAAGTAACATTATTGTTAGTACTGTAAAATTAATTTAATTATTTAATACTTAATCTTTTAATATTATTAGTTAACATTAATTTTTTCTTGTTTGATTGTAGATGGGAATAAAGAAGATGGTTCAGGAGTTGAAAATGTTGTGAATTTATCCATTCAAGACTCTAAAACTATAATTTGATAAATCACAAGAATGATTTGATGTTAGATAGTAATTTATATTTTTGTGATTTTGGTTTGTATTTGGAGTTTAACATAATTTGGGATTTTATTTGGATTGTATTGAAGTTTATTTAGATTTTAATCGGAATTATAATTTAGTTTTCTTGAGATTGAAGAAAAAAAATTGTGTGCTTTTTTTTTAATTAAGTGAGTCAGTGAGCCAACCTGTTTAACCCGCCAACCCGTGGTGGGTCGGATCGGGTTTTAATTTTGTTGGCTCGCTAATAAATAAGTGAGCCGGGTTGGATTGACCCACTAAGTGACCAACCCGTCACAGACCGAGCCGGATTGGGTCGGGTGACCCGTTTTGACAGTTCTATATACACATCATATTTATTTATTCACCACGTTGGTTTTAGTTGATGAAACACACACGGTATGCACTTAAATGGAGGTGTTTACTTGTTTGAAATAATTAATAAAAAAATAAAATACATACAATTTAAAACTATAGATGTAAGTTTAAATTCTACAAGTAATAAAATATAGTATTTAAATTTTAAAATGCAAAAAATCAATATATTAATCTTATGAAAGGGAAGGCGTGTGGTTTGATTAAAATTGTTATAATGAATTGATAATGATTACATAATAATCCATCTATCCAAATTTATTTGACATAAAAAAAAGTTAATTTAATTTTTTACAAGTTAAATATGTTTTTTCCTTTAAATTATTTTTCAAAATTATATTATATTTTTAAATTAAATTATATATTCAAAAATATTAAAATAGATTTTAATGCATGAACTAACCCGTTAAGTTGAGTTGGAAAAGTTTTAAAGTCTTTTTTAAATATGGGTTAAAATGAACTCAATTCACTTAATTTACATATTAAACAAGTTGGAATTTGATTGAAAGTGAGTTGGTTCGTAAATCATTAATAACATTTTTTTATTAATTTTTTACTATTTTTTATAATTTTTTTACTATAAATATTTATTACTTCTAATTATATATATTGACAATTTTAAGCACAAAAATATTCGTTCAATAACATTTGAATAGTTTGAATGTTTAATTTATTTATTTTTCAAATGATAAATTATGTAAATGGATACTTTAGTTTTCAAGTATCAAACTGCTATCTTCTTAACAATCTTTGGTAAAATAAATATACATTTTGATTCTAGTAAAACATTTTATGTCATATAAAGAATTCTACAATGGATTATAATATAACTTTCATCCATGTATCATTTGTCGAAGAAACATATCTTACATGATTTTAATAATAATAATAATAATGATAAATAGATATATAATTCGGAGAGAGAAAATATATTTAACTTTTATTGTTCATGTAAAATAAAATTCATACTCAAAATCATGTTTATAATCATGGAAGATTGATTCAAGTAAGAAAATATTTGTTTATCTGATAATTTACAAAGGAAGGGAGAGGAATATATATTAAATTAGACTCTATTAAAGCATTAAAACTAATACATGTCTATAAAGAAATATAAAGAAATAAGTTGTGATTCTTACGGATATAATAGTTTATATAGTTTATAAAGCATTAAAACTGTGGTTTTGTATAAATTAATTAGGTTTAAGTAGTAATGTTTTATTTTGAAATTGTATCATTTTTTACACAGGTCTTACTCATTTTTATTTTATTTATGATATAATTTAATCTTTTAAAGTTTCATATTCCGATTTAAGTATATTATTTTATATAAATATTTTCGTTTAGGATTTTGATGACTTCATCAAAATTTTGTCTTTATAAGATTTTTAGTTGACTAAAATAAAAAAAGTGTATATATAATGTTTTAATCTCATGTAATGACATTATTATCATCAATTATTACATCTAACTTATTGTCTATTTTAAAGCTAGACAACTCAATCACCTATAACATGCTAAAATGTTTCCTTGCTTGTAATTGTATCTGTTCATAAAAATAAAGATAATAGAACCATTTTTTTCTTCAAAGAAAACAAAAATGAAAAATTTAATTTATTATTTATAAAGCAAATTTTTGAAGTGTGAGATTGAAAAAGAGAAAAATAAAATATAAAAGTGAAAGGAAGGAAAATGGAAAATAAATAAATATATATATATATATATATAAGATAAAATGAGTAAAATAATAGTAATAAGTATTTTTTTACAACCCTTAAAGAAAATAAATATTATAATCATGATATGTAATAAATTTCTACACTTACTGTACATTCATCATTTTACATTTCACATTAATTTTCTTTATACATATAAAAAAATATGTTTTTATAATCTCATTAAAGTCATCATTGAAATTGTCAAAATATTGCATAGATATTATCGGTGAATTTTGACTACAACCAAGTTGTTGTGTTTTCTTTTTAATTTTTCAATAAAAAAAAAATGTTGGCCCATAAGATAGGACTTATAGCCATTGGTTTCGTTCTATTTCTCCGAAGTTAATTATGAATTGGAAAGTTGAAAAAGAAAAAGTGAAACGCCTCAATCGGAATCATATCAGAATCAGGGTAATGATGAACACTCTGTACAATCAGGTTAATTAATATAAAATCACTTTTCCTGTGAAAAAAATAAACCTACTGCATTTATTTAACTTAAAAGTGATATTCGATATTCTCATTATTAATTAATAGATTTCAACAATTCTTGGAACACGAGAGACAGACATCTTCGTATGGAATAGTATAAAGTTAAATTGTACAAGATTTACCAAAAAGAGTTACATAAATGTTCTTTTTCAAAAATGTATACAGATTCAACTAATAAAATATACTCATTTTTTTTCCACGGTTATCATAGACAAAATTCTTAAAATCATGAAAAAGACATTGCTGTATAAAATAAAACCCTAGCGTCATAGGCGTGACAAATGACGAGCCATGTTATTTTTCAACTGAGATTAAAATAATTCTGTAACCAACCTCTTAAAAAGGATAGTTCTGTGTATATAATTTTAAATTTAAATGAAGCATATAAAAAATATACGCAATTAAGATAAGTCTGATGCAACCCAGAACCAATTATATCACTGAGTTCTATTTGCATTTGCTCTCGTCATTATTTCACGATTCTAATTTAATTTCCCACTATTTCAACGCAACACTGTAACAAAACGGTGGCTAGCAAGAAGTGAGAGAGGCCCAAGAAGCCCAACAAAACCCACGCATTGAAGCCCATGGCGAAGGCCCGTGAAAGTGGAGGACGTGGGACCAAGAATTTGAAACATCCGTTTTTATTGTTTCCCGTGCCGATGCGCGCTCTGAATGGAAGGGCCACCATAGAAGTAGCCGTTACTATACCTCATACTATCTCTGGAACATTGAATTTCAGAGCGTTTTTTTCTCTTTCCAAAAGTAAATCTCAAGAGATTCCACAGTTTGATTTTGGAACTACGTCCTTCACTACTTTCCCAGCCGAGTTCACCATTTCCGGCCACCGTGCACTCTTTCTTCACTTGCAGGTTCTTCTTATCATTTATTTCTCAAAGAATCGTTTTCTTTTTTTAGAAGCATGCCTTGAGTGTGCAGTGTAAAGATCAAGAAAAAGATTTACTAACATATCTTATGAATCAGTAATGTCAAATCGCCTTTGTGAAGTAGTGGGAATATTTTTTTTTTTTTTTTTTTTGTGTGGGTGTGTTTGGATGTGTTCTTGTTACTTGATTCGGCAATATTAGTGGTTTCATAGCATACTAGGTTTTAGCTTAGTCTTCTGTCGTTCTTTGCATAGTATCTTATTTTGAAATTTGAAATCAGATTTTTAATTTCTACTTCTACGAAGCTTAGATTTCCGATTTTCTTTCTATTTCTGTTACTGTCATTACTATTCGTTCTCGTCCAACACAGTAAGCTGCAAAGAGGCTAAACGATTTCGGAAGAATACGGCGTAGTTATTATTTATAATCATTTTTCTTTTGTCTCAGCTGTTTTCTCTTAGAAATGAAGTGTTGTAAAATGCTCTTGCTGATGGATGATTGATCTGCAGAAATTAGCGGCGGAGTACGATGACGGGAACACCGGCGGCGGTGGCAACGCCGCTGTCTAAGATGCAGAGGAATCTGTCAGCCACGCCTGGTGGGTCCAAAGTTCGGGAGGAGAAAATCCGAGTCACGGTTCGGATGAGGCCGCTCAATAGAAAGGAACAAGCCATGTATGATCTTATTGCTTGGGACTGTTTGGATGAGCATACTCTTGTGTTCAAGAATCCAAACCAAGAGAGGCCTGCAACACCATACACCTTCGGTACCCTTGTTCAACTTTTTTTTTTTTCTTGAGGAAGAGATGTTTGAATTTCTTTTCATTAACTGACATTTTCCTAAATGGGAATTAATGAACTTAAATTCTACATTATTCTGGTTGACGCTAGTAAATTTAAACGATTATCTTGCTCATTTATAGTTTTAATTTTTTGTCCATTGGACTTGTATTTGTTATATTTCTATTTCCTTTTATACAATATATTTTCTTATTTATTGTGTCTTACGTCACAGATAAAGTTTTTGCACCTGCGTGCTCAACTCAGAAAGTTTATGAAGAAGGGGCTAAAGATGTTGCTTTATCAGCACTTTCTGGAATCAATGGTAATTTATTTTAGCTAATGCTTTTATTAGAACTTCTCTCTCTCATTAAGGGCTGTTTTGTATCCGTTCAGCAATTTCCTCTATTTTCGCAGCAACAATTTTTGCGTATGGGCAGACTAGCAGCGGTAAGACATTCACGATGAGAGGCGTCACTGAAAGTGCTATTAAGGACATCTACGAGTACATTAAGAATGTGAGTGACTAGTTAACTGTTGATTCCTACTAAACCATGTCGATTATCTTCCACTGAGTGGGAGATAGAAAGTGGAAAAGACCAATCATGTTTTGAATCCTATTAGTCGAATTGAGGGATTTTAAGGGTAACTGCTTGTAATTAGTAACGTTTTTTTCCGTTTCGATTTCCGCAGACTCCAGAAAGGCATTTTATCTTGAGAATCTCTGCCTTGGAAATCTATAATGAGACTGTCATAGATCTTCTAAAACGTGAATCTGGTCCTCTTCGGCTCTTGGATGATCCAGAGGTATAGTTCAGAAATAAACCCGCGACTGAAATTTGTCAACGAGTGCTTTAGCTTTTCGTTGATTTGTAGCAAATCCTGAGGTGTATTTTTTCTTTCGATATAGAAAGGGACTATTGTGGAAAAGCTGAATGAAGAAGTAGCTAAGGATGGTCAACATCTAAGGCATTTAATTGGCATCTGTGAAGGTAATTTAGAAATCTGGGGTAATTTACACGTATAGGTTTCTCAAGAGCATACATTATCACCATGCTATTTGGCTAATACTTTTATCTCACTATTGCTGATGTTCTCTTTGTATAGAATCCATGTAACAGAGTTGTAGAAAATATAGAAGTTGTGAGCGTTTTACACTTAGGTTATCGGCATAGTACTATTGTTCATGTAAATGTTGTATCTACAGCGCAAAGGCAAGTTGGGGAAACTGCTTTAAATGATAAAAGCTCACGATCACATCAAATAATCAGGCTGGTAAGCTCACTTGAGGAAATATAAGTATTCATTATCATCATCTTTTAAGATGATATTGCATGCTTTTTTTTTTCAGTATTTCAGCTTGGTTAACTTTTGGATTTCTTTTTTCTGGCTATTTTATGTGGAGATTAAAGATAGGACATTATGCTTACTGCTCTGTAGTCACTATTTTTATACGAATATTTCAGACTGTAGAGAGCAGCCTTCGCGAAAGTTCAGGTCACGTAAAGTCTTACATAGCCAGTTTGGTATGTCTTCATAGTTTGACATAATACCCTTGATAACTGGCTAGTCATACTGATGAGTGATTCTTATAACCTCAGAATTTTGTGGATCTTGCTGGAAGTGAACGCATCTCTCAAACAAATACATGTGGAGCAAGGATGAAGGAAGGGAGCCATATCAACAGAAGTTTGTTGACACTTGCATCTGTCATCAGGAAACTCAGGTCCAGCAACCGTATATTTTTTAAATACCCAAATGCATGTGGCTACTTTGTCATTGTTCTTCTGCTAAAGTTTTAGTAGCCAGGATTAAGCTGCAGATTAAGAAATCCTAAAAGGCTTATTTGTTTGTTTCTTACAGAAAAAACATTTTCAAAATTAAGAATGTGTTTAAGAGCTCCACAATAACTGCATAGTTAAAAAAAAAAAAATAGAAACCTCAAAACAGGATTTACGTTGAGTTTTTAGTTTATCCAAAGGTCACAGCAAATTTGGTTTTTTGTGACATAAAAAAGTCGCCCTAGATATAAGGTCATTGCTTTCGTCTAGAAACTGGGTTCCGTAAGTGTATTAGTACTCCACTTTCGGAACCCAGTTTTTTTCGTAATCGTTTTTTCATTCGATGACTAGAGATTGTGAATTGTGTAAATTAGTTAATCTAAAATTGATTACTATGATAAAAAGACTTGTAGGGCACCGTAATTTGGTCAATGCACAGAAGTCTGATTTATCTTTTGAAGTTTTCTTTTACTTTGCAGTGGCGGAAAACGTGGTCACATACCGTATCGAGACTCAAAATTGACACGGATTTTGCAGTCTTCATTAGGAGGGAATGCTCGAACAGCGATTATATGTACCATAAGTCCTTCCTTAAGTCACGTGGAGCAAACAAGAAATACACTAGCATTTGCTAACAGTGCAAAGGAAGTCATTAATACTGCCCGAGTGAATATGGTACGCTTAAATGTCTAAATATGATTGGTACGGTTAAATGTTGTGATTTGTTTGATTGGACCGAAGATTGATATGAAAAAGTTTTTACTCATGTTCTACATTATTTTCTAAACTGAAGCTTGCATAAGTTTGACATCTTTCAATTTTATTGACGTGTAATTTGAATGTTGCTCTCCCAGGCTTCTGGTACTTAGTTCATAGACTATCCACCACAAATTTACTAGCAGCAAAAGGGTATTTGTTTGATAGAAATATTTTAAATTATCGAGAGAAAGTTATGTATGCACATTTTTCGTAAAATTCACAGTCTTTTAATTATAGTGGCAATTCTAAAGGTCTTATTTTCCCATGTGCTTACTACGTGATATTCAATTTTCTTTTTATTTCAAGTAGCCATCTCATCTATTACATTCTTTCCACGAGAAAAGGAATGTATCATACTAAGACAGATGGTGATAATTTTTAACAGGTTGTTTCAGATAAGACACTAGTTAGACAATTGCAAAAGGAAATTGCCAGACTTGAAGGGGAGTTACGAAGTCCTGACCTTTCTTCGAGTTCATGTCTAAGGTCATTGCTAGTTGAAAAGGAATTGAAAATTCAGCAGGTACAAACTCCTTTCTTCGGTCTTAACTTTTCTTGTTAACAAACATGTAGTCAATAATTTCTACATTCCAACACTTCAAATATTCATATTCTTGATCCATTCAATGCGTTTAACTTTCCCATTCCATAACTGATCGAAATCCCGGTAACTGGCTTTCAGTTGGCTGCTTTTCTCGTCGCAGAACTTGTGAAAACCAAGTTAATAAACAAAACGTACTTTTCTTGAGTTTTTATGTAAAAGAGAAACTCTTTTGGATGAATTGAACTGATAAATACGAGTTTGCAGATGGAGAAGGATATGGAAAACCTGAGGCGACAGAGAGACCTTGTACAATCTCAACTTGATCTGGAAAGAAGAGCGAATAAAGTTCCAAAGGTATTCTACTGGTCATATCACATTAGTGTAACCCTGATATATTTTCTGAAACAAATTATATGATTTCTTCAGGGATCAAACGATTATGGACCCTCTAGTCAAGTTGTCAGATGTCTTTCTTTTCCTGAAGAGAAAGAATCAGCCAATGGTAAATGTACTCCTGAAAAAAGAGAGGCAGTAGGCAGGCAGGCGATGCTGAAGAGTTTATTGGCTTCACCTGATCCATCCATACTGGTCGGTGAGATTCGAAAGCTTGAGAATCGGCAGCTGCAGCTCTGTGAGGATGCAAATCGAGCCCTAGAAGTTCTGCACAAGGACTTTGCTACTCACAAACTTGGGGATAAAGAAACTGCTGAAACCATGTCGAAAGTATTATCTGAAATAAAAGACTTGGTAGCTGCCAGCTCTACTCCAGAAGAAATTGTGGCCGCAGATAAGGCCGACCTAATGGAAAAGATCACTCAGTTGAAAAATCAAGGGAACACTATTGCATCTTTGGAAAGGAAACTGGAGAATGTTCAAAAATCTATAGACAAGCTTGTTTCTGCTTTTAGTTCAGAGGAGACTCCAGAGAACAAGACCCCTCTGAGAAGGAAGAAAATTCTTCCTTTCTCCTTAACCAACAGTCCCCACATGCAACATATAATACGTGCTCCTTGCTCGCCTCTTTCCTCTTCGCGTAAAACTATGGAACATGAAATTGAGAACAGGGCACCGGAAAGCAACATTGGAGTTACTGGCAGTGATACTTTTCCTAAGTTAAATAAAGATACTCCGCGAAAGCATGACGAAAGTTGTGATTCTATTTTATCACGGGAAGGGAGCCCAGCCACCCGACAATCAAAATCAGTCAACGTAAAGAAGATTCAAAAAATGTTCAAGAATGCTGCGGAGGAGAACATTCGGAGCTTCCGAGTTTATGTTACCGAGTTAAAAGAGCTAGTAGCAAAACTGCACTACCAGAAGCAACTTCTGGTTTGCCAGGTAACATTAGTTTATTTCCACTGCCCTACTAGAGTGCTGCATTGCTCATTTTGTTATGTTAGTAAAACTATTTCTTGCACTGAACCATGTCAGCACTTGATAGTGACCAAATATGCAATGGAGCTTAAGAATATTAAGAAGCACTATAAAACTCAACTTTAAATATGAATCTCATCACTCTTGTTATTGTGAAAGTAATTTCCAATCATTTTATTAGCGACAACATGTAAACACAACAAAAAGATAAGAAGAATTAGGAGTGGAATTGAAAAAACATATGACCAAAAGTATGGTATATAGTGGAAATTAATAAAGTCAAGATAGAACAAGAACTTAGAATGTCTTCTATTTTGAAAAATGTTCATATTCAAGGAAAAATACTACTCGACTCTTAGAAGTAGAAATAGAGAAAGACTCCAAATAAAAGAGCATTTTCATAAATGCTACACAAATTCTCAAATTCTAAAAAATAAAGTATAAAGAGATGACATAGCTATTTGCAGTATTGGTCATCCAAAAATATGAATCAATGGAATTCAAATGCTAGTTCTAGAATATATATACTAGGTTCGCTCGAAAGTTAAAAGAAGAAAAGGAGTTTGTTATTATAAATGCTAGTTCTAGAATATACTAGGTTCTAGTATATTTGATTTTCAAAATTTAAAAAGAAGTTTAGAATGTCCCGTTATTGGCCGAACCTCGAGTGGTGTCTAACAATCTTTCACGTGCTTTTCTTACCTTCACATGAACATGCTTGTCTTGGCTCAATTCTTGGCTGAGATTTGTTAATTCTAATTGGACTTTAATTTGAGCTTAAATAATGCTCTTTGGACTTGAGAAAGCTAAAAAAAAAAGACTATTCTAAATATTAACATTTGCACCTAAATTTATAATAATTAAATCCTAAAAAACGCAATTCTAAAGAATTTATAAAAAAAAAAAAAAAACTCTTGCCAACTCACGCTTGTATTAAATATTTTAAGAACTGTGTTTCATTCTTGCACTTAACCAATAATGGATTTAAGTTTAATATAGTAACTCATTATACTTTCATTTCATCCATGCGTGGATTTAGGTTTTGGAGCTTGAAGCAAACAAGTCATTGAATGAAGGATGTGGTACTCCTGATCGATCTTCTCCGTTACCATGGCATATACTGTTTGAACAGCAGAGGAAGCAAATTATCATGTTATGGCATTTATGCCACATTTCTCTAGTGCACCGGACACAGTTTTATCTTTTGTTAGGTGGGGATCCTTCTGATCAGATATATATGGAAGTTGAACTAAGAAGATTGACCTGGTTGGAACAGCATCTAGCAGAGCTTGGGAATGCTAGTCCCGCACTTCTAGGTGATGAGCCTGCAAGCACTGTTTCTGCAAGGTAATCCCCTAAATGAAAAAGGTTTATTTATATTCGCAAGAGCTTTATTTCAGAAGAAAAACATTAATAGTATTATTAATCTTTTGGTGAAATGGTGCAGCATCAGAGCTCTGAGGCAGGAAAGGGAATATCTGGCGAAGAAGGTGAACAAACTTACAGCAGAAGAGAGAGAAGTACTTTATGCAAAATGGGAAGTTCCTCCAGTTGGAAAACAAAGGAGGCTGCAACTTGTGAATAAATTGTGGACTGACCCTTATAACATGCAACATGTGCAGGAAAGCGCTGAAATTGTAGCAAAGCTTATTGATTTCAGTGTATCTGATGAAAACAGCCGGGAGATGATTGAACTAAACTTCTCAAGCCCTTTTAATAAGAAATCATGGGCCGGCTGGAACTTTATATCAAATCTTCTAAATTTTTAAACACTAATTCTTCTACTTGTTCTTCATCTGTAACTGTTTTTTTTAAATTAAAAGTTTACCCCCACATTTTATAAGTGTCTTTTAATTATTACTTTAACATAATAATTACTGGAACTATGTTAACGTCTGCAACTCTTTCTACCTTTCTCCTGAATAAGAAATATTTTTTGAGAATTAAAACATAATGATAATAGAGGTTAAAGAAATTAAAACTGGTAAATATTGTATAAAAAAAATAAAAGTATAAATCAAATTAATGTTAAGGTTAAAGGGAACATCCTTAATAAATTACTTCTACTTATCATCGCAACGAGATTTATTCACAACATCTACCCTAAAATTTGAATAAATGTTCAATAAAAAGAATTATAAATTCCGACAATTTTATTTATAATAACTTCATACTAGAAAAAACAAAAGCGAGAGTTCGAAAGAAACCTTTGTTTCATTATTTTATTTAAATTATATATGATGTGATTGTTATTGTTAAATTTTAAAAATTTTATATTCATATTGTTATTTTTTTATGGTAATTTATAATTCACAGCCAATAATTATATGTATAAAATATGTAACATAGCAAAAAGTTAATAACAAAAAGGGTCAAGTTATATTGTTCCACCAAGATATCAATATATCAATTAAGTTTAACAATGTTTATATATTCACTCGGGTCCTTGGTCACATCAAGTATTTTTAGCTTTTAAATATTAATTTTTAATTTAAATACTAATCATCAAGATCTTCTTTTGATCACAAGAATTGTAATATTTTCATTTTATCTATTATAATTTTTTTTTTATCTATTATATATAACTATATATAAAGATAATTCATTTTTTGTCCACATTTCATAATTCCAACTTTATCCTTTATAATATAATTATTTGTTAAATTTTAAAAAATTAACGGTTACTTTTATAAGTTTTTATAAAACTATTTACTTATCCCATTTTTTTTTCTATTCATCAACAGTTATTTTCTCATATTTTCTCATATTTTTTTCATACATTTTACTTTATTTTTTATAAATATAATTTTATTTTATTTATTAACTTAATAACATTATAATATCATCTATTACTAATATAATATCATGCATATTAAAAAAATGCGTACACAGATACATATTAAATATTTTACAAATCTCTTAAAATAAACAACACTATAATTTTCTCAAATCTTTTTATTTACTCTTTCTCAAATTCAGCTCAATGTAAATAAATCCTGAACTGATTACATGTATTTATTTTATCTACTAACTTAATAACAAATAGAGATTTTACTTTATTAAAATACTTTGTACATACGCATTTTTTTAATTTGTAAGATATTATAGTAGTAAGTGATGATAATATAATGTTATTAAATTAATATATAAAATAAAATTATATTTTTGAAAATAAAGTGAAAAGTGTCAAAAAAGATGAAAAAATAACTGTTGATAAATAGAAAAAAAGAAGAGAAACAAAAATAGACAATTTTATAAAAAAATTGTAAAAATAACGATTAATTTTCAAAAATTTAATTAATAATTATATTTTAAAGGACAAAGTTAGTATTTTGAAATACAGACACAAAAGAGAAAATCTCTTTATATATTGTTATAGATTAAAGTAATTTTAAAAATTATATTTTTTATATGTAATTACTATTAACTCCATTCAGTTTTGGAGGCAACTATCTTTCAGAATTCAATAAGAAACTTGATAACAAAGTACATGCGAAACTCACAAAGCTAAAAAAAAAAAAAATCTCCCTTACTTCAATCTAATTGTATATTAATCGTATTTCTCTCTATTCAGAAGCAAAATCTTCTTATTTTGTTAACGTTTTATTTTATATTCAGTCCATTACTAAGGTCTTTATTTAACAATTCATTAGTCGAATAAAGGTACATTAAATTTGGGGAAAACTTTCAAATCACACACAAAAACACATATACATCTTATATTATACTGTTTTTAGTTATAGTTTTATTTTCTAAATATTAAGGTAGATATACTTAATTAGTTAAGTGCAACGGTCAACACTTTAAAATAAAAAATAGAAATAAAAATAATTAAAAGTTAAATGAATAAAATTATGAAAATAATAATAACCAGAAATTAAGAATTTTGCAAACATGATGAAAAAAAAAAAAAGAAAGAGAAAGAATACAACTAAACCTTGTATTTACAATTAGGATTAGGATTCCTCTGTTTCATTTGGGGTATAATAAAAAGAGAAGGGTTTGGTAGCAAGAAGTAGGGTTTGCGTTGCAGAGAGCATATGAGAGAGATGGGAAGAGAAAGAGAGGCAACAAAGGTAGCATACACAGTGGAGCAGCTTGTGGCCTTCAATCGATACAATCCCGATATTCTTCCAGATCTCGAAAACTATGTCAACGACCAGGTTTCTTATCCCTCAATTTCCTTCTTCTTCCACTTTTTCCTAAATCAAAAACCTAGGTTTCCAACCACGCGCATCTACGTCAATGCCGAATAACAATTTCTTCCTCTTGCTAGGTTTCATCGCAAACATACAGCTTGGACGCCAATCTCTGCCTTCTTCGCCTTTACCAGGTATTTCTCTTTTTTTTCATCTCAACGAAACTTGTTAATTGACTAGTTGTGAGTCGCTGGTAATAGTTTGGTTATCGATTAATGCAGTTTGAACCAGAGAAAATGAGTTCTCAGATTGTGGCCCGCATATTGGTTAAGGTGTGTTTATTCGTTTATGCGTTGGCTGTGACTGTTGTTTTTAAACTGACTGCAAGCAATTGGTTGGATTGTGAATGCCATCACGTGCTCAAATTTTCTTAATCGATTTTCTTCTTTTTGTATTTGAACAGGCGCTTATGGCAATGCCGGCCCCAGATTTCAGCCTCTGTCTCTTTTTAATTCCAGAACGTGTGGTATGATTCTCACAGATGATGATTCTTTTCTTTCTATTATTCTGTGTTGCTTTCACTCACAAATAACTAGATGTTTGAATAACTTAGTGACTCTAGTTAATGATCAATCGCATGCATGTTATGAATTTCACTCAGTTGAATTTATACTGTTTTATGGGATTTGCTATGACAATAGTTAAAGTATGCCAAGTTGTCCCAAGTGATAACAATACACATTCCAGGGACGAAGCATTAGAATATTGATTTTGGCAATTCCCTCTCAACCAAAATTATTCTTAAACATGTGATAGCAATTCGGCAAATTTGCCAATTCTTTAGTTGTATGACTTCAACCACAGAAAAGAAAACAGACATGGTTTTTTAACAATGCTACATGAACCCAAATAAGAGCCCAAAATCAAGGCAGTGTTGCTAATCCAAAAGTTATAGGATAGTTTTGCTCAAATCCATTAATGAACTGAAAGAGAAATGAGAATGGGAGGTCCATTGAAGTTCCAGTTCAACCTTAAATTTATATGTTTTGGTTTTAAATACCAGTTTAGCATTCAGCCTATCCATATCATTATCAATGCTTTTCCTTGTTTTTCGACCATACAGCTGTTGATATCTTTCCTTATGTTGTTTTTTTATGAATCTTAGCAAATGGAGGAGCAGTTCAAGACTTTGATTGTTCTGTCTCATTATTTGGAGGTAAGCATTGGCGTTATTTGTTCGAGCACTAATTAGGCATCTAAAATCAGAAATTAATACATGCCTCTTCAGACAGGAAGATTTCGACAATTTTGGGATGAAGCTGCAAAAAGTCGTCATATAGTTGAAGCTGTGCCAGGTTGTTATATATTTTTAATTTATGAAATGATATTAGATATGATGACTAATGAACTTTGAATAATTTAATCAATATCACTTGTTGCTGCTGTATTTCGTCATGCGCTATCTGGTTAATTAGACCTTGTCATTTGGAAGTTCATTATCCCCCTTGCCATGAAATTGAGCTTATATTATAGGACTAGCCATATATATTATATAGTTGTCATCTCTTCCCCTTTTTTGAAATAATGCGCTCTTTGTAATGTTATGCTACACTGTCTTATATAGATGATAATATAGCTTTTTCTGTAAACAACTGGGATTTTCACCTAGGGTTCATTTAATACAGAGGAGAAAAATAGAGTAGACGATGATAACAAGGTGAGTGAAAGAGGTCAGAAATGAAACGAAAATTAAAGGTGTTTAGTTGAAGAGGAATAGTGAATAAATCAGAGATATTGAGATGAATATGTGAGAAATAGAATGGCTAATCGAACCCAATTAAATTTGTCATCCTATTCACTGATTAAGCTTGTAGGCTTCATTTTTTTCCCTCATTCTTATTAAAGATCAGGTTAATGGTGTGGCGTTGACTAGGCTTAAGAGATTTGTTTTTCCCTATTAATTAATCCATTTATAGAAGCTAAATTTGAATTTGATTTCAGGGTTTGAGCAGGCAATCCAGGGATACGCAGTCCATGTCCTTTCCCTGACTTACCAAAAGATTCCTAGAACTGTTCTTGCTGAGGTATGTTTGTTATTTTGTCCATTTCAAGCATTGTGTCATTGCATAGTGGAATAGTGTTTCATCTCTAGCTAAGCTAGTTGCCGTTAGCCCAAAATCCTTGCTTTTATTCCCTAATTGCTTGTTGAACTGGTGTTTAATGTGACTCGTACCATAAGAATGCAACACTTCTGAAGTCCGCTATGATCCTCTATTTATTCTTTGAATGTTAAATGGTTCTTCTTGGAAACTTTGGCAACTTGTTATTTGCATTTTTCTCACTGTTTGTCAGAAGCAATTGAGTCAAACCATTGACTGGTATTGTGGATTCTTTTATTATCGGTTGGTTCTGTAAAATATGTTGTTTTTATGACTTTACCTATACGAGTGAGACAGGAACCTAGTTTCTCATATTACTTTGAAATATATGATCATTGATTCTGTGTTAAACTTTCATAGGCTATTAACATCGAAGGTTTATCCTTGGACAAATTTCTTGAGCACCAAGTAGCCAACAGTGGTTGGGTTATTGAGAAAAGCCAAGGCAGGGGTCAACTCATTGTCCTTCCGAGAAATGAATTTAATGACCCAGCTTTGAAGAAAAATGCTGCAGACAGTGTACCATTGGAGCACATTACCCGCATCTTCCCCATTCTTAGTTGATTTTTTTCGGGGTAGAATGCGAAATTTCTTTCATGAAGGATATGTGCGAATGAGACCAATTGGGAGCAACATCTTACAATTTTCCCCTCGATACTTAATTACAATTAGTGGACAGCTATTGTAGTTTTACTCATGTTTTATCGTCCTGTCTGAAAATTAATCTATTGTTGGTATGTTTTAAAATACGACTCTATTTATTATTCTCTTCAGCTTACAGGATGCGAAGGGCGAGTTTAATCAGATTTGTCCCTTTGTTAGTTTTTAACTTGAAATTAAAGATTTTTATTTCGTAATTGTGCTTTTCCTTAGACCGCTAAAGGGAATTAGAATTTTAAAAGTATTCTAATTAATCTTTAAAATTTATGTCTAGTTTTATCGTATCAACATTATTCTTCAGAAAAAGTCATTTAAGTGATCATACTATCTTGCCTTTCGTATTGTTTTTACTATTTCTCTAAGTAATAAATTAATTGATTTGTTTGCCAGTTTATGGAGGTTTTAACCCATTTCAATTATTGGATACAAATACAGTGTTTACAATGAAATGAATATGGAAGATATAATTCGATCAAAGTTTTCTCTCATCCTAATGTTTTTAATGGAATGTCTTGGGAGGTATGTAAGACTTGAACCATCTTTAATGGGAGATATTTAAGCACCTTTAATATGTAAAGTCGTTCATTTGGTTGCTGATATTGTTGGTAGATGCTTTTTTTCTTTTAAGCATTGCATCAAACTTTTAAAACTGGTTGTAATTATAATATGGTTAAATCATAATTCGATGAATAGCAAAGCATGTTATAGGCCTATTATTTAGACGAAATCATGCATAATTAAAGATTTAAATGTAGTTCGACAGCGTCATATTGTCTTCAAACAACTCAAAAAAAAATTTCAATAAAAAACAGTTTAAGCAATGAATATTTTTTTTTATTTGTTTAGATTTGATTATGACATAACAATATTTTTAAGATAATATTTTATTTGTAAAAGAAGGGTATTTGTGCATGCAACTCAACTTACTTTTTTTAAGCAATCTCTTTCATGTAAATAGTTATGGAGATTTCTATTTTATCCATTCCTCTCTATTTAACATATAACCCAATAACTTTGAAGCAAAGATTGGAGAACCGTCTTACCATACTAAAAAAATTCTAAATTTCTTCCAAATTATGTAGTCAAGAAGAATGGAATAGAAGAATGTTTGGTCATTCATGTTAGATTAAATTTGAATTAGGTATCCGAACCATTTTAAAATGGAATAGAAGAATGTTTGGTCATTGATGTTGGATTAAATTGGCCCAACCATTTTCACTATTTTCACTTATGAGGTGATAATTTTGTTGGATATCTAGTAGACAATGTGGGGTGCTGTAGGACAGATTTAATATTGATTGAGGCATGCACAGATGGCGACGTGGACAATGAAATCACTCTATTATTGGAATCTCCATCACCACACATTGCCAACAACTACCTACCGGTGATTATACCTACAGTTAAACAATTTATGTCTTTTTCAACTTAATAAAAACGATTTTAGAATATATCAAAAGGTAAAATTGGTGAACCACTTATTCCGCTTCTTCAATGTTTAATTCACCACCTTACAGCAAGCAAAGTTTACTTAAAAAGAATCAATTATCTACAATTCTAAAAATAAAACTCCCATAAGCAGGGTAATAATATTTACAGAAAAGTGCACCACCTACTATAACTGCTCAAAGAAAATTGAAAATATTGAACTCCAAGAAGGCAACAACATAAAATAAAATGAAAGGAAAAGACTGAAGAATTTTACAAGCACTTGCTATGCACTATTTTTCTTTTCTACTATGCCTCGAGGGTTGGATCGAGATTTTGAGATGTCAATACCGAGACTGGCCTCAGGATTGTTCTTAGATTAGCACCACATACACAGAAAGCCTATCCAAATGCTTGGTTCTTCTTTACTCTGTTCCTTCTCTCTAGTCTTCTCTTCTAATCAGCATGTTTAGACCAAGCAAAAAAAAATGTCAATTATATATTAGTGCAAGATATCATGTGCAAACTTCAATGGCAAAGTGTTTGTCCATAAGACACCCATTGTGCAAAAGTATCTGGAAATTCCTCTCCTGTGTTGGATTGTGAATTACCATACGATAACTCAGATTCAGTTCGCTCTCCTCCCTGAGAATATTACATAGAATTTAGTGTCTGAATTCTGAAATAAAGACCGAGTAATTTAAGAAAATACACTTATTGGAAGTTTGGACTGGCATAAAAATCTAAGAATGATATTGTGGTATATCAGAAGCGGTGTTACCTTTAGGCTGGAGGCCCCCCAATCACTTGTGGAGGCAGTTGCTTCTCCTACCATTATTCCATTGACAACATTTTCGGAAGAAACTCCAGCAATTGGAGAGTTAATGATTGATGATCTGCGATCAATATTAATTTTTTTAAACATTTTCGGGTATAACAAATATGTAACACACCAGAAAGGAGAGACACACCGTCAGAAGAAAGAACAGGGTATAACCAAGACTACCAATTAATTAATTGCATAGACAATTCAGTTCCTATAAAAGGTGTTTGTTTACCTCTCAAATGGCTCTTCTTCACATGAATTTGCTGAAGACGACAGCCAATCCAGATCAACAAAGTTGGAGCAGCTGAAGGAATCTCCGTGATCAGGATTGCAAATATGACCACTTTCAACGCAACGCTCTCTTTGCATATCTCCAAAGAGATTTCTCCGAGGAATTGTGGGAGTGTACCTATACAAACAAAATGAATTGTGTATTATACACATACAGCTTCAAATGGAGAAAATGAAGCAGCAAATGGCTGAACACACTATCGTGCAAGCAGGTAACACGAGTTCCAATTTGTATCAGTACAACATTGAACATTTTAGATTACAAATGTACACACTATATCAGGACATTACTACATAGAACTTGTTCAAGAAAAAATAGGACAATCTAAAATAGAACAACTTTTTCACATCTTCTCGACAATATTTATTATATAAAATTTCTTATACAGAAAGTCTTGCTATGCAAAGACAAAAAATTCTAGAATCAGGCAAATGAGAGAGACAGTAGAAAAGATGGACTGTATAAAATGAGAAACTAATTATCTATTTCCTATTGTATAGCTTAAAACAGACAACTGAATTTATTTCCGTTAATACAGGACACAGACCTTGAAAACGTGATGTCATTCTCAGCAGTAGATATTTCGGGTGCTGATTCAGTAAGACCCTTGCCTCCATCTTCTAATCGGTCTGACAAGAATTGGCTTTGGAATTTTACGTGGCTGGCATTTGGGGCTGACATTGGTGTAGAACTTTCATTAAGAATGTTCCCATCTGAGAAGGATCTTTTAAAAAATGACCTAAAAAACCCATTTCAGAGTTACCATATTAGCTTCATAGACAAGCATGTTGAATGCACGTGCTTCAAGTTATGACTATATGCACAGGTTATGATTAAAAATATTCTAAGGTTTAGGATTGGTTACAACTTAGGGTTTACAAAAACGGGTACAAAAGGTTGTAGCGGGTCAGGGGATAATTTGGCTTTTCTGAATAACAAGTAATTATCTTTCATATCCCCCTGGCCAATTATCGGAAAGATCATCCCTCTATTAGCTATGTACCACATCTCTTCACCCTATCATCTCCCAACATTTTTTCTTTGCTTTTTTGGTGCTTCACTACCAATATCTCACGAATGCAACAATTTAAACCTAGTCCTTTTTGATCTGCATCAACTTTTAATTTCGATTGTTTTATCAAAGTGTCCACAAGAGTGTCTGTTTCATAAAACCCCAATGCAAGATCTTCAAGCAAGGACCAATTCATACAAGGTTAGGAAACACATTATTCGATGGCATAAATTACATTCAAATACCTTGAATCATCCTCTCCAGGTCTTGCTGTATCATAGAGCTGATCTGAATCCAACTCCCATAGAGCAGGCTTACCCTGTTGTGGCTGAAAATGCCCCAGAAATCTGCGCCCAGTATATAGAATGATACAACTTATGATTAGAAGATGAGATTGAGTGAAAATGATAAAGACATCACTACAAACGCATGATATATCAAAAAGGTGAAAGCTGCCACTGAAATCACAAAAAGGCATGCAGAGGGATTGGAAAAGTCTGCTGGTTTTCCCAGTTTTGTTTTTGCTTTTGCAATATCTGAGGAGGATTCCTAATCTGACTTATTCTTTTTCCCATTTAACATAACCAAAACTAAATCTCCCTATTAAATGGAGGGGCAGAGACACAACAGAAAAAACAAACAAACCAGATAGCAGACATGCTATAATCCAAAAACTAGAAATAATATAACTTCTAGGCATGTAAAAGAATAAGAAAATGCATGACTGTAGCACGTACACATTGATTGCATCCTGTTTCATAGCATCCATGTATGCATTGCTGTAATAGCGTTGAAGAGTCCTAAAAAATTCTTGAGACTGTGTTGCAGCTCTCCACTGACCCCTCCTCTCAGAGAAAATCTACACATAAACATGTTACAGAAAAAGACCATCCGAAAAGTGTAAAAAAATGTTATATGTATGGCGAAGATATAACAGGATAGAAAACCCTCTACGACCACTAGCCAATTTAACAGCTGGTCGATAGAATAGCACAGGCAGGAAATGAATAATCATCTAAAGATTTACCAGCCCATCAGAGACACATCCCAATAAAGAAAAATCAACTCTAATTTTATATATTATTTTAGATAATTTCTGATAATCATTAAGCCATATTTGTCAATGTTCTCACATACCCACAAAAAAGCTAACAAACTTGAAAGATGTTAGTGTTTTGCACAATTGTATTTCAATATTAGCTAATAGAATCTAAACTTTTAAAAAAGTACTAACAGCTCAATAGAACATAAAAACATATAAACGAGCTACTCATTAGCCCTTAATGTCAAGCTGTTAAAAGTTTTGTCACAACTCAAATAATTAAGCATAATCAAAAGTTTGAGTTTATTTGTTTAACTCTACAGACGTTTGCTACGAGTTTGAAAAATTAATTAACAAGCTGAGCACAACAAGTTCACCAGTACTTTGGCTCCTTGACACCCCTAATAGAAAGGCTGCTGTATGCCATCCAACTAAAACAACATAATTAGACAGCTATGAACCCCTTAAACAATTTTGATCGGGAAATAAATAGAGAGGTCTGCATTCTGTACTCACCCCACCCCCTAAAAAAAATAAAAGTTTGATGGTTACCTTTGTATCACAAAATAAAAGCCCAGTGATGATATTTATTAAAAACAAATCAAAATCAACCATGTAATTAAGAAAGAAAAATCATGAGCAAAAATATAAGCTCCCAAGCTACATTAGAATATGCAAACTGAAGCAATTATGACAAGCAGCAAAGTGCAATCACCTTATTGTGCGCTGCTGAACCACCATACTGATGAGCAAGAGTATCACCCATCCGCTCATAAAAACCCATTAAATCCTCAGCTACAGGATCATCGAGATCAATCTTTGGGTGGTCAATAACTCCCACAGCATGGAGCTGGCGTCCAAGAGCAGCCAACCCATATGCATATTGTGCAACATTTGTGCGATCCAAACAGTCAATGCAGTTGGTCCTCAGCACCCCCGTCTGCAACTTAGGAGGCTTGGTAGAATGAGTTTCGATGACATTGTTGTTTCCTTCGCTTGGTTTCCTTTCCAAATTGTTAGCATCCTCGTTGTCATCATTGACAGGTCCAGTAGGTGAATAGGTTGCCTTAACATTACTGCACGCAAAACTTTACATTAAGTAAACAAAAAAGCCTGTGGAGGAACTTCAGGTATTTCATGTCCATCAAGCATTAACTGATCTTATACGCTGGGTTTATTCTTTCCCAAAGTTTTATCATTGTTCTTATTTAAAGGTATCTTGAAATTGGTTATAGAAGATTTCAAACAATAGAAAAACGTACTCTGTAGTTGGCCAATTTAGAGATTCTTCTAGTCTTAATGTCGGTGTTGCTTGGCAATAGAAAAAACCTGTTAAAGCCAATGCATATGCAGCCACTTTGGCTAGAAGCTGCAAGACATTTGTAGCTTTGCTGGAAGTGCAATATAAGGTAAATCAGAATAATCCCCAAAACACATAGTAAATTGCCAAAAAGGATAAAAATATATAATTAAAAACCAACCTCTGAAAATGTTTGTGCAGATCCCAATGAAGAAACCTAAGCCTGCTCTCCCCAGATAAATCCTTATTAATAATATCTATAGCATTAGCAAACTCTGCCCGAAGTATGGACTCACGAGGCTTCTTCTCATGGGTCTGATCATTTATAAAAAATAAACTTATCACTCACTACTCTTCTTACAGAAATGATACATTTGAAATTATAAGATTTAGATAAGGAGAAGAAAAGTTCGGAATACAAACTAAAAATAATACGATATTGTGTTGCTCAGTGTACCATTGAGGTCATACTAAATACCAACACAATAGTCTAATTATACTAATACGGGACTTCTAATCCTAATTAGATAAGTGAACAACAACAAAGTCTTACCTTACTACATGAGGTAGCTAAAATAAGGAAACAAAACTTTAAATAATTATTTTCATTGAAATCTATCATGCATACTCTTCCTCTAAATGCAGATATTCTAACAAATCAACATAAGACAGTACATTCCAACAGAAATTCCACATCATTGTTAAAATGTAAATACAAAACTAGTCAAGACATAACCAATTACAGCATCAATCTGTGTCAACACAACCAAGATACAAGAAAATTTAATGTTCGGGAGTTTAGATGATGGCATGTAATAAATGAGGCGGATGGGGGAATGAATTCATTTCCCAATAAAAAATAAGAAAAAGAAGATTACCTTAATCAAATTCAAAATAATAATGGGATTCCCATATCTTTTGACTAGGTTTTCAAAGTGAAGTCTAGTGGCTTGATAATTCTGATCCCTCTTTGACACTGTAGAAAAATAGGTGACTAAATAAGCAAACATATGCAAAACTCCGCATCAAAGAGAATATAAGCGAAAGATAAGTCTGCTAGTGTCACAATATTGGTTAAATGGGAGGACAACATACATATAATATCTGGTTTAATATTTAGTTTTGATGTTTCCTGTGACCAGAAAAGGGGGATTGAACCACGGTTCTGGATGACAGAGCTTATTTGGATGGGAAAACCTTCTGGAACATCCTCAAAGACCATTTGTTCTGTCTCAACATCATTTGCTACTCTGCCTTTCTCATTAACACCTCGCCTCAAATACCTAGACATAATAATCATACAAGTGAAGCCATGAAATTGTACACATGATTATTGCAAATACATAACCATCCTACCTAGCATATCATCCACTGTTCAAAATTCAAGATTTTATTGTTTGCACTCTGCTGTTTTCTTTAATTTACCCCAGAAAATCTCACATTTCATATTTTTACCCACTGTCAAATTTGTGATGCTAGCAAAAACTTTATATACTTAAAAGATTAGTTTAGTCTGCTACCTTACTTTTCTTTTTATTGACAAGTCACAGTTGGGCTAGGCCATGGACTTACGGTGGAGTATTGGGAGAACAAATCTTACAGTGGTGGGTAACAGAAAAAATTGTGAATATAAATCAAGCAGTGCAAAGTTCAAATTTCCTCAGGAAATTTCCAGTTACAATCAAGCATAATCCTAAGGAAGACCAACCCACTCTCCGACGCTGCAATACTTGGACAAACGCACCTTAATAATTTTAACATCTTTTACACAAATGAAAATTTGAGACACATACCACCATAAGAGCATGAAAGATAAATTATTCCATACAACATCCGCAATAGTACACTAATTTATAATCCAAACTGCAAAAACGAAGTTACAATTTAAAACAACTTAAAACTAATGAAAAAATAACCAGAGTATAACTGTATATAAATGAAATCCTTAGCACAAGGATATAATCATCAGGGGAAGCACTTAATGGACTGCCAGTTAAGTTTGCACAGAGTCAAATTGTAGAACTGGATGCCAATTGAGTGCCACACAGCATATAATCACAAGGGAAAATAAGTCAAAGGATTTAATGCGTCTGGAAATAAGATATGAGGAATTTACAAACCTAGTGCCAGCATAATGTCGTGATCGTCTTGCAATGAGTGTAAGTATAAACTCCCGTCCAGATATCATGAATGTATCCTAATAGATGTCAGATATTAAAGATCAGGATGACAAATTAGCTTGCATTAAGCAGGAACCGGGTACTTAATTAATCAATCAATAAATACAGTATCAATGGAACTCTGAGTGTAACTTATCTTTACCTGTTTAAAAAAGCCATAAACTAGTGCAACTGTCCAAATAGTATTTTGGAGGTGATTTCTAATTCCCCTTGTTAAGAACTCATTCCAAACAAACATTGTCTCATAAAGAACATGGCCTGTCTCATTATCACACATGTTCCTCTGAAGACTACGCATGATGTGATATGAGTAGCTGAAAAAGAAGTCCTTTGTAAGGTCAACCATGCATAAGAGCCTCTTGTACCTTAAAAATCAATGAACAGAGTATAATTAATAAAAGAACCTAATAAAGCATATACAACAACAAAATTTTGAAATAATGTCATCAAGCTGTCGTCAAATTCAAATAAGAACGAATTACAATAAAAGATCACAAACAATGTCTAATCAAAATTAGGTTATCCTCGAAAAATCAGTGTGGTTCTTCAACATGCAACATTTATATTTGAGTCGAACAGAAGGGACCTAATCATGTATTTTGACAATAGATTTTCCACTAAATTTAAATCCTAATAAACAAAGAAGTGAAATAATTTAAAAATTGAATAAAGGGTATAAACTGAAAGACCATTACAAACAAAGTAATTTAAACAAAACAACAGTATTTTGAAATGAAATGTAGCAGAGAAATATTTATATAAATATGTAATATGAAAATAGATAGCATCACTTGGCTTAAAAAAATCAGGTTGTCCATGATGAGCTTATTTGACAGCATATGAATGACCACGGATTGCCCATTTGAGCTATAATATATAATATGCAAGATTGTAACCTGTTTTCATTTTTATCATTGATGTTAGACCGAACTGAAGAATATGGCAATGGAATCATCTCACTCTTCGAGACAGCATATACTGTATGACCACAGATTGCACCAATTTGCCTTCTTTTTGTGATAAGCACCATGTAGTACGGTCCCAAAAATTTGATGAACCCTAAAACCAAAATAGTATATCAAGATAATAACAAATAATTGATCAAAAGGCAGATAGACAAGACAATAGGATTTACATACCTACAATTCCATAACAAGTTGTAACAAATTTAAGTCCACCTGTTGACTTGTTACCCTCATGTATCCGTCTCAAAAGATCAGAACATTCACTTTCTGTATATGTGGTGGAATCTTCACGTAAATTTAGTTCGGAAGGATCTAGACGATCAATCTTTAGTACTCTCCAATATGTCCTGGTCTTGTCCCTTCCTATCATGTAAAAGTTCTGTGATACAAAAATAAATGCTGAAGTTATATATTTAAAATATAAGAACAACACAATAGACTCTGCAACACCAGCAACTCACCAAATAAAGGAAAAATAACCAGTTTTGAGACAATGATCCATGACTATGTATAATAAATGGGCTAACAAGTGTCATGTATATACATACACACATATAGCTATATATGAATATCAACAAGAAACAAACGCACATATTATACTTTTATACTTTTGACCTATAGGAATATTAGAATTTCCCACAAAGGCAGAATATTTACTATTTATCAGAACACAGACCAAGCAAAATCGCGTGACAAAATCAAATAAATTCCAATGTACACGGCAAAATTAGACAAAAGTTGCAAAACAGTGGAAGGAGAATAAGAAAGCATTACCGATCGAGTCTCATATAGTCTAAATTTCTGTATACAGACATTAGAAGGAGGAGGAGGACGAGTTTGATCAGAGGCAGAAGGAGAGTGACAAGGTTCATTCTCTGACGATGCCATGATTTTTTTCTGTAACACTCAGATCCCCCGAGCCTCTGGCTCAGGGAAACCACCAAATGGCATGCAAAGAGCCACACAAATAACCAAAATTCAGAATCACCACAATGCAAAAAGTCCACAACAAAAAAAATCCAAGCTCATATCCTGAACTCTAGGCTGCTTCAAATACAGCATTATTTCTTAAAACTGATTCCAAATTTTTTTATCCCTCTCCATCTTTCAGCTCCACCCACAACCACCATCACTGTCTTCACCTCTCTCCATCTAATCTCTGTGGTAAATCAACAACAACCCACTATTTCTCACCCACCTTCCACACACCCAGATCCAAAAATCAATACCCCACTAACAAAAATCGGAACTTGATGCAGTCGCACAGCAGAATTGCTGTATGTGGTTATTCTGAAAACGGAATCTTTTCATAAACGAGTCATGATGAGAAGATCAAGCAGAGAAAAACGGACAAAAACTGAAGAGAAGGAAGAAGATTTGGGAGGTTCGAGAACAAAAAGGTTGGAACCACGGGTGCAGGAACAAGAACTGCTAATTATTGATTGAATTTATTTTTTTTATAAAAGATGAATATATAATTTTAATTTTGATTTAAAAAGTTTGATTGATTTCTTTGGCTGTGAAAGGGAGAGGGTGAATATGAAGGCTGAGATCCAAAGAACAAATCAAAACCACAACGACAAATTTAAATAAATAAATTCATATTTGATGTGTGAATTCTCCGTCCACACATTAAAATTTGGAAACGCGTATATATCTGGATAGGTGTGTGAAATTATTCCTCTCCGTAATTATTCACACAACATAACAAAAAAATGTCAAATGCAAAATTAATTACTGGTTTTTCTTCTCTACTCATATCTTAGAATTTTTTATTATTATTATTATTATTCAATTATTCAACTAGGAACGTAGATGTGAAACGTGGCATCTGAAATTAGTTAGTGATGGATACAGGTTGATCCAGAAGCTGTAAGAGAAAATGAATTTACAAGTTTAATCATTCTGCAGGACGGCAATACAATAATGTTCATTTCAATTCTTTCCTATATACACCAATTATTTTTATCAATACTAATAATGTAATTCATATCAATTTTATATAAATATTTCTTTATTTATAATTTTTCCTTTATTATGATGATAAACTAATTGTTTATATGTGGTTGTGACTAGGTTTAGTTTGATTTTCTTAAATAAGGAATGTAGATTTAAATTTCATATCAAATAAAATTAATATTTTATAACTTAATTTACTTTTTACCATACATAAAACATTATTAGATATTTTGTAATGAAGATTTATTTATCAGAGAGATGTATTATTTTCTTGATGATTATTATGGTGTTCATGATTTCAACTTTATATTTATAAATAAACTACGGAATCTAATAATTATAAGTAATAATAATATGATCTGATATTATATTTTCAAATATATATATATATATATATATATATATATATATTATAAAAACATGTTTGCTAACAAATGTAAATTTAATAATGGGAACACTATATATTTCTATCCTTTTTTATTATGGTAATAAAAAACTAACTTTTATCATAAAAATACAAATAAAATAGAATTTATAATTTTATTATAAATAATTTTCATTATAGGTAATTAATTGAAATTTAAAATATAATTATAAAATGTAAAATATAAAATAATAAAACAATTTATATTAATAAAAAATAAATTGATAAAAAATTATATATGTAGATTATTAAATATGGATATAAAAATAAATCTATTTTATTGATAGGTATATATAATAAGTAATTGATTTGGTTAAGTTATTAATTTTGAATTTAAATTTTAAAGTCAATCTTTTGATTGAATAAATTCAATTTTAACTAATTAGATTCTTTTTAATAATTTCATTTTCAAAGGTTGTGGGAATTGTGGCCCTAGTTATTTCTCATGTTTATAAGAACTGTTTTCTTGGTAACAAATACAGTGTTTGTACTTGTTTTAATAGTATTTTTGCTATTAAAGAAAAATCATATTAAGACTATTTATTGTATTTTTGGGCTGTTAGAAGAGAAACTTCCTTATATTTGCATTTTTAATCAAATATTTTCTATATACAGATGTATATCTTAAATGAAATTTTGATAAATATTCTTAAAAAATCGTTTTTTTATTAGTCATATGCATGTGAAGAATTTTGATAGTTGACGTAACTAACACCGTTAGAATTTGTTGCTGTTTATGTTATATGTTTATGTTATATGTAGTACTAATGAAAGTTTTAATACTAATTTAGAATATATTGCATTATATTCAGTGTTGATGAAAAATAAAAAGTAAATAAAAATTACAACTATCCGATGAATAAGTAGTAAAAAAATATTATGATAACTATTCAATGAATAAGAGTTTAAGAATATTTTAGACGAGAAAGTCAATTGATTCAGAACTTGTTATCACGTGGAATTAGGAAACTGTTTCTTAGAAATGTTCAAAGTTGAGTTATGAATCCACATGGGTGAATTCACTTGAATATAAAACAGAAGCAACAAAAGTGAAAAAATAAAGGGTGTTGAATACATATAATATTCCAAAAAGTAAGATAAAAACCCTAATAAAATAAAGTTAATTTGTTTGACACGTTTGAACAATTAAAAAAGAAGAAAAAAGTTTGATTTAATGGTTAATCACATTTTAATTGTGGTGGATGAAGTGAGAATAGGGTTGAAATAGTTTTCTATTTCAATTATTATTCTGAAGACTCAAAAAAATCTGAGCAACGTGGCAATGTGACCTAGAATATGAGATGCAAATATATGAAACTTAACCTAACATATCACATACACTTAAAATATTATATTTTATGATATGGTAAACGAAACAAGAAAGATAAACATGGAAAGCGTGAGAAGTGGCGAGATTACGTGTTGTTAAAATTAAAGATCATAAAAAATTCCTATAATTGATATTTATATACATTTTGTTACACCTTCTATTGGGCTTCTTTCTAATAAATGATAAAATATAAAAATAAAAATAAATGGTAAAACGTATGTTATGTCTATGAAAAAAACTCATAAATGATACAAGGTTTTCGACTAAAATACTTATAAATACTATGATTACATTTACAAGTTTTTCACAATAAATTGTAAATAAACTTCAAAATAATTATTAAATTAAATTAAATGAACACTATATATACGTCTCATTGTCACATAAAGTCAAGAGTATTTTCTAGAACAAGGACAAGTGAAACATAATTTTTAAGTTTTTCGGTCTATGACATCTTTGAACAAGGACAAGTGAAACATAATTATGTTCATTTATTATAACATTTCACTTAAACTAGAAATAAACAAAATATCAAAATTTGAAATCTATTTACATGATATAAAAGATATAATAACAACATATTAAAAAATATAAAAAAAAAATTTAATTAATTAATTATATATAACATTTAGTTATATATAATATTTAATTATATTTATTTTGGTATAAAATAATTAATAATACATTTTATGCTAGTCATCTTCTTTACCATGTAGGAAGTTACGACCCCATTTTTTTCAATATTTATACAAATTAATATATTTTGTTATTAAATATTTTTACTTTCTGTTCCTGCAGAGAACAAATAAGATAAGTTAGGCACGAGTGTCACCTTATCATGTAGTCCGCTTTCTCCTCAGTTGGTCTCTTCCCATCCGATACATGTCGGCTTGGACCCAGGAGGGGTTACCTGCAGAAGGTTCTCCGAAGCTCAAGTAAGTCAAAGTTCTCAAAAGTCTAATCAGCAATTAATGAAAGCGTACCTTTAAATGATGGGGTCCACGTGTATTTATAGAGCATTAATGACGTTTGACCGTTTCATGGGCTGGGCCTTGACTTGGGCCCCAGCTTGGGCCCCAGCTTGGGCCACAAGTGGGCCTGGTCCTAACACAGGTCTTAGAGGCGTATTGGGGCATTGATGTTGGCTAACTTTCTAGACAAGTAGTCGGCCGAGACCGACCACTTGTCTAGATGGCTTGTGTTGGTGGCGTCCGGGCACTAAGTGGTATGTGGTTTTGGCATGTGTACTATTTACTTGATTGAGTTTGGTTAGGTACGGTACACTTTCATTTATTTGAATCAATTTGATAATCATAATTTTATTTAATGGTTAATTTGGATTTGATACAAAATATATTAATTTTTAATTTATTGTCATTATTTTTTTAAGTAGCTTGACTTCTTTGGATATATTAGTCTGACCTTAATTTCAAGATAAGAGATACCACTGAAAGTTATAAAAAATATGTTTAAAAATTATAAAAATTATACATTTAATTTGTCTGACTGATATTTTTATAATTTATACATATTATTAAATAAGATCCCAATTTTTATATTTATATAAATTAATATGTAATTTAAATTATTTTTTAAAATTTTAATATATTTTATATATTTGATGATCTCAGATTTTAGTATATATTTATACAAAATTTTGATACAAAATTCATCACTGTTATATATATATATATATATATATATATATATATATATATATATATATATATATATATATATATATATATATAAAAAAAAATAAAGTG
>Ga0214543_1002380_pt1 | contig 36838 bp, 16 predicted proteins | sample CNSS2metaG_FD_160094 | JGI IMG/M metagenome (GOLD analysis project Ga0214543, IMG submission 160094) | Root nodule microbial communities from cowpea collected in UCLA plant growth center, Los Angeles, California, USA - CNSS2 | ecosystem: Host-associated > Plants > Roots > Nodule | place: USA... | reverse complement strand
AAAATAAAAAAAAAAATTTTTTTTTTTTTTATTTTTTTTTTTTTTTTTTAAATTTTTTTTTTTTTTTTAAAAAATTTTATTAAAAAAAAAAAAATATTTTTTTTTCTAATTGCTTTTTTTTTTTTTTTTAAAAAAAGCTTATATTGGTGGAGTAATAAAATATTTATGTATTTTCTTAAATTTTCTTGTTAGATATATAAATACTCTGATATGCTTAACTTTTGTTGAGAATAAATAGAAAGAATCTTAAAATAAACTTTTGATTGTAGTAAACTATAATAGGCTAATCTGAATGTAAGAAATTGTTCAACAATCATTTGGAGGCAAGAATTTTCCACCAAAGAAGAAAAGCCCTATCCCCTTGCTATATGCTTTGCCGAAGATAACGCAACTTCCCCAAACATAGAAAAAAATGCATCACTTTACTCTGATCACAGAATAAAAATATCACGGTTGAGAGTTACTACTGCAAACTTCAAACCCCACGTTCGAGTTAGAAATAGAGAGTAACCTAAATTTTGTACGCAACTAATAGATCTACTCGTAGATATTCAACCGTAAAAATCTAAAATAAATATAGTTTTGCTAAAAGAGGACACAACATGGGGATTCTGTGGTCAGAAATCAGAATCTCAATCTTGGTTTCCCAAGGTAGCATTTCTCCTTTCTATACATAAGAAAAAGGTCACATTCACATTCATATTCCATTCTACCCACATGGTTTTCTCCATGCTTGTTTCTTTTCACAAGTTTAAAACATCCTTTCTCGAACCTCTCCAGTAGCCAGTACCAATTTATCATTTCCATTAACGTTGTTGTATTCTTTTGTTATGATCACGAACAACCTTGTTTGCAACTGCACCATGAAACCATCCCCTAAGATTCTAATGGGTTACAAGAATTCATCGTTTCTTGCAAGATGCCACCATACTCTAACCATGTCTATGTTCAATAACTCCACCACTTGTGGCCTCAATCTTCATCTCAACACCATGCAGTGCCCTTTTCACGTGCGGGAATTTGGGCGCATAATGCATGGAAGCCAACAAGTTTTCGGGCTGCTCCCTTCGAGTTTTGGCCAATCAAATTCCATCGGTTTAAGCGCAACAAGAAGCACAAAACGGGGTGTGTCTGCCACTGCCGGGATAGACTTCAAATTCAAGTCTCGTGACTTCTCAAGCTCCGTGGAGACATATGAGAACATTAATGGTAAAATGGTTTACGTAAAGGATGGCATGAATGTAGCGGAGGAAAGGGTTGACAATGACGAGGATAGTGTTGCAGGAGAGGAAGTGTCTGGTTTAGAAGCTGACGCGGAAAATAAGAATAGTGAGAATGTACAAGAGGGTGAGAAGGTAGAGGAAGAGGAGACAGAAGTGGAGAAAGAGGCATGGAAGTTATTGCAAGAGGCACTTGTGACATACTGTGACAACCCTGTGGGGACGGTGGCGGCGAACGATTCGGAGGATCAGCAAGCTTTGAATTATGATCAGGTTTTTATAAGGGATTTTATCCCTTCGGCTCTTGCTTTCTTGCTCAAGGGAGAAAATGAGATTGTCAAGAACTTTCTCCTTCACACCTTGCAGCTCCAGGTAATATACATGCATACACATTGATTTCTCTTGTACTTTGTTGGCATCATGTCATGATTGATTTCTCTTTATTGATGTTTAATACGGTGCATCATTCTCCCAATTAAATTGCAAGAGTTGGGAGAAAACAGTGGACTGCTATAGCCCAGGGCAGGGCCTGATGCCTGCTAGTTTCAAAGTTAAAATTATGAAAGTTGAAGGAAAAAGTGAAGAAGTTTTAGATCCTGATTTTGGGGAATCTGCTATAGGTCGTGTTGCTCCTGTAGATTCAGGTTAGATTTTCTGTTCTTTACGATATGCCTGCAAAAGGGTAATTCTTTGGGGATTGCTTGTACGAGCATTGTAAACAGAAGCGATTTCTCAGAATATTATTTGAGTAACATCATAAAATGACTTGTTTCTTTGTTTGGTTTCGTGATAGGATTGTGGTGGATCATCCTGCTACAGGCTTATGGGAAGATTAGTGGGGACTACGGTTTGCAAGAAAGGTTGGATGTTCAAACAGGCCTAAAAATGATCCTTAATCTGTGCTTAACGGATGGCTTTGATATGTTTCCTTCTCTGTTAGTAACTGATGGATCTTGCATGATAGACAGGAGGATGGGTATTCATGGCCACCCCCTTGAGATTCAGGTGATTATATACTCAACATTAATGTATCGGGGTTGAACTTGAGATGAGAAACTCTGGATTTTCAGAATTCTGTCTCTACTCTTAGAATCTCTCATTTTGGTTGAACTTATGTGGTAAGTTTTTGTTCTGCAGGCCTTGTTTTACTCAGCTCTTCGTTCGGCCCGTGAGATGGTTGCTGCAGATGAAAATTCCAAGAATCTGGTTGGAGAAATTAACAACAGACTCAGTGCACTATCATTTCACATTAGAGAATACTATTGGATGGATGTGCAAAAGATGAATGAGATATACAGGTACAAAACAGAAGAGTACTCATTGGATGCCACAAACAAGTTCAACATCTATCCAGATCAAATCCCTCTGTGGCTAATTGATTGGGTTCCAAAGAACGGAGGATATCTGTTGGGGAATCTGCAGCCAGCTCATATGGATTTCAGGTTTTTCATGCTTGGAAATCTTTGGTCAATCGTTTCCTCTTTGGGCACCCCAAAACAGAATGATGCCATTTTGAACCTGATAGAAGCAAATTGGGATGATCTCGTGGGGGAAATGCCTCTTAAGATATGTTATCCTGCCTTGGAGCATCATGAATGGCGAATAATTACAGGCTCTGACCCCAAGAATACGTATAAACTTTTCCCTTCATATTTCTTTCAGTTGTTTAGAAGGCCTGAGTTCTTTCTTTTATCTTTTAGGATAAAAGAAGTACATTAAAGAATGCATAGTGTTTGTATTATTGTCTCTATGGCGTACATCTCAAGTCTTAACTGAAAACACCATGCTTAATTTGTGCAGCCCTTGGTCATATCATAACGGTGGGTCCTGGCCAACCCTTCTGTGGCAGGTAAATTTCTTTCCACATTGAAAACAACTTTGTTTTAATTAATGAAAGTTTAGAACATGTTGTTCATCTTCACAACTAAACCTTGCTTCAATATTGATGTGTTTCCTAATACATGTCTTCAGTTCACACTTGCATGCATGAAAATGAATAGAACTGAACTGGCAGAGAAAGCAATTGCTTTGGCTGAGAAAAGGCTTCCCCGCGATTCTTGGCCAGAATATTATGACACACGCACAGCAAAATTTATTGGCAAACAAGCCAGGCTTTATCAAACTTGGACTTTAGCTGGGTTCCTTGCATCTAAGATGCTTTTGAAGAATCCTAATTTGGCTTCCTTGTTATGCTGGGATGAGGATTTTGAGATCCTTGAGAATTGTATTTGTTTGCTTCACAAGAGTGGCAGAGCCAAATGCTCTCGTGTTGCTGCCAAGTATCAGATTCTCGTGTGATGAGAGGCCTTCTATACAATAAAAGGTCCAGGGTATGGTATGATTTTTATAGGAAATGGTAAAAATTATGATGGTTGTGAATATGATAAATATGGCTTTCCTTTGATGAGAGATGGAGATTCTACTCATCTGTATATATGCAAACATGTACCTACTGAATTTTCTTTTATTAACATGTGTTCCTTATTTCAAAAATACGAAACTTGCCGGTTATGTCAATTGATCTTTGCAATGTAAAAGAGTGTTCCGTCCATTTACTTCTTCATATATTTATTTGTTGTTTGTTTTCTACATTCCCCAGTTTCCCAAAACACATACACTCAATGATCAGAATAATTCTCGTTTCAACGGTTATGACTAATTCTCAATTTGTATAGAACGGATTTCCTGTATTAATCATCTTTTTAGGTTTGCGTGGTACAACTGATTACGTTTAGTCGATTTGGGACTAAGGAGAGGGAATCTAAAATGCAATTACTGAGGTAGTAAACTCTCCCAGAATGATATCAAACATGGAATTCAACCTTTAGCCGCTGATATATTTTCAATACATAATGTACATCCCAACCACACAACACATGTAAGCAAATCATGGAAACAGAAGCATGAAAACATTAGAAACCTGCCGAATAGCCAAAGAAAAGGCATCACTTATGTTAAATTAATAAATAAAATTGGTCACCTCTTATTTGCTATCTACATGCTAAAAGTATAACCTTCAGAAACTAAATCTGGGAACTTCACAGAAGTCCTCTTCTTCTCTTGTAGTCACTGATAGTTAATGTAAGTGCATGCCTACTCCCATCATTGTCAGAAACCCGGCACCCAACTGTTGCTTCTATTTTTTGTTTCCTTGCCAGAAATCCATTTTTGAGACCCTGTGGTCCACCAAAATTCTTGAGTTCAGACAAAGAGATAGGCAAGTCGAAATCATGCAGCATGTTTGATTCTGTTCCACCATCCACAGGAGCATTGGTATCAATCAACTTCCCTTCATTAGCAGCTGCTTGCAATGCCAATTCTGTGACTTCAACACCAACCTTTGTTGTAACACCTGTTTCTTCCTTCTCTTCCTCCTTACTAACTTCACCATCCTTTTCTCCTTTTTCTTCATTCTTTTCGGTATCTTTGCCGTAGTAATTCCTCGACCTTGTCCACCTCCTCGAAAAGGGATCATAGCCTTCCTCACCAGCTTTCAAATTGGCATTCGACAGTTTATGCTCAGACAAGTTCTTGAAGTTCTCAACCTTGTTCTTCCTGTTCATCTCAGCCAGCCTCAAAGCCTTGGTATCAGTCTCCCGGGATTTACGACATGCTTCCAAATCCGCCAGCTTTCTCAAGATCCTATCCACCTCTGCTTCATCATTCTTACACTTTGCAACCTCCAACAGATTCTTCATACGATCCTTCTCCACTGCAATGTTCAGTGGCCTAGATGGGGCTGATTTTTTCTCCTCTAGCATCTGCTTCACCGTGGCGGCTGAATAAACATAAGCGCTTGTTCTTTTTATGGCCTCCTTCTTCTCTAACACACTCATCTTACTAGGCATTTGGCTGCAAGTTCTTTCAACTTCTCTAACCCACTGTCTGAACTCTCTCTCCAAGGGTGCAGAATCTGAAACTACAGCCACCTGAAACTTTTTAGCAGAGTTCTCACTTCCCCACACACAGACTAGATACTTGTGAGTGACTCTATTCTCTACCTTGTAATGCTTATTTGGGTCACCTCCATCAACTCTCTGCACTGTGCAGAGCCTGTAAACAGGTCCACTTTCTGACTTTCCTATGCCAATTCTCACAAAACATCCAACAATTAACTCCTCAAAAAATGGTTCATTCAACCACTTCACGAGCTTTGATCTCCTAATGGTGATTTCCCTTATGTTCTCAAAACTTGGCATCCTTGATTCATGAATGTTCTTGTCATCATCACTGTCACCCAATCCACCATCATCAGACGAGTCTCTTTCACTGTCAGACCGAATAACACTCTCACTTTGACTAGAGCTACTTGGACTTGCCGTGGCCCCAGGTTTCTGCTTGCTACTTGAGCCTGATCCTGAAGCCTTTCCCAATTTATCATGAGGGTCTACGGTTTGTTGCTTCATCCTTTTCGCGCGCAATTCACTTAGAACATCTCCCTTAGAAGCCGTCCTCTCAGCATTTCTAGCCGAGGAACGAACCTTGGCAGATGATGGATGATGAGATGAATTTGCTGCAGAACCAGTCTTTGCACTTGCATTTTTGTTTTCTCTCTTGGATCTCATTTTCTCTTTGAATTCCTTTTCACATTTTTTGGTTGCTCTATTAGACAAAATCATCTCCCTTTCAAGTTCTGTCATATTTGCGAGCTTCTGTTTGTCGTCTTCGTTCTTGTAGAGATCACTGCCAACGTCAGATTCTTCACTGCTACCACCATCTCTATCAGGAGCTCCATCCTCCAAGTCACCCCCACCATGCTCATTGCGAATACTATTATTACTACTTCTTCTGCTGACGTCTAATCTCTTCTTCAGTGGAACATGGGATGAATACCTCTGTGGTTTCTTGTTTGCACCCTCATCAGAGTCTTCTTCTCTAGAATGGCTTCCACCATCGGAGAATGCCGCACCACCCTCACGTTTAGATTTGGAGTTCCGAGACTTGTGCCGCTTTCTCACCGGAGAACTGGTCCTTCCAGCTGCCTCAAGAAGCATGTTTTCCAAGTCTGCCATCCTCTTTTCTGTGTTGAGTTATATGATTATTCGAAGTGAGTCACACCCCAAAAACCGCTACAACGTAAATGGAAATTTGTACAATAAGATCATAAGCATTAGTTATCTGACTTATCAAGAATGTGCATATAAATAAGCAGAAAGAAAAATAGAGACTAATGTGATAAGCTTCGACTTTCTGGGTGATAGATAGTACTGAACTGACTCATCTTAATAGGCCACAATATGTAACGTAGTCAAAGTTTAAAAATTAAAAGATAATAATAAGCCAGAAAAGATAAAAAAACAGAGAAACACCTGATGAGAGGCAATTGTGTGAGGGAACAAGAAAACGAGGAAGGGCTGGAGTAAGAAGTGGTCCTGTTTGTAGAAATTACATAATTGATCGAGAGTTTGAGAGGTTCTCCGGTGATCACTGGGTGCCTTTTGGTGTGTTTTAGTCCTCTACTCAAATTATATCCTTCTAACAAAAATGGTTGTAAATTTTACAACTCCCAATTTATAGAAACTAACTCCTATATATATATGTATGACTTGCGCATATGATGCTTGACTGATTCATATAAACAATTTTCATTATATGCGTATTATTACCAAACAGGTATTATTGTTGTCATTGGTATTTATTGAGAATATTTACTTAAATGTTTTGTTATTTAAATTAGTTTTTAAGAATTTTTTTTTTAATTTTATAAATATCTTCACATAAATATAAAAATATATTTAATTATTATTTAGATTTTAAAATTTAAGATTGAGTTGAGATATCGTAAAATTTTGATATTTTGTCAGACTTTACTCTATATATAAAATACATAAATAAAATAAATAACGAAACTAATTTTTTTAAAGATTATACTTTAAAACAATATAAATATGTTATATATTTTTTAATGTGAAGAAAAATATTGAAAGGGGCACAACCCTTTAATCCATAAAGATTAGACGATATATATGATTAAAAAATTATTTTAACAATTTAAACAGAATAAAATAAATATTAAAACAAATAGAAAGAGAATAGAGCGAATAATTACATATTTATTTCATATCAAATTAAAAAGATGGAAGATTTCTTTATTTATATATATAAAAGTAATGTAAGAACTTTTAGTAAACTAAAGACCGTTAATATTCATAAAAACAAATTTATTGATCATTTTTAACCGGTAAAAAAAAATTCTAACAAATCCACGTGGATTAGTTAGATAAATTTTATATTATGATAGTGATGCGTTAATGATCCACGTGCGGATAAAGTTCAGGTAACATGCGACCAAATTATAGTGTAAGGATTCTCCCCTGTTTTCTTCCCTATAAACTATACGGTTTGTTTTTTATATATTTTTTTCATATATTTTCTATGTTAGTTATTTTAAACTCAACGACTAGACTACATAATAGTTTGTGAATGAAATGTTGGGTAATTGTGTTTGATATAATATCCTAGTTTTGGATTGGAGGAATTTATTGGTAGCCTATATAAGTGCATTGAAATTAAATGTTGAGATACACGAGTTAATGTTAATGTTACGATGTCAACCTTTAAAATGGACCTACTACCTATTCTACGTGTCTTTCACACATAAAATTCATACCAAACATCAATGACATTAGAATATTAACAAAACCAACAAGGTTAACCTATAGCTATAAATAAAACTTAAAGTAGGTTATAGTATCTCTACCTCTATTTAGAGTAACATTGTTCCTATTATACATTATTATAAAATATTGTTTCTTATAAAGAAGACTATAGATCTTACAAATATTAACAAAAACATGGTACCATATATGCATTTAATATTTCGTTGCTCTATTAGAATTAAATTCATTTGAACCATAATTATTTCCACTAAATGAACGAGTGTTTCATGTCTATCAAAATATTGATAATTTGATCGAAATTAGGTGTTTACCTTAACAAATTTTTAGGTAATGGATATGGAATGTTAGATATACTTGTCTTTCAAAACATGTAAATCTAAGTGATGAGTTGGGACACAGACACAGACTGAGCCTAAAAGACTAACTCATAACCTGGTCGCTGATACAGTTTTTCGTTGACATCAATTTTGGTTTCGAAAAATGATCTGATTCGAATTCAACTGAATTGGGTATATGTATGTATTCGAGATTATTTAACAGAAATTACAATTTTTTATCAAATAAAATATTCAATTAATTTTATCATCTAAAAATAATATGATACGTAATTAATTTATAACAAAAAGATGGAAAAATTAATAAATAATTTAATAGATTATTTGTTCACATTGTCTAATAAAATACAATAATTAATATCAAATAAATTTATTAAAATAATTAACAATTTATTAATATCACGTTATAATTACTAGTTAGAAAACAAAACTAAAGTAACTGGATGGTATAACTTGCTCCATTCGAAGTTCAAACTGATAAGGTTTGCAAGAGCCCTGAAATCTTAGTTTTCATATACGTTTTGAAATTGCTTTAATAAAGTATAGTTATCACATAATTTCATTCCTTAAATGTATAGTATAGTTATAGTCATTTCATAATTCCTTTCCTTTTAGTTAGTCAACTAAATAAATATCATTAGTATGATAAACAAATATTAATTTTTATATAAATAAAACGAATTTAATACATGACAAGACATATGTCATGAGAAATTAGCCACTAATTAAATGTCAGTAGTTGGAAACACCCACGTTAACAAAATAGTACTTCCATTTTTAAAAATAATTAATTAGTTACAAAAAAGTAAATAATAAAGGGTGGGTGTTACAGTGCCCGCAATGTACGGTTATTAGGCCCCCACTGTTCAGGTATGGTGCTCACGTTCTTGTTATGACTCTTTACTTCTTAAGAGTAAAAAACCACATTTCATCATCACCTCACAAAACTATCTATGAGATTGGGTGGTTCACATTTTACACCACCTCATAAATCAAAATATTACTATGTTTTTTATTTTCTCAAATATCACTTTTTTTCAATTAAAATTCTTTTAAAAAATACGGATTCTCCTTAACCCATTCTTACTTCAAAAACCCATCATGTAAAGGAAGTAACCCAAGAAAACGGAGAGTGACCCAAAGATTACCTTTTTACATGTCATAATTTCAATAGGTTAGGCAAAAGTAAATTAATGCATGTACATATCCTACCGCGTCAAATATAAGCTAAAAAATATTCGGTGTCAAAACAAAATCTCAAATGTCAAATAGGAAAAAAAAAAAAAAAAAAAAAAAAAATTCAAAAAAAATTAAAAAAAAATCAAAAAAAAAAAAAAAAAAATTAACAACACAGCATTCCAGAAAAAGTAAATAACCATCCAAATATGAATCCATTTGTTTCCTCCAAGACGAAATCAAAAGGACGGTTAATTGCTAAAAGAGCAGTATCATATTGATTTCATGATAAAAATAACATTAATAATAAAAAGAGTGACATAAATAAAACTTAATTTGACAGTAATTATTATCATTTTGGATTCATTCACCGTAACTAACCACCAAGACAGAAGATAGTTGAGAATGAATCAGACCTCTTTGACTTGCACAGCCGCAGCGGGCTCCTCCACGCGCTTACTCGCCTGAGCCTCCTCCTCAATCTCGAAGGCGGAGACAGGAAAAGACCGAAATAGCCCTGCGGGGGTTTTGAAGGTGATTTTGCCGGTGGGAGGGTCATCGACGTAGATGTCACTGAGCGTGATCCGGAGCAAGAGCTCCTTCGTCTTCACACCGGTGAGCTTGGAGATCTTTCCCTTCTCTACTTGAGCAGTGACCTCGGGCGCGTAGGACACGAGTTTACCGATTTTCTCGAACTTGTGAGTGTAATTCTTCTTTTGCTTGAGCCAGACGAAGCCGGTTTCTCGGTCGTAACCGCACTCTTCTATGTCTTTGAGGGGCAAGAGACCATTGGGGAGAGAGATTTCCTTGAGTAGCTCTTTGGACTTCACTTGGCAGATTTCGTCCCCGTAGTACACCTCCGATCTCTTCTTCACATCTTCTGCTACCAGAGCCATGTTCACGACGGTGGTGATGATTACTTTTACCGGAGAAATGGGTATTGTTCTTCACCTGTTGAGAGAGGAGAGGGTCTCTTCCGTCATATATAGCTCTCCACCTCTCACTTTAACCTTTCATCTCCCCAAAATTTCAATCTCTGCCCCTCTCTCTCTTTAATGCCTCGTTTAATTCTTTTCAACATTTTCTTGAGTCAAATCATCACCATTATTATTTTTATTAAGATAAAAAATAATTAATTTAGCAACAAATTAAAAATATCATTGCAATTTAAGAATATCAACAAATGTAATTCTTTTATAAAAATCTGTTTTTCTATTTTGACCTAATTTTTTACCTTTTTCAAATTTTTAACCATAACTTGTGGTTTCAAGACGTTGATTGCTTTCTCTTTTAGGAAAGATATCGATTAGTAAAACTCTTTAACTTTCACTCCAAAAATATAAAATAAAATCTAGAGAAAAATAAAAAACATAATAAAAATATGCTGTCTTTCTTCATTGATATCTTATCGATATATCAAAAAGATAATTTACTTTTATATATTTTTATGATAGAGATTATTTCAGTTCATTGATAAAAAACAAAACAAATAATCACATCCTAAATAAATATAGTACGGAGTGAGGAAGTGACTTAGGTGGTTTATAGTGGACAAATAAATCAGCACCATTAAAAATATTAATCTAATAATGAATGGCTTGGATGCATAGTAAACTGTGTTAAACTTCTTAGTTGATCAATCTAAGCACAGTATTTGTTGGTGGGAACAAATGTTTTGGAACAACTTGGTGAAGAAAGAGAAGGAGAAAAGAAAAGGGCAATGAGTGGTGTCAGTCGCCGCGTGCCACCGCAGGCCGCCACAGAAAGTTTTCTTGCGACATCTGTTCAAAGATTAAACATTTGTTGCTAATAGAGTTCATTGGAGTATTACTTTTTGCGCTGGATCGTTTAAGTTGGTGAAATTCGTAAATTGAAAAGAACAATTTTAGAAATGTACTTTTTTGTCGTATTAGCAGGAATTTAAATCACTTACCTAAGCATGATTTGTCTACTCCACTGATCGTATTATTTTTCATCTTTTTCCTGCTTTGTAGGATGTTTCTGAATACGTATTATTTTGACCTATTCAGAGTATGTTTTATTGTTTAACAAGAATACGAATCCGTGAAAAAGGGTTAATAATAATATAAGGATGTTGTAGCATTTGATTAATCACAATAGCTCTATAGCCATTGTTGAGTGTCTAAAAAGACCAAAAAGAACACAATTAGAACGATATGAAAGGGTTTCCATGATATTCTGAGAGTTTTTAAGAGTAACTTATTTAAAGAAATGCATAAATATATAACTTATTAAATCCCCAAATATATAGTTAAAACTTCACAAAAAAAATTAATTTTGTATATAATCAATAAAAACTGACCAAGGCTATTTGTTCGGAAGAGATTAGATTAAAACTTAATTCACCCTGTATATAAAATATTTGACCGACACCAATATATAAGTTTGAATAAGGGTGCAACATGCATGCACCAAAAATTGAGCAAGAAGATGGTGTAAACCGTTTTCCACTTTCCTTCAATGCTTCTTTACATTCTACGCTTCTTTTTACATAGATACATAAGTGTTTTTTTTTTTAATTATGAAAGTAGTTGGCATGGTGATTGGTCATAATTACTAAGTAAAATATGTTATGAATGAAAAAGTGTTGGATTGTTACGTTTAAGCTTGCTTGGTAGAGGTAGGGAACAGAATGAAGATATTTTTTGTAATTGTTGGATAGTGTTGGTGATTGGTACGGTTGAAAATTTATGGCATAATAAAGAGGGTAGCAGTGAGGTTGAGAGAGATAAGGCTGTGAATGGTTCTGGAAAAAATGCAGTTGGGAAGGTCACCGGTTTAAGTTTGAAGAGAGGGTGCCACACCCACGCAACCTCAACTCCATCACTCTCACCGACATCTTCAACAACTTTCCTTATTCTCTCTTTTTTTTTTTCTTTTCTTTCCAACTAAGGAACAACCAACCCACGCTTCAACTAAATCAATTTACTATGTAAATCTATTTATTGCTTCTATTCAATTTTAAAACAATTATTATACCTTCTTCTTGGTGTACAAAATAGACTCATTAACCGTAACAAAGGACTATTTAGATTATTAACCCAAAAAACAACCATTCAGTGCTTATCACCTTCTCTCTGTTTTGGGCTTCATCTAATTCTCACTCATTTTGGACCCTAATTATTTGCACCAGACCCACTTCAATACTTCACAAATCACTAACTACTAAATTAATCAATGTTAAGTAAGGAATGAAAGACTAAATTCATTACTTTTTATCACATTTTATTTAATTCATTTATTATTTATTTCTTTTATTTGGGAAATCTTACGTAATATTTCTTTCCTTAGACGACGTCATATGTTTTTGCATTATTTTAAAATATTTTTCTGTTCCAAGCAATCAATTTCTTACCTGAATTAGTCCTTTACATTAATTAAGTTTTTCTCTGGGTTTATTGTTATCCTCTTATAACCAGTAGAACACATAAGTTCCACGAATGTGTATTAATAAAAAATAATAAAATTATTACTGTTGTTGTTATTTATACAATATATATATATATATATATATATATATTATGTTTGCAGATATAAATGTTGACAATTAAAATGACAAGATTGAGAGCAGGAAGATAGGTGCAGAAAAATATCCCAGGTTCACATTAATTCATACACAAAATTTTCTAAATGTCAACAACACAAGTTTAAACTTTCTAAACAAACGGCAACAAAAATATATTGGCACAACACATTATCAACACTAGATGACATAAATGAAATTGAACCATCATCTTATACGTTGACACAATGCAAGACATATTCTGCAATTGTGTTTTGTGAGCGCATGTTATACGATGATGAATGAGGTGTTAGGTTGGTTTACTCCGATTGAAAAAATCAAGCAAGCTCACGCTCATATCCGTATCTTCCAACTCATCATTCTCTGGTCGAAAGCAATCCGAAAACCACAGAGCTTTCGTATGAATCTCGTTATTCTCATGAAGATGCAACGTTTCAATCTTGTCCAATCCTCCACATTCCTGAACCCTTTGAGCAAAAATATTGCCATTATCGTCCTTGTTAGCTTCTCCAACTGCCCAAATGTTCATCAGCCCGTCCAGACAAACTGTCACAAGCTTTGGGTCTGGACAGGTCAAGAGTTGACATAGTGCCTCAATGCAACCCTCAGCCGCAAGGACCCTACCATAATAATGTTCATCTCACAGTTTTAGATCAACTCATCATTACAATAATATGCATAAGAGAATGTCTTTTTATACCTGATATTGTCATCAGATCCTTTAGAGGTGACATTGAAGATCGCGCAGGCAGCCTCCTTCTTCACCTCAAACTCAGCATTATGGACAACGTTAACAAGACAAGGAATAATGTTGGCATCGATCACAGCCTGCACAAGTAATAAAATAACCATTTTTTAGAAGCTTTCACCATTGATTATTTCTAGAAATGAAGTTTACAAAAATAATATGGAGTCAGAGATCCATTAGCCTTTCTTACCTGTATCTGAGCTGGAGTCCTAGATGTGATAACTGCGATTATACAACTAGCTTCTTTAAATATGTTTTTTGTGTATTCACGCGTGAGAAGTTGGTGAAGACACGGGAGCAACTGGTTATCGATCACAAACTGAAAATAAATGACCTTTTTTAGTAGCAATGGAATTATTTACTTCAGATGAAAAGATGAAAAGATGTGAAACATATTCTTTCTACCTGCGTCTGAGCCTCACCAGCAGCAGCAATATTTCCTAAAGCCTCAAGTGCAGGCAGAATAACTCCATTTGATGGATACCTGCTAAATGAAATTTAAATATATTTTTTTCCTAGGAAATGAATAGACACACAAAAGGGAAGAGAGGAGCATACTGAAGAAGTTGCACAAGTTTTTGGCAAATTCCTAATTCAATAATAGCTTCAATATTCTCAATATGATCATCCGAAAGGTAAGCCAAAGTCCAACATGTATCTGTTAAAACATCTTCATCGGTCGCATGGATGAGTCGCTCAAGAGCAGGTAAGACAGTCTTTACCTGACAAGGATCAACCCATTTCTCACTAACATACTCTAATAATATACATAGATATGCATGTCACGATGTAGTTATATTTTAACTGTTGATACAAGATATTACGCAATCCTCAGACTAACAAGGTAATTGGATTCAGTGTAATAAAATTTGCATGCTTACCTGTTCAAATTTTACTGGAGGAATTCCAAGGAACAAAACAGATAAACACCATGTAGCAGGTCTCAGTATATACAATGATGCATGTGGTTGCAACTGACATAATAATGGCATGAGAGCACCATGGCTAAGAACAAGATCCCTATACTCTGGGGAGTCACCAACAATGGTTCCTAAAATCCACATTGCCTGTACAAGACATGGATAACCAAACTGAGAATAATCAAGAAAAGCAAATAAAAGTATTTATAAGTACTTTAACAAAACGTTAACGTCTTGCTTAAAGAGATAATAAAACTGAGTTATAAACACAAGAAATTAAAGAGTTTGAAAAGCAAAAGAAGGCTTGACCTCTTCTCTGATGTCATCATGGGTACTAGAGAGAAGATTGATCAAGAGAGGAACACCACCAACTTCAACGACAGCACTTTTGTGTTGGGGTGATGTGGAAACAAAATCGGATATAACCCACAGAACTTCTACCTGCACAGTACATGAGTGAGGTAAAAACTGAAAACCTTAACAAGAGAATTGAAAAATGCAATGCATGCATAAGTATACCTGCAAATAGGGTGCATCTTCCCTTGACAATAACTCCAGAAAGCGAGGGAGAATACCATGCTTAACGAACTCATCAACCGGAGGGGCTGGGTCTGAACACAGACACCCCCAAATCCAATGAATGAATGCTATAAAACTAGGATTATATGATAATGAAACATGAATTGATATATACCGTCAAGTGTTAGAATAGCTCTTATGTGAGCAGCTGCCTCCAATTGTTTGTGAGGGTACTCATCACATACACGTTTCACTATCTCACCAACATAGTCCAGCAGCTAATGATTGATTCAAGGCAAGAAAGAAAGTTAAAAAAGTTGTTGTAGAAGAACTAATTAAAGAAAAGACGTAGTAAAGATACAGTATCGGAGGAGGAGCGTGTCTCTTCTCGTTTCTTGAGAAGAGCGGTGTGACGTTTGATTTTTCTGATGCCGACGAGCTCTTTTTCCCTCCTTCTCCGACTGTCTTCTGCATCAATTCCAGTTTTATACATTTTTCTCCTCGTCGACGAACTCGAACCGGGTTGCAGAGACATTCTTTTTTCTTTCTTCAGTTCTTGCCTTTTCTTGCTTTCAAGAAACTATGTGAGAGAGCGATGTGACTGTGTATGAGTTCAACCCAACTATATAAACTGTAAACTGAAAACAGAATAGTTTCCGTCTTGTTTATTCAAATCAACACCAGGGCGCGCCACTATATAACTGTCTTTTTATTAAATTATGAATTTTATAAAATAAGTATTACTTTTTTTTTTGTTTATTTGATCGTAGTTTAAATTTAAATGGTATTATAAAACAGAGCTGTTGTAAGTTAACAAAGTCTTTTGACAAACTTTCTTATTTAGTTAAAAATATATTATTTTATAATTTTATTTTAATTAAAAATAATTTTATTCTATTTTAATTTTATTTTTAATAACTTTGTTAAATTTGTTAAAAAAAATTGTCAAAAAAGTAATTTTTCTATAAAACATGAATTATGATCGAAGTAAGATACGTGCACTTCTTTTTTATTTATTTACCTGTCTCTTGTTATTTTCCACCTCTTCAAACATCTTTCATTTCTCATTTTTGTTATGCATGATTAGAAACCCAAGTATAAAATGGAATTTATGAAATTTTATAAAAAACTTTTAAACTTTCAAACTCCAAATTATCATTTAAAAATAAAGGTTTACATATCTTCTTTATTTAAGTTTTCACTTGCATTACAATTATAATAATATATTAATAATTTTATTAATATATATATATATATATATATATATTATATTAAATTTTATTCTTGTAAGGATGTGACTTGTATTTTTTAATGTGAAAATTATACATGAGTCACAATATATTTTTAAAATTTTAATATATTACAAGTTTTTTCTTCTAAAATAATTGTTAATCTTCGTTGCAATTCATTTTTGTTTAAGTTTTAGTCTACTTAATATGTTAATTTTAAATAAAATGAGAAAAGTATACTTTATTAAATATATAAAATAAATTATTGTCTGTTTAAAAATCAGAAAGATGTAAATGCTATAAAGAGATATAGTAAAAGATAAAAAGATAAGTGAAAATTATCAAATATAAATAAAATATGTGAGTATCTATATAACTCTCGCATTCATCTGTATAATTTAATTAAGTAATATATTTATTATTTCATGATAATAAAAAATTAATTTTAAAAATAATTGTAAAATTTAAAAATCTAAATTAAATAATAAAATAATTTATATTAATAATGATAAAATCAGTAATAAGATGTGTTTACTAAAAAATAGTTACTTAACAATTATTAAAAGTAATTATTTTATTTAATTATATTATTTTATTTAATAGTTTAAATTATTAAAATAATTTAACATTTATAATTTGAGTCGTCACTAGTCTTACAATAAATACATTTTTAGAATAAAAAAATTGACAAAAATATTATTAAAGACCATTTTTACATGTTAAGCTTTAACTGATGGATTGTAACTTGTTTACATAATCTCACCTTACCTTTATTTATTTTTCTCAAACTTTAATGTACTTTATCTGAATAGAGTGTTTTTTTTTTTTTCAAATACATGAATTTTTTTTTTTTATTTAAAGGGTAAAAATATATTGACTTGAAGTTTTTAATGGATTGACATAATTTACTTCAAGTTATTTAATTTTGGATTTTTAAGTCTAAAAGACTTTTTTTTCTGTTTTTATTTTTAATAAATATTTCTATTTTTATAAATAAAGGAATAAAAAAACCTATTTGGTTAACTATTTTCTAACCATCTATTTTTAAAAGTATTCTGAAGGCCTAGATTTGAAAACAAGAAAACCAAAACAGGTATACATTTTTTTTTATTGTCTCATATTTCTGTTTAAATTTTAAGTAAAGGTATTTTGATAATTTTTTCACATCAATCCAATGAATATGATAATTATGCTACAGAAATTTGTCTATAAATGCAAAAAGATTATGATTGAAGAAAGAGCAATTGGTATAAAGTGTATCTTGTGTTTTGTATTCCTAATTGTTTGATTCGTAATACAACTTGTGTTCTCTTTGTAAGCGCAGAATAGTACAGAGAAACAAGTAAAAGTAAGTCATGTAAAACTAATCAGAATCTTGGTCATTATTATTCCCAGGCCAGATTGTATCAGAAAGCCTCCAAGCAGTGGCGGTGATCTCCTGGTTTCTATTTGCCAACAAACAAGAAATCTTTTGATGTACTCCTTGACATTCGAGGACCCTCTCAACAAAAACATTCGCTTGAGTGAGTCCCTCTTCCTGGTCAGCTTTTCCTACCTTCAGAATGTTCTCCAGCGCCTGCAAACACCCTAACACAAGTTTTGCTTCTGGACTCGTCAACAGTTCACATAGTGCCTTAATGCAACCTTGATCAGCCAGGTACCTAATATTTACACCAAACTTATCATAAAACTCTTTCATGTAATTCATTCTACAACCTTTAATCAAGGAAAAACCATACCTGATATTCTCCTTAGTTCCTCCACAAGAAATGTTGCAAACCGCCCACGCTGCTGTCCGCTTCACCTCAAAGTCCGCATTAAAAAGAATTTCAACAAGAGGAGGAATAACGTCCGCATCAATCACAGCCTACACCAGTAATCATAACAACAAATTTTCAAACCACGTTAAATTAAAGAATGAAAAATAAAAAACTGGTTTTAGGACTTCACTACTAAATCATCCGTTAACCTTTCCTTACCTGTACTTGAGATCGAGACCCACCCGTGATATTTGAGATTGTCCAACAAATTTCTCTGAAGATTCTTTTTTGGTAGTCCTTCATAAGAAGTTGGTGAAGAGCCGGGAGCACTCTGTTATCAATTACAACCTGAAAATTAAAAAATAAAAGAAATTTAATTAAAATGTTAATATTTTAAACTGGGCAGTGGATATATTTTACTTTATGGTCAAGATATTACCGTCTATTAAATTAGGTTGAAGGTAATATAGAGAAAGTGACCAAAAATCAGATTGTCTTAATATGACTTCTAGACACATAATCATACCTTAACCACATAATATAAAAATCACGTCAAACATGCTTATAGAAGAATCAGATGATAAATTGTAAAGGTTCTTTCTACCTGTGTCTGAACATCATCACCGGCAGCAATATTTCCCAGAGTATGAAGCGCAGGTAAAATAACTATATCCGATGGATAACTTCCAAAAAAAAAAAAACTTAATCATTCCAAACTGTCCAACAATAGAAAAAGAGAATGGTGTACTGACATGAGGCATCAAATTAAATAGTAAAGAGAAGAGCAACATACTACAGAAGCTCCACAAGTTTTGGGCAAACTCCTAGTTCAATAATAGCTTGAACAGTGGCACCTGGGCCTTCCGCAAGGTAAGAGAGAGTCCAACATATATGTTTTACAACATATTCATCCTTGAAGCCGACTAGTCGCTGAAGGACGGGCAATGCATCTCTTACCTAACAAAGATTAAGCACATTTCTCACTAACACAATACTGAAAATCAGTCTGCATAACATGGAAAAGAGAGGACAACAATAAATATACAAATCAACGGTCTTTGTAACCATTGAATAAGCATGCTTTTACCAAGATAAATGAATAATTCGATATTCATCAGATGCTTCCAAATTATTAAATGTGTGATCAGTCTCAAACAATATCTTACGAAATGTCTCCAACCTGTTCTAAATCTACTGGAGGCATTCCACGGACAACATTAGACAAACACCACGATGCATGCCTCAGCATGGACAATCTTGAATCTGGTTCCAGCTGAGATATTAAAGGCAAGAGAGCACCATGGTGAAGAACAAGATCCCTGTGGCCTGCGGAGTCACCGGCAATGTTCCCTAAAGCCCCTACTGCCTGTTCAAGAAAGGGAAACCAAACTCGATTAAGTAAAAAACCATCTTAATCTTTTTACAAATGATCAAGAAGAGTTTAATATTCAATCAGAAGACATGACCTGTTCTCTGATATCAACATCGGTAGAACTGAGAAGAGTCACCAAAGGGGGAATAACACCCTCATCTACTATAAGTATAGTGTATTGAGATGTTCCCGAAGAAATATTAGTTAGAACACAAACAGACTCTAACTGCAGAATAAGAGGAATAATAACAATTGTGTGAGTGAAGGAGAAAGCAAAAAAGATTTAGAAAATCCAATGCGAACATGTGTACCTGCAATTGAGGTGAATCTTCCCTTGACAAGAACTCCACAAAGCGAGGGACAACACCCGTCGCAACGATCTCTTGAATGGGAGGCTCCTCTTAATTAACATAAAGAGAAGAAACCCAGTGAATGAATGTTAAAATTGTTTGATCAAGATTAAAAATGTATGATACAAGAAATATGAATTGAAAGCGCACCAAGTGATAGCAGACTTCCCAGGTTAATGGCTGCCGCTAACTGTTCGTCAGGGTTCTCAGACCATAGTAGCTGTGCCGCCTCAGGAATATCTTCCAACAACTAATGAAAAAAGATTGAAACGCTGTTGACGAAAGGAGCAAGAAATTAAAAGAAATTGAAAGAACGCTGTTGAAATGATAGGTACCCACCGCGTCACAGGACTCGGAGCCTTGAACATCTTTTCGTTTCTTGAGAAGAGACTCTTCGCGTTTGGACTTTCTGATGCCGGCGAGGTCTTCTTCCCTCTTTTTCTTACCCTTTTCCGCGTCGGTAACATTCTTGTAGCCTTTCTTTCTTGCCGGAGAACCAAAACCAGGAGAACCAGAACCATTAGTAGAACCAGAACCAGTAGCAGAACCAGAACCATTAGTAGAACCGGAACCAGTGGCAGAACCAGTAGCAGAACCAGTAGCAGAACCAGAACCAGGTCGCAGAGACATTTTGCACTTCTGAATTCTTCTTTCTTTCTTTCCTTCACAACAGATAACAGTAAGAACTGAAGACTGAATCCCCCAATCACCTCTATATATTCAAATCATCACTGGGGCGCGCGAGTAACTAACTACTAATACGTCTTTTTTTTTTTTTCCTTCCACCCTCGCTACCGTTATTTTCTTTGCACAAGGAATTAAATTAAAGACTCTCAAAATAAATAAATTTAATAATTAAGAAATTAAATAAACAGAAAAATAATATTTTTTTTAATATTTTCAAAACCCTTACGTAAGCTTGGTCGATTATAATCATCATTTTTAAATAGGACAACAAATACAAAATTAAAAGGAATTAAAATATTTGTATCATTCCCGATGATGCTTCATTCTCTGGATTAATTCAATTGTTTTTATTAATATATTTATTTTTATGATGAAAAAGGACACATACTCTAACATAATAAAGAATTATAATATAACTACTTCTTATCTTTAACTGCTTATAAAACTAAAATTGCATATATTGGACTGTGATCCAAATGTAAAATCTCAAATAAAACGTTTATTCTTTCTTTACTTTTTATTTGAAGATACGTATATCCTTAAATTTGAGAACCAAAAGTACTGTATACATCATTTATAAACTTATCTACCTATAATATTAACTATATATTTGTAATCATTTTACTTAAATATCGTTTTCCCTTCATTTTAATAAGATTTTCTCCCTTTTTTGTTTTTCATTTTTCTCCTTTTATCTGCTTTCCTCACTTCGTCTGATATTCTTTATTAATGAATGATAATATTTATTTTGCTTAGATATATAATTTTTATATAGATGTACAACAAATATAAAAAAGAGAAAAATGTGTTTACAATTGCATATTATTTCTATGATGTTATATTTTTGCCACTTGAAGTCCACCATGATGTATGCTCTCAACTTCAACAACCCGCAACTTAGGTTTCAGAACCTAAATTTGAATCTCCTCTTATTTCCCTAAAAAAAATATCCACTTTCAGAAATCATTTTAAAAGATAAAACCGTAGTCACTTTGCTCAATGAGCTTTCAATATTTTTTTTTTCTCAAAATCAAGCTTTAGTAAAGGATAATGTGAGGAAAAAAAATACTTTTGAAATGAGAGTAGTAAAAATTAATAATATTAAGGTTTGTTTGCAATTTTAGTTTCTTATTATTTTCGTATTCGTAACTTTGGTTTTAAATTTTTAATTTTTTTAATTATTTGTAATATTTTTATGGGCTAAATAAAAAAAACGGAGTGAGTTAGCCTGCATTATCAGCCCTGTCTTCAATCAACCATAGTTTTTGTAGTTTTTTTTCTTTTAACTATAAATACGAGACAATGAAATTGAGGAAAAAGGCTTGCGGGTGTAATGTAACACCCCATTTATTTAATATAGCTAAATAAGGATATATCACACAATATAATATAAGAAGCGAGGATAAAAGAGTATAACGTCACTCCTACATATATCCCAATTGCGTAGAGGACGAAAAAAAGAGATACACCACGATGTCGGGTACAAAGTAAAGTAAGAGAATAAAAATGATTTAAACAAATTTCTGGAGAAAACAATACATGGGCCTTAGCCCTAAATGAAGAGTCCAAGGGCAGAAGTCAACCCAAAGACTAAGCAGCAGAACCATCACCTCCCTGTTGACCACGGGTGTTCCTCGCATCTGCTCACATCAACAAGTTGATGATCATCGCAAAAGAGAGTACCACACAGCAAGACACACAGCAAAAACAGAAGGGTAAGCTAGAACCAAAAGTGGTTTTATCATGCAATCAGATATGCTTTCACAGTCAATTATACATACACCACTCAAGCATGTTATGACCTTTCAAAACAATACACTAAGACTCGACTCATCCAGATACATATAACCTGGTCGGATTCAGCGGATGCTTGCACTTGTGGTGGATACCTCTGCTCACCCCCGAGCTATGTGTTACAAGTGTTACAATGAATCAATTTTCCCTCACCACAAGGTTAACCCTTAATGAATTTCAGGCCTCCTACTACTCTCACCACAGGAGTTAACTGACTCCTTAGAGTGTCAGGATGCAACCTTACCTTGAATCCTTACCTAGTTATACAGATGAGGCACCACCATGGGCACCCACTAACAGGGGCCATGGGATTACGTCCCGACCACTGAAGCACGACCCTGAAAATCTCACCTAGAGATCCCAAGGAATTACGCACTGACACGGACCAACATTCTTAATCAATCAAACGGATTCAACATACATACACATATATATACATATAAATCACATACAGTTTCTCATAATTCACCTCCTTCGTATTCCCAGCCAAACCATACCAACTCATTATTCTTGAACCATGAATATGGAACTCCGTCTCATATCATTATCATGCCACATTGATACCAACCCTTCCATGTCTCATATCGAACTCATACCAAACTCATCATTTCAATTCTATGAATCATCACTCATGCAAATTCATTCATCTCATACTTTATAAATGCATACCAAGACATACATATATCACAAAATAGTATTCATCCCAAATAAATGTGTGCCAAAATTTAAGTACCTGCAATTCCATACAATCAAGCACAACCCACAACCATAATTCTTACACCAAAATTTCTAAGAAAATTTATTATCACAAAACCAAAATCATTGCAGTAATGCGTGACACATTTCTCAAGCTACAGATATCTAATTGACGATCCAACCGGTCAAAACATAAAATAGCATGTTATGAACCAAATGTCAAAATTTGAGCTCAATCCAACGGTTAATGAGTCAGAAAATTCAATTTTACTAAAACTGCGCATATCAGAAAAATACCCAGTCGCCCAACGAGCCAACGAACTCGCCCAGCGACTGTGCGACGCATCAGAATACGAAAAAAACGTCAAACATCATAGTTTCATGAATATTTGAACCCCTAACTCAGAAATATACCAAAACTAACATTTTCCAATCATTTAAGCATAAAACATAAACGAAAACAAACCATATATTTCAAAAACGCGAAAAGAACCTAGCTTCCCTTACCTGGAAAAGGGCTAACAGTTGGGTTCTTGGGTGTAAACAGAGAAAGGCAGCAGCTCCTAGAGCGGTTTAGCAAGCTGGAAACAAAAGAACAATGAAGCCACTTAGTACGACCCTAGTTGGAACTCGAAGCAACTGTGCTAAACAAGAGGTATGGGATGGGATGCAACTTACGTGGAACGAAACTGGCTCGAACAAGTGCGACGGAGCTCCAAGGCTGAACCCTATCGGAGAGGGTGACGGCTACTCAAAGGGGGTTTGGAAATCTGTTTCAACAAAGTGAGAGGAATGAGGTTTAGGGCAGACTTAGGGTTTGTTTCCCTTTGGGCCAACCCTTAGACCCAACTCACATGAGACAACCTTTTTAATTTAGGGTAGAAAATATTGGGTCTTACATGTAAGGTTTTTATAGATAAAAAACAACAACTATAAATAAGGATTTGTTATTAAATACAACTTGAAAGTGATTTAGTATATTTTTAGAGTTGAAATTGGAATTAATTGATGATAATTAAGAATTAAAGTTATGTAAAAAAAGTACGGAACAAAATTACATAATTCGCTAAAATTGGCGAAAAAAAATACAAGTCAAAATGAAGAACTTTACAAAATATATAAGTTAAACTTACACACCAATTAGTTTTATTTTATTTATTTAGCACGCAAATTATTTGTTTTTGTTTATATTTTAGTTTGAAACATTGTTTGGTTATCAAATATTTTATTTACTAATTAGTTTTCTTTTTCTTTTTCTTTCGAACATCAACATATATTAATAGTAGAATATTTAGGTTCTTTAACTCTTTTAGAAAAAAATTATAAAAAAATATACAAAGTTTTTTCAAGATCTAAATTCCAACATAATTCTTCAGTTTGAAAGCGAAAAACAATATACACAAATGTTCTATGTATGGTGTTTATTGCTAGACGAAAAGACCTTTTCATTCATATATGTACTATAACTATACTTCTTTCTTGTTCTTGCTTAGACCCAAAGCACCATGCTCAAGTATACTCTTTGCAACGCTTGCATTGCTTTTTTAATTTTTGTACTGGGCTTATATATGATTTCATACCTGTATAGAATGTACAACCACATAAACTACTAGACTAAAACATTTTCAGTCTGGGTTTAAATGAGTCTCCATTAATCACCCAAGTGACAAAGATTTTAAACATAGTATAGGACATTATTTCAATTCAAAAATGAAAATGTAAAATTGGACATTTATGTTTCATCCATAACCATGTATTTAGTTGTGCCATGAAAAAAATTTCTTCTATTTCTATTTTGCCTTGTTTGAAAATAACCCTATTTTTGTGATTCCAAATGGCTCATATAATTGTTATCCATAAAACCTTCCAGATTTTATTGTGTTTCCCATTCAATTGTGATAGACAGGGTTTTATCTTGGTTATGGATTAATGAAGGACCAATCTAACACTTTTGAAGGAAAGTAAGAATTAAACGAATAATTAAATATAAGTTTTATGGTTCAAGGTTGTTTGAAATAATAAAATGTATAAATTATGTTTGCATTATATGAATATAGAAAGATTTTATTGTAGTTAAGCAGAACTAAATACATTATTTAAGATAAATTAAAAAAAATAATCTAATAAATCATTAAATTAAAATAATAGCCTATAATAAGATATAAAACAGAACTACGAACTTTCCCTTAAAAAAATATTATAAATTGAAAAAATTAATTGGTTATAAATAAAACTAATAAAATAAAAAAATTAAGAGAAAAGATGGAATTCGTTATCGGAAGAGATTGTGACTTGTCTTAGAAGAGTGATTAAAGAGTAGTTATGCAGATTTTGGGCAATTTTGGAAAGATAAGAAAGAAGACATTGTCCAGCACCAAATAAATGAAGGTTGAATCCACTTTTTTTATAATTTTGATATTAAATTATGTGAGAAAATAAAGGGAGAAAGACAGAGAAAAAGAGAAGAATCTCTATCACTTCTTCCACATGACTGGGCCTTCCCATTTGTCGTTTTCTATCCTTTAAAGAGGCCACGTGTAGTAATTCACACTTCTGGCCCACTCATCATTTCTTTATTTTCCATTAATTTATTCCTAAGACAACCTTCTTTTATTCTCTCTTTCTTTTCTTTTTTTACTTTCCATCTTTTCCGTTTTTTCAATTTACCAACAACTTTATTTAAATAGTTATAGTTTTCCATAAACAATCCTATATCTTATCTCCATATGCTTTCAATTTATCTTTGCGAAAATTAAAACTCGCTTTGTATTTCTCAAAATTGAAACCTAGATATTATTCAAATAAAAAATTTTCAGAAATTCAAATCCTAGTAAACAAATCGCGTATGAGCCTGGTCCCAGACAACAGTAAACATGACAATCATAGCAAACCAAATCACATTTACAACAAATTTAATAACACAAATAAATTATTTTTCTAAAAATGTTAAAACTGATAAACAGACCCTCCAGTTGTAGGTTTCCAATGGAAAAACTCCAATTTAACAGTGATCAGCATCACCACCAACACCAATCACAACAAAGATGAGAAAGCTGAATACCCAATTAATTATGATGTTTTAGGTCCCAAAGCTCTTACTTCCCATGCTTACGTAGCCATCATGTGCACCAAATTTGAGCTGTCTAAAACATAAATCCAGAGTTTGGAACCGCAGATGATGACACCGATGATGACGTCATGGAAAATGCTCCAACAACAGACAAACTAGTGGTCTCATTTACCATATCAAGGACTTTAATTAATCCCATTTTTAGGGTCATAAAATAAAACAAATTTTGAAAGGCTATTAAAGAAACATGTACATAATTTTATAGGCAACCACACTGACACGAAATCCATATCTGTTATTGCTAAAGAAACAGTTATTGAAAGTAGTCATGGTATGAGGTCAAAATGAAGTATAGTTTATGGAAATATCTAAGGCAAAATAGAATCAATTTTCCTTAAGATGGGTCCATAAAGTTTTGGGTGTTGTAATAAGTGAATATTTTAAAGACAATTTGGTTGATAAATACTTTTATATTCTACTGTATTTTCAAGTGCAGGGGTGTCATATCAACACTCATAAAATAAACTACAATTATTACATAACCTAAAATATTAATTTAACTTAAAATATTAATATATTATTATATTAATAAAATAGTTATTAGGTGGGTTATTAATATAATTTTCTTTGGTGAAAGTCTTTTAATATTCCTTACCTTAAGCTGTTAACCATATATATGTGTAGAGAAATCTTGGTGAGATGAAGAATTAAGAGGAGTAATTGTTGAGAAGAAAAAGATAGGGACATAGTTTGTGTTGTGGCGACTGTGTCCCCCCATCTCCTGATTCTATGAATTAAAAAGAAAAGGGTTAAATGGAAGCACATGGGTGCATGTGGAATGTGATGGTTAAGGGAAAGGACAAAGAATGTAGTAATTATGTGGAAAGAAGGTGTGGAATTTTGAGAAATGAAAGTGGAAAAATGGAGGAAAGGGTGGTGGGTTAGCCACATGGCATGGGATGTCACTGTGGGAAAAATGAGAGATGTATTGTCAAGGTTGCACGCGTGTCAGGACTCAATGAGGAAAAAGGTGTTTAGGCACAGAGAGATAGACAGAGAGAGAGAACATTGTCTAGGATCTGACCCATATTTGTCTGTTCCAAGGAGAACAATGTGGATGCAAATACAAAAGGCCAATCACCCATTCCAATTCTTCAAATGCCACGTGAAATCCTTTTTTCCCATTTTATCATATACTACTCACTCGCATGCAATACTATGCTATCCAACCCAATTTCATCATCACGCATCTCACGTCTCTCTGTGTGGGACATCCCAACCACATCACATGAATCTCAGGCAACACTTCCTTTTTGGTTTCACAACCAAACACAACAAATGTGTCCACACTATTATCTATGTCTATAACTATTATCTGTGTCTATAGCAAGAGATTTTTACTAAATTACTTTGAATGTGTGTATGAGGAGTAGTAAATCAAGTGAAAACTGGTTTTGGCTAGGGTGCCCCTCCATGGCTAACCTTCCCTACCCTGTTCCTCTGCCACAACAGACAAGTGTGCAGGTGTTAACTTGTTTCTCGTCAATAATTGAGAGCTTGTTAATACTATATCCCAGGCTTCAAAAAATATACCATATCATAGTACTAATAGTATATAACAGTATAAGACATGTCTTATTATTCTCGATTATAATAACTTCCTCAACTGAAATAATAAAAAAATGTGGACAAAAAAAATGGAGAAGAGGAATTCAAAGGTGAAAACCAATAAAAACGATATATAAACATATATAATAAACAAAAATAGAAACACTAAAAACAAAGTAAGTCAACTCAAACGGAGAGGAGCGGGGGGCGTGGGGCCGCCGGCGAGGAGGTCGGCGAGAGCCGTCATGGCTCGCACTTGCATCTCCAAGGCAGAGATATAATCACCGGCTTCTTCTAGAAGCTTCGGGAACGGAACCTTCCGGCAACCGGGGATTAACCGTCCGAGAGCGCGCGCTTTCTTCTGCAGCGGCGGTACCGTTCTCCGAATCTCCGGCGTCCTCTTCTTCATCAATCCGGCGCCGGACTTCCTGGCCTTCTTGTGGTGCCTCCGCTTCCACCGGCCAAACGGATTCGCAAGAATCGCGCGGCTCCAGCGAGTTCGGCTTTTGGCCGTGGCTGCGAGAGCACGGTCGGCAGCTGCGCGGACGTCGCTGGCGGCGGCAGGGCTGTTACGGCGGAGCGCGTGGAGGAGGTTGGTGGCGTAGATCCGGTGTTCGGTTTGGGAAGTCCAGGGAGCGGGAGCGAGGGAAGCGTGGTGCGCGAGTTTGCGGCGCTTCTTGTGATTGGATTGTTGCGATGACGTAACAGAATGGAGGTTGGGGAGGAAAGACGCCATGAGAAGAGAATGATGGAGAGAAGAGGGATATGATTGGAATTGTTTTTGAAAACAGAGAAGGTGGAAACGATGATTGACTGATCAGAAATTGCAAGAATTGGAATTCATATTTGAACGAAGAATGAGCGAAGAAGATTATGATATTAAGGTGGGTGCATGAGAGAGAGAATAAAAGAGAATTCACGAGGATCCACGCGTCCTTCTCTTTACTTTTCATTTTTTTTCCTTTCTCTAAATTTTCGTTGCGTTCAGAGTATAATTTTGTAATTTCCATTTTTACCCCTGCTGGCTTTCCGTGTTGAGTGTAATTTTCGGTTTTGTAATTTGCAATGCACATTATTCTTAATTTTTTTACATGTATTATTATTCTACACTTTGTTTATAATTTTTACAACAAAGCGATGATTCATTTACCTTTTTTTTTTTAAGAAAATAACATTATTTTGACTTGTATAGTATAAAATTATGGGTTGAAGGAGGACAAAATTGGGCGAGTAGGTGAACGTTGAAAGTTTGACTAGAAAAGCAAGATGAATAACACTGTAGTTGAAAGTTTTCCGATAACAAATGAGAGGAAGATAGTGACGTGACATGGCATGTTGGATGAGGAAAATTTAGGTATATTTTGACTACACATATTGCATCTTTAATTTAGGTTTTAATTGGCCACAATGACAAATTTAGGGTTGCTTAACAAATAGCGGAGAAATTGCCAAATTAAAATATGATATTAGGTTTCACCCTCTCTTTCTCTTTCGGTTCCCATTTTAAGGTGGGCAGACATGAAGTTCCAATAGTCTCCGGGAAGAAATTATGTGTTGCGGGTTGCATAATTATTTCGTGATAGAGGTTAAGTGGATTAAATTATAATTTAAGTAGAAATTTTAGTATGATAATTGTTGAAGGAAAGATTGTTGCAGATGACATTAATTGTCCCGTGATAGAGGATAAGTAGTCCGAGTCACGATCAAATCGTGATGTTTGGACGGTTACATTTTTAAATAAAGAGAGTTGAACCCTCACTAATGACTATAACTTTTGAAGAAAAGTTAGATCCTAACATATCAATATCTTAATTAATAAAAATCTAAGCCTTCGTTCATTTTCAAAGCTGATTATTTATTACTAATTAGATGTTACGGATAAGATCTCTGGTGTTAAGTTGGTTACATGTGAAGAGGTGAATTTTCTGTGAAAGTGTACCTTAACTACAGAGATGCATTTTTCACCTGAGATGGAAGGTTTTACTAGTTACCCTTATGAGAAAAGGAGAAAAAAGAAAAGGAGTGGGTAAATGATTTGAATGAAACAGAGGAGGGGTGGGTCGTTGCCATCTCTTAACCAACTGCCAACATTGATGGTGAGAGGAAATGATGATGCTTTGTTTTGTATAGTTTTACCCTTTCTTTTGCGCGAGGGTTGAACGAAATCGGTGGCATGTGAGAAAAGTTATGGAGAGCATTATTGTAATGTAAAATTGGGTGTGTTTCTTACCTTTACCTGCAAGGATTGGATTTGATGTTCACGCTTGGAAATTGATAAATGTTTTTGGGGGGTAAATGCAGCTGAAGAAGTGGCTTTTGAAGACATTTGGTGACTTGGCAATGCTGCATTGGAGGAGTCACACTTGTTTGTTTCTATTTGTGACAATGATTAGAGGGGATGCACACACACATGCCAAACCAACACCCTCAAAAAGAACGCATGCCACTTGATTTGGTTTTTTGTTCTTTTGAAAATAAAATGAAACCCAGAGAGGTTTCATTACAATGGGTTTAAGGTGGTTGGATTAGTGAGAAAAGTTTGAGAGGTTAAAGAGATGGATAAATGTGAGTCCGAAATGGGAAATCTGAAACGAATCTATCCAAATGACAAGGAAGACAAGTTTGCCTCCTTGAAAGAGACATGCTTTACTGTCTAATCTCTACACGAAACGTGGTCTGGTACAATGATTTTTGCCTTTAGCTATGAAATAAGCAGAGTGTGGTTTCATCATCATAATAAGAGAAAATTGTGAGAATGACTGAACCAGACCGAAGCCCCTTCTGCTGCAAAATCAAATGTTGCATTCACGTGCTTTGCATACGTACATGGTAAAAGTGAGGGGCTCACGTGTATACAAAATGTAAAGTAAAAAAACAAAAATCATGCAATTATTTTTAATCGTATTAAGTAACAAAGTTACGCTTAATAAAATACGAGTGTCATGTCAAGTGGCACAATTGGACATCTTCTCTTACTTTCTGTCCCATCCCACCACCTCTTGGATTTCAATATGGTTGGAATGGGAAAGTGATAACAAAAGTTTAAATAAATTTTTAAAATGCTTGGTTAAAATATTTCTCTTCTCTCTCGTTGATATCTCGCCTTTTTCCCTTCGAAGATAACCATGTTTTTGTGTAACTTCTGTGTTTGTAAGCTCTTGGTGTGCCTATTACTTGGTTGGTGGGACAGAGATGTCTGTATTATGGTTAAATTAAGTTGTGTGTAATGAACTTTTCAAGGGTCCATCTGTTACTTTACCCAAAAAAAGGAATCCGGTGTTCACGAATCGAAGGTACATCGAAATTCACACTACTGTAATTATATCCTCGATATAAATATGCCTTAAGCCTTGGTTTGGTTCCTCACCAAATAAAAACCAAAAACTGTAAATAATAGATGCCAAATAGGATCCGGCACTATTAAGTTGAGATTTTTTTTTAATTTTATTAAATATGAAACTCAATTTAATTTTAGGTTAAGTGAATTTGAATTGGATCGAAGAAGAGTTCGAGTCGGATTAAATCATAAACCTTAAATTACTTTTAATTATATAGATTTATAATTTGATATCTTCAAATATTAAAATATTAGTTAATAATGTTTAATTTATCTATTTTTCAAGTTGTATATAGTGATATTTTAATTTTAAATTACTTTCTGTATTAATATTTGGATAATTAAGTAAATTCATTCATTATATTGTAATAAATATATTAAATAAATTATAACAAATACAACATTTATAAGTAAACTAATTTATTAATCACCGATTTGTAATAAGTCAAATTGGATAACAAAATTTTTGACTCATTAAAAAGTTAATCGGGTTAAGATCACTCTTTTTTAACTTAATTCTAGAGCTGTCAAAACGGATAATCCGACCCGATTCGATCCAGCTCGACCCACTACAGGTTGATGATTTAGTGAGTCAACCCAACCCGGTTCACTTTTTAGCAAGCCAAAAAAATCCGAACGACCCACCACAGGTTGACGGATTAAACAGGTTGGCTCACGGGTTCACTTAATTAAAAAAATATTATTTTTTTATTTTTTTCAGTCAAAACTAAATTGTAATTCTAATTAAAATCTAAGTAAACTTTAATATAATCCAAATACAAACCAAAATATAAAAAAATACAAATTATTTATGTGTTGGGTAAAAAAAAAATAACCTAACATAACCCAAATGTAAAACCCAACCTGATAAAAAAAATAAAAACACTTGTGTGACCCTTTTATCAGCAGGTTGTTGGTGAGCCAACCCGGCTCACCACAGGTTCAATCGGATGAGCCGAGTTCTAAATGAGTCGGGTCTAAATCAACCCGTATTGAAATTTGTAAAAAAAATTCAACCCAACCCAGTCCGAACCTGTGGTGAGCTGGGTTGGCTCGCGGGTTCCAATCCATTTTAGCAGCTCTACTTAATTCATAATAACTCAATCGACTACCTGTACAAAATAACAATTTTATAAAATTGACATAGTTTTCATACAGAAGTAATAAGTTTTCAAAAAAATAAAAAGATATATAAAAAAATAAAATAAAAAATATTTAAAAAGTATAATTCAATGATTAGTAATATGGTATGGTAAAAGTAAAAAAAAAAATATTTCGGAAGTGGTACAATTTAATTAATATAATTGGAGATAAAAAATAAAAAAGATATATATAAATAAATAGAAAGCTTACAATCGTAACTTTCTAAATTTGTTTAACTGAACGTAAAAATATTAATTATCTTTCTCTTTCCACTCTACCAAACAAAGCAACACTGATTTGGATCTCATTTCCTCTTATCAATGTTCGAGAAAGATGGAAAGAAGATAAAAGTAATAAAAATAAAACAGAAAGGTGAAGTATGTAAACAAGTTAGATAGGTAAAAGTACCAAACAAATATGTAAAAAAATTTCCTTCAATACTAATAATTTAGATTAGCAAAAGAGAAAAAAAAATTATATATTCCAGAATATTAAATCTACTAAAAATATTAACCTTTTACTCTATTATTTTCCTCAACATAAAATTATTTAAAATGTATATATAACTTTAAAACAACTATACAGAAAATAAAAGGAACTCTCTCACCACGTTAGCCTCGTTAGGTTGGGTACGTGTAAAATGGATCCCATATATCCAATTTTTTATTTTTCTTTTTGAACAATTAGTAAAAAGTAAATCTTTCATTTTATTTCCTCCATTTCCTTTTCCTTCTCCTTCGTTTTCATTAATTCAAACTTAGAAAAGTTTGTGTCTAATGTTGTCTTTATAACACCTAGTCAGGCATTTGAAAGCTCCAGCTTGAATGAAGCACTTTCGAGTACTTTTGAACGAAATATAGTTTGTTTGGTGGTAACAATGGAAGAGAGGAAAAGATAGATTGAGTTTAAATGCCTCACTAACAAAAATTGCAATATTAACTATTAACTTTTGTTAAAAGAAACACATATTTAAAAAATTGTTTAGCCAACTAGTTAGAGTGAGATAAAAGCAAACAACTTTTATAATATAATTTTTGTGTAGCAAAATTATATTAAATTTTATCATAATATTTTTTTAAGAAAAAAATGTCAAACGCAAATTACTTTATTTTCGAATTTGACCGAAATAAATATAATACACTTAATTCAAAGTAAAAATGTTAATATATATTAATATTGGTAATATGACACTTCACTAATCAAAGTTCATGAAAATATACCTAGAAAATCACTATTGTGAATGGTTGACCTTGATAATGTCGCCAAAAGTCATGTCATTTGATAGAATTTTTGTACGTTAAGAAAGTTTTATTTTAATATTACGGCACCTGAAAATTAGTGAAAGCTAATTTTTTTAATAAAAAAATCTTGATAATGAGTTAAAGTGAAAAGAGAGTATCATAATGGTTTTTTTAATTAACACATTGCAATTGTAAATTGGCTTAAGAGGTTACTATATCAATATCCCTAGAAAATGTTTCTAGGAACACTCTTAGCAATCTCACACACACTCTTATCCTTTTCTAATTTTATTTTAAATTGGCTTAAAATAGACTACAGTCCAATAAGAAAGTTGGGTTCATAGACATTTGATAACCAGCGGCTGCTTAATTTGGGATTTGGTGAAACTAACACGTATGAGATACCAAGTTCTACCAGCTAAGCCTAACCTTCGCTACCTTACATTGTTAGCCACCAAAGTTTTTAAAGTGCAATGAAGGTTGTAGAGTGAAAAAAGGATCCTAACAAATAATTTACACACAACGCATTATTCGGAAACACACGTAAGGTGTTAACGTTCAGTATAGATATATTTTCTTTACAATAATGTTAGTATGTTCAATTATTGGCCTCCAAATTCTCATAACATGGATGATGCACGAGTGTCGACTTCGTAGACGATCCATCTTTGCTTATCCACAAAACGACCATTATAATAATGAATATACATAATAAAATAAATTATTTAACATGATTACACAATGATAAATGATTATTGATGACGACATCCAGAGAAGCGAAAAAAGGGTACACAACTACCTCGAATTTTGTTAGTTATGAACTTATGATGTGTTGTATCGGAAGAAAGATCATGACTCTCAAGCATTTGAATACAACTGTCTTTATACGGTGTCACCGATTCACGGGGCAACTGTCTGCAGTAAGTTGGTGGTTGAAGTTTTGGGTTTCACAAAATGTGCGAGAGTGACGTCTGCTTTGGCAGGGCTAGAAACACCCTCTGGGAAGGGGACCTCAAACAGCAAAGACTGGTACAAACAAACTTCATCTTCCTTGCAATAGTAAACCTGTAAAGAGAGAATGCAATTCTTTTTACGTTTATGTGAGGTGGATTTATAATCATTGCAGTTGAATACATAACAAAGCTAAAGAAAATTGAGTTAAAAGTCAGTCACTTTTATCGCTTGATGCCATTAAACTAGAATTTCAGGGATGTGAAACTTAAGAACAAGGTTTGAAGGCGTGAAGCAAACCATAGTATTTCAGAATCCAACCAACTTCCGAGTTCTACAATGAGGCATACCTTGCAATTAATTCTTCCCACTGAAGCAGAGTTAGAGGATCTCTTAAAGTGAAGAGTTGCAGATCCTTCTGGACTAAGGAATCCATCGAGGGGTTCAATGTTTACAGCATCTTCAGGTTCAATATCCACGCTGAATTTACTCCGTGCTTCCTGCAATGTAAATTTGGGACAATAGTCAACGAAATATATAATCTCGCTTGTATGCAAAGAATTGAATTAGAAGTGTGTTTGAAATAAAGGAGGGTGAGGACCTTTGAGAAATGATACTCGCTTGGTAATGATATTTTAATAGACAAGTTTCCCTCATTTGATGAAATGGCATCAATCGGAATTGGCACTGTGTCGGCTGATGCTCGTCGTCTAAGACGTTTAAAAGATCTTGATTTTGGTTTAGGAGGCTGAACTCCTTTAAGCTCCAAGGTACGGAGTTCAGTTTCATCAGCGTTTAAATCTAGATATCGAATTAAGCTGTTGTTTGTGTCAGCTATAAATAATCTCCCTGAAAATAAAATACAGAACAAAATTTTTTCTAAGATTAAGGTTGATTTAAAGTTAAGTCATTTTAGACAAAGTAATTGAATCAAGTGATCAACAAACGGAAAAAGAACAAGATATGTACTTATACTACAAAAAGTAGTGTATGAATTCTATAATCATACATAATGTGATGACAATTATGTCCAGTTATTAGGATAAGGCGCACAGGATTCTAAAAGACCAACCCACAAATGTTATAACACCACTGTAGTTCATGTATATAAATATTTAAAGGCTAAATTATACAAAATGGTCCGACAGTACGCTAGCTCTAGGTGCATGCTAACACATTGAGATGAGGGAGAATGAATGCGATCAGATTTATTGATAAAACATACAGAACAAAAATGAAAAAGTTTATTTATTTGAATATGTGAAAGCCCTAAAATCAATGAAGTAGAAGGAAGTAAACAGAGCATACCCTTGTTCCCTTCAACAATTCCTGCCGGTTCAGAGAGCTGCGAGAAAAATGATAATATATATTACACACACATCTGCTTTATATGGAGAACACAGATATCGCGTTTTATCCGCAAATAGACTTGTGAGAAGGATGGCTGAGAAAAAAGAAGCATTCAAATATGTGAAAATTTTCTATAATAATAGATCTACAGAATAAAAGAACTGGAAACAAGACTAGGTCAGATTAACAATGTCAAATAGAATAAATTTCTCCACTCATCCCCACTTACATAGAATGTGGAATTTGGATTTTTCCAAATACACCTCATCATACACAACTCTACTAAGTAAACTTTTAGGGTGTGTTTGGAAACATTTTGAGAAAATTAATTCTATTTGATCTGAGAAAATCAATTTTGGTTAATGAAGAAGTTAAAAAAAGTTGTTTCTCTTTAATGCAAATTTTTCATCTACAATTGATTTTAGAAATTGATTTTGGATGACTCCAAACAATTTAATAACATGAATTGATTTTAGGAATTGATTTTAGATGTTTCTAAAATGAAACCAAACATGCACTTAATATATTTAAGCTGTGATGTACGGTTCATCATGCCTGCATATCTGTGTCTAGGACATATCTGGCACGTATACGTTTATCTGTAAAGGTTCAGAAATTAAAAATGAAAAAAAGTGCTCAGAAGTTAACACTGTTGCTTATTGGTGTAGAGCTAATAATCCTGGTTTTTGAATTTGCATTGTCCTTTGGCTTAAACCTTGATCTGACAAGACTTTATTACCCATGCTGAATAAGACAACACGTCCCAAGATCCCCACTCTACCCGTTTTTCCTAAACTAAGCCTCAAATATAACATTCAACTAATATATATAACAGGTGCAATTTTTTCTTATAGCCCTTTTTTTTTTCTTCAGTCTTGTATTTAACTATCGTTATTTTTATTTTTATATTATTTCGACCCACGTAAAATATATCATTTTTATGATTTATTCCATGAAATTATTTTCAGGATTTGATATTTGAGTACTACATAATTAAAAAACAAGCACTGTGACAAGAAATGTACATAGAAACAATTCTCACTCACTCTTTGTATATACATTTAGATAATATTTAATAATAATTTTAAATTTTAATATGATTTTTAAAAAAGTTATAATAATATTTATTTTATTTTTGTGAACTATATATATATATATATATATATAT
>Ga0214543_1002379_pt1 | contig 36843 bp, 14 predicted proteins | sample CNSS2metaG_FD_160094 | JGI IMG/M metagenome (GOLD analysis project Ga0214543, IMG submission 160094) | Root nodule microbial communities from cowpea collected in UCLA plant growth center, Los Angeles, California, USA - CNSS2 | ecosystem: Host-associated > Plants > Roots > Nodule | place: USA... | reverse complement strand
TTTTAATATTATTTAAATAATTATATTTTAATAATATTTAAATAATTATATTCTATTTAACAATTGAATCTAAGAATTATATTCAATTAATAATTAAATATTATAATTTATAATTAAATTTAAAAAAGAAGTAATAATAATGTCAATTTTAAAAATTAAATGGTTCTATTTTCACAAAATTTGGGACTAAATTAAACAAAAATAACGAATATAGGGACTGAATTGAACAAAAATAACGAATATAGAGACTAAATTGAACAAAAAAATAATACTATCAGAAATTGACACGTGGCACTAGCATTGACACGTAGCACAATTGTGACTTGACATGTGGACACTTTTTTTGAAATTAAATTTTTTTTTAAAAAAATTAAAAAAATCAAAAAAACCAGGAGCTGACACGTGGCATGTACTATTCAAAAACGTTAACTATTTAAATACCGTTAGTGAAAAGGACCAAATTGACTACAATTTGACGAAAATGAGGACCTAATTGAACATAAAACAAAAATAGGGACTAAATTGAATAAAATCAACAAAAATAGGACCAAATGTATATTTAAGCCTATATAAAATGACAAATCTACTTGACTGAAGACAACTGTTATATAAATGCAACATTGACTTTTTTTAGTTTCTTTTTAATTGATATTAAACAGATGAAATTATACAACAGTTCAATTATCTTTTACAACAAAGGCTATACAATTTTCTCACTATACCTTGTATTTTATAGCTGTTATAATTTTATTTATAAAGAATATATGAAAGATGGTTACTAGATGATGTTTTTAGCACGATATCATCTCGGTTCGTTTATATTAAAGAAATATGTTGTTAGTACGAGACAACATCATCTCATATCGCTAACATTAAAGAAGATTGATGTGATAAGCGAATTTACAATTAGTTAATTAGTGATTAAGGCAAAATCATAATACCCTAAAAATATTTAAATTAGGCTTGACTTAGCATACATCCATTCTTGTAAATATTCATAAAAATAGTATAAAATAATACTATTCACAAAGTATGAGTATTCATTCAATTTATTAATGTATTTATTATTATACACTTATATATGATTTAGGTGTCAAAGTGTGTCCCTCTAATTAGAAAGATCTCGGTGTGAATGAAGAAGTGATTGGGACAATTCACAAGAAGTAAGCAAATACATTAATACTAAGATTTACAAATAGTATTTGGGCTCGAAAAAACAACATAATTGCGACAATGTTTAATTATATAATATTTATTTTGAATTGTTATATTTTCTCTGTTATAAATTTTTTAAATGTGTTTTAACTTAAAAAACAAATTTATTAAAGTTAATCGTATTTAACTTTACTTGAAAGATTAAATCAACTTGAGTTTAATTTGTATTTATATATCAAAATGAAAAAATAAGATTAGTTTGGTCCTAAATTTAGCATTGAAAACTTCATTTCAAAGTTAAAATTTTGTTCACATTTTAAACTGAAATCTCGTTTTTTTTTTTAACGAACTTCGATTTCTTTTATGGATCACAACTAGTTTTACAAAGGATAAATTTGAGTCGAATGAGATCACAACTCATGGTAACTTTTTCTTGTGCTCCCTAAATGATTTTTCGATAGAATAAAAAAAAATTAAAAATTAAAAAAAAAAGTGAGGCAGAAGATAAGGTACATAGAAACACATGGCTTTCGTTTAGTCTGTATAGTATGACAAGTGAGACTGAGAGAGCGATATTAAATTTTTTGGTGTGCTCATAATGAATTAACGAGTACCTACTTTACTCGGAGTCGGAGAAGAAGCTTCTATTATGTTCGCTTATCTTATTTCGTAATATCTTTCTGATGGCTGTTATGAAACCGAGTGGTACTGTGACATGCAGGTCCCACGTAAGGGTTATGACGTAATTATAGTTCATTTCTAAGGCTAATTCTCACAATACATTTTTATTTATTATAAATACATGTCATATGATGATATGATGCAGTTAATGTAACATTAAAATCACACAAAGCGCTCACTGATTACCAATCCATTGTTTTTGGACTCCACACAAGCCTCAAACACCCTCTTCTCTCTCTCTCTCTCTCTCTCTCTGCAAAACCACCCTCTTCCTTGCCACGAATCTCTGCCAAGCAGCGCGTAACTCAACATATCAACCAAAGACCTGTCTCTGAATCTGAACCTTGCTGTCAACAAAAGGTATGTTCTGTCTGTCCTGTCTCCATAAGGTTGATGAGATGACATGTGTTTTTCTCTTTCTGTTTATGTTGGACTTTGATTCTGCTTTGTCTGAGGACCATGTTTGATAAGAGTTAATCTGGGTTGGCGTTATAATCTGTTGAAACTTCTATTTCTATCTATTTTCATAAGTCAAAATTGTCGGGTTTGATTTGTAGTCTCCAGAGATGTTTCTTGTTTCTTGAGCATTTTGGTTACATTTCTTTGACATGGAGGTTGTCGACGCGCTTCGACCGTGTTTCGGTGGTTTTGTTCTAACATCCGGGTTATAGAGCATTGTTATTTGTGTTATAGCTGTTTTTTCTTGCCGACTTTGTTAAAAAACTGCTTTCTTTTTATTTTGGCAGTTACTTGCCTTTTTCTCTATCCTGAAACCGTGTACAGTTTACCACTATTGGAATATATGATTTTTGTTTTATATCTACCAATATTATGCTAGTCTCTCTGTTTCTTTACACTGGCGATTTTCTTGCTGGGATAATGGCTTTCAAATTTGAGAGTCCTTCTGCTCTGTAAAGTGAATTACGTATATGTTGAAAACTTCGTTCTATTCTATCAGGGAAAAGGAATAAAACTTGTTTTTGTCTTGCTTTATAATCTGTGTTTTTTGGTTGCTAAGATCTTCTCTGGTTTCTAATTACATAAACTATTATTAGTTTCACAAGTGGATGGTTTTATTAAAAAGGTAATGCTGATTTAACTGTATAAGATATTAAGAGTTTTGACAGCTACACCTCCTTGTTCCATGAAAGAAATCTTATTAGAGTGCGCATCTGTTTGTCCTTATCTTTTCCCGTACTTTTGACCCTTTCTAAATTTGACTCTCCGAGTTATCTCGTGATTTCTAGGGCAATTGAATGGTCCTCTTCCCCTTTCTAATTAACTTTATCTTCCTTTGTTTTTTGTAAAGAAATTCTGAAATAAACAAGATATTAGTCTTCTTAGTTCTTTCGTCCTTTCTTTTGCATCTCTAGAAATTATGCGATCCTTCCAAGTCACAACGCCGGGATATGTTGCGTGCTTGCTTCAAATTGCTCTGCTGTGGTGTATTGTATAACATGATTCATTACATACAAAAATCTCCTGGAATTCTTGTTTGAGTATGGAAAGACAAGTGTGTAATTAAAACTTCTCTCTACCACAGTGAAGAAGCCCTTGCATCTTTTCATTTTTAGCGTCTTCATTGCGCCTAGAATGTTGGTGCTTGTGGATCCTAGCATGATTTTAACTTTTTTTTTTCTCTACATAGAAACAATTACGTAGAAACTCCTCCGTGGACTGAAATCTTTGTATTATAGAGTGCATCGGCATGTGCTTTTCTCTACTAGATCTTCATTTGATAAGAACTTTCTTTGGCAAACTGTTAAAATTTATTTCTCGCTTTATTTAATCAACATTGAATCTCCATTGACATACTATTATGCTACTATGTAGGTTGTGGACAACAATTTTTGCTGATATTTGAAGCATCTGGCAGCTAATAAAAATGAAGATTGACCATCCTACAAAACGGAAGTGTAGAGCTATATGCACCTGATGAACGCGAAATCAGGAAGAGTTTGGAAGCATTTTTGCAACTACAAAATTTGATCACCCTTATTCTCTAATCAATATCTCTCAGCTGAGCAGATAATTTCGTTTTAGATGCAAACGTCCCAGAAACACCCAACTTCATCCGGTATCCATTTATACCACCAGCCTGTGCAAAACATCGATCCCTACACTCGTTACCAAGTATTGCAAAGCAATTCTTGCCATGAAATCCATGATAGCAACAGTCAGGGAACCACTATCTCGTTCGAACCCTGCAAGGAGCAATACTTTACCCTTGAATCATCCCCACCACTCAATGATCTCATAGGTTGTGATTCTCCTTCCTATGCTAGTGCATCGTCCAGTTCCAATAGGAGTCCTTTTTCTCCACATGTTTCTCATTCATACCATTCAGACCAGCATCAGTCATCTGACAACAACTATGGATCACCAACAAGTGCACACTCTAGTGCTGATGATAGCTACGAGCTGAAGCACAAGCTGAGAGAACTCGAGATTTCACTGTTGGGGCCTGATTCAGGTATTGTTGACAGTTGTCAGTGCTGCTACGAGGGTGGCCACCACGGAGCATCGTCAATGGCTAAATACAATTGGGATCAGGTTGTAGAAATGATTCCAAAACTAGACTTGAAAGAAGTCCTGAACCGGTGTGCACAGGCTGTGTCCGATGGTGATATTGAAACAGCGGTGGGATTTATGAATAATGTATTGCCAAAGATGGTATCAGTGGGGGGTGACCCAATCCAGAGGCTAGGGGCCTACATGTTGGAGGGTCTAAGAGCAAGGTTGGAGTCTTCGGGGAGCCTAATCTACAAAGCCTTGAAATGTGAACAACCAGCAGGAAAAGATCTCATGAGTTACATGCACATCTTGTACCAGATTTGCCCATATTTTAAGTTTGCTTATGTCTCTGCGAATGCTGTCATTGGAGAAGCAATGGTAAATGAATCAAGAATCCACATAATTGACTTCCAAATTGCACAGGGCACTCAGTGGATGCTGCTTATCCATGCTCTCGCGTCTCGTCCTGGTGGACCACCTTTCATTCGTGTAACTGGTGTCGATGATTCCGAATCCTTTCATGCAAGAGGAGGAGGACTTGACATTGTAGGAAAACGCCTCTCAGATTATGCCAAATCTCGTGGAGTTCCATTTGAGTTCCACAGTGCTGCAATGTCTGGATGCGAGGTTGAACTAGAAAACCTCGTGGTTGTACCGGGGGAAGCTCTGGCTGTGAATTTCCCTTATGTTTTGCACCACATGCCAGATGAGAGTGTGAGCACAGAGAACCACAGGGACAGGCTATTAAGACTGGTCAAGAGCTTGTCACCCAAGGTTGTGACCCTTGTTGAGCAAGAATCCAACACCAACACTTCCCCATTTTTCCAGAGGTTTGTTGAGACCTTGAGTTATTACAGTGCAATGTTTGAGTCCATAGACGTGGCCCTGCCCAGAGAGGATAAGCAGAGGATCAGTGCTGAACAACACTGCGTGGCTCGTGACATTGTTAACATGATAGCTTGTGAGGGCCCTGAGAGGGTGGAAAGGCATGAACTTTTGGGGAAGTGGAGGTCAAGATTTTCAATGGCTGGTTTTGCAGCATGGCCTTTGAGTTCCTCGGTCACTAATGCAGTTAGAAATATGTTAAGAGAATTCAATGGAAATTATAGGTTAGAACATAGAGATGGTGCGCTCTATTTAGGATGGAAGAGAAGAGCCCTGTCCACATCTTCTGCCTGGAGATGTTACTGATTCACTGTCATACATCTATCTATGTCTGCATCTTCTTCTCCTTCTTCCTTCTTTTTCTTTTTCATTATCATTTACTCATTTTTCTCTAGTATCACCATTTTATCAACACGAGGACTAGCTATCAAGATAGTTATGTATATTTCGAGAACTTTTCTCTAAACCTTTTATATAAGAGAGAAAACAAATAAAAAATTTATCCAACTAAACAACAAAATTCTCTCCGAGTAATTATTATAGTAAACTTTGAACAGGTAGTTAAAATATCAGTGATATTCTACCTTGAAGTCGTGAACAAAATTTACCTAATTTTTCACGAGTTTAAAAATTTCTATTTTGTGATTATTTTAATAATTAATAATATTTTATTTTACAATGGTATCTAATTAATTATTATAATGATTAAAAAAAATTATCATTAAAATTGATTATTAATCATATATTACGATAGAAAAAAATATATTAAATTCAGTTAATGTACCGAAAATAAATTAAACCGAGGGTGAGGAGCTTATGACTAGATTATATCAACCGGGTAAGACTAGTCTTTTTCTTTTTAAAAAAAAAAAAAAAACAAAACAAAACTGGGCAAGACTATTATTAAAACATATTTAGTTCGAAAGGTGACCCACTAATATATTTCGAAATTTATTTTAGGTCTAACAAATCAGCTTATTTAATATGAACTACTCAAATTAATCTTATAAGTTATACAAAGTCTGAAATCAATCTTATAAGTTTATAAGTTAATCATATTTAGTTATGTCACGCATTTAAAGTTTTTGCTGCAAATTTGTAATTAGTTGTTACGGGTGTCACATTAGATCAAAAAACTATCTTTATATTAGATAAATTAAACTCAAATTTTAAATGGTCTCAAATTCATATAGTTATCTCTATCTTGACGTGAAATTATGATCTCTACATCTTAAAATAAATTAATCATTAATTAATCAAATTAGTCCTTTTAAAAAGGTATTTCTCATAGACAAGTCAAATAATGTATTTTTAACTAATTTAGATAAAACTCAAACTTAATTATTTAATCTATATTTTTACACTTTATAAATTAAAGTTATATTCACAAGTAAAAACCAAAACCAAATTTCACTCAAATTACGGAAATTAGAACTAAATTTGATTGAAAGTTTAAGAATAAAAACTATGATGGGCTTGTACATGGAGTGAAACATTTTTTTTTTCAATCAAAACTATGGAGTGAAACATTTTTTTTTTCAAATCAAAACTATGGGACACAACTTTTTGGATTAAGAGAAAAAAAAACACCCAATAAAAATCGCGTGAAAAACAAATTGTGTCCTCAAAGAAAAAATTCCATTTCAGAATAACAACATTCATCTAAATTTAAAAGATTAAAAATAAAAATAAATCTTTTAAAAAGTGGGAAGAAAATAATAATAAAATAAAGGGTGAAAAAATAGCTATCATTAAACATTAAAAAAATCTAACTAAAGGAATTTAAATAATGTCTCCCTTTTTCGGGTTATTCTCTAAATTTAAACTAATAAGATTCATATATATTGATTACAACCTAAGTTCAGGCATGTTGGACCTTGTATAGTTTGAGATTCAAGTTTGGAACCATTGATTTGGCAAATTCTCAATTGAACCGTTATTATGGGACGCAGAAGCAAGGGTGGTCCACGAAACTTGTCATGCAAATCTCAAGCAAAAAACAAAAACAAAAACACTAATTAATTAAATAAAGAACACTATTTTTCTATCATTCACATCCATGTTTCGTTTCATTTTAATGCATTATACCAACCAATTTCTTGGCTCTGTCTCCCCGGTATCAATTCATATCTGCACCGGCAGGTAACAAATGTCTTCTTTCCATATTTTCATTTGCCAAATCCACAAATAATACTAACCCTTTTCAAGTTCTTAAATTTGAATTTTATTATTAAACTACAAAAATATCTAATCTAGAAACTGAATTTTCAATTTTGATAAACGACCCTCGTGCTTTCCATGTCTGAAGCTAGCAGTTTTAGACTTGCAAGATTTTCATGAATTTTATTCTTATATTATCCACATGAAATGTGCATGCATTATCTTGATGTAAAATTCTCTAAAATTCTCTTCCATCTTTGTTTGGTTAGGAAAGTAAATCATTTTCAATGCATTGTTGAGGATGAACCATTGTTATTCACCCAAAAAACATAAAGGAAAAGAGAAATGTGGGGTGTTAAGAAGAGAAGTTTCAAGGGTGAGTGAGTGAGCATGGAGGAGTTTTCAGGGAGGGGAGAGTTAAGGAGAATGCAGAGGGAGCAAGAGAGGGAGAGGAGGCGCATCCGTGACAGACAGAGGAGACAATCAATGACTCAAGAACAAAGGGAAAGACATCTTGCAAGACGCAGGAGGAACTACCAACTCAGAAGACAAAGAGCTGCAAATGCTCATCTTCCATACACTTCTTTTCCTCAATTTCAACCTCCAGAATCGAGTGCTGGTGAAGCCAGCACCAGTGATGAGCTTCAGGGTTTGCCTTCTCCTACCTTTGCAGAATATGGAATTTTTCATCAAGTCATAGGTTTCCCTCAACACGACCTCAACCTAGGACAACACATGCTAAACATGGAAACCAAGCTGATTCAAGGTCATTCTTGTTAAGTTCACCTTACCACTTTGTTGTTGTTTTTCTTTTCAAGTTAACAACATGTTTATGTTTCATTCATCTCTTTTGAACAATAGGGTCATCAGTCCCCTTGGAAACTTTACTCTGTAAACCAGCCAATTCCCCAAAGCGAATGCGACTAAATCATGTCAGAGGTCTTGCACGAAACCTGACACACTCAATTGTTGATCCTTGTGCACGTTTGGTTACATCAGAATTACTATCTAAGGAACTTCAAGATGTATTGCTCGGTAAGTTTTGTATTTGTGCTTCTAATAATATGCTGTTAGCACCTTAAGTGTTATTGTTTTGATTGTTCAGGTAACACAGCAAAATCATTGCGTTTGAATTGTGTGAAGCGTCTTGCCCGATCAAAAAATAATTCTTTTTATGAAGAGAATGCATACCAGAAGGAATATAAATTTCCAGCGGGAGGGATCGGTTACTTGCTCGCCAGAACTTCATAGTATCTATTTAACTCACTGATATCAACCTCTTTTACAAAATACAAACTCTTAATCCAATTAAAACTATGATGAGAAAATATCTTGCTAAAAACAAATGTCCGTCAACATGTCAAACAAACATGCACCTTTCATCACAAGAGCATGCAAACTACCCGTAATTTCCTAATACTGTGTTATACCTCCAACTACACCCAACATCATGCTGAAACAAGACTTAACGAAACAAGGAAGACTGCTCTGCTTTGATAATCACTTTCATATGTGCAATTATTATTGCACCACATACCCGTAAATCCGACCATTGATGTTGTAATTAGTAGTTTCATTCCACCAGTCTCTCCCTCTGATACTTAATTAATGACACAAAATGTACTCAGATAAGGGAATCAGACAAGAAGTGTTTTGTTGCTCCTTCGATTACACTGAAATAATTGTTTTGATTGTTCAGGTAGCAAACTGAAATCAATGTTTCAATTGTGTGATAATTTTGTTTTTTATTTATAAAAAGAGTACAGATGATTATATGAGAAGGATAAGCACGAGCATTGAGTTACTTGCTAGCCAGAACTTTATAGTTTCGATTACTGATGTAACTTATGCAGATAAAGAAACTATATATGAATGTAATTTATGCATATAAAAAAAGTATGTTTGAGGATTAATTTTTTCTTTCTAAGATGATCATATTATACATTCCATGTAGATGTTTTGTCAGGGTAAATGATAGATGATGATAGATTTTACTATACTTTGTTTTTTTTTTTTAATTTACAGGTTATATTTAGATAAGTATAAAGTGAAACTTTGTTTTTCTCGTCCTACTCTTCATCTGTCATAGAGTTGAGTTGACGTTGTTTCCAATTTCCCTCCACAAAAAATAATTTGACTAAAGCCTAGTAAAATCCTTTCACATTATGTAAATATATCTTACACGTTTTAATGTCATACATTTCTTCCTTGCTTTCCTTACTATAACTTCTCTGTAACATTTTTACCTTATCCAAACATATGGATAATACATTAAAGATTAGTTTGTTGACTTCTTACTAAGATTTTAAAATGCATAGTTTAGAAACAAGTTTTATAAATCTAGTCAAAAATCGACTATAATTATATTTTATGATCCTAAGGTTTATTATTATTATTAAACAAATTGGTGAGAAAATTCATTGTAAGAAATATTATTTATAAAGTGAGTAATACTGATAATTAGGGTCTTGTTTGGAAGTTGGAGTATATCAATTAAAGTTTTGTACGCTTTAATTTGAAATGAAATTATAGGTGATGCAGGTAGGTAAGTTAATGCATTTACAAGAATAATAGAAAAAGAATAAATCATATTATGACGGAGAAAATTTAAATGTTAAAAATATAACAAAGCAGTAATGTAAATAAAAGAAAAATAGTTTTCATACACTAATGTGAAGACTAAGAATTTTTTTTACAATTGAGTTTTGTACAACTCTTCGATAGTCACTTTCATACAAATTTCATAGCATTAGCAATGTCAATTCAACCAATCCAATCCAACAATTTCACTTACACTAGGTAATTTCACCATACATACCAAGTTTTCTTCATCTCAAATTTCTTAATTTTATTTGTACAAAATAAAATATCATAACTACTAACATTATTCATTAAACTTACACTTATTGTAAGGAATTTTCATGCTTTAGCAACATTCAATCACTATAATCATATCACCATTTTTATCTTTCAACATAAAATCATTAACTTTACAAGAAAATTAGCTTCCACAAGGAGTTGTTCTATAAAACTCTTTCCATATTCAATTCTAGCACAAATTCCCGACCGTCTCAATATATTATAATTATGCCTTAACATGTTCACAAAATGCACCACATAAATTCTATTAAACAATTTTTTACATGCTAACAATTCAAAATTTTCATCATCATATAATACGCCAAAAACTAAAACATGTACCAAGACCTATATAGAGCATAAGAAGAGTAACCATAAAGTTACATTCAATTAGACTCTAAAACAATTTAAATATTCAAAAGATTATTAATTCTCAATTTAAAACAAGTTAAATGATTAACCTGCTTCATAGTTTCAAAACATTCACAAATTTACATCAAGGCATCCAACATTATCATATTTTCCAACCCATCCAGATTCTCTACTGGGTTTTGTTTGTGTTGTTCTCTGCTGAATATTAAAAATATATTGTGTTAGCATTTTAAATAATTTTTTGATATATTTTGAAATGTCAATATTAGTGATAATCAGTATATTATGGAGATACAATAGAGAAACAACACAAAAAAACCCAATAGAAAATCCAAATTCATAAATCTACCCACACTGCATCAAAACACACTCAAAGATACCAAATTTCTCAAATTTTAATTTCAAACTACACATACTCAAACGTTGTCATTGTCAGAACTTGTCAAATTCATTGAACACAAATGTCAATAGTGACTTTTAAATGATCAATTTCCTTTACTTGAAAGAAAGAACTTACATTCTATTTGGATACCACCATCACCACATTACTTAAGCTTGACATATACACATAACAAAATCCTAACAATGATCAACTTGTTATTCCATGACTATCATGGAGTAAGAGTGCGTCTAAAACATAAAGGAATCACATGCATTTTTCAACATATTTATAAGCTATTTGTGACTAGTGTAGAGAAGTTCATTTTTTTTCTTTTAATTTTTTTAAGAAATAAACTTGTCCAAATGTATTAATTAAATAAACGTATACGCTATATTTAAAATAAGGATAATCACACATTGTTAAAAATAAGAAAGGCAGAATTAAACAAGAAAAACAAACTCACAAGAATATGGTTAACAATTGATAAGTATAGTGTATAAATGTTTTTTTTAAAGGAAAAGAATATACAAAGATAACAACTATCATATATTTATTTCTTGCATAGGATAATACAAGTGTAGTGCAAATCATTTTCTAAAAATTTTACTATCACATTCAAATTAAGAATCAAGCGAAAGACATAGTTTTTTTTTTTATCTATAATAATATATAAAGAGAATTCCCTCTTTTGTATCTACATTTCATAATACCAATTTTATCCTTTAAAATATAATTATTTATTAAAAATTTTAAAATTAATGGTTATTTTTACCTATTTTCTATAAACTTGTTTATTATTTTTATTCATCAAAAATTAATTTTTCTATTCATTTCACTTTATTTTTAACATTTCACTTTATTTTTAATAAATATAAATTTATTTTATATATTAATTTGATAACATTATACTATTATTATCTATTAAAATATTATCACTCATATTTAAAAAATAAGATATGTATATTATTATCTATTAAAATATTATCACTCATATTTAAAAAATAAGATATGTGTACGTGTTAATATAATAATATTTTGGGAAGCTATTTATATAAAATGTTATTTTAATTATATTTGTTATGACAGATGTTTTTTAACAGAATAAGGCAAGAAGGATGGAGGCCCATAGGCCCAAATGACCAAAGTGTTGTATTTATAAACAGTACAAACGCGAGTAGCAAACCACGCTTCAATGGGCATAGCATGGGAAACGCTCTTCAAAACCTAGTTTCAACCTGGTGCCGCCTCTCTCTCTTTCTCTCTCTCTCTGTTCTTCAATATTTCCATTTCCTGTGTTATTCTAAAACCAAAATGTAGCCGATGACGAAATCAGTTACCAAACACCATCTTTCGGGACTGAATGGCTCATAAAGCCTTGTTGTTATTCTGCAATTCTGAGGCTATTTGTTGTTTTTATTTGCTTTTTTATTTTATGATTTTGGAATTGTGAAAATGGTTTCTGATCTGGCGATCGAGGAAGTTTAAATTTTGGTTATTTAATATGGAAATTTTTGTGTTGAGGCTGCATGTACCAAGAGAAGGGTGAGAGCGAAAAGCTGTACCCTTGATCTTGAATGTGCCATAGTGGCTGTAGCTAAATCGAATCCGCTTGAGAAGCTAACTGGCCGGTTATTGTGATATCCTTTTGGGATCTCTGTCAATAAATCTGCTTACCGAGTTTCTCACAATCACTCTTCTAATCACTTTTCTGCTTAAAACTTCATTGGTTTTTTGGTCTGTAATGAGAGGGTGAGAAGAGGAAAATAAGCCTAGAATTACGCTTTTTCTGAAGATCCTTCTCTTATATAACACCTATGGGTCACTTTCCAGGCAATCTGCCTTGATATTCCGGCAGATTGCGTCAATAGGTGCCTACACAATATACTCTTTTCTTTACTCAGTCTTCGATGTTCACTGAATCATCATTTTAGTATGATTCTCATTGATTATTTTTTGGTGTAAAACTGTTTTAACTATGTATATTTACCTCTTCGAATGCCTATCCAATTTTCTTAGCCAGTGTCGATGATGATAACATTCATCAATACCATCTTTCGGGACTGAATGGCATTTCATGCCTTGCTGTTAATTCTGCAATTCTGAGAACCTGGCTATGTAATTTTAATTATTTGAATAAAATTAATATTTTGCAACAATAATATTTTTCAACAATATATATAACTACATCTTAAAGTTTGTACAATCTTTTTTGTTGGTCGTCATATTTGTATAAGTTTTAATAATCTTTTTGGACATCATTATTATTTTAAATAGTATTGTTGTTTTGAAAATCAAATCCGTGTCATAGTTATGTAAGTTTTAATAATCTTTTGACTCGCTATTATTTTAACTAGTATTGCTATTTTGAAAATCAAATCCGTGAAATCTTATACCACAATGAAAGACTAAAATTATGATTATTCGGTATCACATTAATAATTCTGTTATCTGACCAAAATCAAATCCGTAAAATCTTAGATTCTGAATGATACAATGAAAGACTAAAATCATGATTGTATCACAGTAATAATTATATGTTATCTGACCAGAACTATCATAAGTGTTACTTGGCTATTATCATTGAACGTTTTGTGAAAAATAAAACTCGGTGAACGGACAACAATTGAGGATTTTCTACGGGAATCAAGCTGTCCCACTAGATTAGCGATTAGCGAAGTTGCCACTTAATTACCTCAACACCTGTACCATCCGAAGATTTTAAAATTTGGAAGGTTTACCTCACTCAGGAAGCCATGTCCTAGTTACACTAACATTGATCCGTGATCAATTTCAGGTTGAATAAACCACTCATGTAAATTTTGAGCCTAAACCCTAAACCTCTCATGACATTAAAGGAAGGAAACAGAATTGACAAGAAAAAGAGACAAATTGGAACAAATCCTCAAGGTACAATACTCCATGTTCACATTCCACTAAAGGTCTTAGTATCACTACCTTCTATCCTACCCTTATCCCTGACCCCGTTAAAAGCCAAATAAAAGTCCTATTGATCTACTAAGTATGTTATCACCAAAACTGAGCTCCGGAGGAAAAATAAGCCAAAATAACAAACAAGATGGTGTTGAAATAACAAACAACAATGTTGATATTGCTGAAATAACAACAAACCAACAAAGATATTGTTGAAATAAAAATGTTTGTGCGGAATAATAGATAAACTAAGGAAATTAAAGAATGTTAATATGAAAACAAATAACTCTTTTTTAAATTTCTAAGCCAAGACACCAATAGTGAAATTATATTTACATAAAATAAAGTAGAACACATCATTAGTATTTTCAAACTGATTAGTCCGAGTGTACCAGCAGTCTGAAGCTAAACAAAACTTACACCAATGAGATTTTCATAAAATTATACTATATACTAGCCGCTTCATAAGAAGAAAAATAAAAACCAGGTTTCCATTCAGAGCTGAAAAATAAGCTACTCGATAGTTGCCTACAATATAGATATGACACAACTGCTTATGTATAGGAGCCGCATTGAAGGTTGTGGGATTGAATGACATGCCTTGCAGCTTCGACGGCTACCTGTCCACTCACATAGTGCTGCCGACACACCGGCATGTAGACATCAACTCCACCAATCAATTCAATCTGTTTATCCTGTGTCTTCCTCAGGGTAAAGGAAGCCGGCCTTTTACATATTTCACATGTAGCAGTTAACTTGGTTACAGAATCAGCAAGAGGAATTATATCAATAACACCACCAAAGCTCCTCCTGTCAGTAAATGCACAAACAAACACCATCACCTTCTTCATAATACCCTACTTACAGACCCCAAATACAAACAAATTGTAACTTATTGTGCTTGAAATTAAGCGTCACTAAAATGTTGGAATTAGCTCTAATCAGGACATAGAAATCAACTTTGAGTTGAAGTTCATGGAACAGATTTATTTATATTCTCAATCAATTCAAAATTTTGGCAGGGTCATTTCTTTATACTGGAACCTCTCCGGACCAAGACTTCAGAAAACACTAAGTTTGGCTTTATTCCAACCCCACCAAACAAATGGAAATTTTATATCTATATATTATTACCTCATGTAGTTCCCATCTAATCCTGCAACTATTACAGTTTTTCCATCATCGTCAGCAGCTTCACGGCAGAATTCATAAAGGTCATCGAAGAATTGCGCTTCATCAATACCAATCACATCCAGCTGTCATCATGTATCAGTGGAGAGAGTCAAAACAAAAAATGCAGGCAGTAAACTAGTATACCTTGGACATGGAGGGGGAGAATAAAACTATCAACAGCCACACATCACATAGTCCAATTATATAATTACCAATTAGAATCCATGTACACAACCACACATTGAATTTTCTGCTGTTTAAATAGTAAATATAAACCATTAACTACATGCTCAGAACATAAAACTATGATACCTTTTCATAAGCATCAATTCCAAACTTCTGCTTGAATGATGATAAGTTTGCCAGTGCCCAACATGGTAATTTTGCACCATCATGTGTAACAATTGAGTCTAATCCATATCGTGTATCCTTGCTTGATTTAATTACTGCTACATTTCTGCATAAGAGAAACATAAAGTTTAAATATTTACCTCATGAATATTACTAAACCATTCAGTGAGTTTCCCGGAAAATAAACAAATATAACGATCCGGAACCTACGTGCTATACTTCGAGAGCTATCACAGCAACATAAGCTTCAACTGTCATTCTATCAGAATACCAAACATCCCGAATTAACTTTCCTTGCTTCCCAAAAGGAATGAGAAAGTATGAAACTCAAACCACTTATATCTAACAACTGGGTGTGACTCAATTGGAAAATTGCGGTCAAGATGAGCAGAGTTTAGACAGTATAGGAATTCAAAAACCAGCTAGAAGCACCTTTAAGTTATGGGTAATGCAGTCAGGCTTAAGATACAGTATAGGGATTCAAAACCCACTGAAGCTCCTCATGCTCGGGGCCACGCCAACATCCAATGCTGGGGGGAGATTAGACTCAAACCCAAAGGGTGTGATAGGACCCCTCATTGTCTTACCAAAAAATACTAGTTTCCATTAGAGAAATTTTTATACACGAGACTTGTTTTTAGTAGTGACGCAACAAAAAAAATTAAGCAAGGCAACATGAGTTCCAGAAACAGTAAACCTAGAACATTCAAACATGAGTCAACTAGGTATGTTTCTAGGAGAATATGAAATGACTATAATCGAATATATACATAAAGAACTATGAGTACAAAGAACTGGATCATACTAATTGGTATGCTTACAATAGATCTATTCGTAAATTTTGTATACATACCTTGGAGGGGAACTACTTCTGAGAGGCATAGGCATTGCCAAGGAAGCATGCTCTCCAGCATTTACACATTCAAATTTAAAGAACTTCTTAGATCAAATTTTTTGAGTCCAACTCACCATAAAGCTTATAAGCCCCAAGGCATCCCATATTACTAAGTGCTCTTCACAAAATGACTTCAAAACAATTCATAGGAGTCTGTAAGTGCCCATCATACCCTATACAGTTAGCCATTGCTGCATAATGTTTATCTTGTGGCATAATACTCTTTAATAAGTGATTTACAATAATGAAATCCCAAGCAAGTTGGTCTAGGTAATCGTGTTTCTAGTCACACTTATCAAACAGCAAAAGCGCAACACAAATCAAACTGCATTCAAAATATATTTATGTCAAGCACTGTTGACTACGACGTTGTCTCTAATTTGACACTAGATGATTACCCAACACCAACAAAGCCTGAAATCCCAAGCAAGTTGGTCTAAATAATCGTGTTTCTAGTCACACTTTTCAAACAGCAAATGTCCAACACAAATCAAATTGCATTCAAAATATATTTATGTTAAGCCCTGTTGACTACGAGGTTGTCTCTAATAAAACTGCACATACACCGAGAACTGATGCAAAGATGTACTGATCTGGTCTTAAACCAGCCCCTCCCATAACAGAAGTCCAATTGGACTTCTCCAAGGTCTTGTTGAACATAACCAGATATAACAGCATTCCAAAAATACAAGCCCTTCCCCACAAAGTTGTTGAATATGAAGAGCAGTTTGTAGATATCCCAATTTTGCGTATAAATACAATATTAACAATATGAGCTTCCAATAGCCGTTAGAATATGCATTGCTGCAGCATCAGAAAATAGGCTCTCTACTGCGGGGTCAATCCAGTTCCGCACAAGAGCACAATTACCACCAGCAACCTTCGAGATACACACAGACCCCTCATGACCTAACCCAAGTTGGGTTTTTTCTGCAAGGCTTAACCTCAAAGCTGAAAATACCCGTCCAGTGATGATTGCAACCAATATGGCATTGCAAACAAAAAAAAAAAAGGTATTTCCAATTCAAAGTACAAAACACATAATGACTCTGGGCACCAATAGTTTCAAGCATGACACACCTATAACTCACCGTGACAATCTACATTCAACAACCAACTATTCAAGCAGAAAAATTAAGATAAACAACAAACAAACAAAATACTTCAGGTAAAAGGGTTTTGCTTTTAATAATAAAATTATAGATAAATATAGAAGAGTTTACCTGCCGTTGGCGGTTTCCAATTGAATCCGTCGGAGGAGCGAGGTGGTTTTTCCTGCGAACATGGGCCCCACTATGACGTGGATCTCACCGGAGGAAGGTGGCGATGGCTCTGTTTGCAAGCTTCGATTTTGATTGGTGCAAGTGAAGTTATTGGACGAAAAGGGAGGTGGGTTGAGGCGGAGAAGACGATTGGGAATTTGACGTGAGTTGCTGCGGAAAGAAAATCGAGACGTGGGTTGAGACGGTAGTGAAAACAGAGGAAAAGGAGAGGCTTTGGAGGATAAAGCGGAAAACTTTGGGTTGAGAAGGGACTTCATGGCGTGAAGGGGTTTAAGGGTTTTGGTACTGAGAACAAAGACTTCGGAATTTATGCAGTTTGAGTTGGAGGGAAACCTCGGGGGAACAACACTCACAATGCTAAAATCCTAGCTGCACTTAGTAACTTGTTTCACAAGAGCTATATTGAAAATTAATTTTGATTGGTTTTATTCTTAAAAGTAATAATAAAAAATAGGGGAAAGGAACGATTTTACTCCTTCAAGTTACATCTCATTATTCTTATATTAATCTTCCCTTTCAAACAACTTTAATCTGTTATTGAAAATTTTATTTTTTTTATCATAAGTAATAATCAAACATTAAAAGTATCCAAAAGTAATAATCATATATATAAACAATAATTAAATGAATATTAAGAATACTACAAATAGACAATGATTTTAAAATATTTACTACTTATTATTGTTCATTTGTTACTATATTAATTGTTATTCCTGAACAATGACTTAGGTATTAGAATATCTTTGTTGACACACCCACACTACCTTCTAAAGATCTTCAAACATGGTAAAATTAATAGCCCTTTTAAACATGTTGTCTCACCTTCTAAACACGTAAATTTTTCTTACTGAAACAGTTTTTTCTCTAGAAATAATTGTTTTCCTTTTATACATGTTATTGTGTTCATAGTTAAAAATTACCATGATACTTTCATGTTAAGTCATTCATAAAAGAGAAATGTTTTTAAAACATTATATGCATTAGAATAAATTAAATATTTAAATGTGAATTGTTTAAAATCTTATAAACTTATGTAATGAAAATTTTCAATTCCTGCATTTTGTGGGAAATGTTTGTTTCTAGAGATTGGTGGTTTGTGTAGTTTGCTGGAATTATTAAGTTAAATTATTGTTTTATGTAACATAATATCAAAGTCAAGATGGCCGAGTTGGTCTAAGGCGCCAGTTTCAGGTACTGGTCCGAAAGGGCATGGGTTCGAATCCCATTCTTGACAATTTTTTTTATTTTTAATAAATAAAATTTGTTTTATTTTCCAGCATATATCTTTCTTCTATTTTTGAAACCTGTTAGGACGCACCTAAACGTTGTTTGGCTTGTTCTTGTTTTGTGACGTACTTTTATTTTTTCAGAAGTTTGGTCGTTTTGTTTTTTGTCAATATAGTTCAGTTGTAAACCTTTATCCCCTACTATTTGTAAGCTTAAGTCAATGAAGTATTATAATTCAATAAACTACTATATAGACACCAAAGGAAAACCAATTTTCAAAAAAGCCTGGTCCAAAGTTTTTCTAATTTACGTCTAGTAAATCAACAATTGTAATCAAATTATTAATAGAAATTGTATCATACAATATATTTGCATTATACTCCAATAATAATATTATTATTATTATACTTTATATAATTTATTACTTTAGCTTATAAAAATCAATATTAAAATAGTGTTTTTTATTTTTAATTTATTTGTTATAAAAAAATATATGTAATTAATTATTTAATTTTTGTCATATTATTAAACTCTTTATTTAAATATTATATATAATTGTATGTGAGACTCATTTTTATTTCATGAGTTGGGTCTAGGCAAAGTGATGAAATCCATGTCAGTCCACTTTTTTCAATTTCAGAAAAACTCCTCAGTTTCTCCCACTCAACCATTCCCTCTTTTTCCCTCACTTACTAAAAAATAATGTTCTCACTCTTGCTCCCCTTAGAACAGAAGCTCAGCTAGGACACTGCAAGATTCTCCTTTGAGCTAGCCAAACGCTCCACTCACATAAGCTGAACAAAAAAAAACTTCATGTTTTACCGTCCTTTTCAGTTTGGTTGTGTTGGTCGGGGTCTTCCTTAGAGCATCATTCATGTGCCTTTGTTTCTGCTTTCAGCTCTTTAAACTGTTACAAGTATAAGTGTTTTCTCACTAAGGGTTTTTTCATCTCAAGTGTAGCTTTTTGTCAAAGGTAAAGAAAGCTAGGATTTTCACATTTTTTAATTATCATGTCTATTTCTGGGTTCTGAATCACTTTTATAATGTCTGCTTGTTGTTATGGTTGCGTGGAAATGTTGTTTAATTTTGGATGTCTGATGTTGCATACGTGAGCAGGGGAGGAACCTGCTATTTTTGTCCAAGCGAGCAACCCTCACCTAAGCGAGAATAGTAGATAACTCACCCAGGTTTCTTCTCAAGTTGTCGCTTAGGCAAAGCTCCAGTTTTGAGCAAGGGTAATCTTGCCCAGGCTAGGAGGTCTCTCTTCACAGGCGTAGTAAGGTGAAATTCATTGGTAATGGTTCTGCAGAGGTAATAGCTCTGCAGAGCAGTAGAGGCCACCACAAGTGCAAGCAACCAGTGAATCTGATCTCGTTACATGTATCCGGATAATTGAGTTAGAGGGTCTTTATTGTTGGCTATCACATGCTTTGTGTGCTTACCGAATTTTCTATTTATAATCTGTTTAACAAATTTCTTGCTTGTTTATATGTACAAAAATTATTTTATCTAGCTTACCCTTTTTCTATGTGTCTGTTTCTTGTGTGGTTTTTTTTTTTGCGATGATCACCAATGTTGGTGTGAGCAGATGTGGAGTGATCATGAGGATGGTGGAGATGCAGCTGTTTAGATTAGACTTTATTTTATGACTCTTTGAGCATCCTTTTTGAACTGTTTATTTTAAATTCCTTGGTATGTGAGCAATCTTTGACTAGACTGTTTTGCTTTGTGAAGTACGTTTACATCATGGTCTTGTGCCTCTTGTGCCTCGATCTTTCCTTCTCTTTCAGTATATATTTTGGATAACTGTAAAATATTAATTCCGTAATTCCAATATGCTTCTGCCATTGCTCTATTTTATGATAATTTTGTGATACTTTATTTATTAAAATTATCTATTAAATGGGATGTTACAATATATATAATTATAACATTTAAATATAATTATATAAATAAAGTTTTCATTTAAATATAATCATTATATTAATTTTCTTAATTCAAATAAAAAAATTACCCACTAGTACTTATTATTATTAGTAATAGTGGTATTATTATTATTTTTATTATTATTATTATTATAAACATTATAATTACGAGAAGGGTTATTGTTGTTATTAGTGTTAGCATTATTTGTGTTAGTATTATTATTAATATTATGATTAAATATGTTTTTTTCTTTAATTTTTTAGTGAAAATTAAAATTAGTCAATTTTTTAAATTCCAAATCAATTTAGTCTTTCATGTTTAAAATGTCTGAATTTAATCATTTTTAACTAAATTTTGTTAAGTTTATTTGACGTTTCAAAGGTTAAATAAACTTAATAAAATATAGTTAAAATGACTAAATTGATGCATTTTAAAATTGAGAAACTAAATTGGTTTAAAAATTATAAGTACGACTAATTTAAATTTTTCTTTAAAGTCAATGGACAAAAATATGTTTAACCTTTAATATTACTGCTTCAATTCGTATTAGCATATATATGTATATATATGTTGTGCTTTATAATTTAGCATATCACTAATTAGTGTCAAATTATAATTTATTCCGAACAATTTTATATTCGAATATATCTGTCTATATCTATTATGTGCTTGTTTTTACTTTGTACGCGATATCATATTTTATTGAAAATATATTTATATTTTTCTTTAACAACAACTAAAGAAACATATTTCATTTTAATATAATTTGTAACTTAAAAAGTCTAATCGTAAATTATAATCGTTTTACTACATATCACTACTTAGTTATTATGTCGATTTTATAATTTAACAAAAATAAATCCATATCAAAAATATTATTTTTTAAGCCTAATATTATCATTTTAAAAAAAACTTATATGTATGCATCAATAATTAGTTATTATAAACTCAATGTCAAAATTGATAACAATATCCAAATATATTTTTAATTAAAATTTTTAACCTCAATCTCATGTTACTCGAACTTCTTTATTAGAAACTGCAGTTCACAATATATATGCATTTACTTTAAGTTTATTATTCATGTCTCTATGTTACTTTTGTTTAGAATAAAGTTTAACTTATTTTTTTCTTTATTTTTATAATATTTATATACTTTTTTAAGTTGTTTATATCTAGTTGTGTTTCTATTTAAATTTTTTAACACGAACTTAATGTTGCATTTATTTTGTATAAGATTATATTACGAAATATTACATATTTATTATCATGACAATATCTTTCATTTTATTCATACACACCTTTGAATAAATTTAGTTTAATTTCCTTTTTTTCTCTTATTTCTGACCACTTCCTTTTCAATATTATTTGTTTTTTAGGTTGTTTATATCTGCATGTGCTTTTAATGACAAATTTTAACATCAATTTGTGTTGTATTTATTTTGTACGGGATCCATAATACATAATATGCTCATTTTAATTTGATTATGATTCATATATACACATTTCATTTTAATATAATATATAATCAAAAGTTTAATTATAATTTTAATCATACGATTATATTATATTGTTTTACTACATATAAATTGTTGATGTCAATTTTATCTAAACAAAAAATATCCTACATACGCAACAATAATTAGTTATCATATATAGTGTCAATGTCTTCATTGATAACAAAATCTTCAGGTATTTTTGTTAAAAATATTTAACCTCAAATTTATATTACTCAATTTTTTTAATATAAATTACATTTCACAATATGTTATATTTTATACAAATTGCTTTTGTTTACTATATTTTAAGTTTAATTTCATTTTTTCTTTATTTCATATGACCAATACCTTTTCGATATTTTTATGTAATTTAAACAGTTTACATTTACTAATGATTTTTATTTAATAATTTTAACATCACATTTGGGTGTTGTATTTATTTTATACAAGATCCTATTATAAAATATGCATGAAATTTATTTTAACACCAATCTTATACAAAAATTTAATTATAAAAATTTATTTAATATGCCTAAAATAACTACATTATTTTGTTTGATACAAAAATAAAATGCCGACCGTGCACGGGTCTCATACTGTTTATTCCTCAAAGAATGGCCACAATTTGCCCACTTTCGCTTTATTCCTCAAAGAAGGGCTACAATTTGCAACAGCCCAAATTCAAATTGTGCACGAAAGAAAGTCAGCAACAAAGAAGAACAAGAAAAGAAGAGGAAGAGTTGCCTTCAAATCCAAAGCCTCTGCGGAGTTTTGACGCAGTGTCATACTGCAGGTAAGAACACTCTAAGTTCTCTATTTCTATACTTTTTAATCATTTTTTCAGTGTCACATTTGTTTTTTTGTGTTTGTTTTTCTAAATGAGAGCGTATGCATGAAAATGGAATGTTTGGAGAGACGATTATAGTTGTAATCAGATTTCTTCAGTTTTCCGCAAACGATTTAAAGAAGACGATGATCCATGGATTCATCAAAACCCACCCTTTCAATCTTGAGTTTTAACTAAAACTTATATTGCTCATTTTAATCTTTATTATAATAACTTATCAATGAAAGTATTTTGATAAAAATATCCTTAATTATTTTTTAACAAATTTATATATTCATAGTTAAGTTTTTATTAGAATTTTTCATTTTATTGAATACTCAAACTTATATATCTTTTTTAATTTGTTGATGGACAAAAAAAAAGTGAAATAATTAAGTTGTAAGTTTATTGTAATTTTTTATATTTTTTATCATTTAACTTTGTTATCAAGTGAAGTAAATGACCATTTAATTTTATAATCTTAAACATATTCCATAAATTTAAATTATAATGAAAGTGAATTTTTAAAATCCTACTTATCATTATAAAATATTAATATCATTTTATTCTATTAAGTTAAATATTAAAATAAAAATTGTACTAATAATATGCAGACACAAAATAATGTTGTCTAAGATAATTAAAGTTTAAAGTTTTGTTTTTCTTATTGTGGTGTAATTTTTTGATATGGTATTTGAAGTAGCAAGATCAAATTGTTATGTCAACCCAATTAATATTAGACACTCCACTGAAAATATAAAAATTTTAAATACATAATAAAATATTATTTTTAATACACATTTAATTAAAAATACTTAAATCTATAAAAATTTAAAATTTAATTACTATATTTTGAATACAAGATAATGATGACTTAAGTATCGCATTAATTAATTAATTATGTACACATGTTGAAAAGTGGGGACTATAGTCATGTTATGACATTAATTAATTATATCAGGTTCCAATTCGGTATTTTTTCCAGGGGTCCAATCCAACCTTTCAACACGAAATCACAAGTTTAGTAGTTCATGGGTTTTTATAGATGGAAAATGGATAAAATAAGAGATTAAAAAAAATCAATTTGGTTTGGTGGAAATTAAAATTTTAATCTAGTAGTTATTTTATTTATTTATTTATTTATTTATCTTCTATTCATTTATTTCCTATTGAACGGACTCTTATATATCATAATTTTTTTCAATTTTTTTTTTAATTTGAAAAAAAGCTCCGAAATGTGAAAAAAAAAGAGAGTCAATGGTTGCTTCAGAGATCCACATGAGACCTTAATGGAGGAGGATCCAAAACACACCGACAGTTTCTGCTTGCTTTTAACATGCCTTAATGTCAAACGTATTTTTTTTTAGAATCCACACTCCTTGGGATTAAAATAATGATATATATTATCTAGAAGAAAAGTATGAATATTAAATTTGCTTTTATTTATTTATTTTATTGGACATAATGAATATAAAACGTTTGTTTCTATTAATAAAAAATGGAAAGAGAATACTAAAACTCACTAATTCGATAGTAACTGCACTAAATTGATAATACTGTTTTAAAATTTATCTTCCATGCTCATTATCAACTTTAAAAATAAAGATGGGAGTTAAGAGAACAATCGATCATTCTTTTATAACTAGCATAAACACAGCGCGATAACACATGTGTGTATACATTTTTTAAATATATATGTTATTATATTAGTAGGTGATAATATTGTAATGTTATTAAGTTAATATATAAATTAAAATTATATTTATTAAAAATGAAGTGAAATATATGATAACAGATGAAAAAATAATCATTAATAAATAAAGACAAAGAAAAAAAAACAGAGACATCCGATTTTATAAAAATCTTGTAAAAGTAACGGTCAATTTTTAAAAATTTAATAAATTATTATATTTAAAGGGTAAAATGGATATTTTTAAATGTGGACACGGAGAATTCCCTTTGTATATTAATTTTAAAATTTAACTAAATTAATATTTTTTATTAATATTATAGTTATGTTAAAACTAACTTGTATTAAACGTTGTAGCAAGTATTCTTTATCTTCCACGCTCATTATGAACTTTAAAAATAAAAGATGGGAGTTAAGAGAACAATCAATCATTCTTTTATAACTAGCGTAAACACAGGTGCTATGGCGCCTGTGTATACATTTTTTAAATATACATGTTATTATATTAGTAGGTGATAATATTATATTGTTATTAAGTTAATATATAAATTAAAATTATATTTATTAAAAATGAAGTGAAATATATGATAACAGATGAAAGAATAATCATTAATAAATAAAGACAAAGAGAAGAAGCAGAGACATCCGATTTTATAAAAATCTTGTAAAAGTAACGATCAATTTTTAAAAATTTAATAAATTATTATATTTAAAGGGTAAAATGAGTATTTTGAAATGTGAACACAGAAAGGGGAATCCCCTTTGTATATTACACAGAAAGGGGAATCCTCTTTATATATTATTATAGATATAGTTGTGTAAGATTTTATTTTCTTATAATGTTTCTTTTTTTAGGTTTTATGTGAATCATAAAAAAAAATTGTATTTTAAGTATAACTTTAAGTAAATCATCTCTTATTTTACTTTTTTTGATTTTCTTATTACACATTTTTTCTTTGTTATCCGCAACTACTTTTCCTCTCCTTATATTTATTAAAATAAGAGTATAACTAAATATAATAATATTATCTTGATGTTTAAAAAATAATAAATAAGTAAATCTTCATAAAAGTCTAACAATTAAAAATGAAGAATGAGTTAACCTAGAATTAAGATAGTAAATCATACGCCTTTCATTTACATTATCTTAATTTTTAATCAAAATCATTTCTTTAAATTTAAATTTATGGACAATGATGCTATTATTCCTGTTTTTAAATTTAATTCTTTATTCTTTGATGTGATTTAGTGTGGGTAATTGATTAATATACTACTATTTTTTCTTTTAAAAAATCAATAACTGACATTAAGTTACATCAAAGAGTAAAAAATGAGAGTCATACTATAATTTGTTAAAACTAATGTGTCTAATATAACCCAACCAAGAGGGAGGTGAATTGGTTATTTAATTGAAATTATCTTCGATCTTTATAAATCCAATAAACATTTGTTCAATTTTGTGTTAATAGATTGATTCAATCAATTAGGAATGACATAAAAGATAAAAGAAACAAGAAAATACAACAATTTTTGTAATGATTTGATTCAAAATGAATCTACATTCTAAGCAACCCGAGCTTAGGAGGATTCCACTAAATCAATAGAATTACAAGAACATTTATATAATTCATGACCGTAAAGACTAAGAAGCTTGATCTACAAATCAAGAACTCCCCCTAGATGCAATGCCTCCACAAAATTGAACAGCAAACAAAAATATAATTCAAAAAAGAACAAGGAACAAATACACCTAATGAATGTGCAGATGTGACACTCAATCCTAATGCCATGCTTGACCCTCCAAGATTGAATCAATCATCAATCTTCTTGAATGATCTCCCAAGAAAACAAGAACTTTGCGAATCTCAATCTTAGAAAAATCTGTCAGAAAAATCTCTTCTTGATTTAGTGATGCGTGATTTTCAAACTGATTTTAAATTTGTTTTTAAATTAGAGTTTTGCTGCTGAGATTAGTGGATTAGAGAATTTATCTAATCGATTATCGTAGATGAATTTTTACTACATCAGTACAATGTCTTCTAACAATTAAATATCTAATCCATTAACGAGTTTTGCATTTGACATATTTAAGAGTTTGATAGCTGATCTATTTTAGTTCAAGTTTGACTTACATGTAATCCTAGATATATATCATTTATACAAATAATAAGTTCAGATTAAATCTAAAACAATAATACAAAATGTTTGTATAACTTTAGACACCTCAAAATCAACTTCGTTGGATTGAGCAATTTCACATAATTTTCCTTAATTTATCATGAAAGCAAGTTACTAAACCATATCTAGTATTCATTAAAGACAAATTTCACAAACACATACAAATACTGATTTAAAAAGAAAAAAAAATTTTAATTACTAAATTTTGATAATTTTCTTTTCCAACTTTAACTGTTATTTTTTAATTAATTTCTATTTTTTTTAATATTTTAAAATCAAAGATGACATGTTATAAAAAAAAATATTAAGATTTAGTAATCAAAATTTATAACCGTCTCCTTCAAACTATCCAACAATCAGAATTTCGAAAAACAGCATCAGAGTGATGATTCATTAAGACACATTGTGGGTCCATCACATTTATTTTAGAATCCTCTCTACTTTTTTTGGTTTAATTGTCTGTGTATAAATTTGGCAGAGTGTATTTATTGAGCCATATCGGTATCAGGATTTGGGTACTGCATGAAAACCTTGCATTGGGAGAAGTTCCGCACAAGGAACAGGGCATTAATTATGAATTAATTTTCCTTGAAAACCATCGTCTTCTTCTCTAGTTTTACAATTCCACTTTGAGTTGTTGACGAGCATTTCCCTTTCATGCATCATCTGTAACCCGTGTATGGTTGAAGCAAGATGGAGGAAAGAGTAGCAGACAAGACCGAGTTCACAGAATGCTGGCATAGGACAACTGAATCACCTTATATCATGCGCCTTGCTTTATCTGCTGGCATAGGAGGTCTTCTCTTTGGTTATGATACAGGTCACACAAAAAACAACAACCCTTCTTCAAATTTGATGACATTCAGCTTCATTCTGAACCCAGTTGATTTTATTAATCAATTAAGATAATATGAAGAGAATGGTTAGGAGAGATGTTGCTTTGATCGATATTTGTTTTGACCAAATTACTGACATGCAGGAGTGATTTCTGGGGCCTTGTTGTACATCCGTGATGAATTTGAGCAAGTTGACAAGAAAACATGGCTCCAAGTTAAGTTCGTTTTAGTATCTTGTGTTTGAAAGTAATAATGAGGGTGGAGAGATCGATTGTTTTTATTTATCCATTGTTGTGCAGGAAACCATTGTGAGTATGGCAGTTGCAGGATCTATAATTGGTGCCGCATTTGGAGGGTGGATGAATGACAAGGTAGGGAGAAAGAGATCTATTTTGGTGGCTGATGTTATATTCTTTATTGGTGCTTTGGTTATGGCTGCTGCTCCTGTTCCATCGGTCATCATTCTGGGAAGAGTTTTAGTTGGGTTGGGAATTGGAATGGCATCTGTCACCGCCCCTCTATACATCTCTGAAGCTTCCCCGGCCAAGATCAGAGGTGCTCTAGTCAGTATCAATGGTTTTCTCATCACTTCTGGCCAATTTCTCTCTTACCTCATCAATTTGGCATTCACCAAGGTACATATATACACACCCAAGTTTTTTAAATGGCTTATTTTTGTGTCATCAATTTCATTTTTTGTTTCAGGCTCCTGGAACCTGGCGTTGGATGCTTGGGGTTGCAGGAGTTCCTGCTGCGATACAGTTCATGTTAGTGTTGTCCCTTCCCGAGTCTCCTAGATGGCTCTACAGACAGGTACTAATGCTGTTTGTCAAACATCTTGTTTTCTCTGCCATGCCATGAAATTTGAAATTTTCTGGCATTCATTTTCCACAGAGCAAAGTGGAAGAGGCAAAGCACATTCTGTCAAAAATCTATCGTCCGAGTGAAGTTGAAGAGGAAATGAGAGCCATGGAAGAATCAGTTAAAAGTGCGAGGGAAGAGGAAGGGTTGATCGGGCACAGTGTAGTACAGAAAGTGAAAAATGCCTTAGGTAATGATGTTGTTCGAAGAGCACTGTATGCTGGGATCACTGTCCAAGTGGCTCAGCAGTTTGTTGGCATCAATACCGTCATGTATTACAGCCCAACCATCGTTCAGTTTGCTGGAATCGCCTCCAACTCCACAGCTCTTGCACTTTCTCTCGTTACCTCTGGTTTGAACGCTGTTGGCTCTGTCGTCAGCATGCTCTTCATCGACAGATTTGGAAGGAGAAAGTTGATGCTTTTATCCATGATTGGCATCATAGTTTGCCTCGTAATTTTAAGTGCCACATTCAATTTAGCAGCACACCATGCTCCTGCCATTAGTAACCAGGACACCGTTAGCTTTGGTGCTAACTTTACATGCCAGCCTTACACAAAGGCCCCAAATTTCTCCTCCTGGAACTGCATGCAATGCTTGCATGTGGGCTGTGCCTTCTGTGCTAGCACCGAGAATGATGTAAGTTTTACTAAACATTTCCTTTATCTTTGATAATCTATCATACTCAACAATCTGTAATTATGTGGAAGGTTCTTCCTGGAGCATGCTTGGCAGCGGAAAAGAGAATCAGAGGCATGTGTCGTGCACAAAATCGTGTATGGTTTTCTGAAGGTTGTCCAAGCAAAATTGGAATTGTTGCAGTTGTAATACTTGGACTGTATATAATAGTGTACTCTCCGGGGATGGGAACCGTGCCTTGGGTTCTGAACTCTGAGATTTACCCATTGAGGTTCAGAGGTCTTGGAGGGGGTATAGCAGCAGTTTGCAACTTTTGTGCCAGTTTGATTGTGAGTCAGTCATTCTTAAGCCTCACACAAGCTTTAGGCACTTCTGCAACGTTCCTCCTATTTGCAGGTTTCTCCCTCGTGGGTCTTGGGGCCATCTATGCACTGGTGCCTGAAACCAAAGGCCTTCAGTTCGAGGAGGTTCAGAAGTTGCTCCAGAATGGCTTCAAACCTTTCCCATTTAACAGAAAAAAGGAGGATAACCAAGGGAAAGGACGAGCCTCGGCCTAGTCATAACTAGTGCTCATCTTGTTAAAGTACATAAGTAGTTGTACTTAGGATTCTTTAGAATAATCATGTGGATGAAATGGAATCTATAAATATCCATATAGAACAACATTTGACTTGTACAACACAAGATAAACTACCAAATATCCTTCTTCTAACTACTATCTTTATATTTCTCTATCCCATCAACTATTTATTTCATAATCTCAAAATACTAAGAGATCTTATAAGTTGTTTGAGCGTTTATTTAATTAATTTTTATTTTGAAAATTTATTATGAGAAAAGTAAGTTTATTCTTACATGTGTTACTTTACAAGTACTTTGGAATTTAGACGATTGCTCATTTTGCTTTTATTATACGAAAAAAAAAAATAGGGTGCTACTATTTTTACACTCACAAAACTATAAGAATCCTACCAACATTTTTTGTTTTATTGGTTTAATTATTTATTCTGTATAACTTCACATTATCAATCGTATTAGTTCCTTTGTTTTCTCACTCAACTTCTCTCGGGGTGTAGTTACCTAAGGAGGGCGGATCTAGGAAGAATCATTTTCTTATTTTTATGTATTGTAATACCAAACAACGTTGAGGCATTTAGTGTAAAATCATAGTTGTATCTCGGCTATTAAATAAAACGTTAAATAAACCCAAAATCCAATTTGTGAAGAACATAATTTGGAAACTAATTGGAATGGTGGAAGGAACGCAGAACAGATATAAGAATTTGATATTGCTATAGAAAAGAGGGGGGTTCGTAAATGGACCCAATACTTTTTAGTCCACCTATTTTCAACAGAAAGAGGAAAAAAGTGGATTTTATTTAGTTAAAATTAAAATATCAAACCATCCTTATGGTAACAACTAAATAGGACGATTTTTTTTTACCTTTCTTTCTCTATTTTTTTTTTCATTTTAGACAACTTAAAAATAATTTATACTTAATTTTCTTCCCTTTTTAAGTTTTCTTTTCACAATCTTTCTATTCTAAACAAACCCATCCTTAATTTCCATATACTGTCCCTTTGTTTGAACATATTTTGAGGAAAAGTTTTGCTAAAGCCGAGTATAATAAATAATCACCTATTATATTATAATTAATTTAAAAACAATGCTAAACTTGCTACATCAGTTTTTTAAAAAACGACGAAAAGGAAGTTGTTGAACATCCCCTTGGGTACAGAAGCAGAATTGGTGGAAAACTTAGTCAATTATATGATATCATAAAAGGAAATAATTTATGAGAAACATTAGTTTGTAACTCGTATAGACACTAACACACCCCTCTAAAGAAGTTTGATTGGTAGGGATTAAATTATTGTTAAAAAAGTTGTTGAATATATGTCTAGATGGAGATGGTCGCATTCTATTTTATCTACTGGTTTTTTATTTTTCATTTTTCTCTCGAAATGACGTAGATATAAAAGTTGAATAGTTTGAAAGCAACTTTTGAGAATAAGTTTTGAAAAATAGTATGGGATAGGAGCTTAGTGATAGAAACGTAAGAATTCAACAATCTTCGTGAGATCTTCCTACGTTCCGATATGCTTTAGAGTTCAAACTTTTGTTAAGATAAACCAGTAACATCTCACCAAACAGATTCGCCTTTTGATGATGCAAGCAATGAAGGCCCATACTTTAAAATGAGTGAAAGAAAGAGAACACCGACACCCGGTTCTTCAAAACCTCAGATTAGAAAGTGCAACCATCGAAACAAACGGCAGGACAAAACATACCTGCTCTGCCAGCTAATTGGTGATTATTATATGCGACAGGAAGATTTGAAAGGGGAAAAAGAAAATAAAAATCAAGATGTAAGATGCTAGATGAGGAAATTTTGTACGGCAAAAATGATGCAATCTGTGGTGGAATTAAACTGCGAGGTGGGGCTATGATTTGCCATACAGATGTAACTTGGAACTTGATATGGTAGCATGCAGCGGCTCAGCCGCTTCACCACAAGGACAACGTACTCAACCCAGGGTCCCATTCCCTGTTTTCATATCAGTACCCACCTAAACATGTCCCAATCCCACCATGTACACAGCCTTTTCACTACCAAACATTTCTCTCCATCTGTGTTAAGATCTTCTTCCCCACTTAGATATCGCCACCATCTAAACGGTCTTAACTCAGTTTATCAGAATCCTGCTTTTTACACTTTCCAGACTAGATTAAAAATATGTTTTGCTAAAGCCTCTTCTGTCGTTTTTATATTTTTTACAATTTTCAGTTGAAGTGCAGAGAAAGCACTTGCAAGCCACCACAAACCTAGTCCTTAAAGAGGATTCTCGATGCCATACAATTTCCTGCTTTACCCAGCTTGTGTTGTCGATTTCAGAAAGAACATATTCCAAGTTTTATTTCTCAACTTTTAAGGCAAGCATATCCCAATCCTCATGGCAAAGACGCATGAGATAAGGAATCAAATCAAGTACTGCTTATAAAATATATGCATACGTTTCAGAGTACCAGTCGATTCGTCAAAAAAAACACCACGCTCCAGTCCATCCAGCATATGTAATACACTGAGCAGTATCTGAAAAACGAAAACATGCTATATGTTGACCTAAAAGAGATTATGGACACACAATCCAGGTATATTTCAGTAGAAGCTCGTACTTTCATTACGAGCGTGCAACTTAATTACCATACAATAATACGATCAGAAACCCTTTTCACAAAACTAGGGTCATATAAACAAAAGGAACCAACCTAACAACCCAAAAATACAACCATGTAACACCAGGACACACGAGCAAATCGAAACAAGGGAAACCAAACTCCCATATCTAGCTATATCCATACATCTAAAAGGGTCAGTCTATAGCCGCTAGCTTTCATCTAACTTCAATAAACCCAGCTCCATTCCAACTATCATGGCCACACTGTACAAACCATCAAAATCACTATATATACAATAATCAATTACATTGTATAATTACCACCTTCCAAAGTAGCAATGTAATCATTTAGCTAAGAACTCGATGTAGACGCCTCTTGTCTTGATTCCCTCAAATATCGAAGCAGCGTTTCGGCCTGTGAAAAAACAAGCCAGAAGTTTAATATCCAGGTCATTCTTTAAGATACCACAAATCCCCAACAACTTGGATCATATGCACATTAATGCTAAAGAAAAGAATGAAGCGAATTAGTGTGTAGCAATTGTTTGAGCGGGCTTTTGGAAAAAAAATATTTTAAATGAAATTTATTTTATAAAATTGACTTCGGTTAGAATTGATGTTGAAGTAAAACCACTTGTGTTTGGATATTTTAATTCCAAAAGTAAGGTGTACTAAATCTCAGATAACTTTTTTTACAGCATTCAAAAACTACTAAAGATTGCATCAACTAAAAAACAAATCTGGATCCAAGATTAATTTGTCAACATAGAATTAAATGTTGGAACATTCACTTATAATCATGTTAATTACCTTGTCACTTTATTGGTATTTTGGATGACTCAATGTAAAACCAGAACACTTAATTAATACGATGATTGAATTGATGTTTGTTGGTATGGTAAGATAGTGGTTTGATTTGACTGACCTTGTGCTTAGCTCGAACACTCCCAGTTTGAGAAAGGGCAACGAGGGGAGGAATCCCACCCTCTCTGACAAGAAACCCTCTGTTTCTGATACTGTCAACACAGAGCTGAAGAAGGGTCAGAACCGCGAACTCCTTCCCCTTCACAGACCCATCCTCAATGGCTTCCACAAGAGCAGCGATCCCACCTTCTTCCACAATTGCATCCTTCCCTTCCTGAATCCCGGCCAGGCTGTTGAGCACCACCATGGCCTTCTCCGCCATGCCGTTCCCCTGCTCTGCCACCAGCTCCACCAGCGGCTTCACCGCACCGGCGCTCACCGCCCTCTCCTTGTTCTGCCTCACAGAACACAGCTTATAAAGCGTCGTCAGCGCGTCCTTCTTCCCTCTGCTCGAACCGTTCAGAAGAAGCGAAACTAAGGGTGGTATCGCTCCAGAAGCCCCGATGGAGCTTTTGTTCTCTTCCACCAGCGCCAGACTTAGAAGCGCGCATGCCGCGTTCTGCTTCGAAGTTTCCGTTCCCGTTTTCAGCACATAAATCAGCGACTTCACTGCTCCAGCATTGGTTATCAGCATTTTATTGTCCTCGTGGAGAGATAGATTTAACAGCGCGGTTACCGCATGTTCCTGCGTCCAAGGATCGCTACACCGGAGAAGCGGAACAAGAACGGGCACCGCGCCGGACTCCGCGATCAAAACCCGGTTGTCGGCGCGATTCTTCGCTAGCAGCCGGAGTTTCGCCGCCGCGGAGCGCTTTACTGCCACCGACTGGGACTGGAGGCCGTCGATGCAAATCTTCACCGTCGGCTGGAGATCCTCCGGCGAAATGCTCTCGATAATCTCCGTGGAGAAGCTCTCCCTCTGCAGGAAACCCGTGCAGGGCTCCGGTTCCGTCTCCGGCTCCACTTCTCCAGATATATTGCTCTTCTGCACGCATTCCGGTGATGGGAGTGTCGCCAGCCGCTGCAGCTCGCCGGAGATGTCGCTGCTGCATGCGGAGAAATCACTGAAGGCCTGGGAGAGGTCGAGGAAGTCCTCCTCTCCGGGTGAGGATTTCAAGGATTTGTTGTTCCGCGACGCGAGCTCGCCGAGGCGAAGGTCGACGACGGAGTCGGTGAGGTTCTCCGATAGACAGGTGGATTTTTCGGTGAAGGAGCAGCTACTGCTGTCGTCTTGGAAGAAATTGGAACGTATCGTGCGCATGGACCTTCCTATATGACGCTGCGTTTTGGACGAAACTGAGGAGTGGTACTGGTAACTCTTGGCCAAGGGGAAACGGCTCGAATTAGACCGTGATTCTTCCAGCGAAACCATTCTCGAACTTCTGTGTTCACAAATTGGGAATTAGGGTTCTGTGCAGTGAGTTATTTACGTTTCTCAACTCAGACTTTCATAGTGAAAATAAAGGAAGTGAGTGAAGGCAGCGCCAGGTTGAAGACGACGAATATTAAGGAGAAGAAGAATAACTGTTTGATTTTTCTATTTTCGTTTTTTTATTTGGCTGTGAATGGTGAACGCATTGGTATCCGGGACGGGCTATTGTTACTGGGCGTTCAGATTTGTAGTGTAACGGTCGGTGCTGATAAAGCAGAATCTTAAAAATCGACGGTGAGAAATGTGTGGGGGAGGTGAATGAATTGAAGAATGGGTTTGGGATAGTATGATGTGGGGTCGTGGGCGTCGGCCAGAACCGTCGTCGTTTTGTGTAGCTTTTTTAACTTCAGTTGGTGTCTGGAAGTAATTACTGAAAAGCCCTCAGTGGCGTTGGCTTGGGTATGGTTTGGTGACATGGGAAGATTCTGGTGGAGGGAGGTGTACGAAAAGAGTCGAAGACAGTTGTCAAGTGTAAGGAACAAGTGGCACGTGTTGGCGTGATGAAGACAGGGTTTTCTCAGTTTACCTTAAACTTATTATATCTGCGCCGTATGATCTAGTGATCTGTATTATCTGAGTTATTTATTGCAAGTCAAAGTGTTTTTATGGGACGTAACAGAAGTATGTTGTATGGGACGATGCCTTTACCTTATTTAGCTATCACATTACACACACAGCTATGAATTCGCATACTGCATGGACATTTCTATCCCTATCTTTTCTAATTTATTTATTTTTTAAATAAAGAATGTTTTTTATTTTAAATCATAAATCTACTTTCATCTTTCTTAAATTTCATTTTTTTTCTTATCATTTCAGTTCTCCCAAACTTATTACAGCCACTTCATATCTGTGGTGGTCATATACAGCCCTAAAATGAAATCAATCCTGCTGAATCACACACTACAGTGCAAATAATAGCTCACTAACTTTCTAATAAACTCTATTAAATGCTCAAATTTTACTCTTTTAGCTAAAATTATTACTCCTTTTTATTCTTTATTAAATATCGTATTTTAAAAAGTGATTCTTTTTATTTACTTTTTGTTTTTCTAATATTTGAATTAAATGTATGATTTTTATTAATTATCATTTACTTTTCACTTATTTATTATTATTCTTTATCTCTGTCATGAAAAAAGCTAATTATATATATATATATATATATATATATATATATATATATATATATATATTTATGGAATAAAGTAATTTTAAAATCCTTATGAATATTTTATGAAATTCTAAAAGTGTTAGTACATTTATGGATGTATACTTAAAATTCTTAAAAGAAAGATGAAAAAGGAACAAAGTAGTCATGTGCAAATAAGAAGAAATGAGTGAATAGAATTGAGATTTAAAAAAAATTGTTTTAGTATATTTTTTTCTTCAAATTTTAAAAGAATGTGTGATATTGAGATAAGTTCGTTTAGGAGCATTAAGCATCCTTCAAATCAATCACTACGTTTTCGTGATTTTATTTACTCCGAAATATGGAGTGTAAAAAGAAAAAAAAAATATATATTTTAAATTGTGTTTAATCTTGATTCTTAAATGATATAAGATTTATTATGTGTATTAGAATAAATATAAAATTTTCTTCATAAAAATATATTAAGAAGACGTTACAGTTTGAATTTTAATGATTATATAAAAATTTTAAAAAGAAGTTGACAATAATTTGTTTTTTTTTTAAATTGTGAGTTTAAAAGATTTGAAAACAATAAAATTAAGAAGAAACATTAAAAAATTACAAAAATTAAATAAAATCATATTAAATTTTAGATAGAGAAAAGTAATATCAACATTAATTTTGAATCTTTTAATAGTTAAGTGATAATAGATAATAGTAGATAATATTAAGTTCAAGTTAAAATTTTAAAAGTACTTAAAAAGGCAACTAATTCTATAAATATGTTATTGTTATGAATTAATGGTCGTCCATTGATTTATACAATTACTCATATGATTGATAATCATATTATTCATTACTCTTTATGATGTAATATTTTGTATTTACTATTTGATTTTATATCCTTTCTGG
>Ga0214543_1002376_pt1 | contig 36883 bp, 17 predicted proteins | sample CNSS2metaG_FD_160094 | JGI IMG/M metagenome (GOLD analysis project Ga0214543, IMG submission 160094) | Root nodule microbial communities from cowpea collected in UCLA plant growth center, Los Angeles, California, USA - CNSS2 | ecosystem: Host-associated > Plants > Roots > Nodule | place: USA... | reverse complement strand
TTTAAAAAATTGGGGTACTAAATTGAACCAAAAATTTAAATTGGGGTACTAAATTGAAAACAACTATTACACTGCCACGTGTCATGCTTGTAAGCTGCCACGTGGCACGATGATAAACTGACACGTGACAGTTTTTTTAAATTTTTTGAAAAAAAAAATTAATTTTTTGAAAAAAAATAAAAATAAAATAAAAATTTCATGGCTTAACACGTGTCCTGTACGGACACAGTGTTAACTCCAACTTAACGGAGAGGACCAAATTGAACCTCTTTAGAAAATTGGGGTACCAAATTGAACATTCCTAAAGTTTGGGTACCACATTGAACTTTTCGAAAAAGTTTGGGTACCAAATGTGTATTTATACCATCAATTTACTAGGAAAATATTCACTTTATTTAATTGATTGCCTTATGTAATATTAATGTAAATTACGAATTGTATTTGAATTTTATTTTCATGATTTCAGTAATAGTTTTTTTGTTATCCTTTTTGAATATTTTCGTTTGTGTGACATTATAGATATTTCATTACTTTCACGTAACATGAATAAAATTGTGATTTTCAATAATTCTTTGCAGTAAACAAATAATAAAATAGTTTTTTGTGTTTCATGATAAGTCTCACAGTAGTACATAGGTATGTCAAAACGGATCAGGCCAGTCCGTCAGGAAAAGGGCAGGCCAGATTAGAATTTTCAATCCTTTAACTTGTTGTGGTTCAGCTCGTCAATTTGGTGGGTCAGTCCGACCCGACTTGTTTTTGACTGGTCAAAATGGACTGAGCCGACCCGTTTACTACTCCTAACACTATAAAAATATATCATGACTTAGTACTAATTAAGAAATTTTTATTTAAATTCTAAATTGACAATATAATTTGTAATGTATTTTATTATTTAAAGATTTAGTGATTCAAAAAGCAATTAATATTTAAATTCGCCATTAATGTGTTATAATAACAACAATGAAAAATATTTTGGTGTATATATTTATAATAAATAATCAATAAACATTAATGGTTGAAATTATTTAAATTTAAATAAATATAAATTAGTTTTAATCTAAGCATGTATAAGTTTAAATGAAAAAGTAAATAATGACTTAAACAAGTTTTCTATATCTATTCATAGATTTTTGTTTTAACTTTTTCTTAAAATGGAATATTATTAACTGGTCTCAAAATATTTGTAGTTTTATTGATGGGAAAGTTGATATTAAATAGATATACGACTATAACTATATAATAAAGTGCATATTTAATTTTGCGCTAAATTGATGTAGAATTAATTTTCTAACGCATAATTTATATGTGTTTGGTTTCCAAAATCAATTAAAGGGTAAAAAATTCGCATAGAATGAGAAGCAACTAATTCATGCTTCCACGTTGAAAAATTAATTCAGCTTGATTTCCAAAATCAATTAAAGAGTAAAAATTCACGTTGAATGAAGAACAATTAATTATTGTTTTTGCATTAGAGAATTAATTCAACTGAAATCAATTCTTCAATGTCGAACGAAACACAAACAGAATGTAAATTTCTTTTACAAATTAGTTTTTCTGAAGTTGAATAAAATTTAAAATTCATTTATAAGATTGTATTAAAGTTTATCATAACATAAGCCTCTTGAAATAACTTTATCACCCATTATCGCATCTCTCTACAAGTCTTTACTTTCATACTGAAGATATTCAATCCTTAAAACCTGTGTGTAACGGATTTAATATATCAACTTAGAGAATATATACTTAAATCAACGTTCTAATTTATTAGTTACCTAATTTGAAGAAAAAATAAAGTGCTAAAAAGAAATTAATTGTATATCAGAGACCTGAAATTTATATCTAGGTCTAAACTAATATAAATTATTATAATCTAATTGAAAATAAAATACTTAATGGTTATTTTATTTCAATTTTAATAAATAAGTTATGATGTATTATTTGTAGTTCTCGCACATTGTTTAAGTCTAAATTAATATAAATTATTATAATCTAATTGAAAATAAAATACTTAATGGTTATTTTATTTTAAATTTAATAAATAAGTTATGATGTATTATTTGTAGTCCTCGCACATTGTTTAAGTCTAAATTAATTTAAATTATTATAATCTAATTGAAAATAAAATATTTAATGGTTATTTTATTTCAATTTTAATAAATAAGTTATGATGTATTTATTTGTAGTTCTCCCGCATTGTTTTGTTACACTTTTAAAATATCATGTAACATTCTCCTACTGAATGTAATTTTGACATATATTAAAATACTTATATATTAAAAATTAAATTAATTACATTTAGTGATTTGATTAGTGTTTGACTTTTCACTCATTTATTCAGATACTTTGGAGAATATAATTCTTTTAATGTTATATCAAATTATATTAACAGAAATTAATTCTATCCCCCGGTATTTAGGTTATTTCACGAAATAAATTATATATATATATATATATAATTAAGAAAAATTAATTATAATAATTTATAACATTAAATATATGTTTATTCTCTCATTTTTTACCAAAAAATAAAATTAATTCTTCTTTAAAATTTAAAATCAATTTATCTCTTATTTTTAGAAATTTAATCAAAATTTATTAAAGTAAACATTTTTTTTAACTAATATTAAAATGAATATATATCAAACATTACAAACAACTCAAACGTTATAATGCAAACATGTTTACTTAATAATATTTTGTTAACATAAATAAATTAACATATTTTTAAAATCTAGGACTAAATTAAACCAAAATTTCAAAAATAAACTAATTTAAAGTTAAAGTACAAAAACATATTTAATTCTAATTTATACAACGGGAAATGAACGGTTAAAACATAAGAAAGAAAAAGTATACTCGTATGCATTGGGCAGTGTTGTGATAATTGTTGATTAGGGCAAAATGTAAGAAGATTTGGAAAGTCTTTTAATCGTGGTTCTAGAAATGTAATATTTGTTGTGCCATTCCGGATCATAAATTTTGAAAAAGAAATATAATTTAAATTGTTGAATAACATGACAGCATTTATTTGGATGAACTTGGTCAAGCATAAGATACACTAATTTATGTAAAGAATCGATATCAATATTTCATACAATTCTACAAGCGGTTAACTCATTTGGAATCCAAGGGTGGATCAAAATCATATTTTCTGTATTATTATGACTTGCATTTGTCGTGGGCAGAAAACAATTCCTATTAAGGATCTCAATGCAGATAAAAGCAGTGATACATGATAAAGAATAACAGCACCTGTGACATTTGAGAAAGTAGGGAGGCCCAAGTGCATTGAATCCTTTGTCTGAGATAGCATGACTTTATCTATGAACAAGTATGGAGAGCACAGGTAAGGTATACAGCATCAACACATTTAAGTTGGTGAAGCACATAAATCACGTTAGCGGGGTCCTGTTCTTGCCTCATTTTCCAAGCCTCACTTGAGGGCACAATGCCCTGCTTGCAAAATCTACGTACAATCTTATTTGAGCAATGCCTGAGCTCAGACCCCAAAAAATAAACAATCATGGCCTGAATTACACCAAAACAAAATTATATACGTATGTATTAGTAAAGTCCACGGTGGTCAGTTTCAGCCAGATTGAGTATAGGAGACATAATTACCAGCAGAAGCAGATTTAAGCCTGTTTTCATACCATCATGAAAATGGGGCACATCAATTATGGAACCTCAATGTCCATGACCTGAGTATCTTCTTACCATCGAGAATATGAATGTCCATATGTCTTCCAATGGTCCCGTCCATTTCGTCTGTTTGAAGTTCTGTCAGAGGGAGATTTGTAACCATCACATGGTCTTCCAAACCCCCCATAAGCATCTGAAGATCTCCTGCTTGTGCCACCTCTGTTACTTACCTTACAAGCTTTCCTTATATCCTCTTCCAAATCATACTCCGACCGCTGCTATCAATAAAGGTACAAACTTATCAGTTTTATATAATTACAAAGGAAAAAACCTTCTGCAGTAATTGTTCGATTCCATCGTAAAATCACATGCATTAAGTGAAGTTATCTTGTGTCCCAAGAAATTGATGCAGGACATCCCAACACTAGATACAAAAAATTATGCCTTTTAACAGAAAGAGCGTGTAGGCATGTTTTCTAATTAGCAAGGCCAATCAATCATGTCTTACGGACAACACTAACTGTCATAGTCACATTTTCACCACAATTCCTAACCCATTAAGAGGAACCTAGTCCAATACTGGCTGAAAGAAAAAAAAAAGGCCATCTCAAGGCCACAATAATGCCTAAACTACAGGAAACACCACGAATTCAGGTGTAGCGAAGACAAGGAGTGAGAGCGAGGCAGAATGCTCCATCACATATTAATAATGAGAAAGAGAGTTAAGAGATATTTTCAAAATAATGCCACTTATATGTTGCATTCTGATTATTAACATGTCTGTATCCCTCGAGCAGAAATAAGCTCTGCATAGGCACATGAGCACAAGAAATCCCAATCCATAAGATAAACCAAAATCAAACTCTCTATGGATGACATCCAACTAGATCAATACATACTACTAATGTTTAGGTTGTTAAAAACTCAATAAAGTCCAATTCAAAAATTATTAGAATTATACGCTAAGATAATTGGGTATTATAACCTATCCACTCTATAGGGTTCAATTTCAACCAGAATATAGAATCAAGTATTACATATGGTGCGCTATTAGTTGTAGGAACAACACAGGTTTTACCAAAATTATCATAATGGGCAACATTACACAAGAAAACTCGTAAAGATGTAAAGGCTCATTAAACTACTGCCTATCTACTTGTTAGCTCTGTTCGCAAAAAAACTAGCACCATAAAATATGTTTGCTCCAGCTTCAAAATGTTTTAAGACAGGAATGAACTTAGGCTTTTCAGAAGAGCATGTTAATGCAAGAATATAGTACAGGTAGCCATTCAATCATTATTTGTTAAGAATGCATTCAGATTCATTAACTAGCAAAAATAATCATGCACAGAACCTTGGCTGGGTCTGAAAGCACAGCATATGCTTCTCCAATCATTTTGAAAAGCTTATCAGCATCCTTGTACACCTCCTGTGAGATTTCCTTCCAAACTTGGCCATCGTCTCCAACTTCACTTCTTGCCAACAACTGACCAGCCTAGATTCAAACCAAAAACAGATAAAATAAATTTTAAGTAAAAATGTTTTGAAAGCTAAAAAAGGCTCTCTTTTATCCAAAAGCAAATGAAAACAGTTATACAATGTAACTATATTACAGGTACAAAAAGACTTGAACCTTGTCCGGATGATGTCTGAGAGCTGCCTTGTGGTATGCCTTCTTGATATCTGTTGCTGTATCAGCTGATTTGATTCCTCTGGAGTTCACATAACAAAACAGAATTTACATTTGGTCTTTGGATACTCAGAATTTGCAACTATCAGCAATAGAAATCAGGAGAGTTAAATGCAAGATTGAACATTGAGATATGTATTGGTATCATGAGATATAGTGAATAGAATCGAAAAGAATTTTAATTGACCAATGCAAAATAAATAAATACTCTGAAGGTTGATCCTCGTGTAACTAGTTACATTCGACAATTTATAATACAGAAACTGTGATTGGATCGGGTATAATCTAGTGAGAACCAGTTTAGTTGCTCATACTCGTCACATCAAATGGGCAAGACCTTGATAATTTTGTAAACTTCTGCGAATCCATGACACTTCTAGAGGATTGTTTCTTGCAGCTTGAGGACAAAGTGATAGCTTTAGAGCACAGTATTGATAGGAAACATCCTACAGTGGCAGGGATTAGAGCCCGCAGTGGGCAGTTGTTGATATCAGTGGAAGTAGTGAAATGTTACAGTACCTACACAATTTTTTAGTGAAACGATTTAATCTCTATCACATTAGCATCCACGTCCAATGAGGGTTGGCTCAATTAGTATGACCAAACTGTGTCAATGCAAACATCTTAGGTTTGTATTATGCTACTGGTCCTTCATTTGCAGGCTGACCCTAAGTATTACAGTAAGCCTTTATTGAGGCTGGAGGGTTGAGCCATGCCTTGATGTAGCAATAAAGCAGACTTGGCTCTTAAACTTTGAATTGATTTTTCAGGAATTTACCCCCCCTAAATCACAATTTCATTTGTTGTACAGAAAAAATTTAGGGCAGGTAATCCTTAATTGAATAAAGAACTTACAAAATGAGGTAAACATCCAAGGGTGTCCCCTTTTTGGCTTGATCTTCCACTGAAAGAAGACGTTGACGAGCTTGCCTTGATTCTTTCACACCTTTCGATCCACTGGGTGAGTCAGACTGTTTGTCCCTTTCATTAGATTGAGTTTCAAGAACAACTATAAGTCTCTTAAGGTCACAAGCTGCTTGTTCATAATCTCTAACCATCTCAAGTAAGGTGGCTCTTCTTGAAATTGCCTACAAAATGAGATCAATGAGATCTCCTGTCCCCTCATGAGCAAAACTAGAGTCAAACAGAAAAAGAATCATGATTGTTTCAATGAAACTTCTATCCGTAATCCATATTACTCCAATACTCCGTATATTTCAATAGGTGAAGCTAGATTTAATAAGAAAATCCAAATAGGCACTCGTGATTTTACCTAATTGAAGGGACATTAGAAAGACATACCTTTGCATAATTTCCATCAAGGGCAATAGCCACACTACAGTCTGCAATGGCATCGGCAATTTGGCCCAAAGCTTGATGAGCAGCAGCACGGTTGCAGAAACATATTGCCATAAAAGGACATGATTTAATATTGCATGATAGAGCTGCAGTGTAATTCTCTATAGCTTCTGTATACTTTCCCACTTTAAAGTTTTCATTCCCTGCCCTCTGTTGTTAAGAAGAATAATAAAGATCAATTTATTAATAGCCATACGATTGGGCCCAGAAAATATAAAGAGCAGAATTATTGAAATAAAGACAGTTATAAGTAGAGATCTACCGCCTCCTTTCTCAAAAGAGCATAAACTGCAAATAATTTCCTTCAAATAACAAAAGATTATGGCTGACTAACTTTCCACCCCTTTTTAATATTTTCCTCAACAACATCCTAGATAGTTCTATATTGTTATCAATTACCGAGGTAATCCTATATGTAATTAACTTTCTGATAATCCTATCCTAAATCTACATGTCAGAACAAAACAGCAATATATACCAGCTTCCTAAATAGTCCACAAACTCCTTATACGAAATTTTGAAAAGAAAAAAAAAACAAAGTGGTAATAGATAAGCTTCCTTAATAGACAAAATATTCCAATCTGTTATTTCTTGCTCCACCTAGAGTAGACTTTTCAAACCCTGGGCCCACTGTATCAGCATAATTTCTACCGTTACCTGGAAATACTAAACTAAAATCTGAAAACCATTCAAATGAAGAATAAGAAGCCAACCTACTTACTCTATTGTATAAAAACCTGAATTAAATGGATTCAAGAATCAACATTATATTAGTGATTAATACTTTCAAAAAGGACACTGAAACAATCTTATTCATCCTGGTGTCCATGCGTCATAGTATTTATGCTTTAGGTCACAGGGAAACTAACTCTGAGAGGACGGACAAGATGTTTTAAATATAGGCATTTTAATTCAGGCAATAATTTAGGAAAAGGGTGTTGTGTTGTGAAATTACCTTGTGTTCTAGAAGTTCTCTTATTGTAGAAGCTAATGATAATGAGTCTTCAATATTATCAATCACACACCTACAAAATTGAATTGATCATAATTCGCAAGGCATCCCTAGCTTTTGAAAATTAAAACTTATGTTGATTGAAATGAAAAATGAGAAATTAGCCTTGATCAGTAATCAATTGAATTACTTGTCAGTAACAGACACAAGATGCTGTAATTGCTCTAGAACATTAAGTGATGCCTCAAGCCTTCCCAAACGAAAGTAACACTTGGATATCACTGACCACCTCCACAATTTTACACTAGAGTAACTATCACACAAGGAACTATCAGAAACCGGAGCATTGTTTGCCAAGACAAAATTTTTCTCTGCAAGATGCTGACTTTGTTCACAAAGCTGAATTGCTGCTTCATACTTTCGTAGCTGCAAGACATTACAATAAACAAACGGCACATTTTACTATCCATGCAAAATAATTCAGAAAAACAACGAAACAGAACAAGAGTGCAAAAGGATGAGAGGAGAAAACAGTTGGAGTATAAAATACCAAACATAGAGCCTCTGCCTTCATTTGCAGCAATTTCTCTGAGTATAAACTTATAGACAATGCCTTAGAAACTAGTTCCAACGCTGTAGCAGCTGCATCAGAAGTCCTCTCTTTTAAAAGTTCGGCAGCATTATTTATACACTTGAGAACTTCCTGTTAATATGTATTAACACTTTTTAGACATCTAATAAGATCATGCACACCTTAAAAGATAACCAGGAGAAATAGCAAAATTGAATATTAACTGCTCCTCGAAACACTAATATCTAAGGTAGTGATAGTAGTGGATTGTAATATAAAACTGATAATAATATTAGTACAAGTTCACAAAAATTCATCAAATCTACAATATCAAAATTGCGCTATCCACATAAAGGAAAAAATCATTGAAATACCTGAGCCTTTTGTAAACCTTCAGCTGCTTCAAGTATAGCCCTCCGATCCAAACAAACAACACTACCTGATTCCATGCACTTATTAAAACACTGCTGAGCATTTTCGACTTCCCCTAGCAAAAGGTGGCAGCTGGACAGGAAAATCATTATCGTCACTTGAGTAGGAGAAAAATTAAAGTCCTATATAATTTATGATCTAAAACAAATACAAGTACAAAGAAAAAAAACTCTTACCTAGCAGTTCTCATCTGCACTTTCGGAAAGGAAGGGTCCAGAACTGTAGCCATCATGCAGTCTTCTAGAGCCTCTCTAATCCTTCCAAGACTCATTCGTGTTGCAGCACGATTACTATAGCATAGTAAAAGAGGCTGAACCGAGCTTCCAGATCTTTCTCTTGAAGGTACAGAATTTATTCCTATTGTGTAGAAACCCTCAGCTTTAGAAAGATCTCCATCTTTATAGGCCTGGTTTCCCCTAAATAAAATCATGATTTCAGATAAATAAACCACGCAAATTCCAGGAACATTAAACAGAAATCCGCATAACAAATATCAAAAACTAATTAAAATATATTTATGAAGGAGATGATTTCTTTTATGGTCGGTACCTGAGTCTCCACTTGTCACAGGCTGATGACGGAATTGCCTCTGATGATGCAACATCCCCATCCTTGAACTGGCCATTTATCTGAGATGTATCCATCACATCAGAATTTGATGACATGTTGGCAGTGCTATGTGGTGAAAATTGTACAGAAGATACAAACTTTCCATTCACATGAGGCGAGATAACAGAAGTGTTGCACCCCCATTTCCTCCTATATTTCTTCTTTTGTTGACGCTTTACTGATGGAGTACCAACCACAGTTGAAGATGCAGAAAACGAAAAATTTTTCCCCTTAGATTCATTCAGACCAGGAACAAAACGAAAAATATCATCCTTTTGCCTTTCAATGTTTGAGGTGAAGTCGACACCAGCACCAGCTGAAGCTCCTTCTGCACTACCACCACAGAATTGCTCAGTTTTCAAATTAGGCCAGACTATCTCAGGGCCAGAAGAATGAGAATTGTCAACAGATGAATTTTCAACTCGTTCATTATTATCCGGATCTCCATGTCTTCTATCAGTTGTACTCATATCTTCTCTCCCCGTAGTAGGCAAGTTTTCTCCTTTATAATCAGTAGGAATTGTTGAATGCAGATCATCTAATCCTTTAGAAGCATTTACATCTTGACCACTTGCTGTTGTTTCCTGATATGGAGAAAAATCCATTGGTGAGTGGACACCAGAAGAATCAGGGGTTTTTAGTGAACTGTTTTCTTTTGACAAATGATCTGGCCCTGTCTGTTTCTTGTTTAAAGAATGAAGCTTTGATTTTCGCCTTGTACATTTTGATCCTTTTTCCTTACATGATCGACCCGTCTGTGTGGATTCAACTTTTCTATTTAACTTTGGAAATAAGTTGTCTTTGAAACAAGAAGGATCCCATATTGGGGGTTTGAAGTCAGCAAAAGACTCTTTGGAAGCCTCTGGAGTACTTGCAAACCAATTATCGCCCTTATCACCATCTGCACTTGAAGAATGGCCCATGGAAGCATAGTTTGGATGGGAATCAATACCAAATGATGAGAAGGAAAATGACGCTGCCGCTCCATTCACTTTCGAATCTTCAGACACATAACATCCTGGATTTTTGCCATTCTGGAAATCTGTGACGCCTTCCTGACTAGTGGATGGCTTAGAATGTATTCCTGAAGAATCAGAGGAAATACCGCAAGCAGTTCCATTTTGAACGCCAACGTTCCCAGAAGCAGCATGAGCACAGAACTGCTGACCACCAGCTTCGGTTTTTGAACTAACACTAGAATAACCAAAACCGATGTCATTTCCTCCAAAAACAAAACCAGCAGCACAACCATTGGCATGTGAATTCTTCGAATTCCCAGTAATATCAACACCCTCAGAATGTTTAATGTTAAGTTTCTCCATCTCATCTGATAAATTAACACTCGACTCTCTACCACTATAGCTACCCCCAAAGTGATCACGTTGTCCACACTCAAATTCATACTTACATTCCTTCACCGCACCCGAATCCCCCAACCCCACACTACATTTCCCCTTTTCTGTACTCAAGCCAGAATCCAAATTATCTCTAGAAGTACCAAAAACAAACACTCTACTCTTCAACTCCCCCTCCGAATTCGACCCCACCTTCCCTCCCTCACCAAAAACCGTCTCCGCAACACTCTCACCGTTCTTTATCGATCCCTCGTCACTCTTCCCAGCACCAAACACAAATTCCACACCACCACTCCTGATTCCCCCATTCAAATCCCTAGAGGAGTCAGACTCAACCTTCCCAGCACCAAACACAAAACCATTGTCACCACGAGAGTTCGAAAAACCACTCTCCAATATACTACCATTACTGTTTACCTGATCAGCGCGAAACGGATTGAAGCCGGCATCACCGTCGTCGGCGCCAGCTCTGTTCCGGGACCTGGCCTGCTGAGACGCACACTGCTTGCGCAGTTTGACTAACCTCGGTCGGGACCTCGTGCGCGCGGCGGAGACGGAAGGGTTTAAGCAGTCAGCATTAAAATGAAGGAAGGAAGAATGCGGCGGCGCCTCCGCGGAGTCTATCGGAGATTGGAAATGGAGTGCGGCGGAAGACGACATTGGAGAAGAGTAGGGTTTGAAATTGTTGGTTCCAACGGGTTTGAGAGTTCAAATTCTCAGTCTCCCACAACACAAGGTGATGGAAATGGTTTTGGGGTAATGTAATGTAATTTATGATTTAAGATTTGGGATTGGATTAGATTAAATAGATGGAAATGGTTTTGGGCTAATGCAATTTAGCTCGGGATTTATGATCCCAAATTAGATTAAATAGATTTAAATTCAAATAATATAATAGAAAGAGTGAATAAAAAGAATGAACGAGACTTTGGGAAGGCATGGTGGTGAGCGTCAACCAGTGTGGGACCTACCTAGTTAGGGATCCTTTACCTTTTCGCTTTCTTATCTTCCTTCTATTTTACTCTTCCTTTCATTCACTTGTCTAATTACTTAAGAAAACTTTCAGTTCTAAGAAAATACGAAATTAAAAATATTTATTTTTATGTTTGGTTTCTGCTTTAAAAGACAAATTGAAAAAAAAATTAAGCTAATATATATATTTTATTTTTAAGCTAATATACATATTTTATGTAACAATGAAAATGTAAAAATGTATTCTTTTAAAACACAATCTCAATTGTTCTAAAAGCGCAAGCCTCTCTCTTTTTACTCAACTCCAGTTCTTTTTCCTCTTCAACTCAACCTTATTGTTCATCTTTTTCATATGAATATTCAAGTGAGAGTCTTCTAGTTGAAGTGAAAGCCTTCTAGCTCAAACGAGAGTCTTTTAGCTCAAGAAAGAAATCTAGCTTAAGTGAAAATGCTGTAAAATTTTAATTCTTTATTTTTAACTTGTGATTGACTGAGTTAATTTAAAAAATATGATGTATGAAGTTATGCATGGATGATGTTAGTATTTTGATACTTGACTTGGTATGTTTTGTAAAATATCTAATTACTATTTGAAATTTGAGATGAAATTATTTATATGTGAATATGAAAATATGATTAAAGGATGTACGCGTGATTGTGAAAGTATTGTTGTGAAAATATGATGATAATAGTTTTGTAAATATATATATATATATATATATATATATATATATATATATATATATATATATATATATATATATATATGAATATTGTATGTGTTTGAATGTAATTCCATGGGTCTCATGGGAAGATTTTATAGTGGTGTTAATTTAGAGTATGCATTTATGGATTCAAGTAAGGTGGTATCTTGAAACTGTAATGATCATTTACACTCAAATAGAGTAAAATAGTTCATGTGGTGAGAGTAGTAGGAGGTCCTAGTCTAAGGTAGGATACTAGCCTTAGATGATCATGGATTAACCTAGTGTGTGGTAGGGTGAAACCCATTGACAAGGGCTCTACAGAACAGTAGAGGTCACCACAAGTACAAGTCTCTAGTGATTCTGATTCGAAATGCATGTATCCGGATAATCGAGTTTAATGTCAACTATTTGTGTGCAGTTATGTGAATTAGTTGTAGTTACCCATGTATGAATTATAATTGATATGATTTAAACGGTTTTAGGACAACTATTTTGTATACTAGCTTACCCCTTATCCTTGCACTCTATGGTCTTGTGTTGTTTCCGTCTAATGTGATGATCATCATTTTGATGGGAGCAGATGATGTTAGAAATTAAATCATGAGAAAATATTTTAATTATTAAAATAGTTGAATTACAAGAACAATTTTACATTGTTTTTGCATTATTATAGAAATAATAGTGTAACTGTAAGGATTATATATATTAATTATAGATACCCTGTCTTGTATGTATTTCTGTTTTTCCTTTCAATAAAATACAACACAAAATTCCTTTTATTTGTTTTCTTTACATGGTACTAGGAGCAGGAACCATTTTCTACTCAATCATTCATTTTTTCTTGTTTTCCTATCCTTGTTTCCATGGCTAACAACGGAAAAGAACCAAATTCCAATAGTTCTTATTCTCTCCATCATTCTGACCATTCCAGAATGGCCATTGTTTCAAAACCTCTAGATGGAGACAACTTTTCGACTTGGCGTAGAGCCATGGTCATCTCTTTAAATGCAAAATCCAAATTGGGTTTTGTTGATGGAACTCTTAAGGAACCATCTGCGAAAGACAAACTAGAGTAATATGCAGCATGGAAAAAAATGCAACGATATAATATTATCTTAGATCTTTAATTTTTTGACACATGATATTGTAGATAGTGTTATTTTCTATGACATTGCTCATGAAATTTGGGAAGATCTTCAAAATCGCTTGTCTCAAAGTCATGCACCATAGATTTTTTAGATTGAGAGAAACATTGTTTAGCTCAAGATCAAATGACCAGAGGCGAAACATAATGTTGACAGAGGAAAGCCATGACTCCCCCAACGTTTCTTTTTATTTTCTATATATATATATATATATATATATATATATATATATATATATATATATATATATATTAATTTAGTTTAAAAAAGTTTTTCTAAATTTAAAAATCATATTTTCCCTTTTTATTATAATTTCTTTTACTTCTTTATTTAGTTTTTCTTTTTTTTCGTGTTTTCGTCTCTTTCTCTTTTTCTATTTTCATCTCAATTCTCATAATCAATTTTTTATTATTTTCAAAATCAAATTGCACCAGGAAAAAAATTAAGGAGTTAAGGAATACTTTAGACTGAACAATTTCTTCTTTTGAGTAAGTTCATTTTTTACCCTTTTTTTTTAAGCAATATGTTTTCTTCTTGTTTGTGACTTTTCTATATTCTAGGCATATCTCTATCGATTAGATATCATAAAATCATGCTCTAATTGTTGATCAAACTCTTCTTTATGTAGATAGAGCTGTTTTAGGGTTTAAAGTTGTGTAAGGAAGAGCAAGATTAGGAATCTCTAAGGTAAGGGAAGGTAAATCGTCTAAAAGTTATTAGTTTTCTTAGAATATTGAGTCTTGGTTTTAAGATTTAATATAGGATATTCATAATTTAATATTTTTCTAAATAAGGGAGAGATGACAAATTTATATTAGAAAAATTATGGTAAAGAGTAAACGAATTAGTTATTTTTTTCAAGTGGAAAACTTGTGATGAAGATGAAAAAAGTGCATCTATGTCATATAAACTTGAGAAACTTTATGAGAATAAAAAAATTGAAGAAAATGAAAAACAACTCTCTAAGGTTCCTAAAGTTATATATGTTGAATTTGAAAATTATTTAGAACGTGATCCCTAGAAGGTAACTTTTCCTTTCTTTTTGTAATATATTATTGTTAATGATAAACTTTATGCTACTCTTTCATATATATTATTGTTATATTTTTTGGATTCTATTGTTATGAATGCTTGTTTTGAATAGAAAAAATGATGTGAGGAAATGAAATTTTTTTTAATTAGAAAAAGTAATTTTTATATAACAAATATAATTTGGCCCCCTAAAATTTTTGTTCAAGTTTCGCCACTACAAATGACAGTCGCATCCTATTACACGAAGTTAAAGAAATTATGGGATGAGTTAGGCTCCTATAATAATGCAACATGCACGTGTGGAACATATAATAAAAGGCGCAAATTGATGCAATTTATTATTAGGTTGAATGACTCTTATAGTGCTATTTGTGGCCAACTTTTAATGAATTCATTACCTGATGTTACACAAGCTTATTCTTCGATCATTCAAGAAGAAAAACAACGACATTTGGGCACCACATGTGACACATGAGAAGCTTCAGTTATGGTTGTTCAAAAGAATGAACCAACAACTCTTGTTGTTCGACGTAAACAAGGTCCCCCTTCTCATTTTAATTCATCTAATCGAAAGTCGTTGCATTGTTCTCATTGTGATAGAGATTATCATACAAAAGAAACATGTTAGAAGCTACAGGATTATCCTCCTGAACACCCAAGGCATGAAGTCACCCAACATGCTTATTTTAAGCCCAATGAGAATAATCAATTTTCAACAAATAATGTCACAACGACTCTAGTGATGCAACAATTGCAGTCCACACTGAATGGATTAACTGAACTATAACTTCAACAGATTGTCTATTATGCAGGGTAATGCATCATCTTTATCAGCTGATCCTAAGGTCAACAACGCCAATGTTCCTTCAGGTTTGTCACCACCCAAAATTATTATTGGCAGTGGGGCCACCAATCACATTATTTCTTCACCAACCTTGCTTGTCAACAATAAAGAAAACTCTTCTTTACCACCAATTGTTATGCCAAATGGTAATCAGGCTCATATTATCTCTATTGGAACTTTACCTTTAAGTCCAATTGTTTCTTTAACAAATGTGCTTGGGGTACCATCTTGCAAAGTAGATTTGATGTCAGTAAGTTGGGTCACAAGAGATTTAAATTGTTCCGTAACTTTTTTTCCTTCTGGTGTATTTTACAAGATTTGATGAAGAGAATGACAATTGATTTGAATAAACAACAAGGTGAACTCTATTACTTGGTTGCAATGACATCAAATAAGTCACCAAGTAATCTCCTCCTTCAAACACTTCTACTACCTTGTGGCATCGACGACTAGGACATCCATCTCCATGTATATTAGATTTCATGGCTAAAACTTTGTTAAACCTCTCTCTAGAGTCAAATAAAATTTGTGATGTTTGTACTCTTGCAAAACAGACAGACCTTCCTTTTCCAAATAGTTCAATTTCTTCTATTAAACCTTTTGAATTATTTCATTGTGATATTTTGGGACCATATAAAGTTCATTCTCTTTCTAGTGCATGGTATTTTTTTACTGTTGTGGATGATTTTTCTTGCTTCACTTGGATTTTTTTCATGCATCATAAAAGTGAAACCCAACATCTCCTTACCAATTTCCTCTCTTTTGTCAAAACCCATTTTAATACCAATATAGCCAATATTCGGGATGACAATGGAAGAATTTTTTTTTTTTTATACGAGATTTCTTTTACACAACAAGGAACAACTTACCAACATTTTTGCACTTACACACCACAATAAAACGGAGTTGTCCAATGTAAACATAAACATATCCCTGAGTCAGCACGCGCTCTTTGTTTTCAAGTTCATCTTCGCTTACACTTTTGGGCAAAATGTGTTTCCACTTTTGTCCATATTATTAATAGGTTACTTATGCCTCTTCTATCACGTCAGACACTTTTTGAGCACCTATATGGTAAAATCCCTTCTTATTCACACATTTGAGTTTTTAGATGTCTTGCTTACATTACTAATGTTCATGTTTCTCATAAGTTTGCTCCTCGTGCCCAAAAATGTGTTTTTCATGGTTATCCTCTTGTCTAAAAGGCTTACAAGTTATATGATGTCGAAACCCACCAAGTCTTCACTAGTCGTGATGTTGTCTTCCATGAAGATATTTTTCCGTATGAATCCATTAACACTTCTTTCACCACCATAGATCTTGTCATACCTAATGTTGTCCCAGATAATCCTTCGCATGTGACTCTTTCATACACTCCACCACAACCTACAAAAAACACAATTGTGCCTCCCACTAATTTCCCACCTGTGGTTCCCTTGCATCGTTCTCAACGATCTCATGGTCCTCCTGCCACTTTACGAGATTATATTTGCAATCAGGTAGTGTCCCCTGACCCATTATCATCCTCCTCATCTTTTCCAAATAAAGGTACACGATATCCTCTCTATAATTTTATCTCTTATGATCGTTATACCTTTCAACGCCGGTCTTTCATTGCTACTATTACTAATGATATTGAACATACATGTTATAAACAAGCTCTTTCTCACACTCATTGGCAAGAGACAATGTAATCTAAATTGGGTGCTTTGAAGGCTAATACTACTTGGTCTATTACAACTCTTCTGCTTGGAAAGAAGGCTATTGGTTGTCATTGGGTGTATAAAATCAAGCGCAAATGTGATGGTTCTCTTGAACGGTATAAGACACGTCTTGTTGTGAAGGAATATACATAACTAGAATGTATCGATTATGATGACACTTTTTCACCTATTTCTAAAATGGTCACATTTCGATGTTGATTAGCGTTGGCTATTGCTCGACATTGGTCTCCTCATCAGCTTAATGTCCATAAAGCTTTTCTTGATGGTGATCTTTCCGAAGAAATTTATATGTCCCTTCCTCCAGGTTTTTAGCAACAAGGGGAACATCTTGTGTGTCGCCTCAACAAGTCCTTATACGAATTAAAACAAGGCTTCTCGTCAATGGTTTGCCAAATTCTCTACAGTTATTTAAGTTGTTGGTTTTATTCAATCAAAAGGAGATTAGTCATTGTTTACATGTAAAAAAGGCAAGTCATTTATAGTCTTGTTGATTTATGTCGATGATATTCTTATAGCTGGTAATGACCCTATTGCAATATCTAGTCTTAAACTACTCCTGCACAATCGTCTTCAAATAAAAAGTTAAAGATTTGGATGATCTTAAGTTTTTCCTGGATATTGAGGTCTCTCGTATAAGAATATCTTTCAAGGTTTGGTGTTGTGATATAAATAATATATTTTTATAGTCTAAGAATATCTTTTAAGGTTTGGTGTTGTGATATAAATAATATATTTTTATAGTCTGAACTCTTAAAAGATTATATAATTATAATTTTTTATTCAATTAATCTATCTTTTAATATTATTATGAAATGTCTTATTTTGTTAATTTTATACCAGTAAGATGAAATGTTGCAGAAAAATAAAAATCTAACTTAATTAAAAAAATATAAAAAAAAATGAATTGGTACTTTTAGTGTATTATTTAATTTCATAACTAATTAAAATATGTGTAAAATTAAGATGTAAAAAAATGTAGATTTGACTTAATACATAGATTTTATTTACTTCAATATAGTACAACACGAGTCAGCAATCCGTTTTAACTTGTTTTTTACAAAGATAGCAAGAAAGAAAAAAAAAAGAGTTGTATGTATTCTAAACATTTAAGATACGTTAATTAAACTAATTTTATTTTTTTATTACCTGATTATATATAACTATGTAATCAAAATAGATTTAAAATTAGTTTTTGTTAACATTATCTTTATGGTTTAAATATAATGATCATTTTAAAAATTGACTGATCAAATTCAATTTAGGTTGTTTTTTAATTTTATGTCACTGAGACAATTATCATCTTACATACAAAAAACCATAAATATTATAAATATTAGTTGAAATATATGAATATTTAAAAAATCAATGAAAAATACCTTTAAAATTTGATAAATAAAATAAAACATTGTACAAAGTATAAATTTAAATAGAAATTAATTCTAATAAAATTTTATCTTTTGATTATATTTTAAAAAATAATAATAAGTAAACTACATCAACTAATTTAGTCGTGGTGAGGAAATAGTTTTAACAAATGTTGCAAAAAGAAAAATAATTTTATTTTATAGAATTTTCTTCTCCCTATTAGTAAGGAAGGATCCTTCCTAGATTTTGACCATTCATAATTCTACAAACTTAATAGTGTTATCTTAATTGAACATCCAATTACATCCATCTCACAATAAATGTTAGCAGTAATTTTAGATAATCAAAATAAAAATTCCAATATATATATATATATATATATATATATATATATTTAATTATTATTATTAATAAAAAAAATAATTAATTAAATCAGCATGTTTTATAATATATAAATAAATTGAGGAATAAAAACATAAATAATGAATTTGTATTTAAATTATATTTTTAAATCATGAAAGAAAAATTATAAGGAAAATATTTTTAATATTTTTATTTTTTATTATATTTAATTTTATATTTTACTATTTAAATGACATATTTTATAAATAGTTAAAATTCTTTTTAATTTAATTCTTGTGTAAATTCTCATTATAAATAGACTTAATTTTATAAGAATAATATTTTGTACGAACAAATTTTATAAGCTTAAATTTGGTACGTTTAAATTTTGTTAAGATCGAACAGTTGTAAATATAAACTAAATAAAATTTAAGGATGTACATTTACCAATCTTTACATAGGCTAGAGGGAGGACAATTAATCTTCTGACTATGAAATCTAACCTTTTATTATTATTATTATTATTATTATTATTATTATTATTATTATTATTATTATTATTATTATTATTATTATTATTACAAGAAATGAAGTTGATATGTTCCATTATGTAGTTGTACTTAACCCTTCCATATATAATATTTAATGTGTTCCACAAATACTCATAACTTTTTGGTTTATAACACACACCAAACTAAATAACTCTTCTTAAAGCTTATGTTGTTTATCTAATTTATCTAATAAATAGAAAACTTGTTAATTTAATAAAATATTTTGAAATTTTTTACTTGCATTAACACTTAAAAGATATATTTTTCTTTACATTTAAAAAAAGTTACAGAGTTAAAATTATACTTTCTTTTATGTCTTCATGATTTTCAATATAATTCATTATAAAACACCAACAAAATAAACAAATAAAACCATTTTTTATAATATCAAGCCAAAAGATATTTTGTTAACGCAACACACCAGGTTGTCGCGTTTCGAGAGGGTCTCTACACTCACCAGCGTAGCATGAAAGCTGCCCCCGGAAGACACGTGGCGCGTCTCTTTCATTTGGTTACCGACCTTCTTAAACCCTACAATTTTCAATTGAACCCTCTTCTTCTCGCATTTATGCAGTGTATGTTGATGCTTCAATTTGTTTCATTGTTGTGTAAGTGCCTTGCATTATATTTATGCTGTATATGCTGATGCATCTATTTCCCCGTGAATCAAAAAATTGCAGAAGTCTGTGTTAAAGGTTCCATGTTCTGTTTTTTTTTTAGCCATGATAATGATAGATACAGATAATTGGGGCAGTTTCTTATTCAAGTTTCTGGGTCTTTAAATATGCAGTTACTTGGTGATTTGATTGACACACCTAGTATTTTACTTGTTTTCTCTCTTCTAGGGAGTGATGATTCTAATTGCTTCAAAATTGTACAGAGAAAACAAGTGTGTGTGAGTCAGCTTTAAATTCAAGCTGGGCTCTCTCCAAGGTGAGTGAAGCTTGCCTATCAGTGTAAAGTAATATACCCTATGAGATCTTCTCCCAAAAGAAATGGATATAATCCTGTCTAGATAAACTAATCTGTGAGTGCTCATAGAAGAAGAAAATAAGTTTGTAAAATGAATTGAAGCTTTTCTTAGTTTAAACTTAAAACCATGTCATGCTTTTAATAGCAGTTCTCTTTGTTGACCGTATAAACGTAATTGATTTTTTCTTTTTCTTTTTCTATTAATATTTGACTAAGAAAAATTCTTCATAACTATTGGACGGATGATATATAAATGGATAAACTGGTTCTCCAGACATAGTTTATCTTCTTTTTGTGAGTTTGGCCCTCTCATGAAAATTGAGCTTGGAGCAATGTCCAACGTGGTTTGATCGTCAGAATCACAAGTTAGCTGCACTGCTTTTGTTCTATTCTCAAAACTTTCATTCTTGAAGTTGCTGTTACATCCATTTAGGTTTGCATGTTGCAAGTGTCGTGGCCTAATACTTTATAGTCTGCTTCTGAAAATGACTTGACAACCACACATTGTTTCTTACTGTTTTTTCCAAATTGGGTTTTCTCCTATTACACCTTAATATCTTGAATTTGAACATTCATTTAGATGGAGACCCAACTCAATTTGCTCTCGTGTAGGTTATTTACATGGATATGTCCCATATCTTCATAAAGAAGATATTGATCTCAACCTATGCACCTATGATGTATTCCACGGGGTAATTAAACCACTCTAGTGACTATCGTTTCAGGCTTGCTGTAACTGACTAAACACTCTCGGAGCAAATTAAATTTTTGGATGAATCATAGTGAAATAATTCTGTCCCCTTACTACTCTACAATATTGTTCATCCTTGTAGAGGCATAATGTTGTCATTCATTATGTGTAATATATACTTCTGTACTTGTTTGCCACCCCAGCCGTAGAGTGAGCCTCTAAATATCAGGAAAATATTAATGACGATCCAAATCCATGAAAGTAAGTCAACATGAATGTTATCTTGCATCCTTGCGTTATTTATCCCAATGATTCTGTACATGGTATTGCAGAGTAATTCACTTGTACAACTACATAAAATAAATAATTATAAGTTCTTAATAACTAAAATGGATAGTATTTCAACAAGAGGAATCCAGGATTCCAATTCCTATTATTGTTTTGTCTCATTATTAGGCAAATGCCAATACTTTATTATAAATATTGATAGATATTGTAGTCACAATGGGTGTTTCTCCCCTTTTACTTTCCATGTCAGTGTTTCCTCCATTGGTTTTGAAAGTCCTCTGTTTTGGAGTAATTGTAATAGGCAATCATGCAACTTGTACGTTGGACATTGATCAAGTAATTCACTTCTTTCTGTGTAGTAAGGACTTAAGAAAATTCTGTGGAACGTGGAGGGTTCGGCTCTATAGAGGCAGTGAATGAACCTACATAGGAATACAACGTGGATCTATTAGTGCAAACTTTTATCTTTCATGGAGAGCAAATCGGATAAGATGCTGAATGGTAAGCTATCATTATTTTATGTGAACTCACTTCAACCACTTTTCCATCTGGTATGAATGTTTGATATTGGTATGAATGTTTGATATTACTATGTAAAGTTGATACTTGACAGTGCATCCAACAGTATATATTATGTCAATCAATTTACTCTGATGAAGCTAGGTGTAAATGTTTGTAGAAGTGTATTAAACTAATGAAAATTGTTTGATGCATTATTACAATTGATGTAAGAGAATATATATATATATATATATATATATATATATATATATATATATATATATATTTTATATTTATTGAGAGAATGTCAAAGCAATATCATGCTAGAATTCTTTTGAGCATCCATCTGGAGGCAATATTTACACTAAGGATTTGTTTTTCACTCGGTTCAAAGTTTTCCTCACTATTTTGGCCTTTTGGAGTCTTTGTACGAGTTCATTGACATGTATATTTTCATTTTATTTGCGAGCTATTTGTTCAAATAATATGTAACTGCTTCTCAAAGAGTCAAAGACTTTAAGTAAAATTAAGAAATTGGATATGCTTTTCGTGCAAACACAATTTTAGGATTTTAAGAGGGAGTGTATAGTCTTCTGCTGCATGATACGTTACTTGAATTTTGTTTCAAATTCAAACTACTTCAGAGCTAAGATGGGAGTGGATGTTTACCTAATACCACTCTCTTTAGTTACGTGATATTTTTTTGTACTTTTATTTCATTTGACGTACTGATCATGTTACATGATGCCCTTTGATTGTGAGTTTAACAGATAATAAGGAGAGCACTCATGTGGACAACGTATTGGCTGACACCAATTATCCAAAGACAGGTGTGGACAAAGGTGTTTTGAAAATTTTTACAAAATCCTCAGATGTTACAGAAACAAGGATAGCAGCTGATTGGAAATGTGGCCAAAGTTATCGAAAGGGTGCACGTGCGGGGGAAATTGATGCAGCTGGAGATGTAAACATGGAGGCATCCATAACACCTGATGATGTTATAAGGGCTGGAGGATTTGGTGCCAGGGATGATATCAGTAGCTTTCTTCCTGTAGCAAGTGATTCTACTGACTTTGAAGCTTCAATCCGTGATGCACGAGATTATGAAGAACCACAGGGTCAAGTGAGCAGACCCGGCCTTGGCTGGACTGGTTCTGCTGCTGCTGAGGGGGAATGAATATTGGTGCTGTTATATACGACCATTATTCGCAACTTCTTTTTAGCTGGAAGACCATGTGTTTCTGGCTAATAATAGCTGGTAATGGTTAAAAATCAGAGTTGTTTGATACTGAAAAAATCTTGTTAGTAATATCAGCAGATGATTTTTCTTGAAAAAATAGTTGGTTCGTAACCTAGTGTTTGATTTGTCTTTGTTAAGTGGGATGTTACTTATAAAAAATTCGTTCAACTGGATGAGAACTTATCCTTGAATTTTTGCAACTGTTTTTATTTTGGTTAAACTTAAATACGGGAAAGTGGTGTACTGCTTATCCAATTTTTAAGGAGGGAAAGAGAGATGGAACGAAAATTACGGATTCTATTATTAAGGAAAGGTTAGCAGAAGTAGATACTTTATTTGTTTGTCTTTGAACATGTTTTCTTTTGTGATATATGACTAAATTTTGTTGTACCATATACTCAGGTGTTTCGTTATTTTAGGTTAGTTTCATAAGGTGATGAAGATTTAAGTGGAATCTTGGTAGGTAGATGAAGTGAGATTCTTTGCAGTTGCATTTCAAAATGGATTGGTCTCAGGTTCTTAAAATATTAAGTTTGTTATATTACATAGTTACACACAATTGTGTTAATGAGCCCATTGGACTCGAAACTGCATGGGGGACAGTAAAAAATTAATAAAAATTAATGTTTTTCAACAATATAATTATGGTGGAAAAAGTATCACATTATCAATATTTTCTGATTAGATTCTCAATAGATTATACTTAATAATAGTTACATGATTAAATCTAACAAAAAAAGAGAGGAAGTAGAAAAACACATGACTTTTTAAATGATTACTGAAATTTGACATCTGATTATAAATCAGAATCCATGAACAATATAGCTCATTTCCTCTGGTAGAATAAAATTACGAGATTCAAGTGCCTAATTGTGAAGGCATTTGGGAAGCAATCAATGTAAAATTTGACCAGATAGAGTTTTCCCCCTCTCTCTGAACAAGCTTGCTCAGTTAAAAAAATCAGAAGAAAAGGAAACGACAATTTCTCTTTATTTAACCTTTTCTTTACATTTGATAATAATTTTCTTTGCTGATACTTTTGTCATACAAGGGTGGCCCTAAATTTAGCCATACAATTTTCCTGCAATGAGCTTAAAATATCAGCACCAAGTCACTATTGGTGTTTTCCTGAGGCAATCTTGCAATGATGACCTAAAAAGCAAGCCTCCTTTTGAATAGAAAATGCATTGGCCACGCTCACAATTATTGAGAGGAAGGCCAGGGAAGAAACATACATGATTAAATAGCATTAGTTCACAACCTCACACACACCCTAAGACTAGCATGAAGCAGACACTGCCTTTTGAAAGATTCTGTGGCCAGGGGCAAGCAGTGCTAGTGGGTCATAGGCCTTTTTTCTTTCCACGAATGCCTCCCATTGTGACCCAAAGTGGGCTTTCCATTCTTCCTCTGTGCTGTAATGGGGAAGGTATTGCTTCACTTTCAGCTCTGCACTGGTGTAGAATTCTATGATCCTTTTGTTTTGGGCTACAATCTGTTCTAAACTGTTTGCACCAGTAGAATTTGGGACTGCTGAGGATAGAAAAGCCACCAGGTAAAAAACATCTTCCTCTGGTGTAACCAAAGATGTCTTACTGTTCCATCTGTAACAACAAAAAGTACAGAAAAAAACACTCAGCTCAAAGTAAATAATTTTTATGCAACCACCGGATTACAAGTTACCATATTTGAGATGTTCATTGACTCTCATAAAAGACAAACTGTGTAGTTAGTTATTCTCATAAAAGTGTAAAAACTATTACTCTAACAGTGACAATCCATAGAGTTAAACTGGTTTGTTTGAGTCATGTTTGAAAAGCCATATGGCTATATATATACATACCTTGTTTGGTTGACAGGGTAAATGAGTATGGGGCCATTACTTGTGTCCTTAAGAATTTTGCCGAATACTTCTTCAGCAAAGTCATGAATCTCACTTCTTGGGATCAGAAGGTTCAGCCAGGGGTGGGGGACTTCCCACAAACCTTTTGCTCTTAGGTTTTTCTCAGAAACATGCACTCTGTCTAGGAATTCTACGTAAGAAACTTCTGATCGGAAGAGAGTTGGTTGGATGTAACTCAACTTTGATAGTAGGTGATCAATACTCTGCACATAAGCATAGGAGATGGAGATGAGAACTTTTTCTTTACAACCAATGCTATAATTCTGATCATGCAGTTAATGAGTTTCTTGATGTGGTGTACCTGATTCATGAGTTCTGCTTCATCAGGGTTGAAGTATTTTGCCATCTCAAGACAGTAAAAGGTTCTTCCATCAGAATTGAATTGGCTAGCTTGAAGTGGATTTTTGGGGTCAAAGGATGATCTCCAATTGTTAAGGATGCCAGTTTTGTTTATGATCACAAACCCTTCAATATAATCAAATGTGTTTTTAAGTGATATTAAATGCTCTTGATCCCTAGTAAATATTGAGAATTCTGAGTAGAGCACTCTAATCCATTTCACCTGCCAGAAAGTCATGGATCATGTCATTCATAAATACTATTTGGGAACAATTTTTTTTGTCTTACATTAGACTTGTGAATGTACACTCACCATTTTTGGTGCTGTTTCAAGAGAAATTCTAGCCCTTGTGATGATACCGAATTGACCAAGCCCTCCAAGTACACCATGAAAAAGGTCAGCATTTCGGTTCCCTGAGCAGGTAACCACCTCTCCTTTTCCTACATCAAAATTTTGAAAACCAGATTGATGTGATGAAAACCAAAAGTGATTGCCACCCAAAATGGTTAACTCATGTCTAGAATGCACCATTTACACTCCAAAGAGGGCACTACTATTCTCACTCAGCAAGACAACATTTACCAACTTTTACTATGTTTGAGAAGTAGTTGCTTGCTTTTTACTGTCTTACTGAGAGTTGTTTCATACAAAAATAAGTTACTATTTTCAAACCATACCAAAGAAGCACTAAAACAAAACCTTTATTACTACAGAATACAACACCAAATTGAGAGATAGAATAGAATGTGCTTGAGAAGTTATTTACCTGTGATCACTTCAAGCTGAAAGATGTTATTGATCTGAGGTCCATGTTTGAAGGCTTGGCCGCTTATACCAGCATTTGAAAGAGTGCCTCCAACAGTGAGGTGAAGGTAATCTGTCCATGACTTTGGTGCCAACCCATGTTTAAGAGTTTCATGCAGAATGTTTATCCACAACTCTCCACCTGAGACATCCACATAAGGGAAGTCTCCAATGTGAACTTTCATTTCAGGACCCTGCAGTGACTCCATGTTAATGACTAGGCCCCCATTGGCTTGTGCCTGGCCTTGCAGGGAATGGCCATGGCCTCTAGCAGCAACCTTCAGCTGTGAGGCAAACCCCATTTCAAAAACATGCTTTATGGTGTTTGATATATCAGAAACTGTTTTTGGATGCAGCACTGCCAGAGGAGGAAAATGGTGTATGTTGCCAAAGTCCTTGGCAGCATCCTCATTGTTACTTAGGCTAAAGTAGCCATCTAGAGGCAGTGTTTGCAATGATGAGAGAATCTCATGAGGAGGAAATGGAACTAAGGAATTTGAACAAGAGTTGTTATTGCAGCCTGAGTTGGCTTTGTGAAGTATAGAATTGAGGAGTAAAAGTATGAGGATTTTGTTTGATGGAAAGCTCCCTTGTTCATAGAAGCCACCATGTTTTGACACCATGGTTTTTATTTTGATGAAACAATTGCTTTGTATAAGAAAAGAAGATGAGAGAGTGGAGTGTTGGTTTGGAAGGCAGGGCATAGAAGGTGAAGGAGTGGTTTGGAAGAGCATGGACAGATTGAAGGAGTTACTCCTTTTATAGCCAACCTCATTCCTTGTAGTGCTGCATCTTACTCTTCTTTTTCAAAAAACCATTGATTTGCTTATAAAAGTATTATTCTTTTTCTAAAAAAATAGTTTTTGAATAATTTCTTAAAATATTTTAATATTTAACAGTTTAGTCCTAACCAGTGAAAACATTACTATAGTTTTTGAATATTTTCCTTTCCACTCATAATACTAATGTTCTGACCTATGAGAAAACATCATTCGCCAAAACATCAAATTTCATTCAATAAAAGAAATTAAACCTTTTTTTAAACTTTAACGTTGCATTCCACCTTCCACTTTTATTAAATCCCTTTGAACTTTTGATTTTTATGCTTTTAAAATTTTCATATTTCAAACCTATCATTAATTAAACTCCAAATATATATATATATATATATATATATATATATATATATATATATATATATATATATATATATATATATATATATGACATAACAATTTGAGAGTTTTAAGGAAAAGAAATTCAGAGTAGAGCAAAAAATGTTTAATTTAAGAAATAGAAAAGTTTAATAACTTTGAAATCCGAATAACTAAATTATTATAATCCCAAGATAAAAATAATTAAGCTTTATTTTTTATTTAATTTTTTTTTGTGAAATCTTATTTACGAAGAATTATGAATATAAGGTTAATAGCACTGTTATAGGTTCTTGTACTTTGACTTGATAGTGGAATTGAATCATTGGTTTAACCAATGACTTGTTAATTGAATCAATTTGAACCAACCTTGCCATTGATAACACAAATAACATTATATATCACTTTTATATATTTAACACTTTGATTATAAAAAATTATCCTATAAATAAATAAGTTGACAATAATAATAATAATACAATTTTATTATTATTGTAACAATATGTTAGAAAAGAACTAATATCTATTATCTTTACATTAGCATAGTAAACGTTTAGTTCTTACCAATTAATTTTCTATTAATTAATTAAAAAAATATAATAATAGACATGAAAACTTAATGTATTTGTCTGCTAAATGAATAACTTTGTTTATTTTTCTTTAATTTGTGTGCATAAGTGTATACTGTTCTACTATTTGGAGAGGAGTCACATGAGAGATGTATGGTGATGTAATTCCAATAGTATATACATTTTTGAACTGAATAACATTATCATGCATGTTCAATTAACTCTATAAAATATTTCTGCTTTAAACTTCAACTATAATACTGGTTTTTAACATCTCGGGGTTCGAAATATAGTGTACACATATAATTCCATATTTTGATGATATTTAATATATTGATTTTTTTTTCAGTATATTGAATTATTTCTTGCAAAAGAAAATAATATTTAAAATAATTAGTTTTATTAGTTTTAATGTATTATCAATTTCATTTTCTACTAATTAACTTGCGTGAATAATGTTGTTTACCGAACATGGAAAATATTACTCTAGATGCAGCATTTAATTAGCAACAATATTACAATGACACACCAAATTAATTCTGGTGCAAAAATATCAATCTTGGTTATGAGAAAAAATTAGCCATGAATGTTTCTTTGTTTTTAAAGTATTAGAAACATAATCTTTTGAATACATGTTTTACTATTGGTTGAAATTATAAAAAAAATTATAAATTGTCATGGATCTTATCATTTTCTCTTAACTATTCTTTTCTTTAATAACTTTTAACTAAAATGTAAAACATATTAGAAACAGTATTTATAATATTCTAATTGTAAAATATAGCTTAGAAACCTATAAAGACCTTATCCAAATCAGTTTATAGGGACAAAAAGTGGGAGAAATTTCACTCAGTACTTTTTACATGTAACTGTTTTATCTGTGTTCATATGTGAATCACACATAATTTTCAGCACTTATCTCTTTCACAAAATATAGACATGGTGGTCTATATATTCTACTACACAAAAACTGTCTTTTATATGTTTCTTAAATTACTGGTCAATTTAAACTTGATGATTCTCTTATACAATATATATATATATATATATATATATATATATATATATATATATATTTGAAGTATTACTTATATAACAATTTATATATAATAATATTTTTTTTTCCATTTCTCTTTCTCTTTCGCATCATTTATTACATCTTACATTTTATTTTATCTCTTTTATTTACATTTCTCATTTTAATGTATTGGGTAAGCTGTTTAGCACTGAAAAAAAGAAGTCATTCTAGAATATAAAGTAAACTAGAGATTATTTTTTCGGAGACTATGAAAAACATAATCCAATTTATATAATAAAATTAAAGATAAAATTGATATTAAGAAAAAAAATAAGTTTTTATATTCTCTAAATATTTTCATTAAAGTTTTAAAAATAAATTAAATTAATTAATTTAGCTGAAAAGAAGCTGTAACAAATGGATTATTGTGGCATATTTTCCTATAGTAATGTTAGAGAAGAAATATTTAGAAAGAAAGTTTTAGTAATAAACACTCATCACTTTTTCTTTGATCCCATTTTCATTGAAATTTGTTTCCATTATTTCTCTTTTCTTCTATCACATCTGTCCCTTTCTTCTTATGCATGTTTTTTCTTTGCATTTCTCTCTTTGTTCCTCTTCAATTCACTCCAAAATAAAGTGCACTTTAACATACAATATTTTCCAAATGAAAGAGAGAGAAAGAAACATAAAGAAGCACAATGTAAAGTGAGTGTGAAACCTGAACTAAGTTCTACAAAAAGGTAATATTCTTAAGTAAAAAGAAAATGTAATGCTTACCTCACATGACTTGGAGTGGCTTCTTGACTGGGACCATATATACACTTGAGGTTTTAGGTCTAGATTTGTTGTACACGATGAACTAAGTATTTTTTTTTATCTAAATGGTTTAAAGCATCTTAAATGTTTTATCATTGATATATCTATTTATTTGTCGATAAAATTTTTTTTATGTGAACGAAACATATATTATATAGATGGTGCTTAGAGTAGAAAAGAACAAAAGAAAAACATATAAATGATTCTTAGAGTTTGGTTAGTTTTGGTGAAGAAGAAAAAAAAGTAAGAAGCATATGTTTTGTGTAAATTTTTTATATTTTGTTATTTGAGATTTGTATACAGATAAGAATATTCTAAAAAACTTAAAATTTGAGGTAAATGAATGGGACAAATATGTTTTATTATCATATAAATTTGTGATAAAACCTAATTCACACGTGAGAGAAAAACTATTAAGAATTCAAATGAGTTCAAGATTTCACGTTAAATATGAATAGGAAAGTTAAGAGATATATAAAAAAAATATAAAAGATTCATAATCCTACAAAACTGACTTGTAAAATGAGATATATACTCATCTATATATTTTAAATTTGTTTTATTTCTAACCAATGTGAAATTTTCAACCCTCATGCTAAGACATATACACAACATATATGGAATCAAACATCAATAAGTGGTTTGATATCGGTGTGATAGTGAGTGGCGTGATATGTCCAACAAATAATAAATCTTGTTACAATGATTTCAAATGACTTTGATACTAAGAAATAACTTTAAGTTTAATTCAACCTTATAAAATTGATTTGTGAGGTGAAGTCTACGGTCATTTATATACCGTAAATCTAACTTATTTTTAATCAATGTAAAATCTCCATATATTTCAAAAGTTGGAAGTCTCCGGTAGAAGTTCTCCGAATGAAATTTCCAACATGAGGTCGGGTTTTGAAGTGGGAAGAAGATGATGAATGAGTTTGTAGTTAATAACTAATGTGAAGAGAGTATTGTGAGGTATGGGAAGAGTGGAATAGAATTCCATTTTGAGTTAGGAGAGTGATTGGCGGGTGAGGCCCCTACTAAGGGTGTTGGTGTTAGAGTTGAGTGAGATAGTCAAATTGGGGTCCCCTACTCTAAAAGTAACCTAATCAAAATGTTTCTTCAGTGCTTTTCCTCCTGTTTCTTATCTCACATTACACTCTCAACCAACATTAATTTCTTTCTATGCTTTTAGTCAAACTCGACTTCAAAAACTACTTCATCAGATAAAGATAGTTTCCATTTCTATACTTTTTCTCATCATTGGTCAACAACAGTTTTCAACACACTCTCTTCGTCTGCTCACAATCAAATACTTCAAACATCAAATTTCTAATATTTTTCACACATATCTAAAATAGTTTAATAACAACAACAACGATACCCGAACAAGTTCTTGTATTAAGTTAACATTTAAGGTTGAGTTTAAGTTAACTCGAAACTTTCAATACATGTTGAAAGTCTTACATCGATTAGAGATAATACCAATTCACAATATATAAGTGGGTGTAATCCTCACCTTACAAGCCGGTTTTGTGAGATTGAATTAGACTTAAAGTCCACTTTTAACATGATATCAGAGTCAGGTTAGAGACTATCTTAATAAATTATTTCTTGTCCCACGCCCCTACTTGTCTAAATTATTTTTTAACCCTTTTATTTGTTAGTAAAAAAATGTCCATGGATCTCCAATGTTAATTATAATTAAAATACCAAATTTTGATATCGATAACATTGATAATTTCAAAAAAATATTATTCGGTGCTAATTTATTTTATAAATTTTTTATAAAATTAGAAGCTCAACTCAAGTGACAAAAATTAATTTTTTAATATTGAGGATTAGAATGAAAGGTTATTAAAAACAAATATTTACCTGCGAAATAATGTTATATGTGTTATACTTTCATTCACACACACACAAGGATCTCTTTGTTTGACGAAAATTTGTTAGCAAATATTAACAATGGTTTGATTCGAGTGAATGTGATTCAGGTTTTATTTATTTATCTATTTTAAGTAAATTTCAGATTAAAGTCTTGTAAATAAAAAATATAAGGAGACACCACTAAAAACAGCAAATCACAATTTTTGACAAAGATTAATCATTTACAAAAAGAACTTACCTTCAAATTGCCATTTCTTTATACTAGAATGACAAGTGTAAACGAGGAAATATTAAATTGAATAAAAATAAATAAATTTGATAAACAAAGTGCGAATGATCATATTCATACCTATTTTTTTTAAAATTTCGAGTTAAATATATGATTTCGGTTTCCTTTGTATATAACATGTTTATCACATACTGATGGAGATTTTGTAGTGATTTATATCCATTTATTTATAGTAATGTAAAAATTAGCCGTTAAGTGTTCACTAACAAACCCTATTGTTATGGTACAAAGAAAGTGTAGACATGATAGAGAGTATGTTCTAATATCTGGCATCAAAGTCTCTGCTATGACTAAGTGATAGACTTTAGATCACTATTGAAGTACAAACAAATTGTGATGGTTTCTTGTGAGAATGGAAGTACATATATATTATAAGTAGTGCCAAAATCCAAATCTAATCAACCAAAACAACAAAACTTTGTTTAAGGAAGAACACACACGTGAAAGAGACTTGCATAATAAGGAAGAAACTACTCAGACAAGAAGTTTTAATGAAAAAGTTACACATCAGGTAAGATTAACCAGGAATCACACTACACAATGTGGGTTAAGAAGATTCGTGTTTTAAGGATTTGATTACTTGAAAGACAGTTCAATAATTCACGAATAATGCATCGATGCAGTAAGAAGTATCACCAGTAATTATATTAGATCGGTTCTGGAACGTAGATTCTACAACCAATTTAAGGAAGTATTACCGATACAAAATAGTTTATTAAATTGGTTGCAGAGCATATATTAGATAATTCGGCAACCGATTTAATATACATTGATGTAATATACATTGATGTAATATGTCGAAGAGATATTAGATCGAATCAGCAATGACATATATATTGAATGAAATTTATAGTGAGATGATTAAGATTAAAGGGGTTGATGAGAAGGAGACAAATTAGGTTGGGTGGTGGTGATATTTTGTTGTTTTTGGTGATCTTATGATGTTGTGTTTTCATGAAGATGTGGATAGGGACATGATTTAGGAATGAGTTTGGGGGGAAGGGTGAGATGTTGTTAAGGGGAATCATGTAGGGACTAGAACACGTGATTCTCACAAGGGATCACACGGGCACACAAGTAGAAAGCATCTTCACTCCTAATTTTGATCCTACACAACACAAGTGGGCACTCGTGACATCCAGAATACAAAAGGACACCTAACAAGCTAACATAAGCATATCCTCATCATCAATCAACCCTACAATTGGTGGACCTAGCTATACATAAGGCTGAAAAATAACGTCCCCTCGTTTTTTAAAATTATTATCAAATATCTGAAAAAAAATTTATTTTACTCTCTCTCATCTTATATATTTTTCCTTATTCGGGATACTTAGCAAAGCTAAATATTTTTTATCAATAATAATAAAAATATTAATAGAACAAATAGGATGTTTCGGCTCAAAATATTTATGTACAACAACTAACAAATATTACCTCCTACTAAGGTGATGACATTAATGACAAACATATCTCTCATATGGTATATTAACAATAGATTTATGTGTTTTTTTGTCTTATATAGTATTTAACTTTGTCTTTTATACTCCACGTGAGACTTTTGACTCACATTTGAATTATTCTCAACAACCACAATATTAGAGCTTTTGACTATGCTCTTAAAAAATGAATAGAACAAATATATAATACTTGATCTCACCTTCTAAAAATGATTAAGGTTGTATCAATAAACTGATATATTTATCTTCCTAAAAAATATATAATATGAATTAATCAGAATAAAGCTCTATGATTAGTCATATCATTACAAGAAAATTTAGAAACCAATTTTAGAAACAAAAAATAGTTAGTCATTATAGTGATCAATTTAGATACTAATTTACAAAATTAAAAATTATTGGTTATTAAAATAGTTACTATTATAAATAAAAAATTATAATTGGTCACTGATTAAATAGAAACCAATTTAGAAAGTAAGTCATTTTGGTAGCCAAAATCTAGGTACCTAATTTTTAGTGATCAATTTTCTTCGGTAGCCAAATTCATGGTAGCTAATATTAAAAACCAATTTAGTGACCAATTATAATTTTTTATTTATAATAATAACTATTTTAGTAACCAATAATTTTGAGTTTTGTAAATTGGTATTTAAATTGGTTATTATAGTTACTAATAATTGTTGGTCATTAAAATTGATTACTATTTAAAAGTTTTCTTATAATGTAATTTGTAAATACATGCAAATAAAACACACTAAGCATTCATTTCACATACCAACCATTCTCCTTCTTATATCTCTAACTTTATCACATAATATTAATAAAAAAACTATGAACTCTACTCAATTTTATCACACAAAAGCAATGCCGTTTTTAGATCATGTCTTCGTTTATATATGACAATATAAAGGGATATTAATTCTTTCTTTTTCTTGATTGTTTTTAACCCTATGCATTGTATCATAATTTTATAGTTACATCTCATTGATATATATATATATATATATATATATATATATATATATATATATATATATATATATCGGTATTCCCTGTACTTTTTCTATCAATATATATTCATCGATAAAAAATAGTTATACTCTTTCTTTTTAAATAAAATCGTATTTTATGTACGACCAATAGATAAAACATGATTGAAAATTAAGACTTGGTGGAATATGTTAATAATGTTAGTTATATGTGAAGTTGTTAAAGATATTATATACCTCGTGAGTTTAATTTCATTGATGGAGATATAATATATTTTATTTTATTGATTTATGTTGGAAGTTCTACATCAACTAAAGATAAGTCAATTTCATAATATACAAGTGATGTGCAATACAAGCTGATTTTGTGGAAGTTGAGTTAGACTTAAAGTCTACTACTAACATTGTATCATAGCTATTTAAAAGCTCATTTCTAGATCCACGCACTATCTTACGAGCCTAGTCGAAGACAATTTCATAATAAAAATATTCTTTCTCTTTTAGAGAATACGAAAGCTTTATATATTTTTTAAAAGAATCTCATGAGACTTATAATGCACTCAATGTGGCTAACACATGTATTATTTATCACAACATTCTTGTATCAATATTTTCAATATGAGTGTTAGATTGAACATAGTCGATGGGTGATATGGACAGAAGAAAAATCTAGGTTTAAATGTAGATTTGGAATCATTATGAAATTATTGGATTGAAAATCATTGAGGAATTTAGCAATGAAAAAATTATTTGTTGGTATTATTATTCTCTCGAACTCTCCCCTACTTTGGATGCTACATGTCTATAGCTATACGTACAAAAGTTTGTATTATATGGATTGATTGAGACAAGAGGCTTAAAGCTCAGTTCACACACTGTTCCTTCTCTTTTAAGAACTTTTCTACGTTTCCCATCCATCTCTTTCTTTATTTCTTCTTCTTCTTCCTCTCTTGTTGCCATATTCTCAGCGATTGATTTAGACCTCATAATCATAATGCATCTCAATGATGGACACTTCACAACAAGTTGTCAAATAATATTTAATGTTTTTATGATTTCTTATCTTTTTATAAAAATTATTAATTTTTTTAATTCTTACTTAAAAAAAATAACATGATTTTGGATTTTGGTATGCTAACAAGAAACAATATTTTAATGTTTAGTTCCATACTTGAGTTGCATGTATCTTGAGAAAGTGTATTGAATAATGTAGATCGATTAGAGATAAAACGAATTTACATTATATAAATAAATAGATACAAAACTAATTTTATTATAAACTAATTTTGTAGAATTAAGTTAAACTTAGTTATTTTTAAGAAAAACCTTGTTTTATTTCATTTTTCTACTATCAAATTCATCATTTAGTGAATTTTTTTTTATTAAATATCCTGTACACAACTTTTTATTATCTTTCTAGCACAGTTAGAGCACCCCTCGAATATTCTTCTTAATTTAATTTCATTTTTTTACTGATAAAAAAAAATACGTGAACCTCTTCAACACCTTCTAACTTTTTCCATCTTCCATACCTGGATTTTAAGGAACCGATCCACAAACCATGTTGTTGGTGGAATGAATCCCATTTCAATTTTTTTTAAAAGAGTATGGTTGAAAATACCCATTTGTTTGATTCCTAGTTCTCCATAATCTTTTGGTCGGCATGTCTTTTATTTGCTCACCCGCTATATATTTACCCTTCCTTTTCTTTCCCAAAGAAAAATACTTAGTATGCAATTTTTTTATGGACTTTGTTAGAATCTTGAAAAGAAGAAAGGTAAAATAAAGGCAATGTTTTTTAAAAATGATTTTATAAGACGCACCTTTCAGCAAATAACACGATCTTATTATGTTTCCACTTTTTTAATCATTGAATTTCATGTTCTCTCATTTCTTGAATTTGTCCCAATTAGTATTCTTAGCCAAAGGGCACATCATCTACATTGTTTGTCAACTCATCACAAATTTCAAATGGAAGGTGTTTTCTAGTCATTATAAAAGTAAAAAAAAATCATTTTTATATGAATTTTGACAAACGAACAATTTCTAATTTAACATGTTAATATAGGTACGAAAAACATACTTATCCAACAAAATATTACTAGATATAGTTACAAACTAAAATAATATTTCTTTAAACCAACTTTAATCTTATAAGGAAAATATGGATTAGTGATATAATAGTTCGAAATATTTACTCTTTTTTATGAATGAACATTAAATTTATTAAATAAATATAATAATATTTAAAAGATAAATATCAAAGTTTTGACAGACATAAAATAAAATATAAAATAAATTTTAATTATTATTAGGTATAAATATACATTTGGTACCCAAACTTTTTTGGAAAGTTCAATGTGGTACCCGAACTTTAGGAATGTTCAATTTGGTACCCCAATTTTTTAAAGAGGTTCAATTTGGTCATCTCCGTTAAGTTGGAGTTAACACCGTGTCCGTACAGGACACGTGTCAAGCCATGAATTTTTTATTTTTTTTTTATTTTTTTTCAAAAAATTATTTTTTTTTTCAAAAAATTAATTTTTTTTTTCAAAAAATTTAAAAAACTGCCACGTGTCAGTTTATCATCGTGCCACGTGGCAGCTTACAAGCATGACACGTGGCAGTGTAATAGTTGTTTTCAATTTAGTACCCCAATTTAAATTT